>Ga0075363_100000930_pt1 | contig 10349 bp, 25 predicted proteins | sample EndMetdeltDD1763_FD_71470 | JGI IMG/M metagenome (GOLD analysis project Ga0075363, IMG submission 71470) | Populus endosphere microbial communities from Tennessee, USA - Endosphere MetaG P. deltoides DD176-3 | ecosystem: Host-associated > Plants > Roots > Endosphere | place: USA: Tennessee...
GACGTGACGGCGTCACGCGCGTCACGCGTCACGCCGGCCGTGACGATGGCACAAACTGCATATTCGGACGCGATGGCGGCACGGGACCGGGAATGCAAGGGCGGCGTCGGCAAGTTCTGCCGGGAGCGGGAGGCCGCGGTCACCGAGCGCCGGCAGGCGCTGGATACCGCCATGCGGTCGGTGCAGCAGGCGGCGGATCCGCAGACCGAGGCCATGATCAAGATCGTGGCGTGGATAACCCTGGGGCAGCTAACCCCGAGCGGTGACGACTTCGCTATGGTGCGGTTGATCCTGCTGGCACTGTTCCCACAGATCGGCGGGTTGCTTTTGATGGTGGCGCGCAAATCATGAAAGCGAAGTTGGTACCGTTCGATCACCTGCCCTTGTTTATCAATGAGGAGCAGGTAGCTACCGCTGTGATGGGACCGGGAAAGATTACTGAGTGGCGCCAGATCGTGCCTTTACTGGAGCGACGTGGTTTCCCAGAAATCGATGGCTTGATGGGTGGCCGGTACCGTCCGGCGGTGAAAGCATTTTTTGACCGCGAATGGAAGGTCGATGCCGAACATCAGGTCAAAGCACCGCACAAGCCGGCGGATCTAAACGCGTCATGGAAAAAACGGAAAAGCACTACCTGATAGCCAAAGAAGCGAGGCTGGATGGATGACCATGACCCTGATCGAGCGGCTTCACGAACTCGGCTTTAGCGGCAACGAGCTGGGGCACGAAGCCGCCGACGAGATCAAACGCCTGACCGAGCAGCTCGATCGCATCGGCCGGATCGACAACTCGATTGCTGCCCAGCTTGGCCGGTCGATGGAGCACAACGCCCGCGTCAAGGTCGAACTCCAGCAATGGGCCAAGGCGTATCCGCTGACCGCCTTCCCCGAGCCCGACATGGCCAAGGCCGCCGAGCTATTGAAGGCCGGCGGCCAGACCCTGGACGCGGTCTCGGCATCCAATATGCGGCACGTTCTGAAACGCGTGCTTGAGATTCTAGAAGACCAGCCATCAAAAAATTCAGGATAGATTGGGGCTATCTTGGCGGGTTAAGAATTGAGGCAGGACAATAAAGTTGGAGTTCTGCGTACCATGTCCCCTCCCCTTGTTCCCGGATCCTTTGATCAAGACATCTATTTGGTTTTCAATGATTTTGGCCGGCTTGGCCGCGCCTGGCCTGAAACGGATGAGGAGCACACCGACCGTGACGTCGTGATGCAACATCTGTTCGAAGGCCAGTATTCCGATCCGATCCGCGTCGTCAGCTTCAACACCGCCGAAGGCTGGTCCCGCGATGTATCGGAAGACTTTGCCGACGAATTGCGCAATCGGTGCATGTGGGAACGCGGCGAGATCCCGCCCTACCTTGAGGGCTTCATTCATCGCCATGTCGACGGCGCGGTGCAACTGTCATTGCTATGAGACTGGTCCGCGTCGTCGCGCCGCATTTTGTCGCCGGCTTCGAGACCGACGGCATAGTGCAGCGAACGGCGCCGATCCTCAAGCGACTGCGTGGCCTCAGCGATGACGATGCCCGCAAGGTGATCGAGGCCAATGGCTGGAAAGCCAGCGTCGTTCCGGATCCGCAGATCATTCAGCATGAAGAAAGCTTCGAGGTTCGCCACCCTGGCGGCCGGAAGTTCTTTTACTTCGACGACAATGCCGGCCGGCGCGCGATCTCGGGCCGGATGACCAGCGAAGCCGCGTTGCTGGCGGCGCAGGAATATCTGAGAAATCACACCTAGTCCGAATTGACACTAGTCCGATTTAGGACTAGCTGTCTGGTTAAGGCGCAATTCCGCGCCCAAACCAGAAACGACAACCCATGCCCGAAAGCGAAAGGGAAATCCGCGCCAGAATCGAGCGGCTGAAAATGCTGCTTGCCCAGCTGGACAATGAAAATGACCGAATGACCGTGCTGTTTCGAGAACACTTCGAACGGCTCGCCGAACACCTCGAAACCGCCGAACCGGAGATAGTGCATTGAAAACGCGCCTTACCCCCGACAAATACGACAGCATTCCAGCCCTGCTGGATCAGGGTCTGAACAAAGTTGCCATCGCCGAACAGTTCGGCGTCAAGCCCGGCACGTTGATTGTGCAGTGCTCGCGCCGCGGCATCTCGTTGAGCCGGCGCGGACCGAAGGGCCGTCGCTGCACCCTCACCTTGCCCGAAGCGCCGCTTGAATTGAGCGACGTCACCCTGGTCCGGTTGCGTGAAAAAGCCCGGACCTTAGGCACCGACGCCGTGAAGCTCGCCCGTGATCTGCTCGAAACCATCGTTGCGGATGAACTCTACAACGCTGTGCTTGACCTGGAGGCGGTATGACACGCTTGCGTTTTTTCACCATTTCGTTGGCTGTTGCAGCTGTCATACTGCTGAGTTCAGCCGCCAACGCCGCCACCATCTGGAACGAGGAAGGCGAATGCGACGTGCCTTCGAGCGCACCGGCCGGCACGGTTTGCCACGTCATCCACATCAGCGGCCCGATCGAGAAAGGAGACGACATCCGTTTTACCGACCTGATCCTGACCAAGAAAATCAGGTGGGCGATTGTCGAGCTTAACAGCATCGGCGGCTATCTGCTGTCCGGGATCTCCGTCGGCGTCATCATCAACACGATGGGCTATTCCACCTACGTGCCCGACAATACCGTGTGCGCCAGTGTCTGCGCGGCGATGTGGGTGTCGGGCAAGACGCGCTATGCGTCTTCCTCCGGCAAGATCGGCTTTCACCAGTCCTATTTGAAGGACCGGCGGGGTCGCATGTTCTACGATCCGGCGACCAACAAGCAGCTCAAGCTGTACTACCAGAAGGTCGGCATGTCGCGAATGGCAGCCGACTTCATGGTCGCCGCGGATCCGCGGGACATGTACTGGCTGAACTCTGACTTGGCCAAGGGCTACGGCATTGTCTACACCACGCACGACAAGAAGAAGGAGGACAAGAGCCCGGTGACGGCGACGGTCGTTCCCGTGGCCAAGATCCCCAAGGCCGTTGTCGATCGCCTGAAAAAGCTGGATTGATGATGATCGCCTTGATCGACGGATTCATCCTCACGGCAGCCTATTTGCTGCCGTGCCTGTTTTTGATGTACGTCTTCCGGATCGGTTGACCGGTGCAATTTGACACTAGTCCGATATCGGATACGTTTGGTGACATGACTCGCAAGCAGTTCTCGGCCGCTATCGAAAAGCTCGGCTATACCCCGCACAATGCCCACGAACTGCTTGGAATCGCGCGCTCTACCGTGTTCCGCATTGTCAATGGTCAGTCCAAAGTACCACCCGTCGTCGAGAAGCTTCTCGACATGTATCTGCGCTACGGCGTGCCGAAGTGAAAAATACCGAATAGGTCAGGATTGCTCTCTTTTCTGGTTTGGCGATTTCGCCAATAATCTTGGCCAGACCGGATTCAATCGCTCGACGGAGAAAGAGACGTCCGGCCGATGCCAATGATCAGGACGCTGCATCTAGTGCGAAAGAATGGCTCCTTCGGGGGTCATTCTTTTTTGTGGAAACCCGATGGCGTTACTACGTTATGCCAATCCTGAGGGCTTTGGCCCTTGGGCAATAGCCGGCTTCGGTCTGCACAACAGCCCCCAGCCCCCGTGCGCCGAAGTCTGACTGAGGGCCGTGTCCAGTGGGATGGCGCGGCCCTTTTTTATACGCCTATTTGTCCGGCAGCCGACATTAAAAAACCCCGCCATTTGCTGACGGGGTTTCCGCGGGCTCGCCGGGACGACTTGATCGGGATGCTGAACCCGCGTCTAGGAAACTGCGTATCCGGCGCAGTCGTGGAGCATCAACCCGCTACCAGGAAACCCTAGCGATTGCCGAACACCTTTTCCAGGGCTTTGCCCGCCTCGATGATGGCCCGTCGGATGCTTCTGAAATACGATGAGTCCAACCGCGTGACCAGGTACTCGACGTTACGCGCATACTTCCCGTCGATCTGGAGCGCCAGCCCCTTGGCCACCACGGCATCACAGGCACGTTCCATCGAGGTAGGCGGAACGCCTAAAACATTGGCGACTTCGGTGTATGTCATCGGATTGAGCAACGTGTCCTCGCGCCACAGCACAAACGCCGCCAGCCACTCCCGGTAGAGTTTACCGATGCCCTTGCCGCGGTAATCCCCAAGAATCATCGCGGTGATCGTCAGCATCATGGCGCCGACGATTTCGCCCTGTTGAATCAAATCGTTCATTTCCTTGGTCGGCCTCATTTGTCCTCTCCTTTTTCTTTCACAACAAATTTATTGGCCTGCCCGATTCAACCTCTCCGTTCATCGTGTTTTGTTGTTTTTACAAATTTTTTGGCCCCCAGATTGGGTGCCTATAATTCCCGATTGCTTGATACATCTCAAGGGAAAGGTTTATTCCAGCCACAATTTTGCATAATCAATTCATCCGAGTGTCGTAGTTCGACATGGAGATGGCAATGTTGGGGAACGGAAGATTGCCTGATGGGCAGCATACGAAGGTATCGATCGCGCACGCATGAACAGCAAATCGGTCAGGCGCTGCGTCGCAGTCGTCTGGAACATGGGCTGACGCAGTCGCAGTTCGGGGAATTGATTGGGGTTAGCTACCAGCAGATCCAGAAGTACGAGAACGGCACCGACAGGATCGCGGCCTCGCATATTGTCGAGCTGTCAAACCAGCTTGGCGTCGGCGCTGCCAAGTTACTTGGCCTGACCGGCGTCAAGGCGCCGGCCAGGAAGAGAACAAAGAAGCTGAATGATAGGCAAATGGGAGAACAAAATACTTAAGGGCGCTGTTACGGGCTGAACGCTACCTACCGGCAGGTCGATTTCGTGGTGCCGTTGATGTTCGTGTAGGCGGAACAACGGACCGGCTTTCGTCGATGATCGGAGCACGCCTCAGCGAGCGTTGGCATCAGGACGAAAGCGATAAGGGCAAGTGCAGATAGAGCCTTCATTATTTTTCCTTTCAGTGCTTCGTTCCGAGTGGCGGCAGCAAGCCAACCATGCGGCCTTCCATGCTGCCGCCTTCCATGAACTTCAATTTACCCAGCACGGCCCTGTTGCCGTGCCGGATGATCTCACGGGTCGCCATCAGCAGCCCTTCGTGGTGATCCTCCGCGCTGATGATGACGGCTTCGACCCGTTTCGGGTGATTGGCGATGCTGCCGCCTTCGCGATAGATCCGGTCGATGTCGACGCCGGGATTCTTTTCCTGATCCAACGTCCAGGCTTCGTCGAGAAAAGCAACGCGAACGGCCTCGCAAGCCTTGAGGTATGCCTTCACCTTGGCCACGGCTTCGTCCTTGCTGCAGCCGGCGGGACCGGGCAGGACGTAGTTGTTACCTGCGGCGTCGATCGCGTGGTACATCGGCGACAGCTGCCCCTGTTTCTTGAACAGATATTCGGCACGTCTGGCGACGTGCTCGACGAATTGGCGCAGCGAGTTGCCACTATCGGTCATGCCGGAACTCCCTGTTCGGCACTGAGTCGGGCGCGCGCCCGAGAGATTGTCTTATACGAGACCTTACCGAGACCGCGACGTTCGATTTCGGCCGCCGCGGCCCGCGACGACAGCGCCGCGAGTTCGGCGAGGATCGGCGCCAGATCAGCGTCACGGGCGGCTGCAGCGATCCGGTTGGGCTCACCAATGTCGGCCCGCCCTAGCCGGACACCGCGCGCCTTAGCCGCCGCAAGGGCATCCTTGGTGCGCCTGGAGATCATCTCGCGTTCGTTCTCGGCGACCGACAGCATGATGTGCAGCATGAAGTTGTTGGCGTGCGGCATATCGGCGACGCGGAACGAGATGTTGGTGCGGTTGAGCAGACCGGCGCCGAACTCGACGTCGCGGGTCAGCCGGTCGAGCTTCGCAACTGCGAGCGTTTTGCCCTTGGCGGCTACGATCGCCGCGGCCAGCTTCGGACGACGCGTCAGGGCGTCGGCGCCCTTGCCGGTTTCGACTTCGACAAAAGTCTCAGTGATGACGAAGCCCTCAGCCGCGGCGAACGCCGCAATGGCGGCCAGCTGTGCTTCCAGGCCCAAGCCGCTGCGACCCTGCTTTTGTGTGGAAACGCGGACATATGCGATGAGTGGTAGCATTTACGTCTTCACCTTTAGGTTCAATCTGATACCTTATATATGCTACGGTTTTACAGTGGTCAATATATCTTATATAAGAAAAAACCTTCAAACTTTGGAATGCCTGATCCCATGGGACGCACAAAGAAATACTCGGAAGACATGCTCTCCAGATTCCCGGCGGGCACGTTTGCGCGCATCGAGACCGCGCTGGCCAAAAATGAGGATCGGACTGAATTCATTCGGGTAGCTGTGGAACACGAACTCAAGCGACGCGCAGACGAACGAAAACTACAACGTCAATTACGCAGAGCCGGCAAGGAGAGGGACAACGAAAATGCCTAGAACAATTACCGTCGTGATGGAGGTCGAGGAACTCGCCCTCGGCCCCGTCATTCGCAAGATCCATGAAATGCCTGGGATCGCCAGCTTCAAGCTTGACCTTGGCGAAGGTGGCCTGGGCGCCGGTCGCAAGCAACTCGAAGAAGCCATCTCGACCAAGATCCGCGACGGCGGACGAAACAACGCCCAGCTCGTCACCCAAATGCTGATGGGTGGCCCGAAGCATATCGATGAGATCGTTCGGGCGATCGGCGGCAAGAGGTCGAGCTTCTATACTGTCACCAGCAAATTGAAGCAGGCTGGGCTGGTCGAAAAGGCCGGCGGCGGTATCTGGCAATTGACCACCAAGGCCAAGGCCAAGCTCGGCGCCATCCCTGCCCTTCCCGCCCCGTCGGCGCCGCCGGTCGCGCATGCCAAGGATGGCCGTGCCGCTTCCGGTTCCGGAAATATCGTCCTGCGCGCCGCACTCGATTCCGGTCCGATGACGCGCGCCGACTTGCGCAAGTTCATGCAAAATAAGGGTATGTCGCCCAAGAGCATCGAGGGCGTGCTGTTCCGCGGACGCCAGAAGGGCTTCCTCAAGAAGAACGGCAACGGGTACGAGCTGACCGCCGTCGGTCGCAAGCTTCCGGTAACGATGGAGGCCGCCCATGGCTGAGGTCCGCGTCTATCGAACCTATCGCTGGATGAGCAACGAGAAAGACCCGGTCATCGATCGTGTCCGCACGTTGATTCAGGATGAAGGCCTGTTCAAGGATCTCGGTGCGGTTCATGAGATCTCAGGCGTTTCCCGCGCCGCTTTGGACGGATGGTTTTTCGGTGATACCCGGCAGCCCCGCCACGCCACGGTCGAGGCCGTGGTCACGTCGCTCGGATATGAGACGACGTTCCAGAAGAAAAAGGACATTGACGTCGAAAAGGAACGTAACGCCGGCAAGGTGTGGTTGCAGAACCGCGCCAAGGAACGAGAGAAAATGAACGGGCGCAAAGCCAAGAAGGGCAAGTGAACATTATGGCACGCAAGGCAGTTAAAAAGACAACTCCGTTATCGAGCAAGCGCGGCGCTACATCTACCGATGTTATAATCGGCAATCGAGTGCGCGCCCGTCGGATGGAAATGCATATGAGTCAGGAGGAACTGGGCAAACATCTCGGCGTCAGCTTTCAGCAGGTGCAGAAATACGAGAAGGGTGTCAACCGCGTCGGCGCCGGCCGGCTGCATCAGATTGCCGGCGTTCTCGACACCGACGTGATGTATTTCATGGGCGATATCAGCAACGGCAAGGCACGTGGCCCGTCGCCGGTAGCCACCTTCATGGCGACGCACGATGGGCTGAACATCATCGAGGCGATGATGAAGATCTCCAATGACGAGCATCGCAAAGCGGTGATCTCACTGGCGCGAAGGCTTGGTGACGAGTGATGCCACTCGATCGAGACGATCACATTATCGTTCTCTGCAAGGAGGTCATCGAACCGATGGGGATCAAGTGCTCTGAATGCGAGTGCGCCCCCTCGGAACTGTATGTGTTCTACACCATGCGCGGATCGCGCCGCCGTACCCATAACGGCGCTTTCTGCTCGAAGAAATGTCACGACATTTTCCATGGATTGAAGCCACGAAAGACCGCGTGATGGTCACCGCGAAGAAGGCCAAGCAGCAATTCGTCGCCGCGCTCAATCCGCTACTGGCGGAATGCGAGGCGGCGATTGTTGCCGGCGACATTGCCGAGTCGCAACGCCTCAGCCTCGCCGTACTGAAATTGGTAGAGGACTACGCCGACAAGCTCGACCCCGCTGAACTCAAGGACGCCCTGAACAATCCGACGGCGAATAACATCGCCAAGCGGTTGGGAGTTTCGCCATGAGCGATTTCTGGCTGACAATCCTTGTCATCGCGCTGATCGCCAATGCCATTTGCATGGTCCAGTTTGCGCTATCGGTGCGGCGGTTTAATGAATCGCGGCGGCAGCTTGAGGCCCTGCTGGAGCGACTGGCAAGATCATGACGAAAACCGTGCACGTCGATACCGCCGCCCAAGCGTTCGAGATCCTGCGTACCGAAGATCGCAAGGACAAGCCCACCCGCCAGTGCGGCGATTGCCAGCTCTGTTGCCGGTTGCTGCCGGTGCGACCATTGCAGAAGCGTGGTGGCGAGAGCTGTCGCTTTCAGAAATTCCACAAGGGCTGCACCGTTTACAACAAGCCGGCGATGCCGATGGAATGTTCGATATGGAACTGTCGCTGGCTGGTCGACGATGCCGGCGAGACCGGGCGGCCGGACCGGTCGCATCTGGTGATCGACGTGATGCCCGACTTCATCACCGCGGTCGATAACGAAACCGGCAAACAGCACACGGTCCAGGTTGTCCAGGTCTGGATCGATCCGAAACATCCAAATGCCCATCGCGATCCTGCGTTCCGGCGCTGGCTGCTTAAACAAGCCGAGAAGGGTATCGCCGCGTTAATCAGGTTCAATGAACGAGATGCCCTGACCATCCTGGCGCCACCGCTTAATTCAGATCGGATATGGGCCGAAGTTCGTGGCAGCTCGACGGAAGAAACTCACACGCTCGACGACATGGTGAACGCGCTCGGTGGAAGGGCCAAGGTGCTGGTGACTCCATGAGCGGCGATCTCGGGTACTATCCCGGCGGCTACATCGGAAGGATCATCCGCATTTGCGACAACTGCAACACGCCTTTTATCAGCGGTAAGTTTTCCGGCAACGCTTGCAGCGATGCCTGCAAGACCAGGAAGCCGAAGAAGACCATCGATGATCTGTGGCGGGAAATGGCCGAAGAATTAAAAACCTGAATGGTGGTCTCAAAATGAAAAAGCCAACAGCAGCAGCGTCTCGCGCCGCAACGTCTCGCGCCGCGCCGACTTCAAACCAAGGGCTTGTCGGCCGCGGCTTCCATACGATCAAGGACAACGGACGCACCGAGTGGCAAGGTCAAGTCATGGCTGACCTTGGCGCTGGCTATTACCTCGTTCAATTATTCGATTGGTTTGTTGGCGATGCGAGTACGCAGCACGTCATGCCAATTTCAGAATTCGCATCCAAAACTCCCGAAGGGAAGCCGCGTTTTCGTTTTTTCGACAGCCTCAAGGACGCAAACGACTATATGGACACCTGGGGACGCACTCGCGACAAGCGTATTGATGAAGGCAAGGACGAACCGGAAAAGTGATATGACCATCATTCATGAATCTCCGGCTCATGAAGGCGACGAACCGGTGGTGTTCGCCGCGCTCGGTGGCTTCACCTGTTCGATCTGCGCGCCGACCGGTATGACCAAGGCGGAGGTCGAGGCCTTCGCCGCCACGCAATTTCCCGGCCGCTGGGAATCGATCGACAAGTCGAAGTTCGGGATGGGATCCCCTACTCCGAACCCGTGCAATCAGGCGCCCGACCGGCGCACACATTTCTTCATGATGTGGGTCGACGCGCGATGACCGGACAAGCTGACCCGCGCAGGCTGATTACCGACTGGATCAAGGCCAATAGCGGCAACTGGATCAAGACCAACAACGCCCGCAGTCAGTCGTGGTTGCTTGATGTCTACCAGCACATGGTTGCGTGCGGTGTAGACCCTCGCGTTGCAATCCACACCCTGACCAAGTTTGTCGACGACGTTATCGAAATGAAGGAACGCGCACTGCGAATGGAGGACATAAATGGCAGTCCTGATGATCGGCGCGACTGAACGTGAAAAGATCGCGGAAGTCATCGCTTACGCCAAGGCGCATCCCGTGACGTTCGACACCGTGCGCAACGTCATCGTACCGGACGCCAATGTTGTAAAGTTGAAAGATCGCCAGCCCGGCCATGAACGTCCGCCATCACAACACGTCATTTTTCCCGGTGGCTATCGCGCGGCCTTCTCCATCGAGGCTCAGCCCGCCGGTCTCTGCACCCACCTGTCGATCTCGGTTTTCGGC
>Ga0075363_100000933_pt1 | contig 10344 bp, 9 predicted proteins | sample EndMetdeltDD1763_FD_71470 | JGI IMG/M metagenome (GOLD analysis project Ga0075363, IMG submission 71470) | Populus endosphere microbial communities from Tennessee, USA - Endosphere MetaG P. deltoides DD176-3 | ecosystem: Host-associated > Plants > Roots > Endosphere | place: USA: Tennessee...
ACGCAGCTGGCGCAAACACTGCTGACGCGGCGGCACAGCCCGCTAGTCGTAGCGACCGCCTTGGGCAGTGCGGGCGTCCTGGTCGGCATCATCCAAACACCGGTGCTCAGCCAGTTTTTCGGATGCACGCCGCTGGGGCCGGTCGCCTGGACGGGCGTGATCGGGGCGACGACGGGAGCCACCGCCATCTCGGTGCTGGCCCCCAAGTGGTTGGCCAAAAGTGTCGCCGTCGTGATACCCGATCAGGAGTAGGTATCCGGCTTTACTTCGCCAGCTGCCTGCGCAGCACCTTGCCGGCCGGGTTGCGGGGAATGCTGCCGACGATGTTGATGTCCCTGGGGTTTTCGAACCGAGATACCTTGCCTTTCAAGTACTCTCGTATCGAGTCCGCATCGAGGTCGCGCTCGTGCCGCGGGACGATGAACGCGGCCAGACGCTGCCCGTACTGCTCGTCGGGAACACCGACGACCGCGCACTCGGCGAGGTCGGGGTGTTCGGCAAGCGCGTTTTCCACGGCACGCGGATAGACGTTTTCGCCGCCCGAGACGATCATGTCGTCTTCGCGGCCCACGATGTACAGCCGGCCGGATTCGTCGAGATAGCCCATGTCGCCGGTGCTGGTCATGCGATCGATGACGGCCTTGCCGCCACCGCCGGTGTATCCCTCCGCGCCCAGTTCGCCGCCGACGAAGATGCGCCCGGTCACCCGGGGCCCGACGGGCCTGTCGTTCCGGTCGAAGATGCGCACCGGGCAGCCGACGACGGGCCTGCCCACCGTCTCCGGGGAACGCCGCATCTCGGCCGGTGTCGCCAGGGAGCCGATGCCGACCTCGGTGGAGCCGTAGAGGTTGTACAGCACGTCGCCGTAGGCATCCATGAATCGTCGCGCCAGGCTGGGATCGAGCCGGTCACCGCTGGAGATCACGACCTTTAAGCACGGCAAGGGGTTTCGGGCTCGCACCCGCTGCGGCAGGTCCAGCATGCGGGCCAGCATGATCGGCACGGCGCTCATCGCGTCCGCACGCTGCAGCGAGGCCTGCGCGAGCGTGGCCTCGGCGTCGAAGCGGCGATGGGTCAGTATCGTGCCGCCCAGGCTCACTGCGAGCATCAGGATGCCGAACCCCAACCCGTGAAACATGGGTACCGCCAAGGCAATTCGGGAACCGACGCGCAGCCGGGTGCGCTCCAGAATCGTCACGCCCACACCCAGGCCAGAACTTATCTGGGGCGTGCGGGGCACCCCCTTGGGCACACCCGTCGTGCCCGAGGTCAACAGGATCATCCGGCCCGACGGCGCGACCTTGGGCCGTGCGGCATCAGGCTGCGCCCGTACGGCCTGGGGATCAATGACCCGGACGTCGTCCACCGTTTCGCGGATCGAGCCGGCGAATTCGTCGTCGCAGAACATCGTGCGGATCCCATGCGAATCTAGCGCGCCCGCAAGCGCATTGGTGCGAAACTCCGTATTCACCAGCACCAGGTCGGCGCCCACCAGTGCCGTCGCGAACACCGCCGCGATGAAGTTGCGCCCGTTGCGGCACATGATGCCTATCGCGTGGCCGGGTTCGACACCGGCGCCGGCGAGCTCGTGGGCGAGCGCTTCGGTCATCGCCTGCACCTCGCGGTAGCTCAGCGCGCCGTCGTCGTCGATGATGGCCGTGCGGTCCGGCCAGCGCGCAGCCGCGATCGCCAGCAGGGTATAGAGGTTCGTGCCACCGCGATATGCCTCGCGCAGCAGCCGCAACACCGCGGCCGGGGTGGGCGGACCGAGCAGGCCCGAAAACAGCAGGGCCCGCGCGGCGGTGCTCACCAAGCTGCCAGTGGCGCTGCCGGTAGCCATCGTCAGGCGCCCTGTTTGTCGAAGAACCGGCGGTGCCACAGCCGGGCGGCGCGATCCGCCGGCCCGGCGAGCAGCACCGAGGCCAGCTCGGCGGGGAACACCCAGGGCGGCGCGTTCGTGCGGGGCCGTTCGATGACGGCCTGCGCGATGGCGTCGCCGGCCTCGTCCGGAGTCAACCCCGGCAGCCGGCCCAGCAAGGGGGTGGGCTCGATCATCCGGGTGCGCACCAGGGCGAAGTAGACCGTCGTGACGTCCACGCCGTCAGCATCCAGTTCCGGTGCCACGCTGCGCAGCCAGCGATCGAACGCCCCCTTGGACGCCTGGTAGGCGCCCCACTGCGGACCGGGCACCACACGCACACCGACGCTCGACACGTTGACGATGTGCCCCCGGCCGGCCTCCCGCATCGCCGGCAAGAGCCCCAGGAGCAGCCAGATCGGCCCCAGATAGTTGATGTCGATGGTGCGCTGAAAGTCGTGCGGCCGGTCGTACTGGTGATGCAGCGAGCGGCGCAACGACTTGCCCGCATTGCTCACCACGATGTCCACCGGCCCATGGTCCTCGGTGATCTGTTTGGTCAGGTCGCTGATGGCGGCCTCGTCGGTGAGGTCGGTCGGGTAGGCGACGGCTCGTCCCCCGCCGGCGTTGATCGACGCCGCGAGGTCCTCGAGCCTTTCGGCGGATCGGGCCACGGTCAACACGGTCGCGCCAGCCGCGGCCAGTTTGCGCGCGCTTGCCTCGCCGATTCCGTAAGAGGCGCCGGTGACCAGTACCGTCTTGCCGGACACCGCGCGGCGCAGCCGTTCGGGATCCGATATCCGCGCGGGGTTGGCCACTCTGTCTGTGACCTTTTGCAAGACCTGTGCTATCACGTTCACCTTCGCTTGCCTGGGCCTGGAGTCGCTCCAACTTTTCCCGCGGTCCTCGATTAGCAAACTACACAAGGCAGGCTCAGTCGCGGACGAACCCCTTGTTGCGCATCAGGACATCCGCCAGGTACCCGTCGTGCGGGATTTCCGGCCTTGCCCAATAGGTCGGGTGGCGACCCCAATAGACGTTGCTCACGGTGGGCTCGGCGAGCAGCGCGTCGATCAGCGTCTCGTCGCCGGTGATCGCGGTGATGACCAGGGAATGCCGCAGCGATTCCAGTCCCGCGGCGCGCGACCAAGGCGACACCCACACGCAGGGGAACGGCAGCTCGGTGTTGAGTTTGTCGGTGAGCTGGCCCGAGCCGGGTTCGGCCATCAGATGCACGGCGGGACGCAGCGCGGCACGACCGTCACCCAGCGTGGCGACCATCTGATCGGCGCCGAGCAGGGGGGTCGTCCCCGCGGCCCGGGCAGCCAGATACTTGGCCAGGGCGCGTGCCTTCTCGATGGGCTGGGTGGGCAGGATCGCTCGCTCGTCCTCGGTGGGGAGCGGCTCGAGCGTCGCCAACCGTTCGGCGATCGCCCGGGCCAGGGGAGCGGAGTCGCCCTCGTAGAGCACGGCGGTGGTGTTGACGCACGCCATCCCGCCCAGGTTGGCGATCGAGTCGACGATGGTGTCGAGGTATTCACGCCAATCCCGGTCCGCGGTGATGAGGATTTTCGCGCGTCCCGGTCCGTTGACCACCACTCTCGGATCGCCGGCGTATTTGTCGACGACGTCCTGACCCCCGTAGACCATCGCAAGATCGGCCGACCGGACGAGCTCGTCGGCGCCGCCGTGATCGGTCGGCAGATATGCCGCGTCCTCGGCGCGAAATCCCGACTCGCGCAGGGCATTCACCAACCGGTGCGCGGTCAGGGGCTCGCGGCGCGACGGCCGCACCGCCACCCGGTAGCCCAGTGCCAGCGCCTGCGGCCACAGGCGGTGCACGCCGGGGCCGTTGCCGGCGGCGTGCACCGCGAACACCTCCCCGCGCCGCGCCCACACCGCGCTTCCGTCGCGGGTGCGCTCGTCGCGCCAATCGAGGGCCGCGCCCGCGGGCCGGGCCGGCCGCACGGCATCGAATGCCGTAGCGACGGCGTCGGTCACGTCGCGCGCCCCGGCTCGGGTCACCGCGATCGGCAACCCCGAAATCTGGCTGGCCAGGCCGACATAGGCGTCGAAGTCCAGTCCCGCGATCACGCCGGTGGCGAAGGTGTCGGCGGCCTTGGCCAGCGCCGCTTCGCGCTGGGCGACGGGCAGCGGCCCGGCCTTGCGTTGCGCGCTGATCGTGCGCGAGATGTACAACGGCGGCACGATGCTCAATTCGGCGACGGGCACACCCGATGTGCTGGTGACTATTTCGCGGTTGTGGGTCCGGTGTTCGCCCGCTGACCCGAGCGCGTCGATGTACATGACTAGTACACGCCTTCGATAACGGCCTCGCCCTCGAAGGTACTCACCGGCCGCACCGCGCTCACCGAATCGCTCAATTGTGCCGCGGGACCGGGCATTCGGATGGCACAGTCGCGTTCCAGGTTGTTGGGTATGAACATGCCCTTGCTGATGTGGTTCATCACCACCTGACCCAACTGCCCGTAGGGCACCTGCTCGCCCGTTTCGGGATCGACCACCCAGAAGACGACGTACGGGGTTCGCGGGTGGAAGACGAATTCGTCACCGTCGTCGGCCTTTTGGGTCACCGCCTGCGAGAGGATCATGGTGCTGCCGAAGGCCATCGTGATCGTCGTGTTCGGGAAGACTTCGCGCAACACGTCGAGGGTGTCGGCGTCGACGTGCGCACCGCTGAGCAACAGGTAGCGAATCTTGGCGTTGATCAAATCCACCAAGTTGTCGTCGCGGGCAATCGCCTCGAGCAGCGGCGGGGTCGTGTGCAGATTCGCCACATTCTGCGTCTTCAGCACGAACGCGGCCTGTTCGACGATGTGGTCGATGTATGCCGCGACTTCCGCTGCGGCCGTGCCTTTCCGTTGTGCGGCAATCTTTTTGACCCAGCGCGGATCGATGTCGACGGCGTGGAACACCGAGCCCAGCCGCTCGGAGACCAGACGCGAAAAGTAGCCCACACCATGCGGGCCGCTCGGCATCAGGCACAGGAAGCCTCGGCCCGGCAGAAAGCCGCCCGTCGCGAAATCCTCTGTTTGCCACTGGATGACCTGCTCCACCCAATCGGGCATCTGCACCGTCCGTTTGGGGGCGCCGGTGGTGCCGCCGGACTCAAAGATCTGAGGCACCGGCGGGGGCGATCCATAGCCCTGCGGAATGAGATCCTCGATCGGCGCACCGCGCAGCTCATTGACGAGGTTGGGAAACAGGCGCAGATCCGTGAAGGACTTGATGTCGGTCAACGGGTTGAAGTCCAGCGTTTTGGCGGCACGCAACCAGAACGCGCTGCCGGTGTCCTCGCCGAAGTGCCAGGCGATCGCGGCGCGCAGGTAGGCCTCGGGCTCATCGACGGGTAACGGCCTGGGGACCTCCAGGAGCGAAAAGTCAACAGAGACCATGCCATCGATCCTGTCGCATGCCGGTACTTGCCCGCCACGCTTGCCCCGCTCGCTGGGTGTACATAGGTTGAATTCTCTGCGACCGCGCGGTTTTCGCGGCCGGCCGTTGACATCGACGTACCAGCCTCACGCGGCCGCGGCGCGGTTAGGCGGCCGGGGCGCGGTTGTGCAGCCGTCGCGGGTCGACGCCCGCGCGGCGCCATGCCCTGGCCGCCCAGGGCACGTAGACGCACCAGACCGGCAGCCGGTTGATCAGCGGATTCAACGCGCGCATGACGGCGGCGAACCGCTGAAATCGCCTCTCCTTCTTGGCATCCCACGTCAGGTCGCACACGGCCCGCATCTGTGGCGGCATGGTCCCGACAAGAACCAGCCGGGTGTAGGCATTCAGCGGCGCCGACAAGAATCGCCAGATCGACTTGGGCACCCGGCGCGGGCCCGGTATCCCCTTCCGGATGTAACCGGTGCCGTAGAGGACAGTCTTGTGCGGGACGAAGCGCTCCACCATGTCGTCCCAGTAGGCGACGAAGTCGTCATACGTCTGGGGCTGGCCGCGGTCGCTGACCCCATACAGGCGGTACCAGATCTTGCCTTCCTCGAAGATCTGCTCCTTCTCGGCTTCGGAGAGCCGCCGGATGAACGTGTCTGTGGTGTAGATGACCTGGTCGACGAAGGTGGCATGCGCCCAGTAGAACAACTCCGGATTCAGCGCGTGATACCTGGAGCCGTCGCTGATGGTGCCCTTGATCGGCTTGTGGAAGTCACGCACCTTGCGGCCCCAACCATGCGGATCGTCGGAGTAGACCGTCTTCATCAGGGGCGGCACGGTGCGCTGGCCCCGGCCCAACGTGTCGCTGAAGATGACCGAGTGGTCGAGCACGCCCTGGCCGAGCTGCTCGATGCAGTTCTCGACACCGGCGACGCGCTGGAACCCGAAGAATTGCGTGCGGTTGTCCCCGTAGAACTTCCAGATCAACGAGTCGGGCCCGAGCCGCGCGGCGTCGTCGATGTCGTCGTCGACCGGCATCGGCACGGCCTCGCGGACCCCGGTGTCGAAACGGGCGCCGGCGTCCGGCCGGGCGAGCTCGTCCTTCTGCGTTGTCATGCCACCTCCCCATGTGCACTTGTGAAGCAGTGACACAAAACAGTATCTTTGTTTCAAGATAGCAAGCGAGGCGCCCAATGATCCAGTCGGTGACGGTTTCCAACACAGCCGAGCCCATCAGCGAGCTCGATCGCACGATCCTGGATACGGCCCGAGCGGTCTTCGAGACCTACGGCGTGCGCCGCGCCAACATCGAAGACGTGGCCGCCCGCGCCGGGGTCAGCCGCAGCACCATCTACCGGCGCTTTCCCACCAAAGACGACCTGTTCGAAAAGGTGGTGCGGCGCGAGGCCGAACTCTTCTTCACCACGCTGGATGAGGCGACCAGGGGCCGCGACCCGCAAGAGGCCGTGATCGAGGCGTTCGCGCTGGGCGTGCGCCTCGTCCACGACTCGCGCCTGTATTCACGGATCGTGGACAGCGAACCCGAGTTGTTCGGGCTTTTCTCGCGGTCACATGTCTTCCCGATCGGCCGATTTGCCGACGGAATCGCCCACACCCTGCGCCGCTGCGGGGCCGACCTGCCCGATCCCGACCTGGCCAACATCGCCGACATCCTGCTGCGCGTCGCCCTTGGCATCATCGTGTTTCCCACCGACCGCCTCGACACATCGGATCCGGTGGCCGTTCGCGCGTACGCTGCCCGCTATCTCGTCCCGATCATCGGCCAAGCCGGTCGCTAGCGGCTGTTCGACGTGGCCTCGAGTTTGTCGGTGCCCTGAAATAGCCTGTAGCAATGGCTGGGGCTCCGCGGACCCGGTATGCCAGTTGTGGTGAGACGGACATCGCCTATCAAGTCTTCGGCGATGGTCCGGTCGACCTCGTTGTGCTACCCGGGCCGTCCATCCCGATCGACACGATCGACACTGAACCGTCGATGTACCGCTTTCACCGGCGGCTGGCGACCTTTGCCCGGGTAATTCGGCTCGACCAGCGTGGGATCGGCCTGTCGTCGCGGGTTCCCTCGGTGGATGTGATCGGGCCGAAGTTCTGGGCGAAGGACGTCATCTCGGTCATGAACGCCGTGGGATCCGAACGGGCGACCATCCTGGCCCCGGGCTTCACCGCGGCGACCGGACTCATTCTCGCCGCCGACTACCCCGAGCGGGTGAACAGCCTGGTGATCATCAACGGCGGGGCCCGTGCCTTGTATGCGCCGGACTACCCGATCGGCGCCATCATGGACACCCTCGACCCAGAGCCGACCCTCTTGGTCGACCCGGATGCCGTCGAGCAGGGCTTTGACATGCTGGCCTTGATCGCTCCCAGCGTCGCCCGCGATGACGCGTTCCGCGCGTGGTGGGATATGGCCGGCAACCGGGCCGCCTCGCCCAGCATGGCCCTCGCGATGATCAAGACAATCCGGCATGCGGATGTGCGAGACACGTTGCCGCGCATCACGGCGCCCACGCTGGTCCTGCATCGTGCCGACTCGACCTTCACTCCGGTGGCGCACGGTGAATATCTCGCCGAGCACATCGCCGGATCACGCTTCGTCGCGCTACCCGGCGACGACAACCTGTACTGGGTAGGCAACACCGGACCGATGCTCGACGAGATCGAAGAGTTCATCACCGGCGTGCGGGGCGGCGCCGACGCCGAGCGCCTGCTCACCACGATCGTGTTCACCGACATCGTCGGCTCCACCCAGCGCGCCGCCGAGCTCGGCGACCACCGGTGGCGGGACCTGCTCGACAACCACGACACCATCGTGCGCCACGAAATCCAGCGCTTCGGCGGTCGCGAAGTCAACACGGCCGGCGACGGTTTCGTCGCGACGTTCAGCAGCCCCAGCGCCGCGCTCGGGTGCGCCGACGAACTCGTCGACGCGGTCCAGGTGCTCGGCATCGAAGTGCGGGTCGGTATTCACGCGGGCGAGGTGGAAGTGCGCGGGAACGACGTTGCCGGCATGGCCGTGCACATCGGCGCCCGCGTCTCGGCGCTGGCGGGCCCCAGCGAGGTGCTGGTGTCTTCGACGGTGCGCGACATCGTGACCGGGTCGCGGCACAGGTTCGCCGAGCGCGGTGAACGCGACCTCAAAGGCGTGCCGGGCCAGTGGCGGCTCTACGCCCTGGCCCGAGAACAAGTACCGGCCAGACAGTTCTGAACTTCCACGTGATCAACGACCTGCTGCTGCGTTCGATCGTTAGCTGCCTTTCCGCGCTGAGTGGCGTCGAGGCCGGCTTCGCGATCGTCACCGACCGCCGATCCTGGATCCTGGTCGTCAGCGACGGATTGCGATTGGTGATGGCCATCGCGATGGCGGTGATGGTCTGGCCGGTGGGCATGCGATTGGCTCACACCGGACCCACCGTGTTCTTCCTCCTGGCCGCCGTGTGGTTCGTGGCCACGGCCGTGGTGAGCGCCCGGGGAATCGCTCAGCACGCCGTGTGCGGATATCACGCCGTCACGATGGTGACGATGGCCTGGATGCTCGCCGGCATGAACGGTCATCTCCTGCCCGGGGGATCAGGCGCCGATCACCACATGTCATCGGATATGCCGATGCATGGCATGGACATGGACATGGCCGGGATGGACGCACCGGAAAGCGGGTCGCCGGGTTGGGTCGCCGCAATCAACTGGTTCTGTGCCGTCGCTTTCGCCGCCGTCGCTGTCTTCTGGATTTACCGGTTTTTCGCGGAGCGCCGGAACCGAGTGCCGCATCTGTGGCGCAGTTCGCTGGGCAGTGGGGGCCAGGCGGCGATGGCCGCAGGGATGGCTGTCATGTTCGGCGCCATGCTATTTCGCGCCTGAGCCACTCAATCACGTTTCAGGGCAGGGTGGTTGCGGGCCAGGAATGGCAACAGCAGCTCGGGCGGCGCGATCCGGGAAAGGGATGCGGCGACCCGGTTGACCCGCCCGGGGATCACCACGGCCTTCCCAGCTGCCAGGCCGTCGATTCCGGCCTGCGCCACCTGATCGGCGGGAACCCACATCACCCGCGGCAGCGCCGATTCCGCCTCCTCCTTGGAAAACCCGGCCGCCTCGCCGAATCCGGTGTCCACCGGGCCCGGACACAGCGCGGTCGCAGTCACGCCGGTGCCACGCAGTTCACCTCGCAGGCTGTGGGTGTAAGACAGCACGAACGCCTTGGCGGCGCCGTAGGCCGCTTGGCCCGGTAAGGGTTGGAACGCAGCCGTCGACGCCACGTTCAGCACGGCGCCCCGCTTCCGCTCGACCATTCCCGGCAGCAACCTGCTGCACAGGTCGACCACCGCGGCCACGTCGACTTCGATCAGGTTAAGTTCCTTCTCCGGTTCCGATTTCGCGACGACGCCGGTGGTCGACAGCCCGGCGTTGTTGACCAGAATGTCCGGGACCAGACCGAGGGCGGCCACCCGGTCCGGCAGGCTCGCTCGGTCGTTGCGGTCGGAGAGGTCCGCGGGCAGCGGGTGCGCTCCCTCGCCCAACCGCCCCGCGATCTCTTCGAGGCGCCCGGCGCTGCGGGCAATCAACACGACCTGATGGCCGCGCTGGGAAAGTATCCGGGCGAATTCTTCGCCGATGCCTGACGAGGCACCCGTGACAATGGCCGCGCGGTCGTTCGCTGGTGATGGAAGAGCCATACGGTGACCGTACCGCCAACCGCGGTGGGATCCCTACCCTTAGTCGGGTGCCTGTGCGAGAGCGGCGAGCCGGTCGATCGACGCCCGCAACATGTCGGCCGTCGTCGCACGAGCGCGAACCAGGCGGGCGTTGTCGGTCAGCGCCGTCCAATCGTAGGTGTGGGTCACCCTGGTGAGGGAGTCATTCACCGGCTCGAGCTTCCAACGCCACAGGTGGCCGGGCGGTTGCTTTCTGGGTTCGGCTGGGCGCCAGGCGATCTGGCTGCCCTCGATGAATTCCACGACGTGGTTTTCCCGAACGGCACCTCCGGTCAACGTCGTGGTGAACACGTCGCCGGCCCGGTGCACGCGCTGCCCCGGGGCGGCAGACGCGAGGTTGTTGTTGCCGTCCCAGCT
>Ga0075363_100000934_pt1 | contig 10342 bp, 10 predicted proteins | sample EndMetdeltDD1763_FD_71470 | JGI IMG/M metagenome (GOLD analysis project Ga0075363, IMG submission 71470) | Populus endosphere microbial communities from Tennessee, USA - Endosphere MetaG P. deltoides DD176-3 | ecosystem: Host-associated > Plants > Roots > Endosphere | place: USA: Tennessee...
GTCATGCCCTCGGTCATCCGCCCGATGACAAACCCGGGCCGCACGACCAGTAGATGAACACCCGTGCCGTGCAGGGCGTCGGCCAGGCCGCTGCAGAAGCCGTCGAGTCCGAGTTTCGCCGAACCGTAGACATAGTTGGCTCTCCGAACCCGTGTCCCTGCGATCGACGAGAACGCGACGATCCGCCCCGAACCCCCAGCCTGCATCGTGTTCGCCAGCACGGTCAGCAGGCTGACCTGCGCGACGTAGTCGGTGTGCACAATGGCGGCCGCATGCGCGGAATCCTTCTCCGCCAGCGCCTGGTCGCCAAGGATGCCGAAGGCCAGCACCGCGGTGCCGATCGGGCCGAACTCAGCGACGATCGAGTCGATCAGCGGCGCGTGCGACGCAAGGTCGTCGGCGTCGAATTCGCGCACGTGCACCGCAGTGGCACCGGCTGCCCGCACGGCCGCGACCTCGTCGTCGAGCTTGTCGGCGCGACGGGCCGCCAGCACCACCGTCGCGTCCGGGGCCAGCCGCTTGGCCAGCTCCAGCCCGATCTCGCTGCGGCCACCGAAAATCACGACCAGCCCAGCGTCCGTGTCCTTCACGGCCCTGATTATGTCCTGCGCTACCGTGAGCCCTGATGGCGAAGGCAACCACCAGGCTCACGAACGACGCGCTGGCGTTTCTCACCGAACGGCATTTGGCCATGTTGACGACGCTGCGCTCGGACAATTCCCCGCACGTGGTCGCGGTCGGTTTCACCTTCGATCCCAAGACGCACATCGCCAGGGTCATCACCACGGGCGGCTCGCAGAAGGCGGTGAACGCCCAGGAACGCGGCGTCGCGGTGCTCAGCCAGGTGGACGGCGCGCGGTGGCTGTCGCTGGAGGGCAAGTCGAAAGTCAACACCGAGACCGAGGCCGTGCGCGACGCCGAGTTGCGGTACGCCCAGCGCTATCGCACGCCGCGGGTCAACCCCAAGCGTGTGGTGATCGAGGTGCGCATCGAGCGGGTGCTCGGGTCCTCCGACCTGCTCGATCGCGCCGAAGACTAGGTCCCCTTTCCCGCGCGAGCAGACGCAGAAGGCCCTAATTTGGCTAGGAAATGGGGCCTTCTGCGTCTGCTCGGCGGAAGAAATTAGCCCGAGGGATCCGCCGGCACCACGACCAACTCGTGCGGCCGGTTGTTCACCGACAGCGCGCCGTCGGCGGTGACGACGACGATGTCCTCGATGCGGGCCCCCCACTGGCCGGGAAAGTAGATGCCGGGCTCGACGGAAAATGCCATGCCCGCCTCGAGCGGCAGGTCGTTACCCGCCACGATGTAGGGCTCCTCGTGCACCGACAGCCCGATGCCGTGGCCGGTGCGGTGCACGAAGGCCTCCGCCAAGCCTTCTGCGGCGAGCACGTCGCGGGCGACGGCGTCCACCTGTTCTGCGGTCATCCCTGGCCGCACGGCCTCCACGGCGGCCTGCTGCGCGCGCTGCAGTACCGCATAGCGGCGTGCCACCTCCGGATCGGGCTCGCCGATGCTGTAGGTGCGCGTGGAATCGGAGTTGTAGCCCGGCTCGTACGGGCCACCGATGTCGACGACCACGATGTCGCCGGCCCTCAATTCCCGATCCGAGCATTCGTGATGCGGGTCGGCGCCATGCGGGCCCGAACCGACGATGATGAACGCCACCTCCGAATGTCCTTCTGCGACAATCGCTTCGGCGATGTCCGCGGCGACGTCGGCCTCGGTCCTGCCTGGCACCAAAAACTCCGGCACCCGGGCATGCACCCGGTCAATCGCAGCACCCGCCTTGCGAAGCGCATCGATCTCGGCGGCGTCCTTGATCATTCGCAACCGGCGCAGCACGTCGGTCGCCAATACCGGAACGACACCGAGCACGTCGGCCAACGGCAGCAGATGCAGGGCGGGCATGGAGTCGGTGACCGCCGTCGCGACTGGCGCGCCGCCGAGAGCGTCGGCCACCAGCCGGTACGGGTCGTCGCCGTCCACCCAGTCGCGCACGGCCAGACCGAGTTCGGTGACCGCGGACTCTTTCAGCGAGGCCAGTTCCATCCGCGGCACGACGACCGTCGGCTCGCCGCTGGCCGGTAACACCAGAGCGGTCAGCCGCTCGAAGGTCTGGGCCCGCGATGCGACGAGGTAGCGCAGGTCGTAGCCGGGCGTGATGACCAGGCCGCCCAGCCCCGCCTCGGCCGTGGCTGCCGCGGCGGCACTGAGCCGCTGCGCGTAGACATCGGTGCTGAATCGAGTGGTGGCCATGCCATGAAGGCTAATCGCGGCCCGAATAGCTGGCGACCTCGATCAGATTGCCGTCAGGGTCGCGGCAATAGTGCGAGACCATCGGGCCGAGCGCGCCGGTCTTCGGTACCGGGCCTTCGGTGATCGTCACGCCGCTCGCCCGCAGGTGCTCACCGATGTCGTCCGCGCTGAGATCGGCGATGAAGCAGAGGTCCAGTGACCCTGGCGCGTCTACAGCCCCGGTTTCCCAGTTCGGCGCACCGGTCGGCCGTACGTTGATTTTCTGGTTGCCGAAGACGAGCGCAATCCGATTGTCGCCGAAGACTTCTCGTCGCATGCCGAGCACGCGCACGTACCAGTCGACGGTGGTCTCGACGTCGCGGCAGTTGAGCACCACGTGATCGATGCGATCAACACCGAAGGCCATCTGTTTCTCCTATGTCAGCCGGCGGCCCACTCCTTGGCCCGCTCGACCTCGTCGAGGCCGAATAGCGCGAGCTCTCCAGGGACCATCCAAGCGAACGCATGCAGCGCGTGAGTGACCCACTCCTTATCGGAAACGACCGCAATTCGCTTAAACGCCGAATGATGGTGAATCAGTGCACCGAGGCCCAGTTTCAGGTCCTCGACCAGGCCGCCAGGCCCGAAACCCTCGTAGTCGGGTTCGATCACCTCGACGATGCGGATCTCGCCGGATTTCGCGAGATCGTCCATCGCGGGCTTGAACTCGCGTAGGTCTTCGCCGCGCAGGCGGCCTGAGACGCGGATGCCGGTCACTCCCGCCGGCATATCGGGCATCAGTTCGATCATCGGTCCACCTCCACGTCCAGTGTGACCGCAATATCACCGGCTATCCGAACTGTCCGGGTTCGTAGTCGCCAGCCGGCCGCTGAACGATGACGTTCAGCCGATTGAAGGCATTGATGATGGCGATTTGGGAGACGATCGCGGCGAGCTGGTCGTCGTCATAGTGTTTGGCCGCGTTCGCCCAGGCTTCGTCGGTGACACTGCCGCCGTCGGCGATGCGGGTGCCCTGCTCGGCGAGTTCCAGCGCGGCACGCTCGGGCTCGGTGAAGACCGTCGCCTCCCGCCAGGCGGCCACCAGGTTGAGGCGCACGGACGTCTCACCGGCGTGCGCTGCGTCCTTCGTGTGCATGTCGAGGCAGACACCGCAACCGTTGATCTGGCTGGCGCGGATTTTCACCAGCTCCTGCGTCGCCGGCGGGAGGGAGCCAGCGGCGGCCTTGCCCGCCGAGACCAGGTATTTGACAGCTTTCATCGCGGTGTCGTTGCTGAAGATGTCGAGTCGGGGTTCCATGATGATCTCCTTGGTTGTTTTGTTCGTCATGGGTACGACGACGCAGGCCCGTGAAATGTCAGGCCTCACAGTTCGCAGCGCTATTTCGTCGTACTAGAGAGGGCACACGCGACGAGGAAGGCACCATGAACGATCCGGACCTGGACGCGGTCATGAGCGAGCGTCGTCAGCTGATCAACCTGACGTACCGGCTGCTCGGCTCGCTGGCCGATGCCGAGGATGTCGTGCAGGAGACGTATGCCCGCTGGTATGCGATGACCCGGCAACAGCAGGAAGCCATCGAGTCGCCGGGCGGCTGGTTGATGACGGTCGCCAGCCGCATCTGCCTCGACGAGCTCGGGTCGGCGCGGGCCCGGCGGGAAAGCTATGTGGGCGAATGGATTCCGGAGCCGGTGCCCGCACCGACGGAGTGGGCCAGCGCCGCCGACCCTGCGGACCGGGTGACGCTCGACGAGTCGATCAACATGGCGTTCCTGGTTGTCCTCGAATCGATGACGCCGGCCGAGCGGGTCGCGTTCATCCTTCACGACGTGTTCCGTTATTCGTCCGGTGAGGTTGCCGAGATCGTCGGCCGGACGCCGGCGGCATGTCGCCAGCTGGCCAGCTCGGCGCGTCGCCGCATCCGCGAGTCGCAGGATCACCCGACTGCGACGACCGAGCAGGCGGACGTCATCAGGGATTTCAAGCAGGCGTGGGAAGCGAAGGACATCGAGGCGCTGATTGGGCTTCTCGATCCGGAAGCGACGGCGATCGCGGACGGCGGTGGACTCGCCAGGGCTCACCTCGAACCAATCGAAGGCAGCGAACAAATCGCCCGTACGTACGTCGATGTCCTCGGTTTCGCCCCGAAGCTGGCGATCCTGGAGCGCACGGTCAACGGTCAGCCCGGCCTGGTCGCACAACTCGACGGCGTGACCGTGACGGTGTACGCGTTCGACATCGTGGAAGGTCGGATCAGCCGCATCTGGGCGGTACGCAACCCCGAGAAGCTTCGGATGTGGACTGCGGACTGAGACAACGGCTTTCGCATCTTTGACGCAAGGTGCATAGGTCTACCGTCGTCGCGTCAGCGTCCTCATGCGACGGCGCAACACCGTGACGGGTGGGGCCGCGTATTGCTTCTCGATCGCGCGCGCTCCGGCGCGGAAGAACGCACGCACGTTGTCGCTGACGCTCTTCTCGTCACCGCTGGTGACCGTGAACTGCGCCGTCCAAATCACCGTGCACCGGTGTGGTCGGCCCTGCCGGATCCGGAACTCGCCGTGAAAGTCCGCGATCGGCAGCTCGCTCGACGTGGCCTCGTACCGGTAGAACCGCTGTGCTGCGTCTCGTTCGGTCAACCGCTCCACCCATCGCAGGCCGTCGCGAGTCGCCAAAGTCCGCGTCGCACCCGGCTCTTCGCCCTCTCCCTCCGCGCCGGTCACCATCGGATGCCAGCGCGCGATGCTCTGAAACGAACCCAGCTCGCGCCACATCGAATCCGCACTTCGGTGGACGTCTGCGAACACCTGGACCTGAGTCATGCCATCGGATACCCGCGGATCCTGTTCACAACCCCTGGCAGGATGGCCCGCATGTCCTTAGTGCTGCTCGACGGCGCCAGCATGTGGTTTCGCTCGTATTTCGGTGTGCCCTCATCGATCAAGGCGCCTGACGGGCGACCCGTCAACGCGCTACGCGGCTTCCTGGACGCCGTCGCGACGGTGATCACGCGGGAGCGGCCAACCCGGCTGGTGGTGTGCCGTGACGACGACTGGCGCCCGCAGTGGCGCGTCGACCTGATCGCGTCGTACAAGGCCCACCGCGTCCTCGAGGAAAACCCCAACGGGCAGCCCGACATCGAAGAGGTGCCCGACGAGCTGACGCCGCAGGTCGACATGATCATGGAGATCCTGGACGCCTTCGGCATTCCCACGGCGGGAGCGCCGGAGTGCGAGGCCGACGACGTCCTCGGCACGCTGGCCTTCAAGGAGCGCCGCGACCCCGTGGTCGTGGTCAGCGGCGACCGGGACCTGCTGCAGCTCGTGTGCGACGAGCCAGTTCAGGTCAGGGTGCTGTACCTCGGTCGCGGGCTGGCGAAGGCGACGAAATGGGGTCCTGCGGAAGTCGCAGAAACCTATGGCGTGCCCGTTGACCGCGCCGGACCCGCGTACGCCGAATTGGCGTTGCTGCGCGGCGATCCGTCCGACGGGCTGCCCGGGGTCCCCGGCGTCGGCGAGAAGACTGCGGCCACGCTGCTCGCCCAGCACGGGTCGCTCGAAGGAATCCTGGCGGCCGCGCACGACCCCAAATCGAAGATGTCCAAGGCGTATCGGACCAAACTGCTGGCGGCCACCGACTACATCGACGCTGCGGGACCGGTGGTGCGGGTTGCCACCGATGCCGACGTCAACTTCTCGACGCCGTCAGACACGCTGCCGCTGGCAGCCGAACACCCACGCAAAGTGGTGAAACTTGCCGAACAGTACGGCGTTACGTCGTCGATCGGCCGGCTGCAGAAAGCGCTCGACGCACTGCCGGACTAGCCCCGCGCCCTACTTGGGCCGGCCGACCTCGTAGGTGCCCTTGTCGTCCTGGAAGGTCACGGTCACCTGGCGCTTGGTCCCATCGATGCTGACCTCGCAGTTGAAGGTGTCACCCTTCTTCACGGTGGGGCTCGAGCCGTCGTTGCACTTGACGTCCTTGACGTTCTTGGCGCCGTAGCCGTTGGCCTCGTCGGTGAGGATCTGCTGCACACCGGTCTGCGCGGCGGTGATGTCCAGCTTGGTGGTGACGAAGAAGCCCGGCTTCCAGAAGCCCATCACCAGCACCACGGCCACGATGATCGCGGCCAGCAGGCCGATCACACCGCCGATGACGGCCAGTGAGCGCTTCGACCCTTCTTCGGCGGGCGGCTGGCCGTACTGCGGGTACTGCCCGTACTGGCCCGGCTGCTGGCCATATTGATCCGGCTGGCCGTACTGCCCTGGCTGCTGCCCGTACTGCTGGCCAGGTTGCCCGTACTGCTGACCGGGCTGGCCGTACTGCTGACCGGGTTGACCGTACTGGCCTGGGTATGGCTGTGCGCTGTAGTCAGCGGGCTGCTGGCCGTACGGCTCGCTCGGCGGGTACTGCTGCGGCGGCTGATACGCCGGGGGCTGAACACCCTGGGCTGGCTGCTGGTACTGCGGATACTGCTGCTGTTGTTGCGGGTCGTAGGCCGGCGGAGGCTGCCACGCGGGCGCCGCGGTCGTCGGTTGCTCGGCCCCGGAGGTCGGCGGCTGCCACGGCTGGTTGGCCGACGGGTCGCTTGACGGCTGATCCTTGCCGGCCTCGGGCTGTTGACCGGGCCACGGCTGCGTCGGATCAGATCCTTGCGGTCCGCTCATTTCTCTCCTTGCTCATGGGTCGCGCTGCTGGCGAACAGCCTACCCGGCATCAACTGCCACGACGCCGCGTCGAATGTCGTTGATAGCGCGTTTTGCGGTCGCGCGCAGCGCCGGCGTCGGTGCGGCATTGCGGACCTGGTCGAGCAGGTCGAGAACCTGGCGACACCACCGCACGAAATCGCCAGCCGACAACGGCGTTCCGGTGCCCGATGCGTCCGACGCCGCGAGCGCAGCGGTCAGATCGCCGGTGGTTGCCCAGCGATAGATCGCGGGAACGAAGCCGACCTCCGGCTCACGGCTCTGCGTGATGCGGTGTCGCTGCTCGTCGGCGCGCAACTCGGTCCACAGCCGCCGGGTCGTGTTCAGCGCGCGGCGCAGTTTGCCGGTAGGCACCTCAGTGCCATCCGGCGAGCCTGGCGCGTCGCCGCGGGATTCGTAGAGCACCGACGACACCACCGCCGCGAGTTCGGCCGCCTCCAGCCCATCCCAGGTGCCGCTGCGCAGGCACTCGGCGACCAATAGGTCGCTCTCGCTGTAGATCCTGGCCAGCAGTCGGCCGTCGTCGGTCACCTTCGGGTCGCCGTCGTTGCCATCGATGAAGCCGCGCTCGGTCAGCAGCACCACGATTCGGTCGAACGTGCGCGCCAGCGAGTTGGTCGCGGCGGCGATCTTCTGCCGGATCTGCTCGTTGTCGCGTTCGATGCGCATGTAGCGCTCGGCGAGCCGGGCCTTCGCTTCGCGCTCGGGCAGATCGTGTGCGGGATGTCGACGCATCTGCTCACGCAGGCCGGCCAGTTCGGGATCGACGTCGCGCTCCCTCGGCGGGCCACTGCGTCTGCCCTTCGCCGACGGCACATCGAGTCCCTCCGATGCGGAACGCAGCGCCGACGCGAGGTCGCGCCGCATCCGCGGATTGCGGTGCTCAACACGCTTGGGCAGCTGCATCGAGCCGAGCGGCTCCGACGCGCCCGAATAGTCGGCAGACGAAATGCGCCCGGCCCAACGGTGTTCGGTGAGCACCAGCGGTCGCGGATCGTCGCTGTCGCGGTCGGCCTCGAGCACGACGGCAAGGCCACCGCGGCGGCCTTGCGTGATGGTGATGATGTCCCCGCGGCGTAGCGCGGCCAGCGCATCGTTGGCGGCTCTGCGCCGTTGCAGGCGCGATGCCCGCGACTGGGACCGTTCGCGTTCCGAGATCTGCAGGCGCAGCCGCACGTAGTCGAGGATCGGCGCGTCGCGTCCCCCGAGTTCGCCTGCGATCTCATCGAGTATCCGTTCGCCGCGCTCGACGGCGCGCACCAACCCGACCACTGATCGGTCGGCCTGGTATTGCGCGAACGAGCTTTCCAGCAGTTTGTGCGCCTGCGTCGGACCCATCTGGTTCACCAGATTGATCGTCATGTTGTACGTCGGCGCGAACGAACTGCGCAGCGGGAACGTGCGCGTCGAGGCCAAACCGGCGACCTCGGCCGGGTCGATGTCGGGATGCCACAGCACCACCGCATGGCCCTCGACGTCGATGCCGCGCCGCCCAGCCCGACCCGTCAGCTGGGTGTACTCCCCCGGCGTCAACGGCATGTGCTGCTCTCCGTTGAACTTCACCAACCGCTCGAGCAGCACCGTCCTGGCCGGCATGTTGATGCCCAAAGCCAATGTCTCCGTTGCGAATACAGCCTTCACCAGTCCGGCGGTGAACAACTCTTCAACGGTGTGGCGGAAGATCGGCAGCATCCCGGCGTGGTGGGCGGCCAGGCCACGCAGCAGCCCCTCCCGCCACTCGTGATAGTCGAGCACGATCAGATCAGCCTCGTTGAGCTCGGCGGTGCGCCGGTCGATGATCTCGGCGATGCGCACGCGTTCCTCGTCAGAGGTGAGCCGCAGCGACGACCGCAGGCACTGTTTGACGGCCGCGTCGCAGCCAACCCGGGAGAACACGAATGTGATTGCGGGCAAAAGGCCTTCGCGATCCAGCGTGCTGATGACGTCGGGCCGCCCGGGCGGCCGATAGATGCTCGGACGCGCTCTGCCGCGGCCGCGCGGCTGCCAGTCAGCCAGCCGGTCTGCCTCGCGACGGTTTGCGATGTGGCGCAGCAGTTCAGGGTCGACGAGAAGTTCGCGGCCCGACTGCGCGGCCTTCGATGCGCGGTAGTCGAAGAGGTCGAACAGCCGCTTACCCACCATCACGTGCTGCCATAACGGGACTGGGCGGTGTTCGTCGACGACAACGGTGGTGTCACCGCGCACGGTTTGGATCCAGCCGCCGAATTCCTCGGCGTTGCTCACTGTCGCGGACAAGCTCACCAGCCGCACCTCGTCGGGCAGGTGCAGGATCACTTCCTCCCACACCGCACCGCGCATCCGGTCGGCCAGAAAGTGCACCTCATCCATGACCACGTGCGAAAGGCCGTACAGTGCAGGCGAATTCGCGTAAAGCATGTTGCGAAGCACTTCGGTGGTCATCACTACCACGTCGGCATCGCCGTTAATGGACTGGTCGCCGGTGAGCAGGCCGATGCGTTCCGGGCCGTACCGGGCGACCAGGTCGTTGTGCTTCTGGTTGCTCAGCGCCTTGATGGGCGTGGTGTAGAAGCACTTTCGGCCCGCCGCCAACGCGAGGTGCACCGCGAATTCGCCGACGACCGTCTTGCCTGCGCCGGTCGGCGCGCATACCAGCACGCCGTGCCCGTTCTCCAGGGCTTGGCAGGCGCGCTGCTGAAAGTCGTCCAGCGCAAAGGACAGCTGTGCAGCGAAGCTGGCGAGCTCGCCGCTAGGTGGCGTCGTCATCGACTATGAGCCGGGCAGGTGCGGGCACAGCGCTCGGCGGCTCGATCGGATCGACGCTGCCGATCGGTGCCGCTAGTTCATCGGGTACATCCTCGGCCGCCTCGCGTCTCGCCTTGCGCCTGTCGTGGACACGGGCGATCTGGATCGAAACCTCCAGCAGCAGTGACAATGCCAGCGCCAACGCCAGCATCGAGAACGGATCCGACCCCGGTGTCGCGAATGCGGCGAACACGAACAGCCCGAAGATCAGTCCGCGACGCCACGACTTCAGTCGCGCATACGTCAGCACACCGACGAGGTTGAGCATGATGATCAGCAGCGGGAACTCGAAGCTGATGCCGAACACCAGCAGCAGGTTGATCAGGAACCCGAAGTACTGCTCACCCGAGAGTGCAGTGACCTGAACGTCGCTGCCGACGGTCAGCAGGAAGTGCAGCGCCTTCGCCAGTACGACGTAAGCCAGCACCGCTCCGGTGACGAACAGCAGAGCGCCAACGCCCACGAACGCGCTCGCGAACCGGCGCTCCTTCTTGTACAGGCCGGGCGTGATGAACGCCCACACCTGATACAGCCACACCGGGCAGGCCAGGATGATCCCGGCCATCAGCGCCACCTTCAGCCGCAGCATGAACTG
>Ga0075363_100000935_pt1 | contig 10340 bp, 7 predicted proteins | sample EndMetdeltDD1763_FD_71470 | JGI IMG/M metagenome (GOLD analysis project Ga0075363, IMG submission 71470) | Populus endosphere microbial communities from Tennessee, USA - Endosphere MetaG P. deltoides DD176-3 | ecosystem: Host-associated > Plants > Roots > Endosphere | place: USA: Tennessee...
TCGAGTTCATCGAGGATTCGCGGCCCGAAGCCGTCCTTCCATCTTCTCTAAAGCAGTCGTTCTTTCCAATCGCGCATAGCTCGGCGTCGACACCATCAGCTTCGCCGGCATTGAACAGGTTTCAGGCCGGTGGTGCTACCAGGTCTGGTATCGCGAAGCCCGAACACCGGTGGAGTGGAGATGCTTTCGCATCGCCGAAGCCGCCTTTCGGCCCGCTCCAAAGCGGCCATTGGCCTACGTAACAAGCAGCGCTCAACGCAAGCGTTCGGCGCAAACGGCACTGCCATCAGTGCCGCGAACAAGCAGAATTGAGCCCTGCTGAAACAGCAATGCGACGATACGTAGCGCCATCACAAGCGGATGCAGTCGTGCTAGCGCGTCCGCGAAGGCTTGAGCGAGCACGGTCTCGCTCAAGCGTGGGTGGGGCCGATTCGTACCAGGTCAGCTAGCCGAGCAAAGGGGCGCGACCGCCGCACCTTCAATGCCGTGGCGTTTCAATGCTTCCGACACGAATCCGGAGGCCTTGGCCGCTTCTACGAAACTGTCTAGCAGGTATGCTGCCAATCGACCTCGCCCCTTGGGCAGGCCCATGGCTTGCTGTATGACCATGAAACGCTCGGGCAACAGACGAAGGCCCGATACACGCCTCGCGTCGGATTCCAGTTGCTGCTTGACCCCTGCGGCTACGTCGAGGTTCATCTCCAAGAACGTGTCCACCACCGCCGGAGACGTCTGCGCGCGAACGATCTCCGCTTGACGGAGTTCGCGGGTCAGGAATAGATCGTATGCACTGCCCTTGCCAACGGCGACGCGAACGCCTGGCTGATCGACCGACACAACGTCGACGATCGTCGAAGTCTCCCGAACCAGATAGCAACCTTCGATCAGGATGTACGGCGCTGTGAAGTTGATACCCTGGCCGCGCACTGGGTCGATGGCGAAGAAGCCGATGTCGGCGTCTTCGCGCTCTACGACGGACACCGCCTTGCCGGCACCATCGACCACAATCAGTTCCAGATCGATCCCCAGCCGATTGGCAAGCAAACTGGCGAGGTCGACCGAGACGCCCTGGGCGGGCTGCCCGGCAGCCTGGCGAGCAAGGATGGGATTGCCCAGGTTGATGGTCGCGCGCAGCACACCGGAAGGCGCAAGCGCTTCTACGTCATGTTTCGAATAGTTCACAGCTTCGCCTGAGAGGGATGGAAAAAGCGACCGTCCAATGCCAAGCCGCCGCGCTGCGGTGCACGGTCAGATCGACCAGTTGGCTGGAACGAACACCTGACCGTCCATCAGGCGGCGCGCACTGCGGCTCATGAGCGCCTTGGTGACGGTCCACGTGCCACCGGACTCGGTGGCTTGCGCGCCGACGGTGAGCGTGCCCGACGGATGGCCGAAGCGAACCTCCGCACGCCGGCCGTCGCCGAGAACGCGTGCGACGAGCGTGCCGGGAATGGCGGCAGCCACCGCGATCGCGACCGCGCCGGTACCCGTCATCGCATGGTGAAGCTTGCCCATGGAGAAGATGCGCGCGCACAGGTCCATATCCTCGGCCTTGACCTCCTTGCCGCTGGATGCAACATAGCTTGCAGGCGGCGCGACAAAAGCAAGCTTTGGCGTATGCGGGCGCTTTTCAGTCGCCTCCGCCGCGGTCTTCGCGAGTCCCATGGCCACGGTCGCATGGGCCCGGATCGCCTCGCAACGCGCGAGAAGGGCTACGTTGCCGTTCACGGCCGGCTGTAGCTCCGACCCTGTCAGCCCCAGGCTCGAGGCATCCACGAAGATCGTCGGGTTGCCCGCATTGATCAAGGTCGCTTCGATGGCACCGACGCCGGGGACGTCGACAACATCCAGCATGCGACCCGTGGGGAACATGGCACCGCCTTCACCGTCTTCGTCCGCGCCGGGCTCCAGGAATTCGAGCTTGATCTCCGCGGCCGGGAAGGTGACTCCATCAAGCTCGAAGTCACCCGTCTCTTGAACGGCGCCATCGCGCATCGGCACAAGCGCGATGATCTTCTTTTGGATGTTGGCTTGCCAGATGCGAACGACCGCCACACCGTCAACAGGCGCGTCAACGAGTCCGCGTGCGATCGCGAAGGGCCCCACCGCGGAAGTGAGGTTGCCGCAATTGCCGCTCCAGTCGACGACGGGAGATTCGATGGCGACCGCGCCGAAAAGATAGTCGACATCGCAGCCAGCCTGTGTGCTGGGACCGACGATGACGACCTTGCTGGTGCTGGACGTGGCGCCGCCCATGCCATCGATCTGCTTCTCGTACGGATCCGGACTTCCAGCGACACGCAGCATCAACGCATCGCGGGCCACGCCTGGCTGCCGGGCCGCTTCGGGAAGATCGGCCGGGGTGAAGAAAACACCCTTGCTGGTACCGCCGCGCATGTAGGTGGCACGGATGCCGACCTGTGGAGATGAGGTGCTCATGAGGTTCCTTGGATGAAAGCGATACAGACGGGACTGCCTGTGCGTGCCAACGTGCGGCAGCGATGGGCAGGGGAATTCGATTCGACGCCGATGAGCGTGTCCGCGTCTTCATTGGCGATCACGATCTCGGTGCTCTGGGGCATGACCGAGATGAAGCGCGGAACAAGTCCTTGAGCGTCGATCCACTCGGGTGCATGAAGCGTGCGGCCAGCCGCATCGACCGACAGCCGGACCACGCTTCCATGACCGCGATTCGACACCCAGACTGCGGAGTTGGAAGGGTCCATGACAATCCCGGCCCCGGTGTTCTCGCCCATGAAGGTCTCGGGGATGCTGGGAACGCGTTGAATTGGCGTCAGGCGTCCGATCTCTGCATCGAAGGCCGCCGAGACGATCTGGCTCGCCAATTCGAACACGATCCAGGCGCAGCAGCCCTTCGCATCGAACACCAGATGCCGTGGGCCGCTGCCAGGTGGGGCCTGCAGTGAATCGGCCAGGCGCAAGGTGCCGGTGGATTCGTCGAAGGCGACCGTATGGATGGCATCGCCTCCCTTGTCCGGAACCAGGAGCCATCGGCCCGAGGGATCGAAGACCACCTGGTGGGGGTGTGCGCCTCTTTGCTGTGTCTTGTGAGGACCGGGTCGATCGGGCAACGCGAGGCTGTGCACGACATCGCCCAGCGAGCCATCCGGTTGGATTGGCAGCGACACCACCGTGCCGGTGGCGTAGTTCGACACCAGCAGCCAACGCTGTTCCGGACTGAGGGCCAGATGCACGGGATTGCGCCCCTGCGTGGAGCAAGTGCCCTGAAGCGACAGCCCGCCGCCAGCGCCCACCCGGAAGCTGCTCACGGTGCTGCCATCGCCGTGCACGCAGTAGACGTTGCGCCCCTTCGTGTCCGCCAGAAGGTACGACGGGTTGCTCCCCGCAGCCACGGTCTGCAAATGCTTCCACGCCCCCTCGGAAGTCGCCTCGAAAACTTCGATGCCTTTGCCGCGCGCCCTGCGTTCCTGCGAGGTGCGGCACCCCACGTACGCGCGCAGCACGCGGGTATTGCGGGTTGGGTGCGGATTTGTCTCCATGTCTTGACCGTTCTTTAGATTGAATTATATGATCACTTTAGACATTCAACAATCGGACCGATTGCCGGGTCCAACCCCATCAGGAGACAACGAGATGATTTCGATCCGACGCAGGGAACTCTTGCAGGCGAGCGCAGCCGCGCTGCCGCTTTCCGTGGCCGGGAAATGGGCGCTCGCCCAGGACAAGTTCCCCAGCAAGCCCATCACCCTGATCGTTCCGCAGCCTGCCGGCGGCGATGCGGACGTGGTCTGTCGCAGCTTGCAGAAAAAGATGCAAGAGGTGCTCGGACAACCGGTCGTCATCGACAACCGAGGTGGCGCCGGCGGCAACATCGGCACAGCACTGGGCGCCAAGGCCGCGCCCGACGGGTACACGGTCACTTTCGTGAACCAGGGCACGATGGCGTTGAACCCGTCGCTCTACCCCAACGCCGGGTACAAGGTCGAGGGCCTGGCGCCGGTGACCTGGCTGACGTCCATCGACCTGGTCATCGTGGCCCATCCCTCCGTCCCCGCCAACAATCTGAAGGAGTTCCTCGAACTCGCTCGCAAGGAGCCGGGCAAGTACACCTACGGCACCGCGGGCAACGGAAGTGCCAACCATCTGGCGGGCGAGATGCTCAAGTCCATGGCCAAGGTCGACATCACGCATGTGCCCTACAAGGGCGGTGGCCCCGCGATCATCGCGTTGCTCGGCGGGGAGATCAGCACCGCGGTCGCATTTCCCCTGGCTGCGCTGCCGCATATCCGCAGCGGCAAGCTCAAGGCGCTCGCCGTCACGGGCAAGCAGCGCGTCAAGGCGTTGCCGGACGTGCCGACCGTCGCGGAAAGCGGCGTCAGCGGCTACGAATTCGTCTCCTGGATGGGCTTGACCGTCCCGAAGGGAACGCCTGACGGCGTCATCCAGGCGATTCATTCGGCGGCGGCCGCCGCCCTGAAGGAGAAGGACGTCGCCGAGCGACTGTCCGCCGGCATGACGGAGCCGGTGGGCGCCGGCCCCAAGGAATTCGGGGATCTCATCAGCCGGGAGGGGCAGCGATGGTCGAAGCTGATCAAGCAGTTCGGCATGAAGATCGACTGATGCGCGGTGGCCTAGACTACGCGGATGCCATCGGTGAACGACACAGCGACCGCCCCCGAACTGACCTCGCTGCAGCAGCGCGTCGCCCGAGAGATCGTCGCGCTGGTGCGGCGCGACAACCGCGTTGCCGGCGACCATCTGACCGAGGTGCACATCGCCCAGCACATCGGAACGTCACGCTCCCCCGTGCAATCCGCGCTGCGCCACCTGGCGCACCTGGGGGTGCTGCAGCAGGACGCCAATCGCGGCTATTTTCTCAGTGTGGACGCCAAGAATTGGGACGGGCCCGTGGCGGGCCTGTTGTCCAGCGACGACCCGCTCTACCTCCGCATCGCAGAGGACCGGCAGTCCAAGGAACTGCCGGACGAGGTCACGGAGGCCGAATTGATGCGCCGCTACGGCGTCGCGCGCAGCACGCTGCGCAAGGTGTTGTCGCGCATCTCCGAAGAGGGCTGGATCGAGCAGAGCATGGGACACGGCTGGCGCTTCCTCTCGATGATCGACTCGCCCGATGCCTACGAAGAGAGCTATCTTTTCAGGCAGTTCATCGAACCGGGAGGCTTGATCGGACCCTCCTTCTCGCCTGTTGCCCACGAACTCAAGCAACTCAGGCGCGAGCAGCAGCGCATCGTCGACGGCGGTTATCAGACGATGACGCCGATCGAACTCTTCGAGGCCAACAGCCATTTCCACGAAACCCTGGCCGAGTGGAGCAACAACCGCTTCGTGCTCCAGTCGGTGCGCCGCATCAACCAGTTGCGCCGTCTCGTGGAGTACCGGCAGGCATCCCGCCGGGGTGCGCGCCAGACCCAGGCCTCCGAGCACCTGGAGATCCTGGATGCCATCGAGAGGCAGGATTTCATGCAGGCCGCCAGCCTCATGAGATCCCACCTCGACGGCGCGCGTCGCGGCAAGCTGCGCGGCGTCGGCGTGTTCTCCCAGTCGTCCTCCTAGCAGTCCTGGTCCGGGCCTGATCCTGGAAGTCGCCCGGCCCGATCGTCAACCGGGCCACTGAGCGCCGCTGCGCCTGCGCCGGGCCGGCCTGGGCAAACAAAAAAGTTACAGCCCCAGACAGGGTTTACCCGCGCCTTGTATTGTTGAAAGTGATTAGAAAATACAATACAGCGAGACTGTGCAGCATCGGGTTGCACGCGTCGCAGCCCAGCTCACCCCTCACGAGAAGGAGACATCCATGCAGCTTTCGATCCACAACCTGCTTCGCATCGGCGCGCTCGCCGGTGCATTCATCGCGGCCGTGCCCGCGCACGCACTGGAAACTGTCCGCTTCATGGCGCCCGGGTCACCCGGCGGCGGCTATGACCAGACCGCCCGTACCCTCGGCAAGGCCATGCAGGAGGCAGGCGTCGCCAAGAGCGCGACATACGACAACAAGAACGGCGCGGGTGGAACGCTGGGCCTGGCCCAGTTCATCAACAGCTCCAAGGGCGAGGTCAATGCCTTGTGCGTGATGGGCGCGGTCATGGTGACCGGCGTCGTGCAGAACAAGCCTCAGATCTCCCTGGCCAACGCCACGCCGATTGCCCGGCTCATCACCGAATACAACGTGATTGCCGTTCGCAAGGATTCCCCCTACAAGACCTTCAACGACCTGATGGTGGACTTCAAGAAGAACCCATCGAGCGTGAAGTGGGGCGGCGGCTCGAAGGGCTCGGTCGATCACATCGGCACGGCCGAACTTGCCGGCGCGGCTGGCATTCCGATCTCGAAGGTCAACTACATCCCGTTCGGCGGAGGCGGCGAAGTCGTCTCCGCCACGCTGGGCGGCCACATCACCGCCATCACGGGCGGCTATGCCGAGCTGTCGAAGTACATCGAGTCGGGCCAGTTTCGCGTCCTCGCCGTCGGCGCTCCCACGCGCATGCCGGGCGTCGACGCACCCTCGCTGAAGGAAGCGGGGTACGACATGCAGATCGGCAACTGGCGCGGCGTCTACGGCGCAGCCAACCTCACCCCCGCCCAGCGCAAGGAACTCACGGACGCCGTCCTTGCGGCCACCCGCACGAAGAGCTGGCAGGACGCCGTGAAAACCAACGCCTGGTCGCCGAGCGTGATCACCGGCGACGAGTTCTCGAAGTTCGTCGATGACGAGCACACGCGCCTGCGCACAGTGATGACGAACGTCGGGCTGATCTGACCATTTCTCTCTCTCCGCCAGGGCATCCCACGAAGGAAAACCAATGACACTGAAACCCCGAATCAAGCAACTCGCCCTGGCGAACCGTTCCATTCGCTACGTATCGATCGCCGACGTGCCCGGCGTCGACGAACTCCCGTTCTCGCTGCGCATCCTGCTGGAAAACTTGCTGCGGCAGGCCACCCGCGGCACCGACACCCAGGCCGAGATCGATGCCCTGCTTGCGCGGCGGCTCGGCAGCGGCCTGAGCTTCTACCCGGTGCGGGTGTACGGGCAGGACATCCTCGGGCAGGTGATGCTGGTCGACATGGCCGGCATTCGCGACGCCGTGGCCGACGCGGGCGGCGACCCGTCCCGCGTCAGCCCGAAGGTGCCGGTCGACGTGATCATCGACCACTCGCTGCAGGTCGACAGCTGGGCGACGCCGAACGCGCGGCGCATCAACCTCGAGAAAGAGTACGAGCGCAATGGCGAGCGCTTTGCGTTCCTGCGCTGGTGCGCCAGCAGCTTTGAAGGTGTGCGCATCGTGCCGCCAGGCAAAGGCATCATGCATCAGATCCACCTTGAGTACATCGGCAAGGTGGTATGGACCGAGCAGACCGCCGAGGGCGAGCTGGCGATCCCGGACACCTGCGTGGGAACCGACAGCCACACGCCGATGATCAACGGCCTTGGCGTTCTCGGCTGGGGCGTGGGCGGCATCGAAGCCGAGGCCGTGATGGTCGGCAAGCCGGTGGCATTGGCGCTGCCGGAGGTGGTCGGCCTGGAGGTCAAGGGCCGGCTGCGCGAAGGGGTGCTGCCGACCGACCTGGTCCTGGCCATCACGCAACGCATGCGCGGCATGGGCGTGGTGGGCAAGTTCGTCGAATTCTTCGGTACCGGCCTCGACGCGCTGTCGCTTGGCGACCGCGGGATGATCGCGAACATGGCACCGGAGTACGGCGCCACCGCCGTGTACTTCCCGATCGACGAACGCACCATGGACTACCTGCGCATGACAGGCCGCGAGGAGGACCAACTGGAACTGGTCGAGGCATTCGCCAAGGCGCAGAAGCTCTGGCGCAGCGAGACGACCCCGTCCCCGAAGTTCGACACGGTCGTGACGCTGGACCTCGACGACATCCGCCCCTGCCTGGCAGGCCCCCGCAATCCGGAAGACCGGCTGGACCTCGAGACCGTGCCCAGCGCGTTTCTTCGGCACCATCAGGAGATCGCGGGCCGACCGCTCGATGCAAGCCGGGCCGTACGGGTCAACGGCGAGAGCTTCTCCCTGCGCGATGGCGCCGTGTTGATCGCGGCCATCACGAGTTGCACCAACACCGCCAATCCCGTGAACATGATGGCCGCCGGCCTGGTTGCCAGGAAGGCCGTCGCACTGGGGTTGAAGACGCAGCCCTGGGTCAAGACCTCTCTCGTGCCGGGCAGCCATGTCACGGCAGCGGTGCTCGAGAAAGCCGGGCTGCAGGATGCACTCGACGCACTCGGTTTCAACGTGGCCGGGTTCGGCTGCACCACGTGCAACGGCGGGTCGGGTCCGCTGCCCGACGCGCTGGTCGAAGCCATTGAGCGGGAAAAGCTGGTTGGCACTGCCGTTCTCTCCGGCAATCGCAACTTCGAAGGTCGCATCCACCCCAATGTGCGCGCGGCCTACCTCGGCTCGCCGGCCCTGGTCGTCATCTACGCCTTGACGGGTTCATTGACCGTCGACGTGACCAAAGAGCCCATCGGCACAGGCGCCAACGGACAGCCTGTCTACATGCGCGACGTGTGGCCGACGGCCGTTGAGATCGCCCACGCGGTCGAAGGAGCCTACGAACCCGCGCTCTTCCGCGAGAAGTACGCCGACCTGTTCGATGGCGGCCAGGCCTGGGACGCCCTGAGCGGCGCGCGCAGCGAGCGCTTTCCCTGGCAAGACGCCAGCACCTACGTGCGCCGCCCGCCCTACTTCGAGAACCTGTCGCTCGAGCCTGCGGCCGTTCAGGACATCCAGGCGATGCGCCCCCTGGTCATCCTCGGCGACTCGGTGACCACCGATCACATCTCGCCCTCGGGTGCGATCAGCCTCGGCACGCCGGCCGCGGACTTCCTGCTCGCCAAGGGCATCGAGAAGCGCAACTTCAACAACTACACCACGCGGCGCGGCAATCACGACGTCGCGGTGCGGGCAACCTTCGCGAACATCCGCCTGCGCAACCAGATCGTGCCGGGGGTCGAGGGCGGCATGACAAAGCTGATGCCCGAAGGCACGCAGATGCGCATCTTCGAAGCCGCCGAGGAGTACCTGCGCCGTGAGGTGCCGCTGGCCGTCATTGCCGGCAAGAACTACGGCTGCGGTTCGTCGCGCGATTGGGCGGCCAAGGGCGTGGCCCTGCTGGGCGTGAAAGCGGTCATCGCCGAGAGCTTCGAGCGCATCCACCGAACCAATCTGGTGGGCATGGGGGTCCTGCCGCTTCAGTTCGACGCCGGCACCACGGCGGAATCGCTGGGACTCGACGGCAGCGAACTGATCGATATCCCCGCGTTGGCAGGCAGCCTTGGCGTGAGCGGTCGTGTAGAGGCTCTCGTGCATCGTGCGAACGGCACGACCACGACGGTTCCGCTGACCATCCGGCTCGACACCGAGGAGGACGTGGAGTACTGGCGTCACGGCGGCATTCTCCCGCTGGTGTGGCGCGACTATGTCTCCGGCAAGTCCGAGGATCACGTCTCCCATTCGGCGCAGCCGATCCAGTGCGGTGCAACCGGTCCGCAGCACGAGTTGCCGGACGCGATGCCAGCCAGCGACGTTCCCAGCGCAGCACAAGGCGTATCCCTGGGCTAGTCAGCGGGAGCTTGTCTCCCGAGACCGATCTTTCATCTGCAATCTGATCGCGACGGCCGGCGAGTCGTCGCGTGGCCGGCTGTTGCCATCGAACAGAAGTCGCATCTCGCCCAGCACGCTGCGAACCCACCTAGTGCCTTTCCTTACACCGAGACAACACACATGCTGACCATCCTCGCGTATTCCATGATCGTCGTCTTCATGGCGCTGATCATGACGGGGCGTCTCACGGCGCTCATTGCCCTGATCGTCGTGCCGATAGCTTTTGCCCTGGTGGGTGGGTTCGGTGCCGACATCGGACCCATGGTGATCAATGGCGTCAAAGCCATTGCGCCCACAGGCGTGCTGCTGCTCTTCGCGATCCTTTACTTCGGACTGATGATCGACGTCGGCTTGTTCGATCCCTTGATCCAGCTCATCGTTCGCCTTTCAAAGGGCGATCCGGTGCGCATCATCATCGGATCGGCGTTGCTCGCGCTCATCGTTTCGCTCGACGGAGATGGTTCCAGCACCTATTTGCTGTGCGTCACCGCCATGCTGCCGTTGCACAGCCGACTGGGCATCAATCCGCTGATCCTGCCCTGCGTCACGATGATGGGGAACAGCATCATGAACATCGCCCCCTGGGGCGGTCCGACGGCACGCGTCATGAGCGCACTTCACGTCGATGCGTCACAGGTCTTCGTTCCACTCATCGGGCCGATGGCCATGGCAAGCGCGGCCACCATCGCCGTGGCCTGGTATCTCGGGGTGATGGAGCGC
>Ga0075363_100000936_pt1 | contig 10335 bp, 10 predicted proteins | sample EndMetdeltDD1763_FD_71470 | JGI IMG/M metagenome (GOLD analysis project Ga0075363, IMG submission 71470) | Populus endosphere microbial communities from Tennessee, USA - Endosphere MetaG P. deltoides DD176-3 | ecosystem: Host-associated > Plants > Roots > Endosphere | place: USA: Tennessee...
GCGTGGTTGTCAAACGTCAGACGTGGGGCACCAAGACGGAGCCGTCCATCCAGCGACCACGCCATCAAAAGTTCGGGAATACTTCCAGATCGTGCAACGCAACGTCGGTCCCGTTGTCAGCTCGCAGGATTCGCGCACGACCCCGGTGAGTCGTTGAATGCTCGACTGCTGCCACGGTGAATATCCGACGCCGGTCGCATGGCCGCTCCCCTGACACCATCAGCTTCTGATAACACCCGGGGTTCTGTCGGGTCCACAAGTAATCGAGCCGCTGGCGCCAATAGAATCGGTAAGTGCCCGGCCTCGAGTTCGTTGGGACAGATGACTTCGGACGTATTCCTCTGCCAGGGCGCCCGAGTAGCCGGTTCTTGTTGCGCCACAACGCCGACCGCCCAGTACGAGTACTCGTCCAATTCCGAACTACGAACACTGCTCACTGCTCACTGCTCACTGCGGCAGCGTCATCACGTGCCGTTCACCGAGCGCGCGACCACCGGCCTGACCACTCCGTTCAGCGACGGGACTCACGAGGAGGATGTTGATCGGCTTGGGCCGCCCGCTGCCACGGATCCTGCGGTTCGTCCGCGATTCGGTCTCGATCTGCCGCCCACGCAGGATCCTCGGGCCTGTCGAAAAGGTCAGCCACCTCAACCGATGGTCGCCAGCGTCGAGCAGGGTCCACCTTGTCGTACGTCACGTGCCCACGCCCCTGTTGTCGCCCGAAGAGCCGGCCACTCTCGTGTGATTCCGGCGTCGCCGGATCGAGCGCTGATAAGCGCTCCGCTCCATCATGAAGATGTGACCTCAACTAGACGGTCGTCTTCCGTTACCCGCAACAGTGGCTGGTTGAACGCCTGCTGAATCAGCTGGACGGTGTCCACGAGATCGTCGTACCGCTCCCAGCGAAGAAGGTCGTGCGAGCCATCGACCCACCCCAGCCTGTCGCCGTCGTAGTACACCTCTGCGATGAAGTACTCGGATCCGTCAGCGGACTGCACGACGCGGTAGTTCCAGTCAGCGATGCTCGCGTTATCCAGCTTACTCTCGTTGGGAAGCGGTGGTTCCAGATCCGCGCCCGAGAAGCGCTGCTGCGCACCACTTCTACTCCGCGATGCCAACGCGTCGAGATAATCCTGAACGGCCTGGGAGCGCGCGTGGCCATCGGGCACTTCGCGGCCTTCGAGCCGCGCAGACGCCTTCGTGTTTCTGGCGATCATGCGCTTGATCGCGCTTTCGGAGACAGCCACGCGCTTCGCCCGGTGCACTTACTGCGCTAACCGCTAGTGCGCCGCATGTACGGAATGCAGCCCGTTTCAGTTGACGATACGAGATCGGCAACACAGATGGCCCGTCGCACCTGCTTTGATGCCCGGAAGTCTACGGGCAGCCGCATGGACAGCTGGCCGAGACGCTGGCTCTTCTCAGAATTGCTGCGACGCCCCGCTGCCTGGTCTTTCGTGGCCCTACTCACGGGATTAGCGTACTACTAGTAGGGCTACTGTTACAGGTCCGTGCAGGTAAAGGGCGTGCCTGCAGTCAGGGTAGTAATTCCGCCGGCGCAACCCCCAGGGCCTCCGCAATATCGAGGAGCCGCTCGAACAGCAAGCCGCGCCGTCCGTGTTCCACGTCGATGAGCACGTTGCGGGTCACGCCAGATCGCAGAGCGAGCGACTCCTGCGTCATCCCCCGCGATAGCCGGACGTCCCGGATCTTCGTGCCGACCTCCAACCGCCAGGCCTCCCACATGGCAACCCTTTCGGGGTTGTTCTGACTTGGGCGAGTCGGCATCCCTCAAGTAGTCAGCGGGGGCCCTCGATTGTCTGCCCTACTAGTAGTACATTCGACGTTGCGCCGACACGTCACATGGGGCGGCTTACCGAGGTCACGGGATCATGCCGACGGAACTGAGCTTGTTGCCAACGAGGGTCACTCTGAGCGAAGACGAAGCACTCGATAGCTTTCTTGAGCGCCTCACCCAAGCCAACGATCTCGACCCCCAGTACGTCGTGGCTGCGCTCCGCTGCAGCGAAAGCGCAGCCCGTACGACACTCGCGTTCTTCATGACGGCACCCACCAACACCGTTCTCGCACGAATCGAAAGGCTCAGCGGTATCCCTGTCGAGCGACTTCGAAATGCCACTCTTACGCGCTTCGACGCAGGACGGCCCCTTTACCTCGACGCCCTTGATCCGCTAGACCGGCACAGCTATCGCAAAGTCGTGGTTCAGGGATGGTTTCCTCCCTTTGGCACGCAAGTCTGTCACTTATGCGTTGCGCAGCAGGGAATCTGGCGCATCTATTGGCGATTGCCGATCATGACCACGTGCATCCATCACGGCACCTATCTGACCACCGAATGTGGCGGCTGCGGCCAACGGTTTCGGAGCCACCGGTACTGGCCATTTCGCCCGGTGCTCGGACCGAGGCAACCATGCTGCAACTCTGTCGCCTTGCGGCGGCCCTGTCTCCGCTCGGTACTCACACACGTTGCTGAGCCAGCAGGCGCCCTTGCGCTCGCCTGCACTGAGTCCGTCCATCGAGCGATGAACGGCCAGCCGGTGAGCATGTTCGGCGCGCCTGCCGACCCTCGTGTTTTTCTTGCCGAACTCCGCAACCTTGCAACACTTATGCTTCATCTGGGGGCCAGGACGTCGGCCCAGACTGCAGTATGGTGGGCGAGCAATTTACGTGATGAGGCGCGGGCTCGGTCTACGCGCGTTCGTGGAGCTCGTTGGGGCTTCAGTCCCCCGCACAGCGCAATGATTCGCGGAGCCGTGTTGGGATGTGCCCACGAGATTCTGATGCAACGAAATCTTGAGTCTGGTGGTGCGCGGTTGCGTGAGTGGATTCGCTTCGTCGAAGACGAGAAGAACGGCCCCGCCGTCTGGCTCATTAATCGCACCAAGAGAACGCCGACGATGGAGCGACTGATCGCTGCGGCTGTATCCAAGCGCCGCGATGTGGGTCGTCGAATCGATCACGGTCGCCGCTGTCGGCGGATTCAACCATCGGCGATACCCCAATTGATAGATGCTGGCATTTATCGTCAACTGTTCGCCGGCATGCTTGGCGGCTACGAACACACCGGCCGGCTTTATGTGTCGCTATGCATGGTGAGAGCGATTGTCTTAGTGCAGAACTGGGCCGACGCGGCTGTCAGGATCGGCCTGCCGCCCGGCCTTGGCTCCCGTACCTCGCGCGCCGCGCGTGCGCGGATGCGTGCAACGCCGGAGGATCTCCAAGGCGCAATCGATTTGGCGCTGAGCACCATTCCTGCGAACAGAGACTTTCGCGCGCTCGAGGCACAGGTGCGCGGGCTGGCTCGTGATTCCACAAGTTGGTACTCAGATTGGCGCCTGTCGACCACCCCGCCGCGGCGGCCTGATTTGGTGCTCTACGCCGTCACGTGGATGTGGTGTGAGGTGGCATTGGGCTGTCTCGACAGCAGCCCGGCGTGGGCCGGACCGCCTTCCCCTGACGTTAAGGTCGGCTATCGCGCCTTTCGTGACCGACTGCCGGTCGCAGCCCAGGATTCGTTACGCCGACTCGTTCTTCCGGCCCCAGCGCGTTGAGATCAGAGACGCGTGCGCTCTTCTGGCGCCGCCGCGTCTGCGCCGACGACTCAGTGCGGCGGCGCCCCGCCTCCGCTGCAGCCTCATGAATTGCACGCTTGCTCAGGGTGATGGCCTTGAGGTGATCCGCGCTGATCCGGTATGAGCCATCCGCAATCGCCGCAACGGTCGCTCGACTGACTAGCTTCCGCAAGTCGCCAATGTAGCCCTGCGTGCGAAACCAAAGTTCTCCGGCCAACTTCAGGAAAAGCATCCCCGGCTCACCCGCGGGTAAGTGAGGCAGCACAAGCCTTTCCAGGTCACGTACGACGCGTTGCCATTCGGCTTGTTCTACCTCGCTATCCACTCCGTAGGGTGCGACGGACAACTCCGTTAATCGGCATGCAATTTGCGGGTCGTTCACCAGGTCGCCATTTGCGAGGTTGGCGCCGACCAGGACGAGGGTCGCGCTCGAGACCTGACCAAGTTTGGTGTTGATGCTCTTGATGTGGTCTAGAACATCGCGCCCACTCTTGGAGTCGGTCTTCAAAAGATGCGCATCGTCCATGACGATGATCTGGGTGCGGTGCAGGCGTAGTCCGTGCATCGCTCGATGAGTCAGATCACGTGTTAGGCCGGTGCTCGCGAGGTTGAAACCGTTGAGCAACTCGGTGGTTACGTCGTTGACTTTGGCGGCCGAACCCAGGTCGATCCAAATAACGGGACATAGGTCGGCCTCGACGCCGTCCGATGGATAGTGAACGGGACGCCCGCGTCGGTCATGCGGCGCATTTTTGGTCCATTCCAAATATCGTCTCTTCGCCCACCGCAGCATGAACGTGCTCTTGCCGACATAGTTCGGTCCGGTCAACACGATGATCTGTTTGGCGCCCGGACCTTCCAGCATGTTGTCCTGGACGGTCCGGTCAAGAGCATGCTCGATTTCGGTAAACGCTGCTGTCGGAAGGTAGAGCCGGGCGAGCCACGCCTCGAGTTGCTCGATATACCCCTGTCGCGCCTGGTCTGACATGGCGTTCAGTCGCTTGGACGATGGGCGCGGAGGTTCGTGCGGTAGCTCTTTGACGCAGTTGTCGTGCCACTCCTGCGAGTCCATCGCCTACTCGGTTTCCAGCAAGTTGTCCCACGGCCGCCTGATCGAGGGAGTCGGCAACGTCCGCGGTGCGATGCTGCGCACGGGATTGACGCGTTCCTGGGCAGCTTCTGCCTCGGCATGGTCGATACGCGACTGTTCGACCCGTTGCGCCGCAGCAGCCGTCTTGCGGCGATCCGCTTTCGATCTTGCCGTCGTGAGTTCGCCGAGTTCGTTGATGATCAGTTGGGTCGTCAAGCCCCGCTTGAACACGTGGTTGCCGCCGCGGCGTCTGATCTTCCGACAGAGCTCGTCGAGGATAACGTCGGTCATCGGCGCATCGGCCTTGCTGCGGCCGACCCATTCTATTGGCTCGATCCTGTCTGTGGACTCGTCATGAAACCATATGCGTGAGAGGTCGTTTGGATCGTAGAAGAACGGCGCGGCTCGGTCCTTCTCGCGAAATCGGCCAACCTCGACATAGCGCAAGGAGTCGAAGACGAGCGGGTTCTCGTATCGGAGATTGGAAAACTCCACTCCCGCGGGTCCGATGGTGCCCCACTTGATAGGTAGGAATTGGTAGATCAGGTCGTGCCGCTGGGGCACATCGATACGACCAGTGGCTTCGATCATGACGTCCCACAGGTCGAGTGGACACATCTTGGCGGCCTCGACGCCCGGTTGGATCAGACCGTCGTGTCCGTGTCTGTGGTAATCGAGCGCAATGAACTTTCGCAGGTGTAGTTGCAGTTCGCGAGCCGTCAACAGCGGCTCATCGGCGACGAGTCGTCCCCGCTCAGACACGTTTCGTCCCTTGTAGCCCGGAATCTGCTGCAGACCACGTTGGATCGTTTCATGCCATCGCTCGACCTGCGGATTGTCGGTGGGGTTGCCCGGACGGCTGAGCAACAGGTCGATCTGAAGATCGCGCAGAAGTGCACGGAAGTGCACGCTGGTGAAGATCGCGGCGTTGTCGCAATGAATCGCATCCGGCATCACAGACGGGATCGGGTGCTGGCCCTGCAACGTATCGAAGTCAACCTCCAGGTCTTGACGCCACACCTTGCCCACCGCACACGAAAGGTCGACCGTTTCAGGCAGGCCGACCCATCTCCAATCGCTGACGGTCGTGCCTGCGACCAGCATCGAGAACGGCCTACAGACGTCATACAGGAGCAGACCCGCTTCGAAGCCATTCGCGCTCATCGGGACCACCCGTAGCGCTAGGACCACGCGCGTGGCGATGTCGATAGCGGTGATGATTTCAACGCTGAGCGGCCTACCGTTGAAGGTGTCGTATACGAGATTGTCGGCTCGCGTGACATCGATCGCCACGACTTGGCCTGGTCTAACACCCGGGTATTGTGTTGAACCTGAAGCGGTTTGCAATTTCTTGGTGCGCTGCGACCTGGTGGTCTCACCTCTCTGGTGCTTCAAGTTCGAGAGAAACTTCTGCGTCGTCCGCTGCGGCGCGTGGTAATCCTCGATGCCCTCGTTGCGGAGCCTGACCAGTACTCGCCTGTGCATCTCTTGGATCGCCAGACTTGATCTATCACCGTCCAGAGTCGCGAACTCTTCCTCAGCGATCGTGCGGTAGCGCGGATCGATGACCTCCCACGACAGGCTCTTGCGGATGTGCCGCCCATCGATGAGCCCGAGCAGACCCTTCTGCCTCCAGCTTCGCACCCAGTTTCTGATGGTGCTCTCGTTCGTCCCGAGCGACGTCAGCTCGCCGTCTCGCAACCGGCGCTGGCCCTTACGGTCATTTCGACCTTCTTGGATGAGAACCGACGCCATCGCTACGGCCCGCTTCGACTCGGATAAGCCAAACCCTGGCCCGAAGGGAGGGTATGGTTCGCCGGGTCGTTTGAGCTCGGGATGACCATCGCGGTATCCAGTCACGATCTCGAGAACAATTTCGAGTTTGTTGAGCGCGCGTTCGCGGGCAACGTCGTTGAGGCTGTCCCAGAGCGGCCGGAGAGACCGGACGACGGCAACCGGTCGACCATCGACGATGTTCTGCACGAGCGGAAGATCGTCCCAGTCCGTATGTCGGATGTTGTTGAGACAGTCGCGAAGATCGACACCCGTGGGGTCGAATCGAACGACGAGTTCCGCACCCGTCTCCGTGAGCACGCGAGCGCCCTCGTGGAGAAATGTGCGGCCGGCGTTCATCGCGATGGTTCGACAGGTAGATGCACCGACGTATCCAACCCCCACTGGCACGTCATGTCGATACTCAAAGCTCCCTTCCAAACCAAATGCCAGACCGACGATTTCAACTCACCGGAACCGTCATCCGCGTCAAACAGTGTTCCGAGACTTGCTCCGTGACCGGAAACAAGGTCAGCAATGTGGCGTTCATGAAACTGCAACCATGATGGCTCTCTTCTAAAACCGTTCAGCCACATGAGATTCAGCCGTTCAGCTTGACCCATTTCGCCGAAAACCTCATAGCGCCATCCAATGGCAGCGCACGCGTGGTCTGTGATGCGGCTCTGGGCCTTGAACTCGTCGTCCTGCTTTTCAGGCGCGCGGACATCCCAGGTGGTCACGTGCCCTTTGACGTCAACGGTCAGGAGATCGGGAGTATGACGTCCAGGTAAACCCTTCCAAGCCAGCCTGAACGGCTGCGAGACTATCCAGGCGACACACGGATCTCTGTCGAGTCGCCGGAAAAGGTCATGCTCCAATCCGGACTCAAGAGACACATTCGCGCCGTTGGTCATGGAGTACGCCGTCACGGGTACATGGCGACTGAAGGTGGACGAGACCGGCCTTCGCACAGGCTCGAGACTGTGCAACGGCGGTGAGCTGCTCCGCTGCCACATCCAGACAATTTCGCTGCCCTGCAGCATAAACGTCCACGTCAGCCCCGGCGCGCGCAATGCCAAGGCGCCAAGCAGATCGTCTTCATCGCGACTCGAAGGCATGGTTCGAACCTTTTCGTCGGTTCCCGCGCGCCAAAAAGGACAAGCCCCCACGGGAGACCAGCGCGGACTATCTTACGTGGTCAAGACGACGGTGAATAGCACAAGTTGATTCTGCGGGGGCTGAAATGCGCTCTAGCCGAACCGATCTTCTAGTTTACGGGTAGCTATGTGAGGTCCGCGACACCAATTATTTTGAGCGGAGGATGCCACTCGACAGGCTCGTCGATCCCGAGGCCACGTAGATACACCAATGCCTGGTCTGGTTGCTGGAGCGCCGTCCACGGCTGTGCTTCGTCCGTGGATTCGCCTCTGATCCTGAGCCAGTCCTCCCACCCGAGTCGAGCTGAGTAGGCCAGCTTCCTCCGACGCGCGTAGTCGATTTCTGCACCGTGAGCTTCGAGATAGTCGCTCAGATTGATCAGCGCTGCACATATAAGGTTCCACCGCGGCAACGAATAGAGAAGCTCTAGATGTCGGTTCACGGTGCGGTGGGATGTGCGCGCAGACAACAGCTTCTCCGCACCACCGATTGTGATATTGCTGCCGACGATGAGCGTGGCGATCGATAGCGCTCGCCGCATTTCCGCATCTACGGACGTATCCGCGAACAACTTATCGCACCACGCTGGCCACATCAACGAGGGGAGTGAAGCCGCGAAGCTCCAGTCGTCCAGGTAAGTGCGCTGTGGGGCTTCGGGCGCCAGAGTTGCCGCGCGGTAGCGAAGATCGCCCTGCGGCCCGAGATGCTGCCTACTCGCCTGGATTGTGATCGCCGCCGCTAGAGAATCGTCAGTGCGACACCAAAGCAACTCGGTCTGGCGGCCTTTGGCGTCTTGGCCGTCTACCAGCCACCGTAGCCGGCTCGCTGATTCCTCAATGGTTTCGGCGGCTAAGACCTTAACGGCAGCGGTTACCCCCACCGCTGTGTCAACGGTTCGCATCGATGGGTAGGAATTCACCGCACTTCGCCCACGGTTCGGATTCGGTTCCGCGGAAAGCTCATCGAATGCGAATCCACCTCCCAGGCTTGCTGCGGTCGCCAAGCCGTAGCGTGCCGAGAAATTGATTGTTCGATTGGCCAGACTCCGGACTGCATCCAGTGACTCGCGAAGCGAACGCGCCTGCTGCGCAAGCACTCCGCCGGTCGGGCGGGCTCCGTTGAGGAGCTCATCGATGAAGCGTTGCGCATTGACGACGTCGTGCTCGCTCCCAACCGCAATGGTGGTCACCGACGTGAGATCGCAGCCGCACCGACATCGCGTAGGCATCGGAGTACTTGTGTAATTCTGCCGCCGCCGCTGATTCTCTCCGCAACTCGGACATCGATCAGCTAGCAACCGGCCGTGAGTTGTGCATGCAAACGACCAGCCCAACCGCCAGGCGAGCCGCCATCTGCCGCTCGACTCGTGTAGGCACTCTGGACAGAACCTCGATCCCGGCACAACTCCGAATGGGAAGGTGCGGTCGGGTTCGTGCGATTTGGTGAGGACACGCAGACCCTTCGCGGTGTAGGCGTCGAGTGTCATCGACGCGATATCTGCCGCCGGCGTGCCCGTCAACACTTGCAGAGAGTCCAACTGGTACTTCGGCAGCCACCAAATCCATTGCGGCTTCGCGGCTATCGGTAGATGCAATTGGCGAGCTACATCGCCGAGGGTAACTCCCATGACGGCCGCCGTCGCATCCAACCATGAGTCGATGCACTCGCCTGACGCAGGCTTGATCCGCACGGGCAGGAGAGCGGCGGTCACGATTAGTCGGCGCCCGTTCTGTGAGCACGATCCGGCGGACTCAACCTCGTTTGTAGTCGACCGCGCATACTTCAGGAAGTCACGCAAATAGCCACATGTCCGCCCTACTAGTGGTGCCGCGATCGCGCCGGTCTCAGCGAGGAACTATGGCGACATCGACTCGCGTGCGGCGAGGGCATTACCGCTAGACGTTGGCCCCGGGTCCTCGTCCGCGAGCTGGCCAAGTTCGGACTGATCGAAGTAACCGACCCGATGCCGAACCGCAAACGCAGCCGCATCCAAGCGGAACATAGGGGCGAGAAACCCCATGAGCCCTATGAGATTTCCACGCCGATGTTCAATGGTATGCCGTCCACCGACGCCCGATTTGATCTCTCGAAGTTCAACACGCCGGCCACCGACCGCGTGGCGTTCAACCTAACCTTTCAAGCGCCACGGTTCAGATAGCACAATGTGGCAGGGTGAAATCGGCCCCGGCGCGCCATGGGTAGCACGATCCAATGCGGCGTAATTGCTCGATATGGTGTTGGCAGCATATGGCTCTAAAGCCATACTTGTGGACATGGACGTCGACGGACCCCCCGAGTTCTTCGACTGGCTGGACCGCACCGAAGACAGGCCCGAAACGGGGACGAACCCCCAGACGGCTACTCGCCCGCGCAGTTGACGCGCTCAACCAACTGCGAACGCTCCAACAGGCACCGACCGAAGACACACCCGATCTAAGAGAGGAGTACGACAATCGAAGATTCGCCAGGTCTGGCGCACAGCCCACCCCTTCGATCGCAAAATCGCCTTCGGCTTGATCTGCTTCTGGTTCCTACCGCACAGCACCACCGTCGTAGTTGCGCTCTTCGCCGCCGACAAAGCCCGCATGGGCGACGTCTTCTACAACAGCGTCGGAAGCCGGGCCGACGCCGCAATATCCATATGGCTTCACGAAATTGAGGAGGACCACGATGAGTGAAGGCAAGACATTCCGTCGGATGAACAACAGGATCGACGAGCTG
>Ga0075363_100000938_pt1 | contig 10331 bp, 10 predicted proteins | sample EndMetdeltDD1763_FD_71470 | JGI IMG/M metagenome (GOLD analysis project Ga0075363, IMG submission 71470) | Populus endosphere microbial communities from Tennessee, USA - Endosphere MetaG P. deltoides DD176-3 | ecosystem: Host-associated > Plants > Roots > Endosphere | place: USA: Tennessee...
GTCTTGTAGAAGCCGGGGCCGTTGCGCACGTTGCTGCCGAGCGGCACCCGGCTCATGGCCTCGATGCCGCACGCGATGCCGACGTCCATGCCGCCGGCGGCGATGAGGCCGGCGACGAGGTGGTTGGCCTGCTGGGCCGATCCGCACTGGGCGTCGACGGTGGTGCAGGCGACCTCGGGGTCGAGGCCGGTGCTCAGCCACGCGTTGCGGGTGACGTTCGAGCCCTGCTCACCGGCCTGCGTCACACAGCCACCGATGATCTCGTCGACGTCGCCCGGGTCGATGCCCGCCCGCTCGATCACCTGGACCTGGACGTGGCGGAGGATCTCGACCGCCATGAGTCCCGAGAGCCAGCCGTTGCGCTTCCCGATCGGGGTGCGGACGGCTTCGACGATGACCGGCTTGCCCATGCGTGGATCCCCTCGTTCCCTCGTGCGCGCGGACCGCGAGCATACGTGGACATCTCGAGCAGGGTCTGCGAGAGTACGCCGATGGCGGAGGGACACTCCGGGCGCTTGCGCCCGAGTGGGGCAGCGCGGCGCGGCTTCGGCACGCTGTTGCTCGCCCCGATGATCGTGGTGACGTTCGCAGGCGTTGCCGCGGCCGATCCGGTCCCCGTCGACCCGCAGTACCCGCCGAAGGGTTGCGAGACGACGCAGACGCTGCGCGCCACGCCCGACACCATCGACGACGCGGCGCTGCCGGCCAAGGTCACCGTCGCGGGCACCGGCTTCCCGAGCTCGCCCCCGATCGACGCGTCGCAGTTCACGCCCCCGCCGAAGTTCGACGTCACGATCCTGCTCGACGGTGCGAAGGTCGCGACGGCGCAGGGCGCGAGCTTCTCCGTGTCGGTCACGATCCCGCAGGGCGTGGCCAGCACGGTGACCATCAGCGCAATCTCCGACGACTTCGCCGCCTGCCGCGCGTCGACGGTGATCCGCCTGGGCTGTCTCGAGCGGTCCTGCCTGCCGCGCACCGGTTCGGACACCAGCGGGATGCTCTGGCTCGGCCTCACCACCCTCGCACTGGGCGCCGCCATGGCCGTCGGCGCCCGCCGCCGGACCCACGCACCCGAGCGGCGCCGGGCCGCGCTCGTGGGGGCGGGTTCGGGTGCCGGCATGAGCCTGGCCGTGGCTCCGGTCCCGCAGGGCGACGACGTGCTCTCGGCGTTCGCCCCCACGGCGTCCTCGGCCCCGGTGTCGGCGGCAGTGCTCGACCGCTTCGCGACCGACGAGCAGCTCACGCTGCTGGCGCCGACGGAGGCGGTGCGACCGCCCGACGCGCCCGCCCCCTCGATGGGTGAGGCGGTGGAGCAGCTGCGCTCGCTGTTCGCCCGCCTGGCGCGCGACGACTGACCGCTCCCCCGCGCACGGCGCCGCGGTGCCGGAGACCTGCCCTACCTTGCGGATCGTGAACCCGGACCCGGAGACGAAGTCGGTCATCCAGCTCGGCGACGCCGACGACCCCGGCACCGCGGCGCGCCGGCGCGTCGCCGGCGCCGCCCGCACCCTGGTCGACGCCATCGTGAGCAGCGGCGCGCCGCCCGAGGTGCTCGACGAGGCCGTCGCCGTGCTCGAGGCGCAGGCCGCGCGGCTCGAGCCCGACGGACGGACGAGCCGCTACGACGGGACCGGCGGCATCCGGTTCGACGGCGGCAGCAACGCGGCGGTGTTCGAGACGCACCCGATCCTCGGACCGTCGAACCCGATGGCACCGCCGCTCGTGGTCGAACCCGTCGACGGCGGCGCGGTCGGCAGCGTCACGTACGACCACCGCTTCGAAGGCGTACCCGGCTGCGTGCAGGGCGGTTTCCTGGCGGCGGCGTTCGACGTCGTCCTCGGCCGTTCTGCATCGAGCGCAGGGCTGCCCGCGGTGACGGGCACGCTCACCGTCCGCTACCGGCTCCCGACGCCGCTGCACACGGAGCTGCGCTTCGAAGGAAAGCTCGATCGCGTCGAGGGTCGCCAGGTGTTCTGCTCGGCGCGCGTCTTCGCGGGCGACGACCTGACCGCCGAGGCGGACGCGGTGTTCGTCACCGTCGACCAGTCGCGCTTCCGCACCGCTCCATGACCGGCCCGCTCACCGGCCTCCGCGTCGTCGAGATGGTCGGGCTCGGCCCGGGACCGTTCTGCGGGATGTTCCTCGCCGACATGGGCGCCGAGGTCGTGCGCGTCGACCGCGTCGACGCGGCGCGCGCGATCGACCGGTCACGACCGGCGACGAACGCGATGGACCGGGGCAAGCAGGCACTGGCGATCGACCTCAAGCAGGCCGACGGCGTCGAGACGCTTCTGCGCCTGATCGACCGGGCCGACGTGTTCTTCGAGGTCTTCCGGCCCGGGGTCGCGGAGCGCCTCGGCATCGGGCCCGACACCTGCCTCGCCCGCAACCCGCGCCTCGTCTACGGGCGTCTCACGGGGTGGGGGCAGGCCGGCCCGCTCGCCCACGCCGCCGGCCACGACATCGACTACATCGCGCTGGCCGGCGTGCTCGAGCCGCTGGGGCGCGCCGGCGAGAAGCCGACACCGCCGATCAACGTGCTCGGCGACTTCGCCGGTGGCGGCATGCTCCTCGCGTTCGGCATCGCGTGCGCGGCGTTCGAGACCGCCCGCTCGGGCGAGGGCCAGGTGATCGACGCCGCGATGGTCGACGGCGCCGCGCTCATGCTCACCCCGTTCTTCGCCGCGCGCGCCAGCGGATTCTGGGGCGAGCGCGGCACGAACATGCTCGACACCGGCGCACCGTTCTACGACACCTACGAGACGGCCGACGGGAAGTTCGTCGCGGTCGGCACGGTCGAGCCGCACTTCTACGCCGAGCTCGTGCGACGGGCCGGCGTCGACGTCGACCTCGCCGCGCAGTACGACAAGGACTCGTGGGCCGACGACAAGCAGCGGTTCACCGAGCTCTTCCTCACGAAGACGCGCGACGAGTGGTGCGCGCTGCTCGAAGGGACGGACGCGTGCTTCGCGCCCGTCCTCACGCCGCTCGAGGCGCCGGACCACCCGCACAACCGCGCGCGCGGCACGTTCCTCGAGCTTCACGACGTGCCGCAACCCGCCCCCGCGCCGCGCTTCAGCCGCACGCCCGCCGCGACCCCGGAGCCGGCCATGCACCCCGGCGACGACACCGGGGCGGTGCTGGCGCGCTGGGGCTTCACCGGCGACGAGGTGGCCGGCCTGCAGGCCACGGGCGCCGTGTTGTAAGCGGCGAGTGCCCGCGCCGCAGGTACCCTGCGGCGCAGCGAGCCGGGGCCCGAGCGGCCCGGCGCCAAGGGCGCCGTGAGCGGGAAAGTAGGAACTACGCCATGCCCATCCCCGAACAGCGTGACCTCGAGGCCGCCCGCGGCGACATCCGTGACTGGTTGGCGAAGAAGGTCCCGGAGCGCACCGACCTGACCATCTCGGAGCTGAGCGGCCCCGCCTTCACCGGCTTCTCGAACGAGACGCTCCTGTTCGACGCGATCTGGACCGAGGACGGCGAGGAGCGGCGCGAGGGGCTCGTGCTGCGGGTCGAGCCGACGCGCCACCACCTGTTCCTCGACCCCGACTTCGAGATCCAGTACAAGGTCATCGACACCCTCGGCCGCCAGAGCGACGTGCCGGTGGCACCCATGCGCTGGTACGAGGACGACACGTCGATCCTCGGCGCCGCCTTCTTCGTCATGAGCAAGGTCGAGGGGCGCGTGCCCCAGGACAGCCCGCCCTACACGCAGGAGGGGTGGCTGCTGGAGGAGTCGACGCCGGAGGAGCGCCGCCGGCTCGTGCTCAGCGGCATCGAGGCGCTGGCGAAGGTGCACGACGCCGACTGGCGCGCCCTCGGCTTCGACTTCCTCGACAAGACCCAGTACGGACCGGCGGGGCTGGAGCAGCAGCTCAACTACTACGAGGCGTACCTGCGCTGGGCGATGGACGGCGCGCCGAACCCCGTCGCCGACGCCGCGCTCGACTGGCTGCGCGCCAACAAGCCGGAGGAGCAGGAGCTCGCGCTGGTCTGGGGCGACGCCCGCATCAACAACCAGATCTTCGACGACCACACCGTTGCCGCGGTCGTCGACTGGGAGATGGTGACGCTCGCCGACCCGATGATGGACGTCGGTTGGTGGCTGTTCCTCGACCGCCACTTCCACGAGGGCATGCCCGCGGACCGGCTCGAGGGCTTCCCCACGCGCGAGGAGATGGTCGAGCACTACGAGCAGGCGTCGGGCCGGAAGACCCACGACCTCCGCTACTACGAGGTGCTCGCGGGCCTGAAGTTCACGATCATCATGGCGAGGCTGACGGGGCTGCTCGTCGAGTTCGAGATCCTGCCGGTCGAGAACGACATGGGCCTCAACAACATCCCGTCGCGGCTCACCGCCGCGCTGCTCGGACTCCCGTCACCCGGGCCGGAGCCGGTTCCCATCGTCGACTGAGTACCTCGCCGCGAGGCCGGCGACGGCGTCGTGGAACTCGGCGACGGTCTCTTCGATGATCCGCGCGACCGGCTTGATCTCGTCGATGCGCCCCGCGACCTGGCCGCCGAAGGCGAACGCGGCGTCGACGTTGCCCTGGAAGTAGAGGTCGAGGATGTTGTCGAGCGATCCGAGCGTGACCCGCTCCTCGCGCTCGAGCTTCTCGCTCAGCGGGGTCGCGAGCACCCGGAACCCGGGCTTGGCGTAGCGGTTCAGGAACACCGTGCCCGTCTCGGGGGCGTCGAGCACCAGCTGCTTGTAGTTGGCGTGCACCGGCGACTCCTCCGACGAGAGCATGCGCGTGCCCATCTGCACGCCCTCGGCCCCGAGCATGAACGCGGCCGCCATCGTGCGCCCGTCGGTGATGCCGCCGGCGCCTATCACCGGGACGTCGACCTTCGAGCACACGAGCGGGAGCAGCACCATCGTGGCGACGTCGCGCGAGTTCTTGAACCCACCGCCCTCGCCGCCTTCGACGACGAGCCCGTCGACCCCGGCCGCCACCGCCTTCAGCGCACCCCGCAGGTGGGGCACGACGTGGAAGACGGTGATCCCCGCGTCGTGCAGCAGCGTCGTGAAGACGGCGGGGTCGCCGGCCGACGTGGTCACGAAGCGCACGCCCTGGTCGTGCACGAAGTCGACGATCGACGCGTCGCGCACGAGCATCTGCGCGATGTTCACGCCGAAGGGCTTGTCGGTGAGGTCGCGCATCGTGCGGATCTCGTCGCTCACCTGGTCGAGCTGGCCGGACGACGTCTCGATGATCCCGAGTGCACCGGCGTTGCTGACCGCCGACGCCAGCTGCGCCCGCGCGATGTAGCCCATCGGCGCCTGGATGATCGGGTAGTCGACCCCGAGCAGCTCGGCGACGCGCGTGCGGATCGGGGGCGGCGAACCGCTCACGGCAGGTCGTCGGGGAGGTCGGTGGTGGGGCTGAGCGTCCAGTTCGGGTCGCGGCGCTCGAGGTAGGCCAGCACGCCCTCGCGGGCGTCGGCGCTCCCCATGACGACGCGGTGGTACTCGGTCTCCCGGCGGTCCACCTCGTCGCGGTCGAGGGTCGGGCTCGCCCACAGCAGCCGCTTCGAGAGCGCCACGGACAGCGGCGCGGTGTTCACCGCGATGTCGCGCGCCACCTCGAGCGCGGCCGGGAGCACCTCGTCGGCGGGGAGGGCCCGGTTGGCCAGCCCGAGCTCGGCCGCCTCGGCGCCGCGGAACGTGCGCCCGGTGAGCATGAGGTCGGCGGCGCGGGCGAACCCGATCGTGCGGGGCACGGTCCAGTGGGCGTGGGCGTCCGGCAGCACACCCCGGCGCACGTGCATGAACGCGAGCTTGGCGTCGTCGGCGACGAAGCGCAGGTCGCACTGCATCGCCAGGCTGAGGCCGATCCCGATCGCGTGGCCGTTCACCGCCGCGATCACGGGCTTGCGCACGACCCACGCGGGAGGGTGCACGGGAGAAGAGGAGAAGGCGTCGTCCCGCGGCGCCGAGAACGTGTCACCCGCGGGCTCGAGGTCGGCGCCGGCGCAGAACGCCCGGCCGGTCCCCGTGACGACGACCGCCCGGATCGTGTCGTCGGCGTCGGCGGCGACGTAGGCCTCGCCCAGCTCCCGCCCCATGCGGCCGCTGAACGCGTTCAGCTTCTCGGGACGGTTGAGGCTGAGGACGGCGACGCGGTCGCGGACCTCGACGATCACGTGCGGTTCGGCCACGACCGTCAGCCTCGCACACGCGCGAGGCTGATCCCGGTGGACCCGATCCCGCAGATCATCCGCGTCCAAGGCGACGCCAGCGCGCTCGGCGACGGTCTCCGGGCGGCCCGGTTCCTCGCCGAGGCGGCCGCACTGACCATTGCAGTCGGCGACGCGCCGCGCGACCTCCCGTTCGACCTGCGGACGGAGGATCCCGAGGAGGCGGACCGGTGGGAGGCGTGCATCCGGCGCGCGCCGCGAGCGCTCGTCGCGGCGGCGCTCCTCCTGCGCGAGCCGCCGGCGAGCACGTGGGCGGGGCTGGTCGCGGAGTCGGCGACGTACTCGATGCTCCAGGGCGGTCCGGAGTTCGCGGCGTGGCGCGAGCGCTCCGACGCCCGCCCGGCCGGCGACGCCGACGCACCCCGGGTGCGGGTCGAGACGCACGGCGACGTCGCCGAGGTCGTGCTGACGCGCGCCGGTCGCCACAACGCGCTCGACGTGCGCATGCGCGACGAGCTGTACGACGCACTGCTCGCGCTCGAGCTCGGCGAGCCGGCGGCCGTCGTCGTGCGGGGCGAGGGGCCGTCGTTCTGCTCCGGCGGCGACCTCGGCGAGTTCGGGACGTTCCCCGACCCGGCGACGGCGCACCAGGTGCGCCTGGCGCGCTCGCTCGCGCTGCGCTTCGCCGCACTCTCGGACCGGATGGTCGTGGGGCTGCACGGCCGGTGCCTGGGCTCGGGGGTCGAGCTGCCGGCCTTCGCCGCGCACGTGATCGCGGCCGACGACGCCGAGATCGGGTTGCCGGAGGCGTCGCTCGGACTCGTGCCCGGCGCCGGCGGCACGGTGTCGATCCCCCGCCGCTGCGGTGCCCCGCGCCTGCTCGAGCTCCTCGTCACGGGCGAGCCCATCGACGCCGCGACCGCCCTCGACTGGGGCCTCGTCGACGAGGTCGTGCCGCGCGACCGGCTCGAGCCGCGGCTGCGCGAGGAAGCTACGAGGCGAGCCCGAGCTCGCTGAGCACGCTGCGGGTGTCGGCGCCGAGGGCTCGTGCCTCGCCCGCCGACACCGGGACGGGCGGTGGCGGCGCGACGACCCCGACCGGGACGGGTGGGCGTCCGGGCGGCGCGCCGGCGAGGAGCGAGGCGACGGCGTCGCGCATCGGCACGTCCACCAGCCAGGCACCACCACCGACGAGCGCGGCCAGCGCGCCGGCGGCGGCGTGCAGCCCGGCGACGGGGTCGGCGTAGGCGTCGGCGCAGAACAGCGGCGGGCCGCCGGGCTCACCGGTGAGTGCGGTGATCCCTCCGGCGACCGCGGCGTCGTCGCCGAACGCGACCCAGTCCCGGCCGGGCGCGGCGCGGCCGTAGCCGGTGATGCTCACCCACACGCCGGGATGGTCGGTCGCGTCGATGCCGAGATGCTCGAACGCGCGTGGCCGCGACGACTCGATCACCACGTCGGCGGCCGCGACGAGGCCGCGCAGCGCGGCGCGCCCGGCATCGGTGGTGAAGTCGACGGCGACCGACTCCTTCCCCGTGTGCATGAGGTCGAAGAACAGGGGCGTGCCCGAGCGGGCGCCGTCGGGCCGGGTCGCGCTCTCGACCTTCACCACCCGGGCGCCGGCGGCGGCGAGGATCCGCGTGGACAGGGGACCGGCCCACAACGACGACAGGTCGACGACGAGCGGCCGGGCGGGGCGCGGCCGCGCGTCGGCACCTCCCGTGCACCGGACCGGGGGCGCCGCACCGTCGGGCGGTGCGCTGACCGCGGCGGGGAGCCCGAGCATGCGAGCGCGCGCAACGGCAGTGTGCGCGGGCATCGTCGTGAGCGCGGTCGCGACCGCGTCCCACTCGTCGCCCGTCCAGTCGCGCTCCATCCACGCCGCGAGCAGCGCGACGTCGTCGGGGCGGGCGAGGGTCAGCGCGATCCATCCGTCAGCGGCGGGCAGCAGCCGGGTGCCGCCGTTGGGCGAGGTCGTCCCCCGACGGCGCAGGCCGAGCGCGCCGGCGCGCTCGGTGACGAGGGCGGGTCCGTCGAGGGCCACCCGCGTGCCGGCGTGCGCCGTCAACGCCTCGACCACGGCGGCGATCCCCCGCAGGCGGGCCGCCTGGTCGCCGGGCGCGGCGAGGGGCGGACCCGTCGACTCGCCGGTCAGCCACATGGCGCCGCAGGCCGCCCACTCCCCCAGCGGGTCCCGGTCGGGTCCCACGTCCACGGCCAGCTCGGGCTCGCCGGCAGGGCCACCGTCGGTCCGGGCACCGAGCGCCTGCAGGAGCGCGGCCGCGGCCGCGGCGGCGACACCTGCGCCGGTCACCCGGCCCGACCAGCCCGTCAGCGGCCCCACCCCGCCACGTCTACTCCATGCGGTCGGGCCGTAGGGTCGGATCATCGGTCGACCGATGAGTCCGGGCCCGAACCGTCGTTGTACTGACGACACCCGCAACCCGTGAGGAGAAGACGACGATGGACTTCCGCTTCGAGCTCGTGGTGCTGCCGGTCACCGACGTGGACCGGGCCAAGGCCTTCTACGAACAGGCCGGCTTCCACTGCGACGTCGATCACCGCGCCGGCGACACGTTCCGGGTGGTGCAGCTCACGCCGCCGGGCTCGGCGTGCTCGATCACGATCGGCACCGGGGTCACGGAGACCACGCCCGGCTCGTACCAGGGCCTCCACCTCGTCGTGCGCGACGTCGAAGCGGCCCGGGCCGAGCTCGTGGGCCGGGGCATCGACGTGAGTGAGCCCTTCCACTTCACCGAGACCGGCCAGACGCCGGGCGTGCACCCCGAGCGCGGCGACTTCGAGACGTTCGCCTCGTTCAATGACCCGGACGGCAACGGGTGGCTGCTGCAGGAGGTCAATCGGGACGCGCCGGCGTCGTGATCGCGTCGGACGACGCGGCTGGATCGCCGTCGCGAGCTCCGGCTCCTGCGCCGCCGGTCGGCGAAGCCGCCGTCGGCGCGGCGCAGTTCACCGCGCTCGCGGAGCGCCACCGGCGGGAGCTGCACGTGCACTGCTACCGCATGCTGGCATCGTTCGACGACGCCGAGGAGGCGGTGCAGGAGACGATGTTGCGCGCCTGGCGCGGCCGCGACCGCTTCGATCCCGACGGCGGGAACCTGCGGGCGTGGCTGTACCGCATCGCCACGAACGTGTGCCTCGACCAGCTGCGGGCGCGCTCGCGCCGCGTGCGCTCGCGGGCCGCGTTCGTCGAGGTGCCGTGGCTGCAGCCGTACCCCGACCGGCTCCTCGACGAGATCGCCGCACCCGGCGACGAGCCCGACACGGTCGTCGTCGAGCGCGAGACGATCGAGCTCGCGTTCCTCGCCGCGCTCCAGCTCCTGCCGCCGCGCCAGCGCGCCGCCTGGCTCGTGCGCGACCTGCTCGGGTGGTCGGCCAACGAGACGGCCGAGCTCCTCGACACGAGCGTGGCCGCGGCGAACAGCGCGCTGCAGCGGGCCCGGGCGACGATGCAGGAGCGCCTCCCGCAGGAGCGGGGCGCGTGGTCGACGGGCGAGCCCAGCGCCGAGGACAGGGCGCTGCTCGCGCGGTTCATCGACGCGCACGAGCGCTGCGACGCCGCGGCCGCGATCGCAATCGCCGCACCCGACCTGCGCGTCAGCATGCCGCCGAACCCGCAGCGGTACGAGGGCCTCGACGAGGTCGCGGCTCTCCTGCGGCGGGGCTTCGAGGAGCAGCGCGACGGCGACTGGCGGCTCGTCCCGACCTGGGCGAACCGCATGCCCGCCGCCGGGAGCTACCTCCGCCGTCCCGGCGACACCGAGTTCCGGGCGTTCAAGCTCGACGTGCTGCGCCTCCGCGACGGCGCCGTCGCGGAGATCACCACCTTCGGTCCGTCCCGCTTCCCCGCGTTCGCCCTCCCCGACGTGCTCTGAGCGGGCAAACGAGAACCTGTTCTACTCTCGGCCCGTGCAGTTCAACCTGGCCGACCTGTTCGAGATCGTGGTCGACACGGTCCCGGACCGGCCGGCGCTCGTGGCCGGCGACGAGCGCCGCACCTACGCCGAGCTCGACGAACGGGCGAACCGCTTCGCCCACCACCTCCTCGACGCCGGCGTCCGGCCGGGCGACAAGGTCGCGATCGACGCCTGGAACCGGGCGGAGTGGATCGAGGCCGAGCTCGGCATCTACAAGGTCAGGGCCGTCCCGGTGAACGTCAACTACCGGTA
>Ga0075363_100000939_pt1 | contig 10331 bp, 7 predicted proteins | sample EndMetdeltDD1763_FD_71470 | JGI IMG/M metagenome (GOLD analysis project Ga0075363, IMG submission 71470) | Populus endosphere microbial communities from Tennessee, USA - Endosphere MetaG P. deltoides DD176-3 | ecosystem: Host-associated > Plants > Roots > Endosphere | place: USA: Tennessee...
ACCGCCACGACCATGACCGCGTGGCAGGTGCGCCGGCCCGGCCCGATGGCAACCGAACCGCTGGAGCGGGTGACCACCGCGGTTCCGCGGCCGGAGCCGTCCGAGCTGCTGGTCGCCGTGCGCGCATGCGGCGTGTGCCGCACCGACCTGCACGTCACCGAAGGCGACCTCCCGGTGCACCGCGACCGGGTGACTCCCGGCCACGAGGTGGTCGGAGAGGTCCTAGAAGTCGGCTCAGCGGTGGGGTCGCAAGTGGGCGGGGCCGCCGGTGACGAGTTCAAGGTGGGGGACCGGGTCGGCATCGCCTGGCTGCGCCACACCTGCGGGGTGTGCAAGTACTGCCGGAGGGGCAACGAGAACCTGTGCCCCCAATCCCGCTACACCGGCTGGGACGCCGACGGCGGCTACGCCGAATTCACAACGGTCCCTGCGGCTTTCGCGCACCACCTGCCGGACGGCTATAGCGACAGCGAGCTGGCGCCGCTGTTGTGCGCCGGCATCATCGGATACCGCTCGCTGCTACGCGCCGAGCTACCGCCCGGTGGCCGCCTCGGCCTCTACGGCTTCGGGGGCAGCGCCCACCTCACCGCGCAGGTCGCGCTGGCGCAGGGCGCCGAGGTGCACGTGATGACCCGGGGAGCCGGCGCGCAGGAGTTGGCGCTGCGGCTCGGCGCGGCGTCGGCCCAGGGTGCCGCCGATCCGCCGCCGGTGCCGCTGGACGCCGCGATCCTGTTCGCGCCGGTGGGCGATCTGGTGCTGCCGGCGCTGGAGGCGCTGGACCGCGGCGGCACCCTGTCGATCGCCGGGATTCACCTGTCCGACATCCCGAGCCTGAACTACCAGCGTCACCTGTTCCAGGAGCGCCAGCTCCGATCGGTCACGTCGAACACGCGGGCCGACGCGCGGGCGTTCCTCGACTTCGCGTCCCGGCATCACCTTGAGGTCACCACGCCGGAATATCCACTGGGACAAGCGGATCGTGCGCTGAGCGATCTCAGCGCGGGCCGCATCGCCGGCGCCGCGGTGCTCTTGGTGTAGCCGGGCTCAGCGTGCCAGGTGCCAGACCAGGGCGGCGGCCAGGGCACCCATCCCGTTCAGCGACCAGTGCAGCGCGATCGGCGCGATCAGGCTGCCGCTGCGGCGGCGCAGCCAGCTGAACACGAACCCGGCGGCACCGGTGGCCAACACGGCCAGCGTCACCCCGGCCACCATCCCGAGGAACCCGCCGCCGAACACCCGGGTGAAGCCGACGTTGCTGCTCGTCAGCCCCATCGACGTGGCGACATGCCACAGCCCAAACAGCAGCGAGCCCCCCAGGGCGACAGCGCGAAATCCCCAGGCCCGGTTCAGCGCGCCGTGCAGCACACCGCGAAAGGCCAGCTCCTCGGGGATGACGGTCTGCAGCGGGATGATGACCATCGAGGCGATCAGGGCGCCGGAAACCGTCGCGTAGCGGTGGTTCATGAACATCGGCCGGGTCGCGGGGAGCAGGACACCGACCGCGATCACCGACCCGACGACGGCCACCGCGGCCACCGCGTAGACCAGCCCGGACTTCCAGTGTTCGCGGCCGAGACCCAGCTCCGCCCAGCCCAGTCCGTTGCACCGCACCAGGATCACCAGACCGATGGCGGCGGCCGGGACGGTGGCGACGCTCGCCCACGGCGTGGTGAAGTGCGCGATCAGATTGGTCAGCACCAGCACCGCGACGACCACGGCGATGTCGACCTGGATCCGGAACCGGTGCAGCGCCGAGAGCTGCGACACCACCGGGTGGGTGTCAGCGGGCGCTTCGAGCATCCGGCCAGCTTACCCGCGGACGGCCGGCGTTCCGCCTGCTTTGGCGCTCAGCCGCTGCTCGACGCGATCCGGTGGCGCGCGTAATTCTTGAGCTCGTCCGAGAGTGCGTCCGCGGCCAAGAGCCGGGGAAGCAGCTGCGGTTCGGACATGCGGGCGCGAAAGACCAACCCCACGGTCACATCGTGGTCGGGGCGGTAATCGACGGTGATCTCGTCGCCGGCGCGCACCGTTCCGGGCTCGATCACCCGCAGGTAGGCGCCGGGTTTTCCGGCCTGGGTGAAGGTCTTGATCCAGTGGTCCAGCTTCAGGAATGCGACGAACGTCCGGCAGGGCGTCCTGACCGCGGAGATCTCGAGCAGCAAGCCGTCGCTGCCGATGCGCCACCGTTCACCGATCAGCGCCCCGGTCACGTCGATGTCCAGGGTGGTCAGGTTCTCGCCGAACATCCCGTTGGCCAGTGGCCGCTGCAGCTGCGCTTCCCAGGCGTCGAGGTCTTCCCGCGCATAGGCGTAGACGGCCTGGTCGTCGCCGCCGTGGAACTTCTGGTTGCCGATGAAGTCGCCGACCAGCCCGCTGCCCAGACCATCCGGCGTCGGCCCCGGTGCCCGGACCATGACCGCATCGGCCGCGGCCCGCTTGTCGATACCGGTCACGTTCGACATCGCACGCGGATCCGGATTTGGCATGGCGCGGGCCATGTTGACCGACAGGACTTTGCCCACCCGGACAGGCTAGTCGCTAGTCGCTCACTCGACGCCCCAGGCCCAGCCACTGATCAGCGGGTCGTCCTCGCCGTGCTCACGTGTGTAGCGGCGCGCGGCGAGGCGGGCGTCGGCCATCCGCTGACGCAGCACCGCGGCTCGGGTCGCCAGGCCGTCCACCCGGTCGATGACGTCCATGACCAGGTGGAAGCGGTCCAGGTCGTTGAGCATCAGCATGTCGAAGGGCGTGGTCGTGGTGCCGCGCTCCTTGAAGCCGCGCACGTGCAGGTGGTGGTGGCCGGCGCGGCGGTAGGTGAGCCGATGGATCAGCCACGGATAGCCGTGGTAGGCGAAGATGACGGGCTTGTCGGGGGTGAACAGCGCGTCAAATTCCCTGTCCGGCAAGCCATGCGGGTGCTCGGAATCGGGCTGCAGGCGCATCAGGTCGACGACGTTGACCACCCGCACGGCCAGGTCGGGCAGCTCGCGGCGCAGGATGTCGGCCGCGGCCAAGGTCTCCTGCGTCGGGATGTCCCCGGCGCACGCCAGCACCACGTCGGGCTCGGCTGTTCCGTTGCTCGCCCATTCCCAGATGCCCAGCCCGCGGGTGCAGTGCGCGATCGCGTCCTCGATGCCGAGGTAGGCCAGCGCGGGCTGCTTGCCGGCGACGATGACGTTGACGTAGTCGCGGCTGCGCAGGCAGTGGTCGGCCACCGACAGCAGCGTGTTGCCGTCGGGCGGCAAGTAGACCCGCGTGATCTCGGCGCGCTTGTTGGCGACCAGGTCGATGAACCCGGGGTCCTGGTGGGAGGCCCCGTTGTGGTCCTGACGCCACACGTGGGAGCTCAGCAGGTAGTTCAGCGACGCGATGGGCCGCCGCCACGGCAGTTCGCGGCTGGTGGCCAACCATTTGGCGTGCTGGTTGAGCATCGAGTCGACGATGTGCACGAACGCCTCGTAGCAGTTGAACAGGCCGTGGCGCCCCGTTAGCAGATAGCCTTCCAGCCAGCCCTGGCACAGGTGCTCCGACAGCACCTCCATGACGCGGCCGTCGGCGGCCAGGTGTTCATCATCGGGCAGGGTCTCCGACACCCAGACCTTGTCGGTCGACTCGAACACGGCGTCCAGCCGGTTGGAGGCGGTCTCGTCGGGACCCATGAGGCGGAACCGATCGGGGTTGCGGGTGATCACATCCCGCAGGAAGGTCCCCAGCACGCGGGTGGCCTCATGGGTGGTGGCGCCCGGCTCCGACACCGTCACCGCGTAGTCGCGGAAATCCGGGAGGTCGAGGTCGTGCAGCAACAGCCCGCCGTTGGCGTGCGGGTTGGCGCTCATCCGCCGATCGCCGCTCGGCGCCAGCGCCCGCAGGTCGGCGCGCAGCACGCCATCGTCGTCGAACAGCTCCTCGGGGTGATAACTGAGCAGCCACTGTTCGAGCTGCGCGCGATGCGCGGGGTTGTCGTGCGTGCCGGCCAGCGGAACCTGGTGGGACCGCCAGGTGCCCTCCACCTGCTTGCCGTCGACCACCCTGGGTCCGGTCCAGCCTTTCGGGCTGCGCAGCACGATCATCGGCCACACCGGCCGGTCCGCCGTCTCCCCGGCGCGCGCGGCGCGCTGAATGGCCGCGATGTCGTCGAACGCGTCGTCCAGGGCGGCGGCCAGCTGGTGATGGGTGATGAACGGTTCTTCTCCGGTCACCGTGATCGGCCGGTACCCGTAGCCCCGCAGCAGCGATTCGAGCTCGTCCTGCGGGATGCGGGCCAGCACGGTCGGGTTGGCGATCTTGTACCCGTTGAGGTGCAGGATCGGCAGCACCGCCCCGTCGACGGCGGGGTTGAGGAATTTGTTGGAGTGCCAGCTGGCCGCCAACGGCCCGGTCTCGGCCTCGCCGTCGCCGATCACGCAGGCGACCACCAGGTCGGGGTTGTCGAAGGCCGCGCCGTAGGCATGCACCAGCGCGTAACCGAGTTCACCACCCTCGTGGATTGAGCCCGGGGTCTGGGCGGCGACATGGCTGGGGATGCCGCCGGGGAAGGAGAACTGCCGGAACAGCTTGCGCAGCCCGTCGGTGTTTTGTTCGACGCCGCTGTAGACCTCGCTGTAGGTGCCCTCGAGGTAGGCGTTGGCGACCAGACCCGGGCCGCCGTGACCGGGCCCGGTCACGTAGATGATGTTGGCGTCGCGGTTGCGGATGATCCGGTTTAGGTGCGCGTAGACAAGGTTGAGTCCCGGGGTGGTGCCCCAGTGTCCGAGCAGTCGGGGTTTCACGTGCTCGGCGGACAGCGGTTCTCTCAGCAGCGGGTTGTCGAGCAGATAGATCTGGCCGACCGACAGATAGTTGGCGGCGCGCCAGTACGCGTCGAGCAGCGCCAGTTCGTCGTCCGAGAGGAATGCACGTTCGGTGGTTCGGGTTGCTCCGATTTCTCTGCTCACTGATCCGATTGTGCTCGCCGCCGATGAACCCCAGGTTGCCTAGTCCTCGCCGCGCGCCCGCGCCTCATAAGCGCTGCGCTTTGCGACGTCGACCTCGTCGGTGAAGACGTGGTCGCCGCCCATTAACCGATTGAAGGCCTCGGCGATCGGGCGTGGGACGAACTTGAACGCGACGACCACCGCTCCAGCGCTTTTCGGGACGCGTACCCGCGGCTTGGGCTTGGCCAACAGCTGCACGATCGCGTCGGCGATGTCGGCCGGTTCGGCATTCTTGAACCCCTTGGCTCCGGCGGTGCCCGCGATGAGTTCGGTGTTGACGAACGCCGGCAGCACCATCGAGAACTTCACGCCGGCCTTGCGGTACTCGGTCCTCGCGGCATCGGTGAACCCGATCACCGCGAACTTGCTGGCGCAATAGGTCGCCAACCCGGGGGCGTAGGTCTCCCCGGCCAGCGAGGCGATGTTGATGACGTGGCCCTTCCCGCGCGGCACCATGCGCTCAACCGCCAGCTTGCTGCCCAGGATCACGCCGTAGACGTTGATGTCCAGGATGCGCCGGGTGACCGCGTCCGGCTCATCGACGATCCGACCGACGGGCATGATGCCGGCGTTGTTGATCAGGACGTCGATCGGGCCGAGCTGGCGCTCGACGTCGTCGAGGAAGTCCGAGAACGAATCCCGGTCTGTGACATCGAGTTTGCCGTACACATCGAGGCCGAGGTCGGCGCCCGACTCCTTCACCTTCGCCTCGTCGATGTCGCCGATCGCGACCTTGCCGCCCAACCTGTGCAGGGCGGTCGCGGTGGCCAACCCTATTCCCCGGGCGCCGCCGGTGATCACTACTACCTTGTCGCGAACTTTGCCGCTTAATTTGACGCCGATGGATGCCGTGTCTGCCATTAGGCAAGCACAGCACCCGACGTCGGGGCCGCGCAATAACGTCCGGTGATACTGCATGCATGGAGGTACGGCCGGCCGTTGCGGGCGACGCGCTTGACGTGGCGCGGGTGCACGTCCGCTCATGGCAGTCGGCCTACCGGGGGCTGATCGACCAGGAGTATCTCGACAATCTCGACCCCGAAACCTGGGCCGGCAGGTACACCTTTGGACGCGTCGGGCTGCCGTCGACCGTCGTCGCGGTCGACGGTTCTGCGATCCGCGGCTTGGCTACCACGGGGCTGTGCCGGGATGACGACCTAGCGAATTACGGTGAGCTGCTTGCGATTTACGTCGACCCCCCATACACGGGTACCGGGATTGGCCGCCTGCTGATGGCGGCCGCTCGCGAGCGGCTGCGCCGGGTTGGCGTGACGAAGGCTTCGCTTTGGGTGCTGGACGGCAACGCCCACGCTCGACGGTTTTACGAACGCGACGGGTGGAGGCTCGACGGAACGCGCCGCACCATGACTTACGGCGGGACGCCGGTCGACGAGGTGCGCTATCTGAGGCTCCTACAGTAGGTCGTTATGAAGGTCGACGGGCGGCCGTACCGGACCATCTGGCTGCAGGAGGACTGCCGGTCGGTCGGGATCATCGACCAGACCGCGTTGCCGTTTGCCTTCCAGACGTTGCGCCTGACGACCTGCACGCAGGCGGCGCGCGCCATCCGCACCATGCAGGTTCGTGGCGCGCCGCTGATCGGCGCCGCCGCTGCCTATGGCATGGCGTTGGCCATGGTCGAGGGCGACAGCGACGCCGACATCCTGCACGCCCACGCCGAGCTGCTGGAAACCCGGCCGACCGCGGTGAACCTGCGCTGGGCGCTGGACCGGATGCGTGAGGTCCTGTCGGCGACCCCGCGGCCCGAACGGGTGGAGCGCGCCTTCGCCGAGGCGTCCGCGGTGGCCGAGGAAGACATCGAGATCTGCCGGTCGATCGGCCGCCACGGCATGCCGGTGATCGAGGCCGCCTTCGCGCGCAACCCGCAACGTCCCGTCAACGTCCTGACCCATTGCAACGCCGGCTGGCTGTGCGCGGTGGATTGGGGGACCGCGACGGCCCCGATCTATGCGGCGCACGAGCACGGCGTCCCGGTGCATGTGTGGGTCGACGAGACACGACCCCGCAACCAGGGCGCCTTCCTGACCGCGTGGGAGCTGGGCCATCATGGCGTGCCGCACACCGTGATCGCCGACAATGCCGGCGGCCACCTGATGCAGATCGGTCAGGTCGATCTGTGCCTCGTCGGCACCGACCGCACCACCTCGACCGGCTACGTCACCAACAAGATCGGCACCTACCTGAAGGCGCTGGCGGCACGCGACAATGCGGTGCCGTTCTACGTCGCCGTGCCGTCCTCGAGCATCGACTGGCACGCCAGGGATCCGCGCGACATCGTCATCGAGAACCGCGACGCCGACGAAGTTCTGCGAATCCGCGGCCGCACCGACGGCGGGCGGCTCGAAACGGTGCAGTTGGCACCGGATGGCACCCCGGCAGCCAACCCGGCCTTCGATGTCACCCCGCCGAGCCTGATCACCGCGCTGGTCACCGAGCGCGGGCTTTGCCCGGCCACCGCGGACGGCCTGTCGGGACTGTTTCCCGACCGCCAGCCCGACGCGGCTACGACGGTCCGGCCAAGTTCAGCTGCCACGAGACTCCGAAACGGTCGCTGACCCAACCGAATTTGCCGCTGAAGTCATACGAATCCAGCGGCATCAAGACCTGCCCACCCTCACCTAGGGCGCCGTACAGACGCTCAATCTCCTCATCCGCGTCGCATTGGACGTACAGCGACATCGACGGGGTAAAGGTGAACCCGTGCGACATGTGGCTGTCGATGCACTTGAACTCCTGGCCCGCCAGCACGAACGTCGCGAGCTGAACCGTGCCTTCGGGTCCCGCCTCACCCGGCCCGTAGCGCGTCATCGAGCTAATCCCGGACTCGGCGAACAGCGATGTGTAGAACCGCATCGCCTCCTCGGCTTTGCCCTCGAACATCAGGAAAGTCGTGATTTTCTGCACGGCCGTCAACGAAACCCCCAAGGTTGGCTCGGTGTCAGGGTAGTCGCGACGCACACGGCTACGGTGTGCACATGACCGACGGGTTGCTCGACGGCGTGCGCGTCCTCGACCTGTCCGGCGCGGACGCCGACGCGGTGGGCCGCCTGCTCGCCGATCTCGGTGCGGACGTGCTCAAGGTGGAACCCCCTGGCGGGAACCCGTGGCGCTGCGCGCCGCCGACGCTGGCCGGCGTGAGCCTGTCGTTCGCCGTGCACAACGCCAACAAGCGCAGCACCGTGCTGAACCCGCACGACGAGAGCGACCGCCGGCGGTTTCTCGAGCTCGCCGGCGGCGCCGACATCCTTATCGACAGCGGCCTCCCGGGACGGGCCGCGGCGTACGGGACGTCGGCCGCCGAGCTCGCCGATCGCCATGACCATCTCGTGGTGCTGTCGATCACCGATTTCGGCGCGGCGGGCCCGCGATCGTCCTGGCGCGCAACCGATCCCGTGCTCTACGCGATGTCGAGCGCGCTGTCGCGGTCGGGACCCACCGCCGGTACCCCGGTGTTGCCGCCGGACGGTATCGCCTCGGCCACCGCCGCCGCGCAGGCGACGTGGGTCGTGCTTGCGGCTTACTACAACAGATTGCGTTGCGGCGCAGGGGATTACATAGACTTCTCCCGGTTCGACGCTGTCGTCCTGGCGCTCGACCCGCCGTTCGGCGCGGTCGGGCAGGTCGCCGCCGGCCGGCGTCGCGCCGGGCAGTGGCGGGGCCGTCCCAAGAACCAGGACGCCTACCCGATCTATCCGTGCCAGGACGGCTACGTCCGGCTATGCGTCATGGCGCCTCGGCAATGGCGCGGCCTTCATCGCTGGCTGGGGGAGCCCGAAGAGTTCGGCGACCCCAAATACGAAGTGATCGGTGCCCGCATCGCCGCATGGCCCCAGATCAGCGCCCTGGTCGAGGCGTTGTTCGCCGGGCAGACCATGAAGGATCTGGTGGCCGCCGGACAGGCGCTGGGCGTGCCGATCGCCGCGGTGCTGACGCCGTCGCGGATCCTGGCCTCCGAACATTTCCAGGCGGTCGGCGCGATCACCGAGGCCGAGCTCGTCCCCGGGGTGCACACGACGGTGCCGACGGGATATTTCGTGGTCGATCAGCAGCGCGCCGGTTTCCGCGCGCCGGCGCCCGCCGCCGGGCGGGACGAACCGCGCTGGCGAACCGATCCGGTGCCCGCCCCGGCGCCGTCGGGCGAGGTCGGCGACTATCCGTTCGCGGGCCTGCGGATCCTCGATTTGGGCATCATCGTCGCCGGTGGCGAGGTGGGCCGGCTGTTCGGCGACCTGGGCGCCGAGGTCATCAAAGTCGAAAGCGCCGACTACCCGGATGGACTGCGGCAGGCCCGCATTGACGAGGCCATGAGCGAGTCATTCGCGCGGACACACCGCAATCACCGCGGGCTGGGCCTGGATCTGCGCAGCGCGGCGGGCAAGGAGATCTTCGGCCGCCTGGTCGCCCAGGCCGACGCCGTATTCGTCAACTTCAAACCGGGAACCCTTGCTGCACTTGGGTTCTCCTACGACGCGCTGCGTTCGTTCAACCCGCGGATCGTGCTGGCCGGCAGCAGCGCGTTCGGCCACCGGGGGCCGTGGACCAACCGGATGGGTTATGGCCCCTTGGTGCGCGCGACCACCGGCGTCACCCGGCTGTGGACCTCCAATGAGGCCCCGCCGGAACACGCTCGGCACGCCTTTTACGACGCGACGACGATCTTCCCCGATCACATCGTCGGGCGGATCACCGCCATCGCGGCGCTGGCCGCGCTGATCCGCCGCGACCGAACCGGTGACGGAGCCAACGTGCACGTCTCCCAGGCCGAAGTCGTCGTCAACCAACTGGACACGCTGTTCGTCCGCGCCGCACTTGGGTCCGACGCCGCCCAGATTCGCGATGACACCACGATTCACGGGGTGTACCCGTGCGCCGGCGACGACGAATGGTGCGTGATCTCGATCGGATCCGATGACGAATGGCGTTGGGCAACAACCGTTATGGGTCGTCCGGAGCTGGCCGACGATGCCCGCTTCGCGACCGGCGAGTCACGCCTGGTCCACCGCCGGGAACTGGTCGAGCTGGTGTCGGCCTGGACCCGCACGCGCACGCCGCTGCGGGCCGCCGAGGCCTTGCAGTCCGCCGGTGTCGCCGCCGGCCCGATGAACCGCCCGCCGGACATACTCGAGGACCCGCAGCTGCTTCAGCGAAATCTGTTGGGCGACATGGTGCATCCGCTGATCGACCATCCGCTGCCGGCGGAGACGCGTCCCGCGCCGTTTCGGCACACCCCGGCCGCACCGACACGCCCGGCGCCGCTGCCAGGTCAGGACACCCGGGAGATCTGCCGCACGTTGCTCGAAATGAGCGCCGAGGAGACCGAGCGGCTCATCGCCGAGC
>Ga0075363_100000940_pt1 | contig 10331 bp, 9 predicted proteins | sample EndMetdeltDD1763_FD_71470 | JGI IMG/M metagenome (GOLD analysis project Ga0075363, IMG submission 71470) | Populus endosphere microbial communities from Tennessee, USA - Endosphere MetaG P. deltoides DD176-3 | ecosystem: Host-associated > Plants > Roots > Endosphere | place: USA: Tennessee...
ACCCGATTGCTTCTAGCCTCCTGCTGGACCGTTTTGAGTTAGTCGCGAGCAACGTTGGCCGTGTAGCCGCTCCTGCGTCAACAATGTCGATGCGGGCGCTGGGCCCAATTTCTCCCTTGCCCCGACCCGTTGGATCCCAAAGCTGGACGGAGCCGGCATGACCGAGTCCAATGTAGTCACCCTGTCCTTGCCGACACGTGATGGTCCGAGCGACACCAAGGGTCTGCACGCGAGGATCGATGCTCCCTCCGCCGTGCTCCACGCGACGCTGCTTCAAGCTGCATGCGCTGTCGTGGACATGCGTTCGGGAAATTGGAATGCCGAGGACATTCTCGCGCTCTGCGATAGCCTCACCGGCGTGTGCGACGAAATTCGCCGCCTTGCAACTGCACAGTAGACGTTCGCAGCTGGATCGATCAGGTGCTGGGCTAGCGCTATCACCTCGCGGCCGTGCCGATCTCCGATATTGGGACACCACCAGGTCTACATGCGACCTGATTGGAGGATAGGTGGGCACACGTGGTCGCGGCCCATCGCACCCCTCATCTTGAATGATCTTCAACCGCGTCTAGCAGCGCGTCGAGCCCATCTGCGATCTTGTGTATGGCGCCCGCAAGGAAGCGGAGGCGCGGGTCGCCTTCCCCTGCCAAATTCGCCAGCTCGTTCATTTCCTGATTCAGCTCGATCAGGAGCGCCGAAAGAGCGGAGAGCGAAGTATATAGTGTGATCGCGTGGCCACCCATACTACGTGAGCGCGCGGCGATGATCCGCGGCATCAGATTGACGACCCGAGCACCCGCCCGTTGCACGTTCATTCTTAATTCCTGGGTCACTAATAAGGTGACCCCTCGGGGCATCCCCCGATCTCGATCCTCACCTTATCATCATATTTCATACGGAAATTCTGGGGTCAATATTATATTCACAAGTAGAATTTAATTTAGCGGGGCTTGGTAAGCTCGGGAGAACGGCGCCCCCCTAAACGGGCGCCACCGAACCATCCGATGCGGCGCGAGGCCTGGGAGCAACGCGACGCCGGCCAACCATTGGGAATGTCATGTCCATAAGAAGTCGCCTGCTCACCGCTATCGTCTCGCTCAGCATCGTCATCGCCGCGCTGATCGGAATGGGCATCTACAGCACTGAGGTCATGGTAGCGAAGATAGACAATCTTGTAGATGACCACGTCGCCGCTCAGCGAGAGTTGAAGCTGGTATCTGACGCCTATGCCGTCTCGATCGTGGATACGGCACACAAGGTGCGCAGCGGGCAGCTTAGCTGGGAAGCGGGCAGCAAGTCTGTGGCCGATGCCGTCGACACGCTAACATCCGCCTGGACGGCGTTCGCAGACGGGGGCCTCGCACCGGAGGAGACCGAACTCGCTCAAGGGGTCGAGGTCGGCATGTCGAGCGCAGAACCGGCGATGACAGAGCTATCCTCGATACTCACCCGGAAAGACGCCCTCGCACTCGTCGAATTCATTGACCACAGGCTATACCAAGCAATGGACCCGATCACCGCTGCCGTTAGCAGTCTGATCGACCTGCAGGATGATGGAGCAGAAGACGACCGTCAGAATGCGAGAAGCCTCGAGCACACGTTGTTCTGGTTGCAGATGGCGCTCGCAGCGGCCGCCGTTGCTGCACTGATCGTGAGCGGTTACGCCATCGTCCGCAGCGTCGCCGGCCGTTTGTCGGTTATGCAGACCGCCCTCGAGTCAATGGCTAAGGGTGACCTCGACAAGAAAGTTCCATTCGTCGATCGCATGGATGAGATCGGCAAGATCGCGAAGGCTGCCGAAGTGTTCCGTGAGAATGGTCTCAAGGTGCGCGAACTGACTGAGGCCGAAAAGGCCACCCAGTTGGCCAACCTCGATTCACGTCGGGCCATGATGCGCGAGTTGCGTCGGGCATTCGGCACCGTGGTCGACGCGTCGGTGGGCGGCGACTTCTCATCTCGTGTCGCTGCCACCTTCGACGACGAGGAACTCAACTCGCTCGCCGGAAGCGTCAATACCTTGGTCGAAACGGTGGAACGTGGTCTTAATGAAACCGAACAGGTCCTGTCCGCTCTCGCTCGGACGGACCTCACACCGCGCATGAACGGTGACTACCGCGGCGCCTTCGCCCGGTTGCGAGACGACGTCAACGCTGTTGCCGAAAACCTGACCGATGTGGTCGGAAAGCTGCGCTCGACCTCGGGCGGACTCAAGATGGCTACTGGCGAAATCCTCGCCGGCGCCAACGATCTGAGCGAACGGACGACGAAACAGGCGGCAACGATCGAGGAGACTTCCGCCGCGATGGAGCAATTGTCGACCACGGTCACGTCCAGCGCGAAGAACGCCGAGACTGCGAGTCATAAGGCCCTTGTCGCATCGCAGGCCGCCGAAGCAGGCGGCGCCGTGATGCGTGATGCGACTGCGGCCATGGAACGAATCTCTAGTTCCTCGGCGAAGATCTCCAGCATCATCGGTATGATTGATGACATCGCCTTCCAGACCAACCTGCTTGCCCTCAATGCATCCGTCGAGGCGGCGCGCGCGGGTGAGGCCGGCAAGGGCTTCGCCGTTGTAGCCGTGGAAGTTCGCCGGCTGGCCCAAAGTGCCGCCAATGCTTCATCGGAGGTCAAGGCGCTCATCGACCAGAGCAGCCAGGAAGTGGTCAACGGCTCGCGGCTGGTCGACGACGCGGCCCGCAAGCTGACCGAAATGCTCGGCCTCGTGCGCGAGAGCGCCGGTGCGATGCAATCTATCGCCCGCACCAGCGGAGAACAGGCGAGTGCGATTGCAGAGATAAACACAGCTGTCCGCCAAATGGACGAGATGACCCAGCATAACGCGGCCCTCGTCGAGGAAACGAACGCCGCGATCGAACAAACCGAGGCACAGGCGGGTGAGCTCGATCGCATTGTGTCGCAGTTCCGCGTCAGTGACACAGCTACCCCAGTGCCTGTCACGCCCCTTCGCCCGAAGGCGTCTATCCAGAGTCCTGCTCCTGCGCGACGCTACCTTGTCGACGGCAACGCCGCGATTTCGGCCGATTGGAGCGAGTTCTGATGTCCGCTCTTCTTCAGCCGGCAGCGGTCCCTGCAGCCCAGTTGCTGTTGGAGAGCGGCCAGTTCGTCGCATTCTCGACTGGCGGACATACCTATGCGGTTCCCATCATGGCAGTTCAGGAAATCCGGAGCTGGCAGGCGACAACCCCCATCCCCAGGCGGTCGCCGGCCTCGCGCGGTGTGCTTGACATCAGGGGGACGATCGTCGAGGTCCTCGAACTAGGAGTCCTGCTTGGCTCAAGCGCCGTCGAGCCGAGACCCGAAAGCGTTGTGATCGTTCTCATGGTCGAGCATCTTACCCTTGGCCTGCTCGTCGACAGCGTTTTCGACATCATTCAAGCCGGCCCCGGCGACCTCATGCCGCCCCCGGCTTACGATGGAGACGGCCTCGTTCGCGCGATCATCAATCACACCGATCGCCTTGTGAGCATTATTGATCCGGCAGAATTAAGTCTCGGGACAGACAATTAGTGCCTCAGAGGAGGTCCACGCGAACGAGAGCTGGGATTTCGTTTCCTTTCCGCCAAATGCGCCTAGAGTGCTCGCGATTCGTCTCTCGAGCACTCTATGTCAAAACGGGCCCATCACTTCGAACCTGGCGGTGTGGGTGTTCAGGCCACCGATGTCCGAACAACCAACCAGCGGATTCTTCTTACTCACATTTCGTTGAATCCAGGGTCTTCGGCCGCCGATCTCTCGCGCATTTCCTTGCTCGCGCCCCAGACCGTCGCATCAATTCTCCAAGATCTCGAGAAAGCCGGCCTCGTTCGCATGGGTGAGGCTATCCGCGGCAAACGCGGACAGCCCCCGCGCCCTTACTTCGTCGAGCCGGGAGGCGCCTACGCGATCGGCATTGAGCTAGGTTGGCGCCACATCGAAGCGACCCTCGTGACCATCGGCGGTCAATCCCTTGCGCGTTATCGGCGCGACTTTGCCTACCCTGACAGCAGGACCATCTTCGCCGAGTTGGGAGGTGTTGTTACCCAGCTCACCTCAAGTCTACCTAAGGAGGCTCAGCAGCGCATCGCGGGCGTTGGACTTGCGGCTCCCAACAACATCGGCCGCAACGTTGAGCTGCTAACGGCTGATCCGGGGGTTGTTGAGGGCTGGAGGGCAATCGACCTCGCTTATGAAACTCAGAAAGCCCTCCGTTTCCCGGTGACGCTCTACAACGACGGCAACGCTGCCTGTTGGGCTGAAATTGGCTCACAGCCTAAGCCACGTCCGGCCAGTTTCACCTACATTCTCATCAGCACTTTCATCGCGGCGGGTATCCTCGCTGAAAGCAAGCTTTGGGAGGGGCCTACCGGTAACTCGGCCAATCTAGGGTCAATGCTTGTCACTGATCGTCACGGTAACCAGCAGTTTCTTCACCTGCTCGCCTCGATCTATGCACTCGAGCGTCGGCTCACTAATGCGGGCATATCGGTTCCGCCCACCTCACCCCAGTTCTGGCCGTGGGAAGAGTGGGAGATCCACGTGTCCGACTGGATTGAGGATGCATCTCGAGCAATAGCAAAGGCTCTCCTCAACACTGCCGCGGTTTTCGAGTTCGACATGGCGGTTCTCGACGGCGTGATGCCAGCTTCCATCCTGGACCGAATGCTCGCCGAGACGCGACGGCATATCGCCGAAATGCCGGTCCTCACGTTCGACCGCCCCACGCTGATGAAAGGACATCTTGGGAGCGCCGCCCCCTCAATTGGCGCGGCATACCGAGTGCTGTTTAAGAAATACTTCTCGCGGGACGACGCCGATGTCCGTCCCGGATCCTCACCAGACTCGATTACATTCTCAGTGGGAAATTAATCTGGGATTCGAAGTTGCGAGATAGAAGTGCATCAGGAGAACCTGATGCGCGTGCTGATCGTCGAAGACAACCGGACCAATTTGCTGGTCCTCAAGGGTATCGTCGGAAACATTCCGGGGTGCGAGGTCACCGCATCCCTCGATCCGATCGAGGCCCTGGCGGCGACCGCAGGCGAGCCCTTCGACCTCATCCTGGTCGACTACCTAATGCCTTCTATGGACGGTCGCCAGTTTATCGCGGAGCTGCGCCAGCGGCCCGATTATGCTCACATACCTATGGTGATGATCACCGCCGACAGCCATCGCGAGACGCGCATCGACGCGATCACCGCGGGTGCAACGGACTTTCTCAACAAGCCCGTCGATCCGGTGGAGTTGAAAGCGCGCGTCGGCAACCTGCTCACGCTCCGCCAGCAGCAGCGCGACCTTGCCGACCGCGCCGACTGGCTAGCGTCGGAGGTCGCTAAGGCGACCCGCAGCCTCATCGCGCAGGAGGAAGAGGTGGTGTGGCGCCTGTCACGCGCGCTGACCTATCGCGACGACGATACTGGAGACCACACCCGGCGGGTCGCAGAGGTCTCACGTATCCTTGCTGAAGAGCAAGGATTCTCGTCCGAACTCGCACGCACTATTCATCTCGCCGCCCCCCTGCACGACATCGGCAAGGTCGCAATCCCCGACGCCATCCTGCTCAAGCCTTCGCGGTTGTCACCCGATGAGCTGACCGTGATGCGCTCCCATGCATTGATTGGGGAGGACATCTTGGCTGGTGCCTCATCAGACTTGGTGCGCATGGCGTGCCGCATCGCTGGCAGCCACCACGAAAGGTGGGACGGCAACGGTTACCCGAAGGGCCTCGACGGGGAGCAGATCCCCCTCGAGGGACGCATCACCAGTGTCGCCGACGTCTTCGACGCTTTGTGCAGTCCTCGCCCATACAAGCCCGCTTGGCCGGTAGAGTCCGCGCGCCGCGAGATCGTGAACGGCGCTGGAACGCAGTTCGACCCGGCCTGCGTAGCCGCCTTCGAACGACGCTGGAATGAAATCGCCGGATTATATTCCGGAGTCGACGACTACCGCCTACGCCCCCTCCGCCTGACCGCATAGGACCTATCATGAAGACCGCTATCGTGGCCGCACTATCCGTCGGCCTATTTTTCGCTCTACCCGCACATGCTGACCAACTGCCGTCTCCCTCGGGAGAAGTCGTGCTTGAAGTCACCGGCCTGATCAGCAACACCAACGATGCGAAGGCCGCCGACTTCGATCTCGCCATGCTCACCGGCATGGACAATCGCGTCACCAAGACGTCGGCGCCCTGGTATGACGGCACCCATGAGTTCGCCGGCCCGCTGGGCTCGACCCTGCTCGATACAGTTGGTGCATCGGGCACTATGCTGCGGGTGACAGCGCTCAACGACTATGTGACGGAGATCCCGGTTTCGGACTTCCGCGACTATCGGGTCGTCCTCGCGACGTCGATCGACGGAAAGCTGCTGTCCGTCCGCGACAAGGGCCCGATCTTCGTCATTTATCCCTTCGACGAGCACCCCGAACTCAACAACGAGACCTACTACGGGCGCTCGGCCTGGCAGGTCAAATCGATCGAAGTCTACTGATGCCGAGGATAGGGCTGGCGAGCTGGCTTCGCCGCGTCCGCACGCCGATCGGACTCGGCGCGATAGCACTCGCATTGGCGAGTGTCGTGCTGCTGGTCAATCTTGTCCTGCTCTTCGCTTCCCTCAACGAGCGATCGCGCGCCGCCGCCGAGGCGGCACGCGAGGACACCGTTTGGGCCGTCTATCAACTCGAGCGTGAAGCCAACTCTCTAATGCGGCTTCTAGAGCGCCAGCCGCTCGGTCCGCTGACGGAAATTACTCAGCGTTACGACATCCTCTACAGCCGCACCGGCCTCCTCACAGAAGGTCAGCTTGGTTCGCGGTTCGGCGAGAGCCCCAGACTTTCGCAGTTGGTGGCAGACCTTCGGGACCGGATTGTCACGCTCGCCCCGCTCTTCGAAGATATTGTCACGACCGGCAGTTTGCAGCCGGGTCGATTGGCAGAACTGCTCAATGCGACGCATGAGATCGAAGCCGCATCGGCGCAACTCATCATCTCGACGAACGCGATGAACAACTCGGTCAAAGTGGCAGAGCGCGAAGCGGTCAAGACGATCTACCTTCAAATGGCCTGGAACGTGGGCGCCCTGACCACTGTGTTTGCAGCGTTCATAATCGCCCTCGGCCTCCAGTTGCGTCATATTGGCCAGTTGGGCCGCGCCAGCAGGGACGCAGCCGAGACGGCTGAGCGCGCGAATAGAGCGAAGTCGGCGTTCCTCGCCACCATGAGTCATGAAATCCGCACACCGCTCAACGGCATCATCGGGATGACGGAACTGATGTGCGATGCTCCGCTCATCCCCGAACAGCGCGCAAAGCTGACGATCATCCGCCAAGCCGGCGATATACTGCACGATGTCATCAACGACATCCTCGACTTCTCCAAACTCGAGTCCGGAGGAGTCGAACTGTCGATCGCCGACTTTCCGCTGCGGGAGGTATCGAAATCCGTCGAACAGATTCTTGCACCGCGAGCACGCTCGAAAGGGCTCATACTCGATATCGATTTCCCTAGCGTCGTCATCTCGACAGATCCGGCGAGACTGAGGCAGATCCTCATCAACGTCGTCGGCAACGCCGTCAAGTTCACCGAAGTGGGCAGCGTCCGTGCCACGTGCCGGATCGTTCGCCGTGAGTCGGGCGACTTCCTTCAGATCCGCGTCGCTGATACGGGAATTGGCATGTCCCGTGAAACGCTCTCGCATCTGTTTGAGGAGTTCACACAGGGCGACCCGTCGATCAACCGACGATTCGGTGGCACTGGACTGGGACTTGCGATCTGTCGGCGGATTGCCGACGCACTGGGCGGCACAATCACCGTGACGAGCGAGGTCGGCACGGGAAGCCAGTTCGTGGTTGAGCTACCCTGCGCCGTTCGTTCGGAACCGTCGGTAACCGCCCGCACAGTGGCCCGCGCAGCTTTGCGCGCTGGGCTACGCGTATTGGTAGTGGAGGACAATCCCGTCAATCAGCAGGTGACTCTCGGGCTGCTTGCCCGTATGGGCGTGGAGACCGAGGTGGCCGCAAATGGCCAGCTTGCCATCGCGGCCTTGAGCGCCTCGAGGTTCGACCTCGTGCTGATGGACATGCAGATGCCTGTCATGGATGGCCTAACAGCGACACGAATGCTTCGAGCCAGCGGGAATAGGACTCCGGTTGTTGGGCTCACGGCCAACGCATTCGAGTCAGACAAGCAGGACTGTCTCGCGGCGGGCATGGACGGATTCGTCGCCAAGCCGGTCACGCGCGCCAAGCTTGAGGCCGCCCTGGCGGCTGCTGCGCAAAGTCACCCAACGCCCCCCGCGGTGGATGAAAGGCAGCGAATGGCGCTAATTGAGGAGTTTGGTGCTGATGCCTTCCAGGCGCTCGTTGTCGCCCTGACCGAGGATGGACGCGCACTAATTGCCGATGCTCGCTCGACCGACGATCAACATGTCAGGACGCGCGCCTTTCACAGTCTCAAGGGAATGGCACGAACCTTAGGGTTCGGCGAACTTGGAGATCTAGCCGCCGCCGCCGAGACAGCAGCTCGCTCCTCAGTTCCAATCGTCTACGAGATGCTTGAGCAGGCAATCGATGCAATTTGCGTCGCAGAAGTTGATCTGGCACAATACCATCCCCGTCGTTCTGGCGTAGGTTCGGACTGAACTGACCGTGATCCAGCGGGTCTCGCCCGCCGCCTCGGATTAGTCGACTGAACCGTCAGCACCAAGTCTTAGTGCTTGGGCGGATGCTGGCGTGTTGTGGCACAAGGTCACGCAAGTTAACCAGCATCTGGCGGTTGCATCGCCCCTGTCATGATCGCAATGGCATCGGACATCGAATGGTCCTTGGGATCGATCACCGCGATGCGTTTGCCGAGACGGTGAATGTGGATACGGTCGGCGACCTCGAACACGTGAGGCGTATTGTGCGAAATCAGGATGATCGGGATGCCCTCGTCCGCACATCGAGAATCAACTCAAGCACTCGCCGCGATTCCTTGACGTCGAGCGCAGCCGTGGGCTCATCCAGAACAACGATCTTCGAACCGAAGGCAGCTGCACGCGCAACCGCGACGCCCTGTCTCTGATCGCCCGAAAGAGTCTCCACGGGCTGGTTGATGTTCTGGATCGTCATCAGCCCGAGTTCGTTTAGCTTCTAAGCGGAACCAAGGTCCGACATAGGGGAGCGGCGGCGTGGCTACAGTCGCCTTCCTCTAAGAGAGCCGTGGCCGCCGGGGCGAGGCTGTGGTCGAAAGATGGGGTTAGCCAACGTCGGAAATCTTACTTGTTAGTCAATAGGTCCCCTCTCGCGGTTAGCCAACTTAAGCCATTGATAACCCTCATCACTGGCATTCCGATTGGCTCCACCATCCGCCCGCTAAGCCCCTGATCATTGCTGTACGAACCGAGCGAGCGCTTCCGCTCATCGCCGATGACGGGCTGGCCCGGCGACAGCGAGGCCGTTGATGCGGCCCCTGATATCGTCCACGCCCCTGTCCCAGCCGTGTACTGCCCACCCTGCGCAAGGCCCATCGAGGCAGTTGACGGCCGCTCCAACATCTGACACTTAATTAAGTGAATTAAGCATCGAGGAGGAAGCGATGCAGGGTGGATCGGCCAATAATCAGGGCAGCAGCCGGATTCTGAACCGGCGACTCATCGTCAATGAGGTACGGCGCGCGGGCTCCATCGCGCGAAGTGAACTGGCCGAGCTGACAGGGCTCAGCGGTGCCGCCGTCACCTTCATTACCAGCGAACTCATCGAAGAAGGTCTTCTCGTCGAAGATCCCGATGCGGCTGGCCAGCGCCGTCGGCCCCTCAGCCTCGATTACCGGACCCATTACGCCATCGGCATCAAGCTGACCGAGGGCGAATTGCAGGCCGTGCTCAGCGACCTTTCGACCACCGTCGTGGGGCGGCACAGGCGGGCTGTCGACGCCCATCAGCCGGACGAGGTCGCCACGGCATGCGCCGAGCTGGCGCGCGACCTCATCGAGTCCACCGGCACGCCGATCGAGAAGGTCGCCGGCATCGGCCTCGCCCTCCCGGGCCTGATCGACGCCCGCCAGGGAATCGTCACCGAGGGCGTGCGGATCGGCTGGCATTACGTGCCGATCGCCCGGCTGGTGGCCGAACGCGCTGGCCTGCGCGTGTGGGTGGACAACGACGTCAATGCCTTCGCGCTGGGCGAGCATCTGTTCGGGCTCGGCCGGCAGGCCCAGTCGGTCGCCGCCATGACCATCGGGCGCGGCGTCGGCGCCGGCCTTGTCGTCAATGGCGCGGTGTTTCGCGGTCATCGCGGCGGCGCCGGCGAGATCGGTCATATCCCCATCGCCATCGACGGCCGGCTCTGCGAATGCGG
>Ga0075363_100000941_pt1 | contig 10326 bp, 6 predicted proteins | sample EndMetdeltDD1763_FD_71470 | JGI IMG/M metagenome (GOLD analysis project Ga0075363, IMG submission 71470) | Populus endosphere microbial communities from Tennessee, USA - Endosphere MetaG P. deltoides DD176-3 | ecosystem: Host-associated > Plants > Roots > Endosphere | place: USA: Tennessee...
ATGGGCCAGATGAACCAGGCCTTCCGCAACATCGTGAACATGCTTCACGGCGTGCGCGACGGACTGATCCGTGACGCCAACAACTACGAGCAGCAAGAGCAGGCTTCGCAGCAGGCCCTCGGCAGCTAGCGCCGAAATCCACTGGTACCCAACAGCTTCGACTCAGGAGGACAAAACCTATGACCATCAATTACCAGTTCGGCGATGTCGACGCTCATGGCGCGATGATTCGTGCGCAGGCTGCATCGCTCGAGGCAGAGCACCAGGCCATCGTTCGCGATGTGCTTGCCGCTGGCGACTTCTGGGGCGGCGCCGGCTCGGTGGCTTGCCAGGAATTCATCACCCAGTTGGGTCGCAACTTCCAGGTGATCTACGAGCAGGCCAACCAGCACGGCCAGAAGGTGCAGTCCGCCGGCCAGAACATGGCGAGCACCGACAGCGCAGTCGGCTCCAGCTGGGCCTGACGCGCCATTCCTTCAGACGTGGCCGCACACCGCAAGGTGTGCGGCCACGTTGTTTGCTGCCGGGTTGTTTTCGGCACCAGCGGCAGGCCTCGACGAGCTCATCGAATGGAAAGTAGGGCACCGGCGGCGAACGTCGCCGAGCCAATGCACTGCAAACTCCCGCCCGCCGCCAAAGCGGCCCGGCCGCAGAATCAAAGAATGCCCATATTTCGTCGTCAATTGTCGACAGCTAATGTCGTGACCGCTAATCGTGGGGGCTCATCGACGAACGGTTATTGTCGTTTCCGATGATTAGCCGGACTAGCCGTCTGGATCCGTCGGCCGCCAGCTAGTCAACACCCAAGCATCACAGCATTTTTGGCAGCAGTTCCCCGTCAGGCCGGTGACCGGACATCTCAGGCCTCGATCGGGCACGACCCAAGCCCGCAGGCCCGAGCGAGAGCAAACATTTGAGGTCTCTATGAACTCCGTGACAACCCCGTGTGCGCTTGAGAGAATTTACTAACCATGACGGCAACCCCGGGATACGCACGCAGCCAGCGTCCACGCCAGGCGATTCTGGGGCAACTCCCCCGGATCCATCGCGCGGATGGCACGCCGATCCGGGTGTTGCTGGTCGACGACGAACCGGCGCTGACCAACCTGGTCAAGATGGCACTGCACTACGAAGGCTGGGACGTCGAGATCGCCCACAACGGGCGGGAGGCGTTGGCCAAGTTCGAGAAGATCGGCCCCGACGTGCTGGTCCTCGACATCATGCTGCCCGACGTGGACGGTCTACAGATTCTGCAACGGGTCCGCGAATCCGATGCCTACACGCCCACGCTGTTTCTCACCGCACGCGACTCGGTGATGGATCGGGTTACCGGCCTCACCGCGGGCGCGGACGACTACATGACCAAGCCGTTCAGCCTCGAGGAGCTGGTCGCGCGGCTGCGCGGGCTGCTGCGCCGCTCCAGCCACATGCCGGCGCCGTCCGACGAATCTCTCAAAGTCGGAGACCTCAGGCTCGACGCCGCCAGCCGCGAGGTCACCCGCGACGGCACGCCGATGTCGCTTTCCTCGACCGAGTTCGAGCTGCTCCGATTCCTGATGCGCAACCCGCGCCGGGCGCTGAGCCGCACCGAAATCCTGGACCGGGTCTGGAACTACGACTTCGCCGGACGCACCAGTATCGTCGACCTGTACATCTCTTACCTGCGGAAAAAGATCGACTCCGACCGCGAGCCCATGATTCACACGGTCCGCGGGATTGGATACATGCTGCGGCCACCGGAGTGAGCCCGCAGTGACGGAGGGCCGACATATTCGGTGGTGGCGCCCCCGTTCCCTGCGCTTCCAATTGCTCTACGGTGTCCTGGCCGTCGTCAGTGTCGTGCTCGTGACCGTCGGCGTCGTCTCCGTGCTGAGCCTGCGCGGATACGTCACCACGATGAACAACGCCGAGGTCACCGAATCACTCGATGCGCTGGACAACGCCTACGTCAGATACCAGAACGGCGAACACACCTCGGCGCATGAGGGCACCCCGCCGGTCGCGCAGGCGATGTTGGAGTTCACCGGACAAACCCCGGGCAACCTGATCGCCGTCGTCCGCGACGGCGTCGTCATCGGGTCGGCGGTCTTCTCCGAGGACGAACCGCGGCCCGCGCCGCCTGATGTCATCCGCGCCATCCAGGCGCATGCGTGGAGCGACGGCCCACCACGGACAGAAAGGCTCGGCAGCCTTGGTTCCTACCGGGTTGCCAGCCACACGCACGGACCCGATCACCTAATCGTGGGGGTGTCGCTCAGCCTCGAAGACGAGATCATTGCTCGCAAGAACATCACCACCACGGCGCTGGTGGCGTCGGCCCTGGTGGTCACGGCGGGACTCACGGCCTGGGTGGTCGGGTACGCCCTACGGCCGCTGCGCCGGGTCGCCGCGACCGCCGGCGAGGTCGCCACGATGCCGCTCGCCGAGGACGACCACCAGATCGGTGTGCGGGTGCCACCGCAAGACACCGACCCGGACAACGAGGTCGGCATCGTCGGCCACACCCTGAACCTCTTGCTCGACAACGTGGAAAGCGCCCTGGCGCATCGCGCCGATTCCGACCTGCGAATGCGGCAGTTCCTCACCGACGCCAGCCATGAGCTGCGCACCCCGCTCGCTGCGATCCAGGGCTACGCCGAACTCACCCGCCAGGACAGTTCTGACCTGCCGCCGACCACCGAATATGCGCTGGCCCGCATCGAGTCGGAAGCCCGCCGCATGGCGCTGCTGGTCGACGAGCTGCTGCTGCTGTCGCGGCTGGGAGAAGGCGTGGATCTACAAACCGAAGACGTCGACCTGGCCGACCTGGTCATCAACGCGGTGAACGACGCGGCGGTTGCGGCGCCCACCCACCGCTGGGTCAAGGACCTCCCCGACGTGCCGGTGTGGGTGCGCGGGGATCACGCCCGGCTGCACCAACTCGTCAGCAATCTGCTCAACAACGCCTGGGTGCACACTCCGCCCGACGTCGTGGTGACCACGGGGATCACCTGCCACCGCAGGGGTCCCGACGGGCCATACGTCGAACTGACGGTTGCCGACGACGGACCCGACATCGACCCGGACATCCTGGCGCATTTGTTCGAGCGATTCGTGCGGGCGAACAAGTCGCGGTCCACCGGGTCGGGTAATGGGTTGGGCCTGGCCATCGTCGACTCGATCGTCAAGGCGCATCATGGCTCGGTCACCGCCGAATCCGCGCACGGCCGAACGGTTTTTCGGGTCCGGCTCCCGATGATCGAACAGCCGGCCGTCAAGACCGCATAGCCAATGCGGCAAATGTGACTGACGCCGCTGTAAAGAAAGCGTTAAGGCGGGTCGCGCTGGACTTCTGCAATCCATAGCCTCTTTATTGGCCTTACCGGGGCAGGTTGCTGTTGCCCGCGAAACGTCAGGGATCAAATGTCCGTCGTGATTTATCTCTTGCTGACCGTGGCGATCTTCGCCGCGTTCGGCGCACTGCTGAACTTGGGATTGAAGTGAGCATCGCTAACATCATCGGCCTGACGCTGGCCGTCCTTATCGCGCTGTTGCTCGTTGGCGCGCTTATCTTCCCGGAGCGGTTCTGATGAGCGGCACCGCGGCGGGCGTGATATTCCTCGCGCTCCTCATCGTCGCGCTGGCGGCCGTGCACGTGCCGTTCGGCGACTACATGTACCGGGTCTACAGTTCCCAAAAGCATTCGCGCACAGAGCGATTCATCTACCGCCTGATCGGCGCCAGCCCGGACGCCGAGCAGAGCTGGGCGACGTATGCGCGCAGCATGCTCGCGTTTTCGGCGGTCAGTGTCGTGTTCCTGTTCGTCTTGCAGTTGGCCCAGGGGAAGCTGCCGCTGCATCTGCATGATCCCGCGACGAAGATGACGCCGTCGCTGGCGTGGAACACCGCCGTCAGCTTCGTGACCAACACCAACTGGCAGGCCTATTCCGGCGAGTCGACCATGGGCCACCTGGTCCAGATGGCCGGTCTGGCGGTGCAGAACTTCGTGTCCGCAGCGGTCGGCATGGCCGTTGCGGTCGCGCTGGTCCGCGGATTTGCCCGCCACCACACGCATGACCTCGGCAACTTCTGGGTCGACCTGACCCGCGGCACGCTGCGCATCCTGTTGCCGATTTCGATCGTCGGCGCGCTCATCCTCGTCGCCGGCGGCGTCGTCCAGAACTTCCACCTCAACGATCAGGTGGTCACCACGCTGGCCGGCGCCCAGCAGACGATCCCGGGCGGTCCGGTCGCCAGCCAAGAGGCGATCAAGCTGTTGGGCACCAACGGCGGTGGGTTCTACAACGCCAACTCCGCGCACCCGTTCGAGAACCCGACCGCGTGGACGAACTGGGTCGAGATCTTCCTGCTGTTGGTGATCGGTTTCTCGCTGCCCCGCACGTTCGGCCGCATGGTGGGCAGCAAGAAGCAGGGCTATGCGATCGCCGCGGTCGTGAGCGTCATAGCCGTCCTCAGCGTCACGTTCATGATGCTGTTCCAGTTGCAGCACCATGGCACGGTTCCCTCGGCGGCGGGGGCCTCGACGGAAGGGGTCGAGCAGCGCTTCGGGGTCGCTGACTCCGCCGTGTTCGCCGACGCCACCACGCTGACATCCACCGGTGCGATCGATTCGACGCACGACTCCTACAGCAGCCTCGGCGGCATGATGACGATGTTCAACATGCAGCTCGGTGAGGTTGCGCCCGGCGGCACCGGCTCGGGCCTCTACGGCATCCTGATCCTGGCCGTCATCACGGTGTTCGTGGCCGGGCTGATGGTCGGGCGGACTCCGGAATACCTCGGCAAGAAGATCAGGCCGATCGAGATGAAGTTCGCCGCAGGCTATTTCCTGATCACCCCGCTCATCGCGCTGCTCGGCACCGCCATCGCGATGGCCCTGCCCGGAGAGCGTGCCGGCATGGCCAACACCGGGCCGCACGGCCTGTCCGAGGTGCTCTACGCGTTCACCTCCGCGGCCAACAACAACGGTTCGGCCTTCGCCGGCCTGTCGGCCAATACCGTCTGGTGGAACACGGCTTTGGGCTTGGCGATGCTATGCGGCCGATTCCTGCCGATGATTCTCGTTCTGGCGCTGGCCGGTTCGCTGGCGCGCCAGGGCATGACGCCCGAGTCAGCGGGCACCCTGCCCACCCACAAGCCCCAGTTCGTGGGCCTGGTGGTGGGTGTGACGGTCATTCTGGTCGCCCTGACCTTCCTGCCCGCGCTTGCGCTAGGGCCGCTCGCTGAAGGGATTCACTGAGCCGATGAATGTCACTGAGAAGGTGTCCACCTCAACGCATTCCGTTCAGGGCGGCCTGCTCGACCCCGCCCTGCTGCTGAAGTCACTGCCCGACGCGCTGCGCAAGCTCGATCCGCGCACCCTGTGGCGCAACCCGGTGATGTTCATCGTGGAAATCGGTGCCGTGTGGTCGACGGTGCTCGCGTTCGGCGACGGTAGTTGGTTCGCCTGGATCACCGTGTTCTGGCTATGGCTGACAGTAATTTTCGCGAATTTGGCGGAAGCGGTCGCCGAAGGCCGCGGTAAGGCGCAGGCCGACACCCTGCGTAAGTCCAAGGCCGACACCATCGCCCACCGCTTGCGCGACTGGTCACCCGGGACCGCCGGCATACAGGAAGAGATCGCGGCGCCGCTGCTGCAGCAGGGCGACATCGTGGTGGTCACCGCCGGTGAGGTCATCCCCGGCGACGGCGACGTCGTGGAAGGCATTGCCTCAGTTGATGAATCGGCCATCACTGGCGAATCGGCACCAGTGATCCGGGAGTCGGGCGGCGACCGCTCGGCGGTCACCGGCGGAACGACCGTGCTCTCCGACCGCATCGTGGTCAAGATCACCCAGAAGCCGGGCGAGAGCTTCGTGGACCGCATGATCGCTCTCGTCGAGGGCGCGAACAGGCAGAAGACGCCCAACGAGATTGCGCTCAACATCCTGCTCGCGGCGCTGACCATCATCTTCGTTTTCGCGGTGGCCACGCTGCAGCCGCTCGCGATCTACTCCAAAGTCAACAACCCCGGCGTGCCGGATACCCAGGCCCTCAACGGCAATGGCATCAGCGGCATCGTCCTGGTGGCCCTGCTCGTTTGCCTGATTCCCACCACGATCGGCGCGCTGCTGTCCGCGATCGGCATCGCCGGCATGGACCGGCTGGTACAACGCAACGTGCTGGCCATGTCCGGCCGCGCGGTCGAGGCGGCCGGCGACGTCAACACCCTGCTGCTGGACAAGACCGGAACTATCACGCTGGGCAATCGGCAGGCGTCGGAATTCATTGCGGTCAAAGGCGTGACGCAGGAAGATCTCGCGGACGCCGCCCAGCTATCCAGCCTGGCCGACGAAACCCCCGAGGGCCGCTCGATTGTCGTCTACGCCAAGGAGGCCTACGGGCTGCGCGCGCGGACACCCGGTGAGCTCGCCCACGCTTCCTGGGTGGAATTCACTGCGACCACCCGGATGTCGGGGGTGGACCTCGACGGACGGCAGCTGCGCAAGGGCGCGGCCAGCTCGGTAGCCGAGTGGGTCCGCAGTAACGGCGGTACCGTTCCCACCGAACTCGGCGAGATTGTCGACGGCATCGCCGCGGCCGGCGGAACGCCGCTCGTGGTCGGTCAGGTCACTGGCGGCGGAGGCGCCGCAAAAGCAGAGGTGCTCGGCGTCATCCACCTCAAGGACGTGGTGAAGCAGGGCATGCGCGAGCGGTTCGACGCGATGCGCGCGATGGGCATCCGCACGGTCATGATCACCGGCGACAATCCGTTGACCGCCAAGGCAATCGCCGACGAGGCCGGCGTCGACGACTTTCTCGCCGAGGCCACCCCCGAGGACAAGATGGTCCTGATCAAGCGTGAGCAGCAGGGCGGGCGCCTGGTGGCGATGACCGGCGACGGCACCAACGACGCGCCCGCGCTGGCCCAGGCCGACGTCGGGGTGGCGATGAACACCGGCACGTCCGCGGCCAAAGAGGCCGGCAACATGGTGGACCTGGACTCCGATCCCACCAAGCTCATCGAGATCGTGGAAATCGGTAAGCAGCTGTTGATCACCCGCGGCGCGCTCACCACGTTCTCGATCGCCAACGACATCGCCAAGTATTTCGCGATCATCCCGGCGATGTTCGTGGCTCTGTTTCCCGGCCTGGACCTGCTCAACGTGATGCGGCTGCACAGCCCGGAATCGGCGATCCTTTCGGCGGTGATCTTCAACGCGGTCATCATCGTCGCGCTGATTCCGTTGGCGCTTCGCGGCGTGCGCTACACGCCCAGTCGCGCGTCGAAACTGCTCAGCCGCAACCTCTACCGGTACGGATTGGGTGGCATCATCGCGCCGTTCATCGGGATCAAGCTCATCGACTTGGTCGTCCAACTACTCCCGGGGATGGCCTGAGATGAAGTATTCCAACGTGATTCGCCAACACATGGCCGCGCTGCGGGCGCTGCTAGTGTTCACCGTGATTCTGGGATTCGGCTATCCGCTGCTCATCTGGCTCATCGCCCTGATACCCGGGCTGCACGACAAGGCGCAGGGCTCGATCATCACGGCCGGCGGGAAACCGGTCGGCAGCGCGCTCGTCGGCCAGTTGTTCACCGACTCCTCGGGCAACCCACTGCCGCAATACTTTCAGAGCCGGCCGTCGGCCGCGGGCAGCAGCGGATATGACCCCACGTCGAGCGGCGGCAGCAACCTTGGACCCGAGAGCATCGTCGACACCCCGGGCGATCCGGCCAAGCTGGCCTCCGGCGCCAGCGCGTCCGACGCCGGGTTCAAGGCGAGCCTGCTCACCTTGGTCTGCTCGCGCAGCGCTGCTGTCGGCCAACTCGAAAACGTCGACGGGTCACGCCCGTTCTGCACCGGTGGTGGCGTCGGCGCGGTGCTGTCGGTGATCGGCCCGCGTGACGCGCACGGTTATGTCGTCCGTCCAGCCCAGGTCGTCAGCGTCAACGAGCCGTGCTCGACGACCAAGCAGCCCTTCCTCGAGTTCTATGAAGGCGTTCGCGTCGAGTGCGCGAAGTTCGGTGAGGACTATTCGAACGGCCAGGTCGTGCCCATTCGCGGGGCCGCGGCGGGCAATCCGCAAGTTCCGGCCGACGCGGTGACTGCCAGCGGCAGCGGCCTGGACCCTGATATCTCGCCGGCCTACGCCGACATCCAGGTCGCCCGGGTGGCCAAGGCCCGCCACGTCAGCCCGGATCAGATCCGGGAGGTCCTGGCGCACTACCGCGACGGCCGCGCTCTTGGATTCCTCGGGGAGCCGACGGTGAACGTCCTGCAACTCAACCTCGAACTCGACCGCCGGTACCCGGTCACAAGCTAGCGCCGCGGGTGGATGATGGTTGACGTGAGCGACGTCGGCCCCGGGGAACACCACCCCAAGCGCGGGGAGCTCCGCATCTACCTCGGTGCGGCTCCGGGCGTCGGCAAGACATACGCGATGCTCGGCGAGGCACACCGACGCTTGGAACGCGGCACCGACGTTGTGGCCGCCGTGGTCGAGACGCACGGACGCGCGAAAACCGGTGACCTGCTTGAGGGCATCGAGGTCATTCCACCGCGATACATCGAATACCGGGGCGGCAGCTTCCCCGAACTCGACGTGCCCGCCGTGCTGGCACGCCATCCGCAGGTGGTGCTGGTCGACGAGCTCGCTCACACCAATACCCCGGGCAGCAAGAATCCCAAGCGATGGCAGGACGTCGAGGAGCTCCTCGACGCCGGGATCACGGTGATCTCCACCGTCAACATCCAGCATCTGGAGAGCCTCAACGACGTCGTCGCCCAGATCACCGGCATCGAACAGAAAGAGACGATACCGGATTCGATCGTGCGCCAGGCCGCACAGGTTGAGCTCATCGACATCACGCCAGAGGCTTTGCGCCGCAGGCTATCCCACGGCAACGTCTACGCGCCGGAGCGAATCGATGCAGCCCTGTCCAACTATTTCCGGCGCGGAAACCTCACCGCGCTAAGGGAATTGGCGCTCTTGTGGCTCGCCGACCAGGTGGACACCGCGCTGGCCAACTACCGCGCCGAGAACAAGATCACCGACATATGGGAGGCGCGCGAGCGGGTCGTGGTGGCGGTCACCGGCGGGCCGGAGTCGGAGACGTTGGTACGAAGGGCATCCCGGATTGCGTCCAAGTCCAGCGCGGAACTCATGGTGGTGCACGTGTTGCGCGGTGACGGGCTGGCCGGTCTGTCCGAGACGCGCAGGGCCAAGATTCGCGACCTGGCGAACAGCCTCGACGCCTCCCTGCACACCGTCGTCGGCGACGACGTGCCCGACGCCCTACTGGAATTCGCGCGCGAGATCAACGCCACCCAGCTGGTGATCGGGACGTCCCGGCGGTCCCGCTGGGCGCGCCTCTTCGACGAGGGCATCGGCGCGACCGTCGTGCAGCGGTCCGGCAAGATCGATGTGCACATCGTCACCCACGACGAGGACAAGCGGCGCTTCCGAACCACCCCGATGTCACACCGCGAACGGCGGATAGCGTCCTGGCTGGCGGCGTTCATGATCCCGTCGCTGGTCTGCGCCGTCACGGTGCGGCTCCTGGACCCGTATCTGGACACCGGCGGCGAGAGCGCGTTGTTCTTCGTCGGCGTGCTGTTAGTGGGCCTGTTGGGAGGCGTTGCCCCGGCGGCACTTTCGGCGGTGCTTTCCGGGCTGCTGCTGAACTATTATTTGATAACCCCGCGGCACAGCTTCACCATCGCCGAACCCAGCAGTGCGATCACCGAGCTGGTGCTGCTGCTGATCGCGGTGGCGGTCGCGGTGCTCGTCGACCGGACGACGAAACGGGCCCGGGAAGCGCGACTCGCGTCGCAGGAGGCCGAACTGCTGACGCTGTTCGCGGGATCGGTGCTGCGCGGCGCGGACATCGAGACGCTGCTGGAACGCGTGCGCGAGACCTATTCGCAGCGCGCGGTCAGCATGCTGCGGGAAAAGACCGACGAAGACGGCCGCAACCGAAGTTACCTTGTCGCCTGCGTCGGCAAAGACCCCTGTACCACTGTCGATTCCGCCGACACCGCGATCGAGGTGGGTGACGACGAATTCTGGATGCTGATGGCGGGCAAGGGGCTTTCAGCACGTGATCGCCGAGTGCTGACGGCGGTGGCGATGCAGGCCGCGGGTCTGGTCAGGCAGCGCGAATTGGCCGAAGAGGCCGGCCGGACGGAGGCGGTCATGCACGCCGATGAGCTGCGGCGCTCGCTGCTGTCCGCGGTCAGCCATGACCTGCGCACCCCGCTGGCCGCTGCCAAGGTAGCGGTGTCGAGCCTGCGCGCCGAGGACGTCGCCTTCTCGCCCGAGGACACCGCCGAATTGCTGGCC
>Ga0075363_100000942_pt1 | contig 10319 bp, 11 predicted proteins | sample EndMetdeltDD1763_FD_71470 | JGI IMG/M metagenome (GOLD analysis project Ga0075363, IMG submission 71470) | Populus endosphere microbial communities from Tennessee, USA - Endosphere MetaG P. deltoides DD176-3 | ecosystem: Host-associated > Plants > Roots > Endosphere | place: USA: Tennessee...
GGCGATACGTCGAAGACGATCGACCGCTAGGCAGCGGTCAGCGCAACGGAACCCAGCGCCCCGGTGGCTTCGGCCGCCGGGGCGCTTGCCGTTGCGGGGAGGTCAGGCCGGGATGCCGTAGCGGTCGCGGACCTGGCCGACGAGGACGCCGACGACGCGCGGGTCGAACTGGGTGCCGGCGTTCTCCTCGAGCTCGCCGATCGCCGCCTCGATGGGCAGCGCGGTCCGGTAGGGCCGGTCCGTCGTCATCGCGTTGAACGCGTCGCAAGCGAAGATGATCCGCGACTCGATCGGGATCCCCTCGCCGATCAGCCCGTCCGGGTAGCCGCCGCCGTCGTAGCGCTCGTGCGAGGAGCGGACGACCGTGCCGATCTCCGACATCAGGCCGCCGATCTTCTCGAGCATCCGCTGGCCCTCGACGGTGTGGGTTCGGACCGCCGTCCATTCGCGGTCGCTGAGCGGGCCCGGCTTGTTGATGATCTCGTTCGGGATCGCGACCTTGCCGACGTCGTGGAGCAGAGCCCCGAACTCGACGTTGCGGCGGCGGCGCTCGTCGAGCCCGATCTCGGCCGCGACCGAGACGGACAGCTCGACGACGCTGCGGCTGTGGGAGCCGGTGTAGGTGTCGTCGTGGCCGATCATGTCGCCGAGAACGTGGGCAGTGCCGCGGTAGGCGCTGCTGAGCTCGAGCAGGGACTGCAGGCGCGCCGTCCGCTCGCGGGCGAAGATCAGGAGCAGCAGGAAGAGCGGCAGCGGCAGCATCAGCGCCCACGGGCGCCCAGCCGCGGCGAGCGCGACCGCGAAACCGATCGGGGCAAGCAGCGTGTCGACGAGGTAGATCCAGCGGCTCTCGGCGAACTGATCGCGCGGCGAGGCGTCGCCGTGGAGGCGCTCGCGGACCCCCGAGGCCAGCGACTCGACGGCGAACTGCGATGCCAGCGCGGCGGCGAGGACGTACCAGGGCGCCGACGCGGCGCTCGGAGCGCCGGCGGCGATCAGGACCAGCGCCGGCCCGACCGCGAACCAGGAATCCCCGGCCGCCATCAGGATCCGGCCCGGGGAGAGCCGGTCGGCCAGGGCGTTGCCGACCTTGCCGGCCATCAGCCCCACGAAGACGAAGATCGGGACCAGCTCCGGCGGCAGGACGAAAAGCATCGGCACGAAGGCGACCTGAGTCGGGAACGTGTACACCGATCCGACCTCGAAGACGACCAGCGAGGCGGCGGCGAGCGCCAGCGTCGCGAGGATCGCCGCCGTCCAGTCGAGTGGCGGCTCGGTGGTGACCAGGGCGGCGATCAGAACGGCCGTGGCGGCGAAAGCGCCGCCGACGATCAACTCGGCGCGGCGCTCGCGCGCGGCCACCGCACGCGGCATCCGACCGCGCGATTCGGCGAGAAGCCGCTGGATGCCGGGCCGCAACGACTCGGTCGCGTTCACCGCATCCTCCATCCGTCCGTTATCCGCATCGGGCTAAGGATCGACCGATCGGCGTCCGACCTTGAGGCCTCATCCGCTTGCGGGCGCGATTTTCCGTCCCTGCGCCGAATCGACCTGCTGATGCCGATCGGTGCCGATCCCTAATCTGCGGCGCGGATGCGCTTTGCAGGGACATCCACGGCCACATCGTTCGAACGCGCCGAGATCGCCGGGATCGGCCCTGCGCTTTCCCACTCCCGCCGGGCATGCCGAAGCGCTACACCGGCAGATACCGCCCGTGCTGCGCTTCGGACAGCTCAACCGGGGGTAGTCGATCAAGCCGCCCTGCCTCGAGGAGGAGGGTCCGCGAGGTGAGCTACCCGGCCGAGGAACACCCAAACAAGCCGCTCGACCAGGTTGCAGAGGGGCGACTGTGGAAGCAGGCCGGCGCCGGTGACGAGCGCGCCCGCGAGGACCTCGTTCGCCACTACCTACCGTTCGCCGAAGCGATGGCGAATCGCTACCGGACCGCCCGCGAGCCGCACGAGGATCTCCAGCAGGTCGCGAGCATGGGCCTGTTGAAGGCGATCGACCGCTTCGATCCCGATCGTGGGGTCCCGTTCAAGGGATTCGCCGGCCCGACCATCCTCGGTGAGCTCAAACGCCATTTCCGCGACCGGGTCTGGACGGTGCGGGTGCCGCGCTCCGTTCAGGAGGGAATCGCCGACGTCGAGACAGCGACCGCCGACCTCGAGGCCGAGCTGCAGCGGACGCCGTCGGTGCGCGAGATCGCCGAGCACCTCGGCAGGAGCGAAACTGACGTCCTCGAGGCGCTCGAGGCGAACATGCACCGCCGGCCCGTCTCGATCGACCGGCCGGCGCGAGTCGAGGACGACGACTCGGCGCCGGCGGCCGAGCGGATCGGCACCGAGGATGCCGGCTTCGAGCTGGTCGACGGGCGGCTGACGATCGAGCAGGAGCTGCCCCATCTCGACGAGCGGGAGCGCCGCGTCATCAAGCTCCGCTTCGCCGACGACATGACCCAGTCGCAGATCGCCGCCGAGGTCGGCTGCTCGCAGATGCAGGTCTCGCGGATCCTCCGCGGCGCGCTCGCCAAGCTGCGCGAGCGGGTCTGAGGCGGGTCGCTCCGGCGGCGCTCAGCGGGGCGCGATCCGGAAGGCGACGTACTCGCCGTCGTCGTGACTCTCGATTTCGACTCCGTCGACGAGCGCCTCGACCGTGCCGATCTCATCGGGGAGCTCGAGGCCGCGGCGGAGGCGCTCGCCGCCGCCGGCCCCCAGAGGGCCGACTGTGAGGTCGATGCCGCCATCCCCGTCGGCGAGCGCGAATGTCAGGTCCTCGTCCCCGAACTCCGTGCTCGAGAAGTGCGAAACGGTGTCGGCGAGCAGGATCGCGTCGGTGACCTGGTCGACGCCAAGGTCGCGACGCAGCACGAACGCGCTCACTGCCCGCGAGAGGACGCCTTCGAGCAGCGCGGCGTCGGAGGCCGAGATCCGCACCTCCTTGACGGCCGGCTCGACCTCGACGTCCTCATGGACGTGTGGCGGCGGCCCCGGATGGGCGAGCGGCATGTCGATCGTCACCTCCGTCCCGCCCTCGGAGCGGCCTTTGATGGAGAAGTTCCGGCTCAGAGTCGCGACCAGCGACAGACCGATCCGCAGGCTCGAACCTGGCGAGTCGACGTCCGGACGGGGCTGGAAGCCGACGCCACGGTCGACGATCCGGATCCGCACGACGTCGTCGAGCGGCTCGGCGTCGACCTCGAGCGGCCCGGTCTCGTCCGGATAGGCATGGACGACGACGTTCATGCAGGCCTCGGTCACGACGGTCTTCAGGTCGGAGATGCCGGCCGGGTCCATGCCGCACCCCTCGGCGAGCCCGGCCAAGGCATGGCGCACCAAAGCCACATTGGCAGCCTCGGCGGGTACCACGAGCCGCAAGCGCGGCGAGTCTTTCACCGTGCAGTCCGCCATCTCCTCAGCTCGCATACCCCCATTCATCCTGCCGAAACCGCCGATTGCCCTTGCCTCGCCCGCTCATCGCCGGCTCGATCATCGCGCAGATCCGTCTTGGCCGGCTCCAACATTACCGCCAGCGCCGCCGCGTCGTCCGTGAGCTCGCCGGCGAAAGTCATCAGCTCGGCACGGATTTTCCCGATCATCTCGCTTGGGTTGGGGACCGAGCCGAGGCAGCGAGTCAGCCGCTCCTCGCCGAAGCGGTCGGCCTCGCCCCGCGCCTCGACGACGCCATCGGTGTAGACGAGGAACCTGTCGCCGGGCTCGAGGGCCAGGGACTCGATCTCCCAATCCGCGTCGTCGAAAGCACCCAGGACGGGGCCAGCGGGCTGGATCTCGGTGATCTCATCGCCGCGGACGAGCAGCGGCGGCGGATGGCCGGCAAGGGCAACCCGGACATTCCCCCGTGCCGGTTGGTCGAGGGTGAACGCCGCGACGCTGCAGAGGGCGTCGCCGGGGCGCTCCAGGAGCGCCCGGTTCAACTCCGCGAGCGCGCGGTGGGGATCATTGGTCATCGTGCTCGCGGTTCGCAGCGTGTAACGGGCCATCGCAGTCAGCGAGGCAGCGCGCGGTCCGTGGCCGGTGACGTCGCCGATCACGGCCATCCAGCCGTCCTCGATGCGGAGGAGATCGTAGAAATCGCCGCCCGCCTGGTTCATGGGGCCGGCGGGGCTGTAGAGGCCCGCGATCGACCAGCCGCGGATTGCCGGAATCGCTGACGGCCGTAGGCCGTTCTGGAGGGTCTCGGCGATCTCGCGGCGCTCGGCGGCGGCCTCGGCGTTGTCGATCGACAGCGCGACCCGCTCCGAGATCCGCAGTGCGATCCGCTGCTCGAGCGCCGTGAATGGGCGGCGGTCGGCGCGGTTGGCGAACCCGATGATGCCGATCAGCCTGTTGCCGATCCGCAGCGGTTGCCCCATCACCGATCCCATGCCGAGGGCGTCCATGCCGACGGCGATCGGCGCCGCCCCTTCCGGCCACCCGGACGGATCGGCGGCGTCGTAGACGATCGGCTCGGTGGAGGCGAGCATCTCAGGCATCCCCGGCGCGTCGCGGCTCAGCGCAGCCTGGTCGATCAGCGCACGAAGCTCGCGCTCGCGATCCGGGTCGACGTGCGCGATCGCGATCGGCTTCAGCATCCCATCGGCGGTCGGCACCAGGACTGCGCTGGCGTCGGCGAGACGCGGGATGACGAGGTGGACGAGCCGCTCCAGCATCTGCTCCGGGTCGGTCGCAGTGCTGAGCATCTCCGCGATGTTGGCGAAGACCTCCTGGGCGAACTCGGCGAACTTCATCTCGGTGACGTCCTCGAAGGCGGAGACCGTGTAGATCGGGCGCCCGTCGGCCCCTTCGATGTCGCTGGAGCGGATCTGGAGCCACTGCTCCTCGCCGTGAAGCGGGTGAACCAGGCGGACGATCCGGCCGCCCAATCCTCGGTCGAGCTCCCACGGGAAGCGGTCGCGGGCGATGAGGGCGTCATCTTCGTCGTAGATGTCGAACTTCGGTCCATCGATCTTCGACTCGAGCAGGTCGCGACGGCTCTCGACGCCCGCCAGCGCAACCGCCGCATCGTTGACGAAGATCAGGTTTCCGGCACGGTCGCTGATCGAGACGGGCTCCTCGAGCATCGACATCACCGTGTCCATCCGCATCTCGATGCTCTCGAGGTCGGAGAAGAGCCCGGCGTTGTCGAGAGCGAGGGCGACCCGCCCCGCGAGCGAGCGGCTGAACATTGCGTCGTCCTCGTCGTGGCGCCGGCCCGACCAGGCCTGAACGAGCGTCATGACTCCGACCAGACGACCACGCGAGCGCAGGGCGACCGAGAGGTAGGAGCGGACGCCGAGCGATCGCAGGAACGCGAGGTCCGCGGCAGAGTGCGCCATCTGCTCGAGGTCATGATCGCTGACGAAGCGATTCACGAACAGATCGCTCGCGTCCTCGCCCCCGGCGACGAGCGCCGGTGCGACGGTCGGCTCTCGCTCCGCGATCCCGGCCTCCACCTCGGCCGCGCGCGGCCCGTGCGCCTTGACCGCCAGTCGTTCGACGCGACCTCCCGAGATCGCGTCGATCATGAAGAGATCGGCCAGTTCGGGGACCGCGATCTCGGTGATCTGGGCAACCGTCTCGGTGACCGTCGGCTCACCCCCGGCGCTGGCGGCCACACGATCGAGCAGATCGAGGCGACGGGTCGTGCGGTTGCTTCGCTCGATCATCATCGCCACGTAGCAGGCGAAACCCGACCCGACGACGACCAGGCCGTAGCGGACCCAGAAGTCGACCGCGTCGTAGTTGTCGTTCCAAATTCCGGTCGCCCCGACGACGATCACGGTCATCGCAGCGACGATCGCCGTGGAGCGGACCTCGCCGCTGAGCGCCGTCGTGAACGGGACCACGGCGAAGAACCCGATGATGACCAGGTCGGGCTGGGTGTCGAGGATCGCGAGGCCGGCAATCGCGATCAGCGCCGGGACAAGCCCACTCCAGAGTGGCGAGTGGATCCGGGAAGGATCGCGTGAATCCTTGGCCGATGTCCAGATTTCCGACATGTTGCAATCCGATTGTGCCTTGCAGCTTCGATTACCGCGTTTCGCGTTAGGATCTTGACGCTCCGATGCCGACCGCCTTCGCCGCCAACACCGCCGAGCTCGACGGCCCGATCCGGAAGATCTCCGTGGTCGGCGAGCTCGATCTCGACACGGCGCCGATCCTCGAGACGGCGCTGCTCGCCGCTCGCGACTCCGGAAGGACCTCGGTGCTCATCGACCTCTCCGAATGCGAGTTCATCGACTCGAGTGGCCTGGCACTGATCGTCCAGGCCTGGCGCGACCTCGAGGAGATCGAAGGAGTTTCGCTGGCCATGTGCTGTGCCAAGGATCAGGTCGAGCGGCTGCTTCGGATCGCCGGCGCCTACGAGTCGATCTCGATCTACGACAGCGTCGACGAGGCCGTCAGCGACCTGAGCTGAGTGACGGCGAAGGCGCGCGTTTGCCCGCCGCCTCCGCGAGGTAATGGCAGACGGCTATGCCGAGAACGCGCCGAGTCGACTGCAGCGGACCAGGCTTACGCCGCGTCCGTCGCGGCCGCGGCTTCAGCTACCACGAGGACGACGGTGCCCGGATCGACGATCCGGCCGTGGTCGAGCGGATCAACGATCTCGCGATCCCGCCCGCCTGGGATGACGTCTGGATCTGCGCCGACCCGCGCGGTCATGTGCAGGCGACCGGCATCGACGCCGCCGGTCGCAAGCAGTACCGCTACCACGATGATTGGCGGGCGCATCGCGACCGCGAGAAGTTCGACCGGATGCTCCGATTCGCCCGTCGCCTCCCGAAGCTGCGGAAGAGGATCGAGTCCGGCCTGGCCGAGCGCGGCCTCGTACAGGAGCGCGTCTGCGCAGCGGCGGTCTCGCTGCTCGACCTCGGCCTGTTCCGGATCGGCAGCGAGCGCTACGAGGACGAGAACGAGAGCTACGGCCTGACGACGCTGAAAGTGCGTCACGTCAGCTTCGATCGCAGCGGCGCCGAGTTCGAGTACCCGTCGAAGTCGGGTCAGGTGAGCGTCCACCGGATCGAAGACCCCGTCGTCATGCCGGTCCTGAAGGCTTTGTCCAGGCGCGGCGCCCCCGACGACGACCTGCTCATGTTCCGGGACGGCCGGCAGTGGCACGACCTCGTCCCCGAGCACGTCAACGGCTGGATCAAGGAGACGATCGGAGAGCAGTTCAGCGCCAAGGACTTCCGGACCTGGAACGCGACCGTCGTCGCTGCCCAGTTCCTCGCGGAGCACGACGGCGAAGCTCCGACCAAGGCAGCCAAGAAGCGGATCGGCAACGAGACGGTGCGCGAAGTCGCGAAGTTCCTCAACAACACGCCCGCGGTCACCCGCTCCTCCTACATCGATCCCTGCGTCTTCGACCGCTTCGACGCCGGCGAGACGATCGCGGCGTCATTGCGGCGCCTTCAGCGGCGCTCCCGGCGCGGTCGCTTCGTCGACCGCGAGGCGATAGAGCGCGCCGTCGTCCGGCTGCTCGACTGACCCCCGAGCGGACGCGCCTCAGCCGGGAGCAACCGCCTCGTAGTCGAGGACCTCGCGGTCCCAATCACCGAGATCGGCGGCTGCCACGTAGGCCGAGCGCAGGAAGCTGAGCAAAGCCCGGTCGGGGTCGGGGGCGGTCCGGACGACCTCGTAGGGCAACCAGAACTGGCCGGCGTCGGCCACGTAACGGGCTTCGTCGGGCTCGACCGGCCGGTCGGCGAAACCGTCGGGCTCGGGGTAGGCATAGGCGTAGAAGGCCCCTTCCTCGCCGCCGCCGGGCCAGAAGCCGGCGCTGGCCAGCTCGCGTGAGTAGCCCTCGGCCATCACCCAGTCGGGGCAGTTCGGCGCGCCGCCGGGATGGACCGGTGCCCGGCGGCCCGAGAATCGCGTCACGGCCATGTCGAACGACCCCCAGAAGAAGTGGACCGGGCTGACCTTTCCGGCGAACTCGGACCTGAACCGCTTCAAGACGCGATCGGCATCGAGGAGCTGACGCCAGAAGAGCTGCGCCGCGTCGGGGTCGTAGGAACGATGCTCGGTGTCCTCGGCGAACGGGATCGCCACCTCTACCTCGACCGGAACCGGCCAGATCTCGCCCTCGATCCCGAGCTCGTCGAGGGCCGAGAACACCTCGTCGTAGAACCGCGCCACCGGCTTGGCTTCGAGTGCGATCTCGGCGAAGCGGTCGCCGGTGCCGGCAATTCGCAGCCGGTGGGAGCAGAAGTCGAACTCGATCTCGAAGCTGCCGCTCCGATCGGGGATCGTCGACGTCGTCAGCCCGCGCGGGGTCACGTAGAGGGTGACGTGCCACCAATGGTTGACCATCGGCGCCTTCGCCATCCGGATCTTGCCGACGATCTGCGTCCACATGTGGAGCGTGTCGCGGGTGTCGACCCAGTCGGCAACCCGCAGGGCGGGCCATCCGTGACCAGGGGGGTCGCTCGACGCCTCAGTCGCCATCGTCGTCGTCGAGCTCGGTCGAATCGATCTCGTCCGGCTCGCCGTACGCCGGCCCATCCTCGGCATCGCCCTCCTCGGGGGTGAAGCGGTCCGCGAGAGGGTCCCCCTCGCCGACTCCCTCCGCGTTCTCGACGAGCTCCTCCTCGGCGAGCTCGAAACCCTCGCTCTCGCCGCCGCCGGCCTCCTCGACCGGCGCCCGCTCGGCGGCGCGCCGATCGATCTCGTCGGGATCGACGTCGCTCTCGTGCTCGCTCATCTCGGCCTCCTCGCTCGTCACCCGTTTGATCGTATTCCGCGGCGACTGCCCGCGGCCGCGGCTTCAAAACACACCGCCGGTTTCCCGTTTACCGCGGTTCGCGACGGGAACCACCCGACTGGAAGCGGCACATCGAAGAGAGGAGACAAGGATGGCCACCAGCGCACGCGACGTGATGACGGCCGACGCGAAATGCGTCCAAGAGGACGACACGATCGAGACGGCAGCCGCGGCGCTGGCCGATCTCGGCGTCGGGGCGATGCCGATCTGCGGCAATGACAACCGCCTCAAGGGGATGCTGACCGACCGCGACATCACGGTCGAAGTGGTCGCCAAGGGGAAGGACCCCGGCAGCACGAAGGTCAGCGAGCTCGCCAACGGCAAGCCGGTCACGATCGGCGCCGACGATCCGGTCGAGGAGGCCCTGGCGACCATGAAGGAGCATCAGGTCCGGCGCCTGCCGGTGATCGACGGCCACGACCTGATCGGGATCGTCAGCCAGGCCGACATCGCCCGCAACCTCCCCGAGGACAAGGTCGGAGACCTGGTCGAGGCGATCTCCCAGTCCTGACCGACCGCAAGCGACGATCACCCGACGCCCCCTCCCGGCCCTCCCGGAGGGGGCGTCTTCATGCTCGCTGGCGCGCTCCATTCAGGCTCTCGGCCATCCGCGCGAGGAGCTCCTCTGATTCGTGGAGCCGGTGCAGGCACGCGGAAACGCACCGATGACGATCGCTTGGCGTGTCGGTCTCAGGCCGCATCTGCTCCAGCTCTGCTGCTGTCGAGCGTAGGTGCAGCGCGACGCGGCGGACCTGCGTGAACTCGTAGGTCGCGAACCGCACATCATCGTTGCGCCAATCTCGCGACCGCTTCGAAGCTTCCATTCCGACTCTCCTACCGTGGTTGCTTCCGTCAAGCCTTTGTCCCCGCTTTCCCGCCGGCGGCAGAGGCAAACAGAAAAGAGGGCTTCAGCCGGCCCTCATGGTTCGAACACAACCTTGAAGACGCCGTCCTGCTTCTTCTGGAACTGCTCGTAGGCCTCGGGGGCGGCGGCAAGCGGCAGCCGGTGAGTCGCGAACTGCTCGGTCCCGAGCGGGTCGGAATCGTCGGTGACCAGCGGCATGATCTCGTCGATCCAGCGCTTCACGTGGGCCTGGCCCATCCGGATCTGCAGGCCCTCAGCTCGTCGCCGAGGTTCTGCGGCAAGCCGAGATGCAGCCCTCACGTGCCGGCGATGTGTGGCCGATGGACGGAGCGTGAACCCGAAACTCGCCAGGATCCTCGCCGCAATCGTCGTCCCGATCGTCGTGCTGGTCGCGCCCGCCGTCGCCTCAGCGGCGCTCGATCCCGATCCCGCCACCTACGACTGGGGCAACATCGACCGCTACCAGCAGTCGCCGCAGCAGAACTTCAAGTTCACGAACAACGAGGGGGGCGGCGTCATCGCACAGGCGAGCCTGAGCGGCACCGACGCCGGGCAGTTCGTGCTCGTCAACGACGGCTGCTCGGGGCAGTTCCTGTCGGATGGATCCTCGTGCAACGTCTCGGTCTACGTCAGCCCGCAGGGCACCGGCCCACTCTCGGCCTCGCTCGACGTCGACGACGGCAACGGGGTA
>Ga0075363_100000943_pt1 | contig 10319 bp, 10 predicted proteins | sample EndMetdeltDD1763_FD_71470 | JGI IMG/M metagenome (GOLD analysis project Ga0075363, IMG submission 71470) | Populus endosphere microbial communities from Tennessee, USA - Endosphere MetaG P. deltoides DD176-3 | ecosystem: Host-associated > Plants > Roots > Endosphere | place: USA: Tennessee...
GAAGCCGCCGAGGCCAGCGGCATTCCCGTGCCGTTCTTCGCGCGCCTGCTCTGGCAGGAGAGCCGCTTTCGTTCCAACGAGGTCAGCCCGGCCGGCGCACAGGGCGTCGCGCAATTCATGCCGGAGACGGCGGCCGAGGTCGGGTTGGATGATCCCTTCGATCCCATCAAGGCGCTGCCCGCATCGGCAAGGTTCCTGCGCAAGCTGCGTGACGATTTCGGCAATCTCGGCCTCGCAGCGGCCGCCTACAACGCAGGTCCCGGCCGCATCCAGAAATGGCTCGCCAGAGAGAGCGAGCTGCCGCGCGAGACGCGCGACTATGTCCGCATCATCACCGGCACCAGGGCCGAGGACTGGACCGAGCGCGCAGAGGCTCTCCCAATCCGGATCGACCTGCCGCGCGAAGCGCCTTGCGAAGGTGTCGGCAGCCTGTCCAAGACGAAGGACGTCGCCTGGGTTCCGGTGAACCTGACACCGTCGGTCGTCACCATCATGCGCAAGGCCGAGCAGCTGGCGGCGCCGCTCTCGGCGAGCCGTGCACGCAAGCGGTTCGCAATCCTGCTGCGCAAGAATGCCGGGGCCCACGGCAAGGCACGGAGCATGATCGCGGCCCGCGCCGCCGGAAAGAGTGCAAAAGCTCGTGCGATCCGCTTTGCGGCGCGCGAACGCTCCTCGAGCTAGCTCACACCGGCCACGCTCTTTAGTGCCACGGGCGCCTCACTCCGCCTTGATGTTCGCCGCCACCACGACCTCGGCGAGCTCCTTGGTCTCCTTCGCGATCTTCGCGGCGTACTCGGCCGGGCTGAGCACGCTGACGACGCCCTGCGATCCGAGCTTCTCCTCGACCGCCGGATCCTTGGCGGCGGCGACGATCTCCCGGTGCAGCGTCTCCAGGATCGGCGCGGGCACAGCCTTCGGCATGAAGAAGCCCACCCAGAACGACAGGTCGAAGCCGGGGTAGCCTGCCTCCGCAACCGTCGGCACGTCAGGCAACGACGGCAGCCGCTCGGCGGAGGACACCGCGAGCGCGCGCAGCTTTCCGGCCTTCACCAGCGGCACGGCGGAGAGCGGATCGAACACCGCCAGCACCTCCTGCGCGAGAATGCCGACCTCGGAGGCGGCACCGCCGCGATAAGGCACGTGGATCATCTTGATGCCGGCCTTCTGGCCGAGCAGCTCCATGGCGAGATGGGCGAGGTTGCCGTTGCCGCCCGAGCCGTAGGCAAGCTCGCCCGGCCGCGCCTTCGCCGCGGCAACGAGATCGGCCACGGTCTTGATGTCGGCGGTCCTGGGGTTCTCCGGATTGACCACCAGCACCAGCGGCGCCGACACAACGGTCGTCAGCGGCGCGAAGTCGCTTATCGGGTCGTAGCGAATGTCCTTGAACAGCGTCTTGTTGAGCGTGATGGTGGAGGAGTTGCAGGCCAGCATCGTGTAGCCGTCCGCATCCGCACGCGCCACGCCCTCGGCGGCGATCATGCCGTTGGCGCCGGCGCGGTTCTCGACCACGAAGGGCTGCCCGAGCTTGTTGCTCAGCCTGTCGCCGATGATCCGCGCGACGACATCGACCGGCCCGCCCGCGCTGAAGCCGACCATGACCTTGACCGGCCGCGTCGGATATTTCTGAGCGAGCGCCTCTGTCGACAGTGCGCAGGCGCACAATCCGGCGATCACTGCCAGCAGGCGAGCCGTTCGTTGCATTCCTTCTCTCCCCAGACTTCAGTGCCGCTTGTGCATGTTTGTTGGTGCGGCGCGTTCGGCGATCATGATGAGCGGCCGCACGGGATTCCGCAATCGCGTTTCCGCGCAGTCAATTCCGCGGCACGGCACGTAAGCGCCGGCTCAAAACAAAAAGTGCGAAAACAACCCCATGCACAGTAGCCGGCGCCTGAGAGAACAAGGACTTGCGCGCTTCGCAATGCCGTTTGACTCGTCGGGCAAAACACCTGCAGAATGGCATCATCGCAACAATCGTAAGCGTGACGGCCGGCCTGATCAGGGCCGCCCCGACGTGGTTGCGCGTAAGCCCTTCATCGACATCTGAAAATTCGCATCCGCGCGCAGCAGCGAACGGTCGTTCGCGCGCGCCTGCGCCGGCAAAGGACACAGCATGACGACAGCACCGAACCGCCGCATCACCTCGCCGCTTGCGACAAACGATCGCGGCGGCCCCGCCGCGAGCCCGCGGATCAGACTCTACAAGCGCAGCATTGCGATCAGCCATCCGGACCCGCAAGCCGGCGAGCGTCTGCTGGCCGAAGCGCTCGGTGCCGCCGACCGCGACGCGCTGCACGGCATGCTGAGGCAATTGGTCAAAGCGAGCGCGATCGGGCAGAAGCCTGATGAGGCCAATCTCGCCTTCATGGTCTCGATGATCAGGAGCATCGCACCGAAGGATTCCATCGAGGCCATGCTGGTGTCGCAGATGGTTTCCGTTCACGTGGCGACGATGCGCTGCGCCTGTCGCCTCGCCTGCACGGACAACCTTCCGCAGCAGGAGAGCGTCACGCGCGCATTGACCCGGCTGACCCGCACCTTCGCCGCGCAGGTCGAAGCCCTGAGCCGCCACCGCAACAGCGACGAGCGCGCAATCACGGTGCAAAACCTGTCCGTGCAGGACGGAGGACGAGCGATCGTGGGCAACGTCACGCAGCATGCGAACGTGCTTGTTGCGGAGGCGAGCCCGCGCGAGGCAACGCAAGGCGCCAACCCATGACCGGCGGCCACACCCGCAACACCGTCCCGATGCGGGCCAGTCCCCGCTGCGGCGCCCGAACTCGCGATGGCGATGCCTGCCGCGCACCGGCCGCACACGGCAAGGCGCGCTGCCGCATGCACGGCGGCGCGCTGAGGACCGGTGCGCCGAGGGGAAACCGGAATGCGCGAAAGCATGGGCTATTCACCAGGGAGACGATCAGCGAGCAACGACAGGTCCGGATGATGCTAGATGAGGCGCGGAAGCTTCTGCGGGAGTTGCGGTGATGCCCAATAATTGAAAAAATCAGCTGTCGCCCACGCCCCGTCGTGACCGCCGACGTCCCCATTTGGCAACCGCCCCCCCCATCATGTACCCGCCTCTTCTCGGTACGGGCCGCTCATTGGGATCGCTGCTACGGATAGCGCTGAGTTCATACTCACTGACAGTCGCTTGAGCACCCGCCGAGTGTGTGATACATAAATTGCTCGGGACATTGACAACCGCCCGATGAGCTCCCGCAGCCAAGTGTTGTTTCGCTCCAGTATGGAGGTGAAACATGTCTTGCGGCAGCACTACTTCCAACTCCGCTTACACCATCAACCCGCCTTCACTGCCTCTTCCCGACGTGAGAGGGTGGAAGATTCCACTTGCGTGGCTGGCTGGAATAGCGTGCGCGTGGGAACGACGGCGCCAGTACAGGGAACTTCTCGAACTCGATGATCGGCTGCTCGCCGACATGGGCCTATCGAGGACCGCTGTTGAAGAGGTGCGCAGGTCTCCGTTGTATCTCGAAGCGTGGCGCCACAGTCTATGAGGGGCCAATGTCCCGAAATGGAGTCACAAGCGCCTGACAGCGACGACTAAGTTGTCGTCAGTTAAGAAGCCTGTTTGACGGCCGGAAGGCCGGCTGCGGATCGCCAAAGGGCGATGAGAATTGAGGCCAGCAAATCCCTCAGCCATGCGAGGACGCGGCGGAGGTTGTGGCCGACGGCGGTAAGAATGACGTTGATGGCGTCGCCCTCACGGCCCTTGAGATAGCAGCGGCCGAGATGGCCTTCGCTCTTCATGTGGCCGATGATCGGCTCGATGGCGGAGCGGCGGCGGAGTTCACGTTCGATCGCGCCGAAGACGCCGCGCTTCTGCCCGGAGATGAAGACGCGACGCGGGCGCTCGGTCGTGTGGCCGCGATATCCCTTGTCGACATAGGCGCGTTCGATGGCGCATCCGGTCAGCTTCTCGGTCGCCTCGATGACACTGCCGAGCGTATGGCCATCGTAGGGGTTGCCGGGAAGCGATCGAGCGTTTGGATCACTCCGCGGACCCAGAAGCCAGCCTTGCAATAGGGCTGTCTCACAATCCTTGACACGGTCCGCCGGCTACTCGCATTGTGCTCCCAGCCAGCCAGCCAGCCATCAATCGGAGGCACGATGGATCGACGCATGAGGCTTTTTCTTATCATCTCCCTTGTCGCCTTCTGTTCGTCGTTCGTTGTCCAAATTGCTTTTCAGCATCTCGGTGCCAAAATATCGGTGTGGGGCGGGAATTCGGGATGGCAGAGGGAGATTGCTTTCTGGAATGTTGGCGCCGCAACCATTGTGTTTCTCACGCTGCGTCTCGGTGACCCCCGGTTTGCGGTGGCTGTTGCAACGGGCTGCACCGTCTTGTTTTGTCTGCTCGGCATTAATCATTTATTCGCTTTCGTCGCCGATCCGTCGGCTCAATTTCACTGGCCGCCACTCGTGCTTAACTGCATTGGCGCGATTGTCGGGACCCGCGCACTTTTGAAGCGCAGACAGGTATAATGTCAGAGAAAGATTGTGGGCCCGCGCTGACGCTGCTGCTGCTCGCGCACGCGCCGCGCCAGCGCCAGCAGCTTTGCGAACGCCGCTTCCAGCCCTTCGTCACCTTCGATCTTGCGGCCGATGTCGCGGATCACGCGGCCCAGATAGGTCCGCAGCGTCTTGAGCGCCCGGTTGGCGCGCGTGAACTGCTTGGCATGGGCATAGCGCTGGTGCCGGCTCAGGGCGAACTTGCCCACCCGTGCATAGGACTGTCGCAAAGCCACCCCGTGACGCGGCGCCAGCCGTACCAGCTTCTCGCGCGCCCGGTTCAGTAGCTTCGCGTCGGTGGGGAACGTCACGTTCTTGGGATGAACCGTGGTGTCGACGATCACCCGCGACAGCTCGGACGGCTTTATCGCCTTGGTCCTGACGGCCACCGAAAGGCTCTCCTGGATCAGCGCCGCCAGCCGTTCCTCGCCCATGCGGTTACGCCATCGCGTCAGCGATGAGCGGTCGAACACCAGCCGGTGCTGGAAGAACTCCTCGCCGCAGAAGTATTGGTAATAGGGGTTCTCGCCCCACCGCTCGCACAGCACCTCGTCGGACAGGTCGTAGCTGTGCTTGAGGATCGCAAGCCCTGGCATCAGGCGCGTCGGCAGCGGCGGCCGGCCGGGGTCATCGTCGTAAACCTCGCCGAACCGCCCTTCCAGAAAGCCCCAGTCCACGCTGCGCCCCAGCGTCACCAGCGGATGCTTCAGGTCGATGATCTGATCGAGCCGGGAGCGGAAAAGATCCTGCCCCCCGTCTCCTTGCGCTCTCGTGGCCGCATCGAATCCCTCGCGAATGCCGTCTCTCGGGCGAGAGAATCACAAATCAAGTTTGCAAGGAATCCCGCAACCAAGCCTGGATTTCTGGCAAATCCAGCTACGGCAAAATGCCCTTTTCAGATTCCAAATCAACGGCTTGGGAATTCTTCACGGACGACTAAATTCGTTGGATGGGCTGAGTTCTTCGCGAAACTCATCCTCGTTGGAAACGGGTTGAGGGGTTTCGTGTTGCTCTACCCACGAGCTGAAAGTTCGAACGCCAGAGTCTCGAATAGCCGGGGAGGCACCACCCGCGCGCTGATCTTCGCGCACGGCAGCGCTGGCGCTGCGGAATCCGCAACGGCCGGTTCAAATGGCCGCCCCTATCCTCGTAGCGTAGAGCCTGTTGCCGCGCCTCGAATGGTTTCGAAGCTGGTACGTTGCAACGCGGCTCGCCTCTCGGCAATGGCATTGCTCAAGAGATCGAGCACCAGCCCAAAAGCGGCGAGTTCCTCCTCCTCGATAGCGCCGTCATCGTAGCACTCGAGCGTTTCAGCGATGATGGCGTCCGCCTCGCTCTGCAGGGTCAGCAGTTCCTGGTTGGATTCCGCGGTACGCGCGCTCGAGACCATGGCCAGGATTCTCTTGCGATGGATGGTGTTGTCCTCCCTTTCGTCGCGGTTCAAGTAGCGGCGCAACCAGGCGGCGGCCGAGCCGATCCCGGAGAGAAGCAGGAGCCCGAACCAGAACAAATCGCCGTACCGGTCGAGAAAGGTGCGTTCGTTGCCGTCGATGACGGCCGCTGCTCCTCGATGTACCGGCAGCTCGGTGTCCTTCTCGAGGTCCGGCTTGGTGATGTGTGCAGCGCCAGGGACCTGCTTCGCAATCGCCTGACGGACGGCAAAGAGCTGCCGGAAAAACGCCGCCACCGTGGTCTCGGACATGCTCTTTCTTGCCACGATGAGGTGGCTGACGCTGACCGTCTCGACCTTGTCACCCGGCCAGGCCGGATCCGCATTGAAGACGCTCGGCGGAATTTCCTCCGATTCATACCGGGGATGCCTCAGGGCGATCGCTTCCGATGTCTCGATCTCGAGAAACTTCGGTTCGCCGCGGGCCCGCGCCGTAGCAGCAACGGCGTCGGATGTGATCTTGCTGTCGAGTGGCCCGACTGCCATGAATGCATCGAGGGTGAGATCGCGCGCCAGCTCCCCGATCTGTTCAGTGCCAAAGTGCGTCACCGCGACCTTCTCAACGTCCACACCGGCGGCGCTCAGGATGACCCGCAGCAACGCGGCATTCACGGGGGTCCGCCCAATCACGCCGACACGGTGCCCCGCGAGATCGGCGACCTCCTTGATTTTCGGCGACCGCTTTCCTTTCGAGCCCTTGCCCGCAGGCGCGGAGGGCGCCCACAGCACAACGAAGTTCTTACGCACGACGGCGACGGTCTGCGCCTCGGCCGGCATTTCCAGATCACCGCGGCCGACGGCAAGGTCCGCCTTGCCGGCCCCAAGCAGGGCGAGAGACTCCACCGCCCCGTTGGTTTTGATCAGAGACAGCCTGACGGTTCGACTTTCGCTCCTGAAGGCATCGGCCATTGCCTCGATGACTTTGGAATCGTCGCTGCCGGGCGGTCCAACGGCGATCCGGAGAACCTCCGGCCGCAATGCGTAGTAGAGTGCCCCCGCGGCCGCGCCAAAGACAAGAAATCCAACGGCGAGAGCCAGCAGTAAGGAATTGCTCCTCCTCCGCTCTCGGCGGGCCGCGTCGCTGGTCGTCTTGCTTGTGCTCTCGGTGGAAGACATTGCCGCCGCCAGCTGCAGATCCTGGTCCCCATGATACCACATCTTCCCGGGAACAACGTCCTGACGGCCGGCTTGGTTCATGGTCTCAGACAGCGGCGTCAGACCCGCTTTGATGGGCAACGTGCCTGCCGTCACGGCGCGCCGGCACCACTTTGCGCTGACGGCGCCGCCATTCCGGAATGAGGGGGTCGCGCTGCCGCCATTGGCGGCCGCCCCGCGATCATGTACCCCCATCCAAAACCTTCTCGGGACGGGACACTCATGGAGACCGCAGCCACTAACGACGCGGGAGGCGCCACCCGCGCGCTGATCTTCGCACTGGTGGCACTTGCCTGCGGGCATATGCTCTCGACCTTGCTGCGCACGATTCCCGCCATCAGCCTCGACCTGATGGCGGCGGATTTCCACGTCAAGCCGCAGGCGCTGGCGAGCCTGACCTCGGTCTATCATTTCGCCTTTGCCGCGGCGCAGATCCCGGTCGGCGCGGCGATGGATCGCTTCGGTGTGCGGCCGGTGTCGCTCGGCCTGCTGGCGGGAACCGTGTTCGGCGCAGTCGCATCGGGCTTTGCGACAGGCCCCGAGAGCTTTGCGGTCGGCCAGCTGATGCTCGGCGTCGCCACCTCGGGCATGCTGATGTGCCCGATGACGCTGGCGGCCAAGCAATTGTCGGCGGCGCGCTTCGGGCTGTGGTCGGGCGCGATCCTCTCGATCGGCAATATCGGCATGCTGCTGTCGTCGAGCCCGCTCGCCTTCGTCGTCGACACCTGGGGCTGGCGCGCCGGGTTCTGGATCTCCGCAGCTGGCGGCGTCGCAGTCGCGCTCGCGGTGTTCGCACTGGTGCCGAACCAGCCGGCCGAGCACAAGGACCATTCCTCGCCGCTGTCGCAGATGATCGAGGTGCTCAGGCTCGGCCTGTCGCGGCCGCTGCGTGGCCTGATCGCGCTGGCGCTGGTGTCGCTCGCGACCTCGCTGGTGCTGCGCGGCCTGTGGGGCGGACCGTGGCTCATGGACGTCAAGGGACTGTCGCGGATCGAGGCCGGCAACCAGCTCGGTGCGTTCACGCTGGCGATGATCGTGGGGCCGCTGCTCATCGGCATGATCGATCGCAGGCTCGGCCGCCGCCGCGAGCTGGTCGCCGGCTCGCATCTCGCCGGGGCGTTGCTGCTGGCGCTGATGGCACTCGGCGCGCCGCATTTTGCGGTCTCCGCGCTGTTCGGCGTCGCCGTGATGCCGCCGCAATACGATTTGGTGCTGTTCGTGCTGATTGGGCTCGCGACCTCCGCGCAGCCGCTGCTGTTCGGCATGTCCAGGCAGCTGGTCGACGCGCAGGTTGCGGGCAAGGCGCTCGCCGCGATCAACCTCGCCTTCTTCCTCGGCGCGGCGTTGATGCAGTCGCTCACCGGCGCGGTGGCGGCGCTCGCGGGGCTGCCGGCAGTGCTGCTGTTCATGGCCGCAGCGCTCCTTTTCGGCACGCTGATCTTCCTGGCGTATACGCGGACTGCGTGAAGCAGCGAAATTCCCGAATCTTCCTGTCGCGCCAGCCTCTGTGAAAAGTCGCAACCTGCAGTGGCCGTTATTTCCACTGTGGCCAGGTGGTTACAGCCGCCGCGTGCCTCGCCGCGTACTGTGACCAGATCGCGAAGTCGGCCAACTCATCAGATGAAGTCGCTGGCCTGTGCGATGCCGACGCGCACGATACGCTTCAGGCGCCATTGCCGTTAGTTGAAGGAAGATCCTCCCATGACCACCAAGACCCTTGTCAGCGCCATCGCGCTGGCCGTTTCGACGTTCACCTCGGCCATGGCGGCGGACGTGTCGATGCCGTACAAGGCGGCGCCTGCGGCCCCGGCCTTCTCCTGGACCGGTTGCTATGTCGGCGGCAATGGCGGCGGCGGTCGCGGGGTCAACGAGCAGCAGCCCCTTGTCGGGATAACATTCAATGCCGACCACAACAGCGGCTGGCTCGCTGGTGTGCAGGGGGGCTGCGATTATCAGGTCGGCTCCCTCGTGGTCGGCCTCGAAGGCCAGTTCGATTGGGCCGACATGAAGGACACCACCCCGACACTGATTCCGGGCGGCGGCGTCGGCCTCCTGCTGACGACCCAGCTCGATCGCGTCGCCACCGCGACGGGCCGCATCGGCTACGCCTTCGATCGCGTGCTGTTCTACGCCAAGGGCGGCGCCGCCTTCGCCCACTTCAACCATCAGATGACGCAGACCGATTTCGCCGCCTTCACGGTTGATTTCAAGGGTTCGCGCGATGTGGCGGGATTCGTCGTCGGTGCCGGTATCGAGTATGCGCTGCTGCCAAACCTGTCGTTGAAGGCCGAATACAATTATTTCGACTTTGGAACGAACGGCTACACCCTGAACTGCTCCGGCAATCCCGCATGTGCCGGCACTCCCTTCTTCCCGGTCAGCGTCCGGCAGAACATGCAAACCGTCATGCTCGGCGTGAACTGGCGATTCAATACCGCCCTCGCCCCGCTCGTCGCGCGATACTGATTGGCGTGCCGAAGGCGGCCGCGGCGCTCGTGTTCGGCGCGCCGCGGCCGTGGCTTTGATGCGGTCGTCCCTGCCCCGCCCCAGCTTCATCTGACTGTCCGAGAGGCCTTGCGAAACACGGCGCAGCGAAGGATGCTGACACGTACCGTGCATCAAAGGACCATCTCATGCCTGTCGATACCAAAGCCGCCACCGATCGCCTCATGCGCTTCCTCTCCGTCGAGGGCGTGACCGGACAGGAGGCGGCGATCGGGCGCGAGCTGACCGCGGCCCTCAAGGAGGTTGGCGTGTCGGCCGATGCGATCCGGCTCGACGACGCCAACACCCGCATTCCCGTGCCGACCGAGACCGGCAATCTCATCGTCGACCTGCCGGGCCGCGGCGCGCTGCATAACCAGCCGCGCATCATGTTCATGACCCATATGGACACGGTCCCGCTCTGCGCCGGCGCCAAGCCGAAGAAGTCGGGCCGCAAGATCGTCAACGAGGCCAGGACCGCGCTCGGCGGCGACAATCGCTGCGGCTGCGGCGTGCTGGTGACGCTGGCGGCCGAGCTCGAAAAGCAGAAGCTCGATCATCCGCCGATCACGCTGCTGTTCTGCGTGCGCGAGGAGAGCGGGCTCTATGGCGCGCGTCACGTCAAGCTCGACGAGCTCGGCGGGCCCGTGATGGCCTTCAACTATGACGGCGGCTCGGCCTCCAACGTCATCATCGGCGCCGT
>Ga0075363_100000945_pt1 | contig 10310 bp, 8 predicted proteins | sample EndMetdeltDD1763_FD_71470 | JGI IMG/M metagenome (GOLD analysis project Ga0075363, IMG submission 71470) | Populus endosphere microbial communities from Tennessee, USA - Endosphere MetaG P. deltoides DD176-3 | ecosystem: Host-associated > Plants > Roots > Endosphere | place: USA: Tennessee...
GGGAGCGCGACAATGTCGCGATGAGCACCACCCGCCATGAATTGCTGCACGCCTTCGACCTGCTTCTTGCGCCCTCGCGCTTCAAGGACTACGGACCGAACGGCCTGCAGGTCGAGGGCCGCACCGTGGTGCGGAAGATCGTTTCCGGCGTTACCGCGAGCCGCGCGCTGATCGAGGCCGCCATTCATGCCGAGGCCGATGCCATCTTCGTCCACCATGGCCTGTTCTGGCGCGGCCAGGACGGCTGCGTCACCGGCTGGATGAAGCAGCGCCTGGGCTTGCTGCTGGGCGACGACGTCAACCTGTTCGCGTATCACCTGCCGCTCGATGCGCACCCCGAACTCGGCAACAACGCCCAGCTCGGGCTGCAACTCGGGTTGCTCGCGCATGCCGGGTCGACCGGGCGCTTCGGCGACCAGGAACTCGGCTTTCTTGGCGCGCGCGACAACGGAGAAAGCTTTGCCAGCGCCAAGGAACTGGCCGCCCACGCGGAAAAGGTGCTGAAGCGGCCCGTCACCCTCGTGGACACGGCGCATCGTCCCATCAAGAACGTCGCATGGTGCACGGGCGGCGCCCAAGGCTACTTCGAGGCGGCCATTGCCGCGGGTGCCGATGCCTTCATCACCGGGGAGATCTCCGAGCCGCAGGCCCACTATGCGCGCGAGATGGGCGTCGCCTTCCTCGCGTGCGGGCACCATGCCACCGAACGCTACGGCGCCCAAGCGGTGGCCGCGCACGTGGCGGCGCAGCTCGGTCTGAAGCACGAGTTCATCGACATCGACAATCCCGCATGACCGGACAGGCTTCCATCGCTCCCACCACTCCCATCGCCATCACGCTCGGCGATCCCGCGGGCATCGGGCCGGAAATCATTGCCAAGGCCTTCCGCGAGGCCCCCGACGCCACCCGCGGCGCCTTCGTGGCCGGCGACGTGGCCACGATGCGCCGCGCATCGCAAGCCTTGGCATTGCCCGGACGACCCGCCTGGCCGGTGGCCGAAATCGGGCAGATCGCCGAAGCGGCCGCAGTGCCGCCGGGCTGCATTCCCGTGCTGCAGGTGGTGGCGCCGCCCGGAAACATCGTGGTCGGCCGCATCAGCGCTGAAGCCGGCCGCGTGGCTGGCGACTGCGTGGTCTGGGCCGCGCGGGCTGCCCTGCAAGGCGAGATCGCCGCCATCGTGACCGCGCCGCTTCACAAGGAGGCGCTGTCCGCGGCGGGTTTTCCGTATCCCGGGCATACCGAACTGCTGCAGGCCGAAGCCGCCGCGCATGCGGGCCTCGGGGTGGACGGCATGCCGGTGCGCATGATGCTGGCCAACGACGAGTTGCGCACCGTGCTGGTGAGCATCCACATGTCGCTGCGCGACGCCATCGCCGCGGTGAGCTTCGCCGGCGTGCTGGAGACGCTGCGCATCACCCACCGTGCCTTGCACCGCGTGCTCGGGCGGGCGCCGCGCATCGGCGTGGCAGGCCTCAATCCGCATGCGGGCGAGGGCGGATTGTTCGGTTCCGAAGAGCGCGACATCATTGCGCCGGCCATCGAGGCTGCGCGCGCCGAAGGCATCGACGCCGATGGCCCCCACGCGCCCGACACCGTCTTCATGCGCGCGCGGGACAAGGCCGGCGTGCCGGGAAGCGGCGAATTCGACGTGGTGATCGCGATGTATCACGACCAGGGCCTGATTCCGGTCAAGTACCTTGGCGTGGAAAAGGGGGTGAACGTGACGCTCGGCCTGCCGCTGGTGCGCACCAGCCCCGATCACGGCACCGCATTCGACATTGCAGGCACCGGCCGGGCCGATGCCTCGAGCCTCGTCGAAGCCCTGCGCATGGCCAGAAAGCTGTCGGGCGGCTGAGAAGACGCGTTCAGGGCCGCTTCAGGCTGTCGCGGATCTCGCGCAGCAGGGCGATGTCCTCAGGCGGCGCCACCGGTGCCGCGGGCGCATCCGCCTGGTGTTTGCGCAGCTTGTTGATCTGCTTGACCATCATGAAGATGATGAAGGCCAGGATGACGAAGTTGACCGCGATGGTGATGAAGTTGCCATAGGCGAGCACCGGCACCCCGGCCTTCTTGAGGTCGGCCAGAGTGCTCGGCACGCCGGCCGGCACGCTGCCCAGCACCAGGTAGAGATTCGAGAAATCGAGCTTGCCGAACACCAGGCCGACGATCGGCATGATGATGTCGGCCACCAGGGAGTCGACGATCTTCCCGAAGGCCGCACCAATGATCACGCCCACGGCGAGATCGATCACGTTGCCCTTGACGGCAAATTCCTTGAACTCGCTGATGATGCTCATGATCAATTGCTCCGGGACGCTGGTGTTGAACTGCCGCCAGTATGCCTGCGGATTCGCCAGTTTGAACCGTGAAGCCCTCGGCGGGTAGTGCGAAAGATTTCTTTTCTTCGATGATCTTCTTTAATGGTGCCTGATCGATCGGCATCGGCGCACCAATAAAGGTGCGCAATCCCTTTTCAAATAGATGAATAGTTTCTGGTTAATTGCCACCGGATTCGGTGACAGCGGCTTTCTGTTGCCTGCCGCATTGGGCGTTGCAATCTGGCTTGCAATCGATCGGGGCACACGCCCGGCGGCGGTGCATTGGGTGCTTCTATTTGGCGCTTGCGGTCTTGTCGTGATGCTTTCCAAGCTCGCTTTCATGGGCTGGGGAATTGGCAGCGCCCGCTTTGATTTCACGGGTTTCAGCGGACATACCGCATTGGCGACCAGCCTCTGGCCGGTCATTTTCTGGCTCGTGGCGCTGCGCCGCGCACCATTCGTGCGCATGGCTGCCGCGATATCGGGATGGGTATGGGCCGTCTTCATCGGCGTGTCGAGACTGGCGCTCGAAGTTCACTCCCCGGCCGAAGTCATCGCGGGCGCCGCACTCGGAACCCTGGTGAGCGCAAGCTTCCTGAGACTGCAGTGGCACCGGCACCTGCGGGTGCGAACACCTCGATGGCTGGCGCTGGGCTTGATGCTACCGCTATTGTTCTTGATTGTTGGACGGCCTGCACCCACACAGTTCGTGCTGGAGAGGCTGGCGGTCTGGATGGCGGGCATCGAGCGTCCGTTCACGCGCGCCGACCTGCTGCAGGCCCGCGAGCCCGCCCGCAGCCCGGCCTGAGCAAACAACTGTTTACAAAAGAGCAAACCTTTTCGCAAAGCCGATCAGGCCCGGCTTTTGTAGTTTCAGCGCCACAATTGGCCGATTTGAGCTGTTAATTAATAGTTCACATTTTTAAATCGCAAGGCCCGGCTTCGCCTGTGCAATCAAAGCCTTCGCTCCCAATGAAAGAGGGGGTTCGGCTATTGACCTTCGGGATAACCCTTAAATCCTTAGGGTTGATCCGCAAATAGACACATTTTTTGCACCTATTGCACGGAAAGTGGGTGCCACGGCCGCAGCGACAATTCGGCCCAGCCCGTCTGCCGTTCATGCGCAGGCTTGCTTTGACGAACCGTGACAAAAAGGCTCGGCCCAAATACCAACTGGGCTCGGGCCTTGCATATGAAATCGCGGTTGCCGAAAACCAATTTGTGCAATGGGGATCAATTTGACACGCTTCGTGTACCCGATGGGGTGGGGTTTTGCCCTAATGGGCGCGTTATTGCTGCAGGGCTGCGCACCGGGCTTCAGTTCCGTGGCTGCCTATGAGGCAGACCAGAGCCTGCCGCCGGAGTTCCAGTACCTGCCGGCCGATGGCGCGCCGGATGGAGTCATCACCTCCATTTCGCCTGCGCTCATCCGCGCGATGGCAGAGGCGCAGCCGGCCTCCGTTCCGCCGGACGTGAAGTCGCTCTTCGGCGAAGCGCCGGTCTACACCATCGGACCGAGCGACGTGGTGGGCGTGGTCGTCTACGACCATCCGGAATTGCTGCCCAACGCGGGCGCGGTGATCTCGCAGCAGGCCGACCCGACGGGCATCAGCGTGGCGCCCGGTTTCATCGTCGGTGCGGACGGGCAGATCACCTTTCCCTACATCGGCCGCGTCAAGCTCCAGGGGCTGACCGAAATCGAGGCCTCCGACCTCATTGCGCGCCGCATTGCCGCGTACATCAAGGATCCGCAGGTGACGGTGCGCATCCAGTCCTTCAGAAGCCGCCGCGCGTTCGTCGAAGGCGAGGTGCGCACCCCCGGGCTGCAGATCTTCACCGACGTGCCGATGACGCTCGCAGAGGCCATCAGCCGCGCGGGCGGCATCACCGCCAGCGGCGATCGCTCGTTCGTGACGCTCACGCGCGGCGACAAGACCACGCTGATCAACCTGCCCAACCTCCAGGAACTGGGTTCCGATGCCAGCCGCATTCCGCTGCGCAACGGCGACGTGATCCAGGTGCGGCACCGCGACGAGAGCAAGGTGTTCGTGATGGGCGAAATCGCGCGGCCCTCGGCGCTGCTCATGCACAACGGGCGGCTCAGCCTGAACGAGGCGCTTGGCGAGGCAGGCGGCCCCAACCTGAATTCGGCCCACACGGGCCAGATCTTCGTCATCCGCAACAACGCGAGAGGCTTGCCGGCCATCTTCCACCTGAACGCCAAGAATCCGGCGGCACTGGCCCTGGCCGAGCGCTTTCCGCTGCAGCCGCGCGACGTGGTCTACATCGATTCCGTGCCGCTCGTCACCTGGAACCGCCTGGCCAGCCTGATCCTGCCGGCCGCCCAGGTCATCAATGCCGGCGACGAAGTCTGGAGCCGCCACAGATGAAATCGATCCTGACAGTCTGCATCGGCAACATCTGCCGAAGCCCGATGGCCGAGGGGATCCTGGCCGCGGGCCTGCCGCATCTTCGTGTGGTGTCCGCCGGAACCGGCGCCCTCGTGGGCAAGCCGGCCGATGCCACGGCGCAGAAGCTCATGCAGGCGCGCGGCATCGACATTTCGGGCCACGTCGCGCAGCAGGTCAGCCAGATGCTGTGCCGGCAGGCCGACCTGATCCTGGTCATGGACATGGCCCAGCGCCGCTACCTCGAGTCGACCTACCCCTTCGTGCGCGGCAAGGTCTTTCGCATTGCCGAGGCCGCCAAGCAGGACGTGCCCGACCCCTACCAGGAGGACGAGGCGGCCTTCGCGCATGCCCTGTCGCTCATCGACGTGGGCGCCGGAACGTGGATCGACCGCATTCTGAAAATTACGAAACCCGAGCAGCAACCGACATGAACGCAACCCAGCAAGCCGCCCTGCCGATGCCAGCGCTGGAAGAGGAGGGCGACAAGTTCAGCCTCGTCGAGTACCTGGACATCCTGATCGACAACCGCTGGCTCATTGCCATCGTGGTTGGCGTGATGCTTTTGCTGGGCGTGGCCTACGCCTTCTTCGGCAAGCCCATGTACGAAACCAACGTGGCCGTGCAGGTCGAGGACTCGGGCAATTCGGCCGGCAGCTTCCTGGGCGATGCCGCATCGTCGCTGCTGAGCGTGAAGACGCCGGCCGCGGGTGAAATCGAAATCATCAAGTCGCGCGCCATCCTCGGCCAGGCGGTGGAGAACACCAAGCTGTACATCAGCGCCGTGCCCCGCTATGCGCCCGTGGTGGGCAGCTGGCTGGCACGGCGCGCCACCGATCTGTCCGACCCCGGCTTCATGGGGCTTTCGGGCTACGTCACCGGGGCCGAGAAGATCATGGTTCCCCAGTTCGACGTGCCCGCGGATTTCGAGGCGAAGCCATTCACGCTGACCCTGGGGCCGGACAACCGCTACGAGCTTGCCAGCCCCGAGCTCAATACCCCGCTCAAGGGCACGGTGGGAACTCCGTTGCTCGCCAACCTGCCGAGCGGCAATCTGCGGCTGCTGGTGAGTTCGATCAGTGCCAAGCCCGGCGCGCAGTTCCAGCTCGTTCGCTATTCGAAGCAACTGACGCTCCTGACGCTCCAGGACAACCTCAAGGTCGTCGAAAAAGGCAAGCAGTCGGGCGTGCTCGACGTGGGCTGGAAGAGCCCGAGTCCTGAAAAGCTGACGCAGCTCCTCAACGAAATCGGGCGCCTCTATGTGCGCCAGAACATCGAGCGCAAGGCGGCCGAGGCCGAAAAGACCTTGGGCTTCCTCGATACGGCTCTGCCCCAGTTCAAGAAGCAGCTGGAGCAATCCGAGGACCTCTACAACCGCTACAGAAACGAGAACGGCACGGTCAGCCTGGACGACGAGGCCAAGAACGCCTTGACCCAGACGGTCGACCTGCAGTCCAAGTTGCTCGAGGCGCAACAGAAGCGGCGCGAACTCTCCGCGCGCTTCACCGACAAGCATCCGGCCCTCCAGACGCTGGATACGCAGATCTCGGCCTGGAAGGGCGAAATCGCCTCGGTCGATTCGCGCATCCGGAAAATGCCGCTGCTCCAGCAGAACACCGTGCAGATGCAGCGCGACATCAAGGTCAACACCGACCTCTACGTGTCGCTCCTCAACAGCTCGCTGCAGATGCGGCTGGCCAAGGAAGGCAAGGTCGGCAACGTGCGCCTGCTCGACGAAGCCATCGTTCCCGAAGAACCCGTGTGGCCGAAGAGGCCGCTGATCATCGCAGTGGCGCTGCTCCTGGGGCTGATGGCGGGCGCCGCCGCCGCCATTGCCAAGAACGCGCTCTTCGGCGGCATCCGCAATCCGAGCGAGATCGAAATGCACACGGGGCTCAACGTCTACAGCAGCATTCCGCTGAGCCCCGCCCAGCGGACGATCGACAAGAACATCGAAAGCAGGGCGCCCGGCACGCACATCCTCGCGCTTCAGCATTCCGAGGATCCCGCGGTGGAAAGCTTGCGCAGCCTGCGGACCGCGCTGCAGTTCGCCATGCTGGAAGCTGCCAACAATCGCCTGCTGATTTCGGGCGCGACGCCCGGGGTCGGGAAAACTTTTGTTTCCGTGAATTTCGCGGCGATCACCGCCGCGTCGGGGAAAAAGGTTCTTCTGATCGACGCCGATTTGCGCAAGGGCCGGGTTAATCAATTCTTCTCCATGTCGCGATCGTCCGGCCTGTCGGAATTGATTGCGGGCACGCTGAGCTACGAAAAAGCCGTGCGCCGGTCGGTCTTGCCAAATCTGGACGTCATCACGACCGGGATGCTTCCCCCCAATCCCGCGGAATTGCTACTGAGCGATTCCTTCACGCAGATTCTCGAAAAACTGTCGCCCGATTACGACCTTGTGATTATCGACACCGCCCCGGTGCTGGTGGCTGCGGATACCGCTTCGGTGGCGCCACTGGCGGGTTCTCTTCTCCTCGTTGCACGGGCGGAAAAGACCCAACTCGGCGAATTGAACGAGAGCGTCAGGAGATTGGCGCATGCAGGTTGCACCGCCAATGGCGTAATTCTGAATGCTATGGACTTATCTCGGAGACATGCCGGAAGCAGCAGTTATAAATACGGCGGTTACCGTTACACACACTATAAATACAAAAACAACAGGGATACCACCTAGTCCATAGGCGGTTTCTGAGAAAATTCAGTGAAATTGTGATGATTTTCACGTGATGCACTAATTCGGTGCTGCCGATTAAATGCTAATAAAAAAGGCCTACGACCAAGTGCGTCATTCTTTTGTATTAGGTATTTCAATCGCTCGGCCAGCGCGCTGATTTCCGCGCTGCAACTTTCAAAGGCTCCACGCTGCAAAGCCATTTTGGGCTTGGCATAGAGCCGACACGTGTCACTGAACCCGAAAGGGGCAAGCGCTTGCTTGTAAGACGAAAGGTGCTCCTGCAATGAGAGTTCTCAAACTATCAATCCGCTTTCGTTACAAATGTGGAAACGGGGCGTACGTATGACCAATTTCTCTCGCGAGGAGTCGATGGCGCCTCCAGCCGAAGCGGTGGGCAGCGCAATTGCGGATGACTTGGCTTGGATCAAAGTTCGTCATCCGGCCATGCTGCGTGCCGGAAAAAGAGCGGTCGATATCAGTGCGTCCCTGTTCTTTTTCTGCGCCTTCGGTTGGCTCTATGTGCTGATCGCCATCGGTGTATTCATCAGTTCCGGCGCACCGGTCTTGTATTCGCAGCCGCGCTTCGGGCGAGGCGGGCGGGTGTTCAAGTTCTACAAGTTCCGCTCGATGCTGCCGAACTCGGCCCAGATCCTCGAGGAGCACCTCAGGAACGACCCCGTGGCACGCCAGCAGTGGGACGACTATCAGAAGCTCGAGAACGATCCGCGCATCACCCGCTTCGGCAAGTTCATCCGCAAGACCAGCCTGGACGAACTGCCGCAGTTCTGGAATGTGCTCGTGGGCGACATGAGCCTGGTCGGCCCCCGGCCCTGCATGCTCGACCAGAAGGGCCTGTATGGCGCGGATTGGTCGTTCTATTGCGCCGTGCGGCCCGGAATCACCGGCTTGTGGCAGGTCAGCGGCCGTAACCAGCTCAGCTACAAGAAGCGCGTGGCACTGGATGTCACCTACGTGGAGACGCTCTCCGTCGGCAGGGACATCGGCATCTTCATCAGAACCATCTGGGTGGTGGCCGTCGGCCATGGTTCACGGTGAAACCCAGGTCAACGATGAAAAAGATCCTGATCTGCGCGGTGCCCTTCAGCGACAACCTCGGCGACGGCGTCATTGCCGCATCCCTGGCTCATATTGCCGGCCTGAAGTATCCGCAAGCGAACGTCGAATTCCTGGACATTGCCGGCCGCGTCGGCTTCCAGGAGGAAAATCTGCGGGGCGGCGGCGCATTCGAGGTTTTTGCAAAGCTGCCGTCGCTGCTGCGGTCGCTGATCGTCTTCCTGTATTGCCTCAAGGGCTATTTTCTGTCCTGGCGAAAAAACTGGAAGGCCGCGGTCAGCGACGCCGACCTGATCGTCATTGGCGGCGGACAGCTCTTCTGCGATGTGGCGCTCAACTTTCCGGCCAAGCTGTTTCTCTTGAGCAGGCTGCTGCGCGGCAAGCGTGTGGTGGTCGTCTCAGTCGGTGTCACGGCCAAATGGTCATTCTGGGGGCGCTTCCTCGTCAAGCGCTTCATCCGGAATGCAAGACCCGTTTTCTACGCGACGCGCGACAAGGAATCGGCAAGCAACCTGCACACCCACTTCAGAATTCCGAGGGGCAGCATACGGGTCGTTCCCGATCCGGCGCTTGTTTGCGCCGACGCGTTCTCGGAAGAGCTCTCGCCCGAAAAGAACTGGGATATCGGGATTTGCGTGAGCAGCCTCGATGCGCTGGTCATGAACTCCGAATACTCGAACTCCAATTCAACGGAGTCCGCGAGGTTTTTTTCGACGCTTGCCGAATCATTGCAGGCCCAAGGGAAACGGGTGCTTTATTTCACCAACGGCGCGTCCGAAGACAACAAGGTATTGAGCGAAATTTCTTCGGGAACCGGGGCCGTGAAATCGGGGTTTTTTGTTCCCCGGCATCCCGATGAACTCGTTTCACTGATCAGCGCCTGTTCCTGCATTGTTGCCCATCGGCTCCATGCAAACATCGTTGCGTACAGCTTGAACATTCCATCCATAGGAATGAACTGGGACAAAAAGGTCGAATCGTTCTTCGAATTGACGAAGCGAAAGCGCTATCTCTTCGATTTGTCGCCCCGCGTCGAAAAACTCGAGGCTTCGGTGCTGAGCGTGTTGAGCGAAAAGATCCCGGACCGGCAAACACTGGATTTGCTGAGAGGCGAAGTGGTTGCCGGAGTTCATGCCTTGATCTGATGGAGCGGGCCATGAAAATATTGCACATTGCCGAAACACTCAAGGGCGGGCTGGAAACCTATCTTCGGATGGTCTCCGGTTTCCAGCAGAACTCTCCGGTGATCAGCCAGGCGAAGTTCATTCTTCCCGGGCCCGTGGAGTGGCTGAGCTCGCAGGACACCCACGTGGTTCCCACGGCGCGCAGTCCGTTGGCCCTTGCCACGTACGCCGCCGAAGTCCGCAAGATCATCCGGAGGGAACGTCCCGCGGTGCTTCATCTGCACAGCTCGATTGCGGGCGGAATCGTTCGGGCCATGGCGCTGCTGGGCCAGGTGCCGCAAGAGACAAAAATCGTCTATTGCTCTCACGGATGGGCGTTCGACCAGATCGGGCCTTCGTACAAGAAGTCGATCTATCGGTGGATCGAATGGCTGCTTTCGTACTGGAGCGACGCCATCATCTGCATCAGCCACCATGAACTGCGGATTGCGGAAAAGTTCGGTATCAAGCGCTGCACCTGCATTCCGAACGGAATCACCCCCGCGGCGGCCACCCAGGAACAGGCCGTCCTTCCCAAGGCTTCTTCGCCGCACCCCAGAAGAATCTTGTTCGTGGGCCGGCTGGACCGGCAAAAAGGCATCGATGCATTGCTCGAGTCCTATGCGCGGGTTCGGCCCGACTTCAAGCTGATCGTCGTCGGCGG
>Ga0075363_100000947_pt1 | contig 10306 bp, 12 predicted proteins | sample EndMetdeltDD1763_FD_71470 | JGI IMG/M metagenome (GOLD analysis project Ga0075363, IMG submission 71470) | Populus endosphere microbial communities from Tennessee, USA - Endosphere MetaG P. deltoides DD176-3 | ecosystem: Host-associated > Plants > Roots > Endosphere | place: USA: Tennessee...
GGCGTGACCTGGTCGAGGAACTCCCGGAACTTCTCGACCTCGTCCTCCTGCTCGGCGGGGACGGCCAGGCCGGCCTCGTCGAGCACCTCCTCGGCGCAGACGATCCGGGTGCCGGTGCGCAGCGCGAGCGCGATCGAGTCCGAGGGGCGGGCGCTGACCTCCGCGCCGGAGCCGAAGACCAGGGTGGCGAAGAAGACGCCGTCGCGGACCTCGGTGATCCGTACCTCGTCGAGCTGGTTGCCGGTCGCCTCGAGCACGTCCTTCATCAGGTCGTGGGTGAGGGGCCGCGGCGGGACGACGCCCTGCTGGGCGAACGCGATCGCCGTCGCTTCCACGGCTCCGATCCAGATCGGCAGGTAGCGCTCCCCCGTGACCTCGCGCAGCAGGACGATCGGCTGGTTCGAGGGCATCTCGACCCTGACTCCCATGACGTCGACTTCGCGCACGTCGTCAGACTACGCCGCGGGGGAAGTCCGGGACGTCTGCCTCGTCACAGACGCTTGAGACCGGTCTTCACCAAGGTGGCGTGCAGCCTCAGGGACAGGGCCGCGATCTGCGAGACGGTGTCCTCGGTCCGCGCCGAGGCGGCCGCGTCGGTGGCTCGCCGCTGGGGGGCGACCACCTGCTCGACCAGACCGACCTCGCGGTCGGCGGCGGCCTTGAACGCCCGCAGGTGGCGGGGCTCGATGCCGTAGTCGGCCAGCTCGCGCGCGGTGGTGCACACGACCAGCGCGTCGGTGTCGTAGTGACCGGTCCCCGGCCGCCGGGCCACCAGCCCGAAGTCCTCGAGCTGGCCCAGGAGCTCCTCGGAGATCTCGGCGATCTTGAGGACCTCCTTGCGGGAGAGCCGGAGGTCGTCGGTACGCCGGAAGGACTCGGGGCTCGGCATCCCATCGGGCGACAGGGCCACCTCGGGGACCGTCGGGGTCAGCGACACCATCGGCGGCGGCTCGAGACCGCGGTCGATGGCGTCGAGGATCTCCGCGATCCGCTTGTGCGGCTGGTGGTGGTCACGCTGGAGGACCAGCACGTAACGCAGCCGCTCGACGTCGGCGTGCGAGTACTTGCGGTAGCCGGCCGGTGTCCGCTCCGGCGAGACCAGTCCCTGCTCCTCGAGGAAGCGGATCTTGGGGATGCTGATCGTGGGGTGCTCGGGACGCAGCAGCTCGAGGACCTGCCCGATGTTCATCAGCCCGGAGGCGGTCTCCTCGGCGCCCGGCCGTGCGGCGCCGGGGGTCAAGACGCGTGTCCCGCGAAGAAGACGAGACGGTACTTGCCGACCTGGACCTCGTCACCGTCGGTGAGGTGCACCGTGTCGATGCGGTCGCGGTTGACGTAGGTGCCGTTGAGGCTGCCGGAGTCGCTGACCGTGAACGAGTCGCCGGTGCGGTGGAACTCCGCGTGCTGGCGCGACACCGTGACGTCGTCGAGGAAGATGTCGCTGTCCGGGTTGCGCCCGGCCTGCACGACGTCCTTGTCGAGGAGGAACCTGCTCCCCGATCCCGGACCGCGCTGCACCACGAGCAGCGCGTGCCCGCTCGGCAGCGCGTCCACCGCGGCGGCGTCGACCGGGTTGAGCTGCCGGTCGGAGGTGTCGGTCTTCGCCGCGGTCTCGGGGACCCCGCCGATCTGGATGGTGGCCGTGGACTCCCCCGCGCCCTCGGGCGCCGGCGGCGGCGCGGCCTCGAGACGGGTGCCGCACTGGGAGCAGAAGCGCGCGTCGTCGGGATTGCGATGCCCGCAGCTGGTGCAGAACGGCATCGTGCTCTCCCCTCGTGAGCGTTCGGCTGGGCTGTCCTCGGAACCTATCAAGAAGGCGCGCATCCCATGAGGGACACGCGGCGGTGGGGTCCCGGCTCAGGCGCCGAGCGACTGCTCGTACGTCGCCGAGTCCAGCAGCCCGTCGAGCTGGGCGGGGTCGCTCGGGACGATCTCGAAGAGCCAGCCGCCCCCGTAGGGGTCGTTGTTGACCAGCTCGGGAGTGGCGTCGAGGGAGTCGTTGCGAGCCACGACCTCGCCCGTCACGGGCGCGTAGACGTCGCTGACCGACTTGGTCGACTCGAGCTCGCCGCAGGTCGACCCCGCCTCGACGCTCTGCCCGATCTCCGGCAGGGACACGTAGACGATGTCGCCCAGCGCGTCCTGGGCGAAGTGCGTGATGCCGACCCGCACCGAGCCCTCCGCGTCGCCGGGACGGCGCAGCCACTCGTGCTCGGAGGTGTAGAGGAGGTCATCCGGATACATGCCGCAAACCTACTCATCGCCCTGGGGCTCGGCGACCTCCGGTGGCACCGGCTCGTGCACAGACTCGATGTCGAGGGCCGTGAGCTCGTCGTACGTCAGCTCGGCGGCGTCGTCCTTCGCGAACTGGTCGGCGGGCCCGTCGGGGAAGCGCAGCGCCGCGCCCAGCGCCTCCGGTCCTCCGATCACGTCGACGACGAACGGCGCCTTGAGCACGCGGCCCCCGACCAGGAGACCGCCCGCGGCGTCCTGGAACGAGGTCGAGGCCACCACCCGCACCGAGCCGTTGACCTGGATCGCCTCCGCGCCGGCGCTCCTGAGGGCCTGGACCATGTCGATGAAGGGCTCGACGCGGATCTGCCCGCCGACCTCCTTGATGGTGATCCGCACGCCCGGTCCGGTCACCGCGACGGTGCCGGCGATGATCGACAGCGTGTCCACCTCGTTGCGTGCGGCCTCGAGCGCCGCCTCCCGCGCGCGGGTCTCCGAGAGCAGGTCGTCGCGGGTCTCCTCGAGGCCCTGGATCTCGGCCTGGGCGCGCTGAGCCTGCCCGGCGAGGCCGTCGAGGATGTCGATGAGGTCCTGCTGCCGCAGGCCGGCGTAGGTGTCGTCGACGGTGTTGGTGCGCACCTGGGTCACGCCGGCGAACCCGACGACGGCGAGCAGCACCGCCACGATCAGCTGGCCGCGCGTGGGGCGGACCAGGGCGCGCCAGAGCCGGCCGCGGGCGGGGTCTTCCTCCTCGCGGTCAGGCATGGAACAGGTGCCTTCGGATGGCCGCGACGTTGGCGAAGATCCGGATGCCCAGCACCACGATGACGCCGGTGGACAGCTGCCCGCCGACGCCGAGCTGGTCGCCGAGGAAGACGATCCCGGCGGCGATCACCACGTTGCTGGCGAAGGAGATGACGAAGACCTTGTCGTCGAAGATCCCGTCGAGGTAGGCGCGGAGCCCGCCGAAGACGGCGTCGAGGGCGGCCACCACCGCGATCGGCAGGTAGGGCTCGAGGGCGAGTGGCACGTCCGGCTGCAGGACCAGCCCCAGCACGATCCCGACCACCAGTCCGAGCACTGCGATCACGGGTTGCCACCCTCCTGGTCTGCTGAGCCGGTCGCGCTCGGCCGCTCCGCGTAGCGCAGCCGCTGCAGGGTCGGCGGCGCGGCAGGGAGCAGCAGCGACGACACAGTGTCACGTTTGACCAGGAAACCGAACTGCTGGGCCAGGGCCAGGAACGTGACGCCCGACTGGGTCTCGACGAAGTCGGCCTCCAGGTTCTGCCCCCCGATCGCCGTGACGACGTACGGCGGGGACAGCGGTCCCTTGTTGACCTGGATCGCGATGTCGGCGTTGACGATCGCGCTGAGCGCGGTCAGCCGTCGGCCGTTGACCGCGATCGCCTCGGCCCCCGCCTGCCACAGCCCGTTGACCAGCACCCGGAGGTCGGTCGCGCGCACCAGCCCGTCGGGGTCGCCCCCGGGCTGGTCGTCGACGGTGATCCGGAGGCCGGGCCCCTCGACCGCCACGTAGCCCGTCCCGAGAGCCAGGTCGGCGCGGGTGCGGTCGACGGCCTCGGTGGTCCCGGTCAGGGCCGAGAGCCGGACCCGCAGCGACTCGTTCTGGGTGCGCAGGTCGAGTACCCGGTCGCGGAGCGAGGCGACCGCGTCCCGGCGCACCTCCACCCGGTCGACCAGGGCGTCGCGGCTGGCCTCCTCGATGTCGGCGTTGCGCGAGTTCTGGACCGCGGCCACGGCGACGAGCAGCCCGAACACTCCGACGGCGACCGCGGCCCGGCGGTGCCCGCCGGCCGGGGCGGTCCCGCGGGCGCCCGAGGCGGCACGGCGACGGGCAACGTCCTGGTAGTCGAGGTCCAGCGACTCCCGGGTGACCAGCTCGAGCAACGGCGTACGCGCGCGGTCGCCGGCCTGGTGCTCGCGGGTCTCGGTCATCGGTCGGGGTCGTCGGCCGGCGTCGCCCCGGCGTGCCGGGCCGGGCGTCGCTCGGTGGTCGCGAGCAGCCGGTGCACCTGGTAGGCGTAGAGGACCCCGGCCCACCAGTAGAGGCCGACGCCCCAGAAGGCGAACGCCCAGCCGAAGACCTCGGCGAGACGGGCCACGGTGCCGTCACCGTCGCCCAGCAGCAGCAGGGGGAAGGCATAGAGCAGGTTGAACGTCGCCGCCTTGCCGAGGAAGTGCACCGGCAGCGCGCTGTAGCCACGGGTCCGCAGCAGCGGCACCAGACCCCACATCAGCAGGTCCCGGAGCGGGAGCGAGACCGCCAGCCACCACGGGATCACGTCCCGCAGTGCGAGGCCGACCACCACCGCGAGGATGTAGAGCCGGTCCGCCACCGGGTCGAGGATCTGCCCGACCACCGTCTGCTGGTCGAGCCGACGGGCCAGGTAGCCGTCGAGGTAGTCGGTGGCGCCGGAGACCATCAGGACCGCGAGCGCCCAGCCGTCGGCCTCCGGCCCGAGCACCAGGTAGAGGAAGAGCGGCACGCCCGCGAGCCGCGCCATGCTGAGCACGTTGGGGAGCGTCCACACGCGGGTGCTCCGCGTCTGCGCACCGCGCTCCGGCTCAGTCACGACCAAAGGGTAATGGTGGCGGTCGTGGCCATCGTCACTGCTCGGCCCGCTCCGCCCGGTCGTCGAGGTGGGCGGCGTCGCGGATCTCGCCCACCAGCTCCTCGATGACGTCCTCGAGCGTGGCCAGGCCGAGCGTCGCGCCGTTGCCGTCCACGACCACCGCCATGTGCGCACCGCGGCGCTGCAGGGTCTCGAGGGCGTCGTGCAGCAGGTCGTCGGCCGCCACCGGCGCGAACGGGCGCACCCACTTGTCCTCGACCACGCGCTGCCGCAACGACTCGTCGGTCTCCAGCACGTCCTTGATGTGCAGGTAGCCCAGGAGGCTCCCGTCGCCGTCGTCGACGACCGGGAACCGGCTGTAGCCGGTCGCGGCACACAGCGCCTCGACGTCCGCGGCCGTCGATCCCCGGCGGACCGTGGTCAACGACTCCGGCGGCATGAGGACGGTGGAGACCGGTTTCTCCGTGAACCCGAGCGCGCCGGCGAGCCGGTCGTACTCCTCAGCCTCGATCAGCCCCTCGCCACGGGACTCCTCGACCAGCGCCGCGACCTCCTCGCGGGTGTACGTCGAGCTGACCTCGTCCATGATCCGCACCCCGAAGAGCCTCAGGATCACCGACGCACAGGCGTTGATGACCACGATCACGGGGCGCAGCACCGTGACGATCGCCCAGATCGGCGGCCCGAGCACGAGCGCCGCGCGGTCGGGCCCGGCCAGCGCGATGTTCTTCGGGATCATCTCGCCCAGCACCACGTGCAGGTAGACCACGATCGACAGCGCGATGACGAAGGCAACCGGGTGCAGGAACGACCCGGGCACGTGCGCGGCGTGCAACACCGGCTCGACCAGGTGTGCCACTGCGGGCTCGCCGACGGCGCCGAGCACCAGCGAGCAGACGGTGATCCCGAGCTGGTTGACACCGATCACCAGCGACATGTTCTCCATCGCGCGCAGGGTGATCCGGGCCATCGCCGAGCCGCCCTCGGCGCGGGGCTCGATCTGGGTGCGCCGGGCCGAGACCAGGGCGAACTCGGCACCGACGAAGAACGCGTTGCCGAGCAGCAGGAGCAGGGCGACCGACAGGGCCACGGGTGCGCTCATCCCTCGGCCTCCCGGTCGCCGTCGAGGACCTGCATGGCGACCCGGTCCACGCGCAGCCCGTCCATGTGCTCGACGGTCAGCGTGACCAGCCGTTCCCGGTCCTCGTCGTCCTCGGACCGGTCCGGCACCGGGACCTCGGCGATGTCCCCGCGCTCGGGGATGCGGCCCAGCACCTGGAGCACGAGGCCCGCCACGGTGTCGTAGTCCTCCGACTCCGGCAGGGGTACGCCGGTGAGGTCCTCGACCTCGTCGGGCCGCAGCAGCCCCGACAGCAGCCAGGAGCCGTCCCGCCGCTTGCGGGACCTGGACCCGAACCGGTCGTGCTCGTCGGAGATGTCGCCGACGATCTCCTCGACTACGTCCTCCAGCGTGACGATGCCGGCGTGCCCGCCGTACTCGTCGAGCACGACGGCCAGCTGGAAGCCGTCCTCGCGCAGCAGGGCGAGCAGGGGGTCGAGGCGCAACGAGTCCGGGACCACGATCGGCTTCGCCATCAGGTGCTTGACCCGGGTCGTCGCCCGCTCGTGCACCGGCAGCGCCACCGCGTTCTTGACGTGCACGGTGCCGACCACGGTGTCCTCCGCGTCGAGCACCGGGAACCGCGAGTGCCCGGTGCTGCGCGCGAGCTCGATCACCTGCAGGGCCCGGTCGCCCTCCTCCAGCGAGAGGGTGCGCACCCGGGGCGTCATGATCTCGCCGGCGGTGCGGGTGCCGAACTCGACCGAGCGCTCCATCAGCTCGGCGGTGTCGGCGTCGAGGGTGCCGACGGACGCGGACCGCGAGATGAGCGAGGCGAGCTCGGTGGAGCTCCGCGCGGACCGCAGCTCCTCCTGGGGCTCGAGGCCCAGCCGGCGTACGGCGGCGTTGGCCGAGCCGTTGAGGAGCCGGATCGGCACCCGGCTCACCGCGGTGAAGGTGCGCATGACCCGCTGGGTGGCGCGCGCGGTCTGCATCGGCTTGGCGATCGCCAGGTTCTTGGGCACCAGCTCGCCGAAGATCATGGTGAGGAAGGTGCCGAGCGCCAGCCCGATGGCCGTCGCCACCGGCCGCACGGCACCGTCGGGCACGCCCGCGGACTCGAGCGGACCCCGGATCAGGTGGGAGACCGCGGGCTCGGCCAGGAAGCCGATGGCCAGGTTGGTGACCGTGATCCCGACCTGGGCGCCGGACAGCTGCGTCGACAAGGACCGGAGGGCGCTCTGCACCCCCTGGGCCGCGTGGTCGCCGGCCTCGGCGTCCCGGTCGATCTGGGCGCGGTCGACGGTGACGAACGCGAACTCGGCTGCGACGAAGACGCCACAGGCCGCGATCAGCAGCAGCGCGAGGGCCAGGAGCAACAGGTCTGTCACGGCGCGGTCAGTCTAGGGCGAGCCGGGCCGCGTGACGCACGTCGCGGGTGGGCCCGGCCGCCCTCGGCGTCAGGAGGCCTCGAAGTCGAGGTTGCACTCGTCCTTGGCGTGCTTCTGGATGTTCTCCAGCGCCTTCTGGACCTCGTCCGTGGTCAGCCCCTGGGCCGCGGACATCGCCTGGGAGAACTCCTCCATGTCGACGCCCTCCGGCAGGTCGCCGCCGGCCGCCGCCGGGAGGTCGGACGGCTTCAGCCCGGCCTCGTCCATCGCGTCCATGAAGTCGCCGAACGCCTTGTCGACGACCTTCCAGTCGTCCCTCACCTCGTCGGGCGCGTCGTCGGCCAGGTCCTCGACCCGGTCGGTGAAGTCGTCGAAGTTGGACAGGTCGCCGGTGTCGAAGTCCTCGAAGTCCTTCTGGGTCTCCTCGAGCGTGTCGCAGTAGCTGCCGGTGTCCCCTCCACCGCCGCAGCCGGACAGGAGGCTCGCAGCCAGCACGGTGGCGGCCAGCGCGGGTGTCAAACGCTTCACGGGAGAACTCCTGACGTCGGGACTGTCATCGGGGGTGTCAACGGACTCCTGAGACGATACGGTCCCGCTGTGTCGCTCACCGACCCAGGCGCGCCAGTGGCCGAGAGCCACCCCGGCCTGCACCGACCCCTTGCCCTGCTCGTCCTGCTCGTCGCGGGTGTGTTCAGCCTCCCGCTCGCCGCGGCGTTCCTCGACGGCGAGGACACCGAGAACTGGATCCTGCCTGCCGCGTTCGTGGCGATGGCCGTCTTCGGCGCCATCGTCGGCTCGGTGCTCCCCGGCCTAGCAGGCGCCCATGCCGGCGCCGGCCGGGCCCGCTGGGTGGGGGCCCTCACCGGGGTGGGCATGGTCGCGCTGGGCACCCTGGTCTTCTTCCTGCTGCTCAACGGGTTCGACGGCGCCTGACGGTCCCACGGCACCGCTGGCCGATGATGGAGTGGTGACCGGCCGGCCCCACCGCGCTGCCCGCGTGGAGGCGCGCGTGCACGGCGTCCTCGAGGACGCCCTGCAGCGACGCGGCTGGGTCCCCCGCGTGGTGCCGCACGTGGGCTACGGGACGACCACGTGGGTGCGGGTACTCGCCCGGGTGCTCCTCTCGCCGCCCGGCGGGCCGCGCACCGACTCCGCGGGGGCCGGTGTCCCGAGCGACCTGCGGGGGTGGCGCCGCTTCGTCTCGGCGTCCGCCGTGGGCACGGCCGTGACGGTCGAGGTGGACGGGCGCAGCCACCGGGTGACCAGCGACCGCGACGGGTACGTCGACGTACGCGTGCCCGCGTCGCTCGAGCCCGGCTGGCACCGGGTATCCGTGCGGGTGACCGGCGCCCCCGGCCCGGGCACGTCGGCGTCGGTGCGGATCGTCGGCCCCGGGACCCGGCTGGGGCTCGTCAGCGACATCGACGACACCGTGATCGTGACGATGCTCCCCCAGCCCCTGGTCGCCTTCCGCAACGCGTTCCTGCTGCGCGAGAGCGCGCGTACGCCGGTGCCCGGGATGGCGGAGCTCTACGCGGCGGTGACTGCGGCGCACCCGGACGTGTTCGTCGTGTACCTCTCCACGGGGGCGTGGAACACCGCCGGCGCCCTGGGCCGTTTCCTGCGCCACCACGGCTTCCCGCCCGGTCCCCTGCTGCTCACCGACTGGGGGCCGACGACCACCGGCTGGTTCCGGTCGGGGGCCGAGCACAAGCGGAGCCAGCTCCGGAGGCTGCTCGAGGACCTCCCGGACCTGGACTGGCTGCTCGTGGGGGACGACGGCCAGCACGACCCGGCCATCTACGCCGACCTCGCGGCCGCGGCTCCCGAACGGGTCACCGGCATCGCGATCCGGGAGCTCAGCCTGCGCGAGCAGGTCGTCGGCCACGGCACGCCGGTGGCCCGCGACGACGTCACGCCCGGTCCCGCCGCGGCCGTGGAGGTCCGGGCTCCGGACGGGTTCGGCCTGCGGGAAGCCCTGCGCGGGCGCGGGATCCTCCCCTAGGGTGCTGGAGCGGCTCTTGCGGGGGGAGCCCGCACGACCCGTCCCCTCCGCCTCGGGAGCCCCCACATGGCCGCAACCCCCAGCGTCCACAGCGCCCACCCCGCGCCGAGCAGCCTCCGCCGTCGTCTCGTCGTCCCCGGTGCCCTCGCCGCCGCGGCCGTCGGAGGCACGGCCGGCGCCGCCGACGCGGCCGACGACGACCTCTCGGCGTACCTGCCCGCCCGGTTCAAGGGCACGGACACGCTCCTGTCCCGGCAGGACCGGCACCTGGTCAGCCGCTTCTCGTACGGCGTGACGCCGGACCTCGCCCGCGACGTGCGCCGGGCCGGTGGCGCCAGGGCGTGGTTCGAGCGGCAGCTGCGCCCGACCTCGGTCAAGGACAAGAAGGCGGGCCGCCTGCAGGCCTGGTGGCCGAGCCTCAAGCGCGCTCCCAAGGAGCTGTGGCAACGCCAGATCACCGGCGTCGAGGGCGGCTGGGAGGTCATGAACGACTACGCCCGCTGGTCGATGATGCGGCGGATGACCTCGAACCGGCAGGTCTTCGAGGTCATGGCGGAGTTCTGGGAGAACCACCTGCACGTGCCGGCGCTCGGCGACGCCCAGTTCACCCACCGGGTCGACTACGGCAACACGATCCGCGAGCACGCCCTGGGCCGGTTCGACGAGATGCTGCTCGCGACCACGACGCACCCGGCGATGCTCATCTACCTCGACGCGGCCGAGTCGACCAAGGAGCACCCGAACGAGAACCTGGGCCGCGAGCTCCTGGAGCTGCACACGGTCGGCGAGGGGAACTACGACGAGAAGGACGTCAAGAACTCCGCGCGGATCCTGACCGGCTGGTCGGTCGACATGTGGGAGACCTGGCGGCCGACGTACCACGAGGACGACCACTACCTCGGCACCGTCAAGGTCAAGGGCTTCAAGGACAAGAACCGCAAGGCCAACGGCAAGTCGGTGACCGCGGCCTACCTCCGCTACCTCGCCCACCACCCGGACACCGCCGAGCACCTCGCTTCCAGGC
>Ga0075363_100000951_pt1 | contig 10285 bp, 7 predicted proteins | sample EndMetdeltDD1763_FD_71470 | JGI IMG/M metagenome (GOLD analysis project Ga0075363, IMG submission 71470) | Populus endosphere microbial communities from Tennessee, USA - Endosphere MetaG P. deltoides DD176-3 | ecosystem: Host-associated > Plants > Roots > Endosphere | place: USA: Tennessee...
ATACTTGGCATCGAAATCGTAGAAGCCCGACTTGGGCCGCAGTTCCGTAACCATCAGCGCGCGGTCGCCCAGCACCGCCGTGGTCAGTTCCTTGCCGCGGATGAACGGCTCCGCCAGCAGTCGATCGAACTCCTGCCACGGCCCCTTGGCGTCGCGCGCGATCGGTTTGCCGAAATTGCCTTCCGCCGTGACGATAGCGACACCGACCGACGATCCTTCGTTCACCGGCTTCAGCACATAGGGACGCGGCAGCGGATCGTGCTCGTAGAGCTCGGCTGTGTCGACGATGCGCCCGCCGGGCATCGGAATGCCGTGCGGCACCAGCGCTTGCTTGGTCAGTTCCTTGTCGATCGCGATCACCGAAGTGGCGAGGCCGGAATGGGTGTAGACGAGGCCCATCAGGTCCATCATGCCCTGTACGGTTCCGTCTTCCCCCGGCGTGCCGTGGAGCGCATTGAACACGACATCGGGCTTCGCCTCCGCCAGCCGGAGCGCGACGTCGCGGCCCATGTCGACGCGCGTGACGCGGTGGCCCTTGGATTCGAGCGCCTTGGCCACGCCCTCGCCGCTCATCAGCGAGACCGGGCGTTCGCTGGACCAGCCGCCCATGAGGACCGCGACATGAAGCTTCCCGAGACTCACGCGTTACCCACCTGTTCTTTGTCCGGCGCTCCGGCAAACATGCCTACACGCTGAATTTCCCATTCCAGCTCGACGCCCGACTGCGCCTTGACCCGTCGCCGCACTTCGTCGCCCAGCCCCTCGATCTCGGCGCTGCTCGCGGTGCCGTTGTTGATGAGGAAGTTGGTGTGCTTTTCGCTCACTTGCGCGCCGCCCATGGCCAGTCCACGACAGCCGGCGGCGTCGACGAGCTGCCAGGCCTTGTGCCCTTCCGGGTTCTTGAAAGTCGAGCCGCCCGTCTTGGAACGCAGCGGCTGCGAGGCTTCGCGACTGGCGCTGATGCGATCCATTTCCGCCTGGATCGCGGCAGGCTCGCCGGGACGTCCGCGAAAGCGCGCGGCCACGACGATAGCGCCTTCGGGCAATTCCGAATGGCGATAAGTGTAACCGAGTTTCGATACGGGCAACGTCGCCAGTTCGCCCGAGCGCAGCACGACGTCGCAATCGATCAGGATATCCTTCACCTCGCCGCCATAGGCGCCACCGTTCATGCGCACGAACCCGCCAACCGTACCGGGGATCGATCGCAGAAATTCGACCCCGGCGATGCCGGCGTCGCGCGCGGTGGAGGAAACGAGGATACCGCTCGCCCCGCCGCCGCAGCGCAGGACGTTTTCATCGAACGCTTCCACTTTCGCGAAAGCCTTGCCCAGCCGCACCACCACGCCCGGCACGCCGCCGTCGCGCACTATCAGGTTGGACCCGAGGCCGAGCGCCATGACCGGAACCGCCGGATCGAGATCGCGCAGGAACTGCTGGAGATCGGCGGCATCCTTCGGCTCGAACAGCCATTCCGCCGCGCCGCCGGCCTTGAACCAGACGAGCGGCGCCAGCGGGGCGTTGGCGGTCAGTTTTCCCCGGGGAGAAGGCAGCGCGCGGGCTTCGACAAGCTCAGCCTGAGCGGGAGTCTTACCAGGATCCGCTCGTCCTGAGCCTGTCGAAGGACACGCGCCGAGGCCAGCCATTACGCTCCCCTCCGCTTTTCGACCGCGTCGGCCAGCACGGCCGCCCACTTGGTGATATCGCCCGCGCCCAGGCAGACGACCATATCGCCTTCTCCCAGGCTTTCCGCCAGCGCGTCGGCCAATGCATCGGGTCCATCGATGGTATAGGCCGCGCGGTGGCCGCGAGCCTTAAGGCCTTCGACCAGCGTCCCGGCGTTCACACCTTCGATCGGCTGCTCGCCGGCCGGATAGACCGGCGCGGCATAGACCACGTCGGCGTCGTTGAAGGCGGTCTGGAACTCGTCCATCAGGTCGCGCAGCCGGGTATAGCGGTGCGGCTGAACGACGGCGATGACGCGCGCCTTCACCCCTTCGCGCGCGGCGGCGAGGACGGCGCGGATCTCCACCGGATGATGGCCGTAGTCATCGATCACAGTCGCCCCGGCGACCTCGCCCACCTTGGTGAAGCGCCGCTTGACCCCGCCAAACTTGGCAAAGCCGGTGCGGATCACCTCGTCGGCGCAGCCCATCTCCGCCGCCACGGCGATGGCCGCGAGCGAGTTCTGCACGTTGTGCCGGCCGGGCATCGGCAGTTCGATCCCCTCGATCCGGCGGAACGATCCATCGCGCTGGCGCAGCGCCACATCGAAGCGGTTGCCGCCCGGCACCGGCGTCACATGTTCGCCGCGCACGTCGGCCTGGGCGGAAAAGCCGTAAGTCACCACGCGGCGGTCACGGATGCGCGGGATGATCGCCTGGACCTCCGGGTGGTCGATGCACAGCATGGCCGCGCCATAGAACGGCACGTTCTCGATGAACTCGACGAAGCACTCCTTGACCTTGTCGAAGCTGCCGTAGTGATCGAGGTGCTCGGGATCGATATTGGTGACGACCGCGATGGTGCCGTCCAGCCGCAGGAAGCTGCCGTCGCTCTCGTCCGCCTCCACCACCATCCAGTCGCTGGCGCCCAGCCGCGCGTTGGAGCCGTAAGAATTGATGATGCCGCCGTTGATGACCGTGGGGTCGATCCCGCCGGCGTCGAGCAGGCTGGCGATCATCGACGTGGTCGTCGTCTTGCCATGCGTACCGGCCACCGCGACGGTGTTCTTGAGCCGCATCAGCTCGGCCAGCATCTCCGCGCGGCGAACCACGGGAATGCGCGCTTCGAGCGCCGCAGCGACTTCCGGGTTGTCGCGCTTCACCGCGGTGGAGGTGACGACCACCGCCGCCTCGCCGACGTTCTCGCCCGCGTGGCCGATCATCACCTTGATGCCGCGCTTGCGCAGCCCTTCGACGACATAGCCCTCGGCGATGTCCGAACCCTGCACGCTATAGCCCAGGTTGTGCATGACCTCGGCGATGCCGGACATGCCGATGCCGCCGATGCCGACGAAGTGGATCGTGCCGATGTCGGTCGCGACGCCCTTCACGCCACGGCCTCCTGCCCTGCGGGCGCGGCCTGCCCGGCTACGCGGATCACGTCCATCAGCGGCGAACCGCCGAAGCCCTCGACCAGATCGGCCAGATCGGCGGCGGCGTTGGGATAACCGCAGTTCCACGCGGCATGCGCCGCGTTGGCCAGCGTTTCGGGATGCTGGGCCATCGCCTGGATCTGCTTGGCGAGTTCCACGGCGGTGAACTTCTCCTGCCGGATCGAACGCGCCCCGCCCGCCGCGACCATCTCGCGCGCGTTGGCGGCCTGGTGATCGTCGGTGGCGATCGGCAGCGGCACCAGGATGGCCGGGCGGCCGACCGCGGTCAATTCGGCGATCGTCGAAGCTCCGGAGCGGCCGATGAACAAGTGCGCGTCCGCCAGTCGCTCGGCCATGTCCTCGAAATACGTGCCGAGTTCGGCGGGAATGTCGTGCCCGGCATAGCGCGCGCGCACTCCTTCGATATCCTCCGCCCGGCACTGCTGCGTCACCTGCAGGCGCGATCGGAGCGCGGCCGGCAGCATCGACAGGCCATCGGGGATCACTTCGGACAGCACCCGCGCACCCTGGCTGCCGCCCGTCACCAGCACGCGGAGCAGGCCGTCGGCGGTAAAGGCCGGGAACGGCTGATCGCGCAGGCGCAGCACCTCTTCGCGCACCGGATTGCCCACCAGCCGCACTTTGCCTTCGTGCTTGGCCGCCAGCCGGTCGACCTTGCCATAAGCGGTGGCGATGATGTCCACGCGTCCCGCCAGGAAGCGGTTCACCCGGCCCAGCACCGCGTTCTGTTCATGCACGATCGACGGCAGCCCGGCCGAAGTGGCGGCGAGCAGCGCGGGCAGCGCCGGATAGCCGCCGAAGCCGACGACGGCGGCGGGCTGGAAACTTTCGAACAGGCGCAGCGCCATGCGCCGCCCTTCCATGATCGCCCGCACGCCCTTGATCCAGCTCAGCGGGTTCTTGCCCTGGAGCCGCCCGGCGGGAAGGACATGCGCGGTCAGCGTGGCCGGTTTTCCGGGGATCGCCGCCCCGCGCGCGTCGGTGATGAGCGCGACATGATGACCGCGCCGCTCAAGCTCTGTGGCCAGCGCGAAGGCGGGAATCAGGTGGCCCCCGGTCCCGCCGGCGGCAAGCACGTAATGACGGCTGACGGCACTCATCTCTTCGCGTCCTTGATTCCCCGGCCCCTGATTTTCTGGCCCCTGATTTTCTGGCCCGTGACTTTCTGGCCCTTCATTTCCTGGCTCCGTCGCCGCGCAAGGAGAACGGCTCCCGGCTGATGAAGGGATTGCGCCGGGTGATCGCCAGGAGCAAGCCCACGCTGAGGCACAAAGCGACAGTGGACGATCCGCCGTAGCTGATGAGCGGCAGGGTCATGCCCTTCGACGGGAACAGCTGGAGGTTCACCAGGATGTTGATGAAGGCCTGGCCGCAAAGCTGCGCGGTCAGGCCGGTGGCGGCGAGGACGGTGAAGATATCGTCCTCTTCCACCAGCCGCACCAGCACGCGCACCGCGATGGCGAAATAGATCAGCACGATCATGCCGCAGACGAGCAGGCCGAACTCCTCGCCGATCACGGAGAAGATATAGTCGGTATGCGCCTCGGGCAGCGACAGCTTGCGCGTGCCCAGCCACAGCCCGCTACCGGTCCAGCCGCCGGCCAGCAGCGTGCGCTGGGCGAGGTCGACCTGGTCATAGGCGGTGCCGCCGCCGAGGAACGCGTCGATGCGGTGCCGCGCGTTCTCGTACAGCATGTAGGTCGCGCCGATGGCGATCACCCCGCCCGCCCCCGCCAGCACGATACGGCGCACCGACAGGCCCGAAAGCAGCACCAGCACGAACCACACCGCGCCGAACAGGATGGTCGAACCGAAATCGGGCTGGAGCATCAGCAGTCCCCCGACCAGCGCCATGATGCCGACGGTCATCTCCACCACCGGCAGGTTGGGATCGCGGACCCGCCACGACAGGATCCAGGCGAGACCGATGGCGAAGGCCGGCTTGAGAAATTCGGACGGCTGGAGCGAGACCCCGAGGTTGAGCCAGCGCCGCGCGCCGTTCACTTCGCTGCCGATCAGCGGAACCAGTATCAGCCCCACCAGCATGGCGAAGCCGATCAGGATGCCCAGCCGGCGCGCCATGTCCTTGGACAGGAACGATGCCCCGAACATCGTGATGAGACCCAACAGTTGCCAGCGGATGTGCAGCGTGAAGAAATGGAGATCGCCGAGGTTCGCCGTCGCGGTCGACAGGCGGCGCGCGCTCGCCGGGGAAGCGGCGGCGACGGCGGCGGTGCCGATGGCCATCAGCGACAGGATCAGCAACAACAGCGTCCGGTCGATCTCGCGCCACCAAACGGCGAATTCGCCGCGCCGGCTGCGCCGATAGCGCTGTCCGCCAGCACCGGGCGTGCCGCCAGCGCCGGGAACGATGGGAGGGTGTGTCGCCATCAGGCGGCGCGCTCGTCGTCGGGCGCGGTCAGCGCTTCGACGATCTGGCGGAAGGCATCGCCGCGCGCCTCGTAATCGCGGAACTGGTCGAAACTGGCGCAGGCGGGCGAAAGCATGACGATATCGCCGGGGCCGGCCGCCTCGATAGCCTGGCGGATCGCTTCGGCCATCATCTCGCTGCGCGTCACCGGCATGTAGGGCGCCAGCAATTCGGCGAACATCGGCCCGGCATCGCCGATGGTGTAAGCGGCGGCGATATTACCGAAGAACGGCGCGCATTCGTCCAGGTCTTCGCCCTTGGGCAGACCGCCGACGATCCAGTGGACACGGCGTCTGGCGCCCGATGGGCCGGCGATCGGCGGGAACGCCGCCAGGGCCGGCGCGGCGGAAGCCGGATTGGTCGCCTTGCTGTCGTTGATGAAGATCACGCCGTTCGCTTCGGCGACCCGCTCCATCCGGTGGGGAAGCCCGCGAAAAGTCGGCAGGGCCGCCTGCCATTGGCCGCGCGTCAGGCCCAGCGCCTCGACGATGGCGATGGCGACAGCGGCATTCTGCAAATTGTGCGGACCTTGCAGCGAAGGCCAGTCCGGCTGCAACCCGGCAAGGTCGGCGCCGTCGACGCGGTGGATATGGGCGAGGTCGCGGCGCAGCGATTCCGCGTCGGCGATGGCCGCGGTCTCCGCATCGCCCACGCCGAAGATCGCGTGGCTCCGCGTATCCTGCATGGCGAAAAGCCGCGCCTTCGAAGCCGCATATGCGGCGAAGCTGTCGTATCGGTCGAGATGGTCGGGCGTGACATTGAGCAAAGCGGCCGCTTCGCAATCCAGCCCGTAAGTCAGGTCGATCTGGTAGCTCGACAGTTCGAGCACATAGACCCCGCCCGCCTGGAGCGGGTCCTGGCCCAGGATCGGCAAGCCGATATTGCCGCCCATGCGGCTCGGCACCGCGGCGCTTTTCAGCAAGTGGTGGACCAGCGCAGTGGTCGTCGACTTGCCGTTTGTGCCGGTGATGCCGACGACGCGGTGCGCGGGCAGGCTAGCGCGCGCCAGGGCGAACAGTTCGATATCGCCGATCACCGGCACGCCCGCGCGCGCGGCCGCATCGGCGATGGGATGGCGGTTCAGCGGCACGCCGGGCGAAACGACGACACCGGCGAAACCGGCAAGGTCGATCGCGGTGGGATCGGCCAGTTCGACGCGCCCGGCCAGCACCTGGCGCGGCTCCTCGCGGCTGTCCCACGCGGTCACCTGCGCTCCGCTGGCCAGCAGGGTCTCCACGGCGGCAAGCCCCGACCGTGCAAGGCCGAGGACCGCGTACCGCTGTCCGGCAAAGGCGCCTGAAGTGATCATGGCGTAACGATCATGCGCGGGCGTTCACCTGAGCTTGAGCGTGGCGAGACCGATTATGGCCAGCACGATGGAAATGATCCAGAAGCGAATGACGACAGTCGATTCCGCCCAGCCGAGCTGCTCGAAATGGTGATGAATCGGCGCCATGCGGAACACGCGCTTGCCGGTTCGCTTGAAGAAGAACACCTGGATGATGACCGACGCCGCTTCCAGAACGAAGAGGCCGCCCACGATCGCCAGCACGATCTCGTGATGCGCGGCGACGGCGATGGCGCCCAGCGCCCCGCCTAACGCCAGACTTCCGGTATCGCCCATAAATACGGCCGCCGGGGGCGCGTTGAACCACAGGAAGGCCAGCCCCGCCCCCATGATCGCGGCGCACAGGATGGCCAGTTCGCCGGCGCGCGGCACGTGCGGGATGCCCAGATAAGTCGCGAAGTCGGCGCGGCCCGCCAGATAGGCGATCACCGCGAAGGCGCCGGCGGCGATGATGACCGGCATGGTCGCCAGCCCGTCCAGCCCGTCGGTCAGGTTCACCGCGTTGCCGGCACCCACCATCACCACGGCGGCGAAGACGTAATAGAACGGCCCGAGCGGGATATAGCGGCCCGAGAGAAACGGCACGTAGAGGTTGGTGCTGATCTGGCTGACGATGATGAAGGCCGCGATCCCCGCGACGATGAATTCCAGCAGCAGGCGGACGCGACCGGGCACGCCCTTGTGGCTGCGCTTCGTCACCTTGTCGTAATCGTCAAGGAAGCCGATCACGCCGAAGCCGACCGTCACCGCCAGACAGGCCCAGACGAAGGGATTGGCGAGGTCCATCCAGATCAGCATCGACAGGACGAGCGAGATCAGGATCATCAGCCCGCCCATCGTCGGCGTGCCGCGCTTCGCGAGATGGGTCTTGGGTCCATCTTCGCGGATCGGCTGGCCCTTGCCCTGACGGACGCGGAGCATGTTGATGAAGCGCGGCCCGATGATGAGGCCGATGGTCAGCGCGGTCAGCAGCGCCGCGCCGGCGCGGAAGCTCTGATAGCGGATGAGGTTCGCCAGGCCTTCGAAATGAAACCACTCTGCGATCAGGTAGAGCATGTTGGGCCTGACCTAACCTTGCTTGGCGGCGAGCGCGGACACCAGTGCGCCGAGCCCCACCGAATTCGAACCTTTGACCAGGATAACGTCACCGTTTTCCACACCGAACTGCGCCAGCGCATCGCGCGCTTCCGCAGCATTCCGGCAATGGGCGAAGCGAATCGCTTTGCCAAGTTCGCCCTGGGGCGATTTCCCCAATTCCCGGACCAGCGACGCCATTTCATCGCCGACCAGAATCGCGAAATCGAGATTGGCCGCCGCCATCGGCTCCGCCAGCGCGGCATGGAAACCGGGGGCGAAATCGCCAAGTTCCTTCATCGCGCCCAGCACGGCGATCCGGCGGCTTGCCCGCGTGGCGCCGAGCTGCGCCAGCGTGGCGCGCATCGAGGCGGGATTGGCGTTGTAGCTTTCGTCGATCAGCAGCGCCTTGCCGCCGGTCGCGGCGATCTGGGTCCGCGCGCCGCGCCCGGCAAGCCCCGCCATCTCGCCCAGCGCCACGCCCGCCGCGCCCAGATCGCCCCCGGCGGCGCGCACGGCGGCCATCACCGCCAGCGAATTCATCACCCAGTGGTCGCCCGGCTCGGCCACGGTGTAGCAGACACGGCGATCGCCCATGTCGGCGGTCACCAGCGAACCGCCGTTCGCCGCCGGCACAGTATCGAGCAGACGGACCTGCGCATGCGCCGAGCGACCGAAGGCGACGACTTTCGCCCCGTGGCTCAGCGCCTTGTCGCGCAGGCGTTCATAGTGCGGGCTGTCGGCCGGAATCACCGCGGTTCCGCCGGGTTCGAGACCTTCGAATATCTCGCCCTTGGCGTCGGCGATGGCCTCTTCGCTGCCCAGCATCTCGATATGAGCGGGCGCGATGGTGGTGACGACGGCGACATGCGGGCGCACCTGGCGGGTGAGCGCGGCGATTTCGCCCGAATGGTTCATCCCCATCTCGAACACGCCGAAGCGGCTGCGTTCGGGCATGCGCGCAAGGCTGAGCGGCACGCCGACATGATTGTTGTAGCTCTTGACCGACCGATGGGCAGCTCCCCGGCTCGACCGGTCCAGCGCGGCGAAGATCGCTTCCTTGACCCCCGTCTTGCCGACCGATCCGGTCACGCCGACGATAGTTGCCTCGGTCCGCGAGCGCGCGGCGCGGCCCAGCGCCTCAAGCGCGGCCGCAGTATCGGTGACAAGCACGTGCGGACCTTCGACCGGCCGATCGACCACCACGGCCGCCGCGCCCTTCGCGAAGGCGGCGTCGACGAAACGGTGTCCGTCCATCGCGTCGCCCTTCAGGGCGACGAAGATGTCGCCGGGCAGGACATCGCGCGAATCGATCTCGACGCCCGAAGCCAGGAAATCGGCATTGGCCACGCCTTTCGCCGCCCGTGCCGCGGCGATCGCATCCCACAGCGCCAGCGCGCTTTCGTCGGAACTCTCGGCCGGCCATTCCAGGATGCGTGCGACGGCATTCATTGATCGTTACTCCCGGTTGAACCTGTGCATTCCCTGGCGACGGCGACATCGTCGAACGGCAATACGCGCATGGCGTCTCCCCGACCGACGATCTGACCCTGTTCGTGGCCCTTGCCGGCGATCAGGACGATATCCTCACGCTCGGCCTCGGCGACGGCGGCGGCGATGGCGGCCCGGCGGTCGCCGATCTCGCGCAGCCCCGGCGCACCTTTCATTACCATGGCGCGGATCGCCACGGCATCCTCTCCGCGCGGGTTATCGTCGGTGACGATGGCGATATCCGCCTGCGCGGCGGCGACACGGCCCATTTCCGGCCGTTTGCCCTGATCGCGATCCCCGCCCGCGCCGAATACGACGATCAACCGACCCTTGGCATGGGGACGCAGCGCGGCGATGGCCGCTTCGAGGGCATCGGGGGTATGGGCATAGTCGACATAGACCGGCGCGCCGGCCCGGTTGATCGCCGCGCGCTCCAGCCGCCCGCGCACCGGCTGAAGTCGGGTCAGGGCATCGAAAGTCGCAGCAGGATCGCCGCCCGTCGCCATGACCAGCCCGGCGGCGACAAGCGCGTTGGCGGCCTGATAGCCGCCGATCAGCGGCAGATAGACGTCGAGCGCCACGCCGGCATGCTCCAGCTTGAGCAATTGCCCGAGCTGCCCCGGCGTGCGCGACACCAGACGGATATCCTCCCCGCCCTCGCCCACCGTGAACAACTTCAGACCCCTCGCGCGGGCGTGATCGACGGCGCGCGCCGACCAGGTGTCGTCGGCCCAGACCACCGCCGTGCCGCCATCGGCAACCACTTCGTCGAACAGGCGCATCTTGGCGGCGAAATAGCTGTCCATGTCGGCATGATAGTCGA
>Ga0075363_100000952_pt1 | contig 10282 bp, 6 predicted proteins | sample EndMetdeltDD1763_FD_71470 | JGI IMG/M metagenome (GOLD analysis project Ga0075363, IMG submission 71470) | Populus endosphere microbial communities from Tennessee, USA - Endosphere MetaG P. deltoides DD176-3 | ecosystem: Host-associated > Plants > Roots > Endosphere | place: USA: Tennessee...
GTCCAGGGTGCCAAGGAGTACGACCTGCAGGTCAGCTCGGACCAGAACTTCACCGACCCGACCAAGATCATCAACTACACACCGACCCGGACCACGTCGGCGATCAACCCGGTCCTCGCGGCGCCGAACACCTACTACGCGCGAGTGAAGGCCGACCTGGGCGGCGGCATCTCCACGGCGTACTCGCAGCCCACGTCGTACACCATCCAGGGCCTCGCCGCCGCGACCCGGCTCAGCCCGGCCGACAACGGCGTCGTCACCGACGCGGTGCTGGACTGGAAGCCGGTGCCGGGCGCAGCGACCTACCAGCTGCAGATCGACGACGACAGCAACTTCGGCTCACCAGTGGTCGACCAGTACGACATCGACGGCACGCGCTATGCGCCCCCGGAGACCGTCGGCAACGACACGTACTACTGGCGGGTCCGCCCGATCGACGCCGCTGGCAACGCCCGCGCGTGGACGGTTGCCGACCGCGCCACCTTCCAACGGGCCTGGCCGGGCCAGGTGCACCTGCAGTACCCCGCCGACGCGGCGACCGTGGGGAACCCCTTCTACTACCAGTGGAGCCCCAGCGAGCGCACGTCCAGCTCGCAGGAGGACCTTGCCCTGTCGAGCAGCTACACCCTCGAGGTGAGCACCTCGGCGACCTTCCAGGGCACCGTCATGCGCTGCAACACGGTGAACACGACGTGGGTCCCGCAAGGGGCGAACTCGTGCTGGCCCTCGGCGTCCGGGACCTACTACTGGCGCGTGATCGGGCACGACGACTTCGGCAGCAGCCGTCCGGCGACCGACCAGCCGAGCGCCGAGGTACGCAGCTTCACCTACCGGCCGGAGGTGCCCACCCTCATCTCCCCTGTCGACGGCGAGCACGTCACGATCCCGACCTTGACCTGGAGTCCGGTTCCCGGCGCGGCCCGCTACCGGGTCACCATCACTCCGTCCGCGGGTGGCGGTGCATCCGTCGACACGACCGCCTCGACGTCGTTCACACCGCACGCGAAGCTCGACCCCGGTGACTACACCTGGCAGGTGCAGACCCTCAGCCAGGACAACCGTCTCGGCACCATGTTCATCTTCGACCAGGGGAGCTTCCACGTCGACGCGTTGCCGGTCGCTGTGGGCACCAGCCCCGACCCCTTGAACTCGCCATCGGGGCGACGGTTCCCGACGCTCGAGTGGACCCCGGTGGCAGGCGCCACCCGCTATGAGGTGTGGGCCAAGCCGGCCGCGAACGCGGCGTACACGCTGCTCGACGACGACTTCGAGTACGCCGCCGGTGAGTCGCTCGACGGCGCCTACCTCGATCCTGGCGACTACGACTGGTTCGTCAAGGCGTTCAACGTCAACGGCGGGCTGATCGCCGGCGGACCGGACGGCACGTTCACCATCAACCCTCTCGAGGTCATCCCCGACGACCAGCAGTACGCCGCCCTCGCGGGCACCCTGCTGCCGGACGACCCCGAGGACGCCGACGCGGACCTGGACGCCGACGACTGCCGCACCCAGATCCTCAGCGCCGGCAACCAGAGCGAGTGCGACTCGCTCCGCAACACCCCGGTGCTCCGCTGGGCGGACAAGCCCAACGTGGGCTACTACCTCCTCTACGTCGCCCATGACAAGGAGATGACCAACCCGGTCTACGACCTCAACCAGGACGGGATCTTCACCCCCATCACGCTCAGCCAGCCGATGTGGACGCCCAGCGCCGCGCTGCCCGACAGCCAGGCCGGGACGGCGTACTACTACCGCGTCGTGCCCTGCTCCTACCAGAAGTGCGAGGCGCTCACGCACGCCCAGCACTCCTTCGACAAGCTCAGCCGCAAGGTGGTGCTCAACCCGGCGCTCTACACGCCGGCGAACGGCAGTGCCCCGGTGGAGTGCCCCGTGGACCCGTCCCCGCCGAACCACCCGGTGTGCCAGAACGACGTGACGCTGTCGTGGCAGGACTTCCGCACCACCGAGAAGTCCCCCTACCTGCCCACGCCGCCGACCCCGGACCGACCCAACGACGTCGCGACTCCGCTGCAGACCCCCGGCCGCACCGAGGCGCAGAGCTACGTCGTGCAGACCGCGCAGGACCCGGGCTTCCAGAGTCTGATCGAGACCGCTGAGGTCGACCAGACGACGTTCACGTCCTTCGAGACCACCTACCCGGAGGGCCCGGTCTACTGGCGGGTCCAGGCCGTCGACGGTTCGGGCAACGAGCTCGACTGGAGCGACACCGGGGTCTTCGACAAGGTGTCTCCGGCTCCTGTCCTGCTCTCCCCGGACGGGACCCAACCCGTCCGAGGGGATCTGTTCTTCTCGTGGAGCTCGCTGCCGTTCGCGGCGAAGTACCGCATCGAGGTCTACAAGAACCACGACACCGCGGCCAACGCCGTCAACCTGGCGTTCCCCGTCGCGACCATCCAGTCGCGGATGGTGTCGCTGACCGGGCTGCTGCCCCAGCTGCCACAGATGCCCAACGGGGACGACCCCTATGTCTGGCGGGTCCGGCGCATCGATGCCGCCAACCGGACCGGAGCCTGGAGCGACTGGGGTCACTTCAAGATCGTCGAGCCCTCCGCGACCCAGACCTCGCCCCCGGACAACGCCTCGGTGGAACCGTCCGACGCGCTCTTCACCTGGTCTGCCCTGGCCGGCGCCGAGAGCTACCGCTTCGAGCGGCGACTGGTCGGAAGCCTCACGAACGTCGAGCCGATCACCACGCGTGCGCTCTCCTGGGCACCGCAGCTCGCGATCGCGGGCGGCAACTGGGAGTGGCGGGTCACCCCGATCGACGCATCGGGCAACAGCCTCACCCCGTCGGCGTGGCGTCCGTTCACGGTGCAGGACACCGTGTCGGCGACGACCGGGGTCACGATCAGCGGCTCCGGCCGGGTCGGCACCCCGCTGACGATCACCACCCCACCCTCGTGGAACTTCGGCGCCGCGGTCACCACCACCTATCAGTGGTACCGGGGCACCGGCGCGATCAGCGGCGAGGTCGGCCAGACCTACACGATGACCAGCGCCGACATCGGCAAGAGCATCTCGGTCAGGGCCACCGGCACGCGGGCCGGCTACCTCTCCGGCACCACGACCTCCAATGCCATCACGGGCCTGAAGGGGCTGGCGCCGATCGCAGTCACCAACGTGTCGGTCAGCGGCACCGGCAAGGTCGGCACGAGCCTGACGCTCAGTCCACCGGTCTGGGACAACGACTTCACGACCACGACCTACCAGTGGCAGCGGGACGGCGCCAACATCTCCGGCGCCACCCAGACGACGTACGCCGTCGTGGCGGCCGACGTCGGCAAGGCACTGACCGTCGTGGCCACCGGCACCCGGACCGGCTATGACAACGGCACCTCGACCAGCGCCCCGGTGACCGGTCTGAGCGGTGACGCGCCGGCGGCTACGACCGACGTGATCATCAGTGGTGCCAACAACAAGGTGGGCACCACGTGGACGCTGACCGCACCGGTGTGGAACACCGCCGGCGTGGCGACGACGTACCAGTGGTACCGCGACGCGACCGCGATCACCGGCGCCACGGGCAGCAGCTACAAGCTGGCCGAGGCCGACGCGAACGCCTCCGTCACGGTGCGCGCCACGGGGACGAAGGCGGGCTACCTGAGCGGCAGCTCGACCAGCAACGCCGTCACCGTCGCCCCGCTGGATCCGCTCGTGGCCTCGACCCTGCCCACCATCACCGGCGTCGCCGCGGCGAAGGAGACCCTGACCGCAACCCCGGGCACCTGGCAGATCTCGAGCGGGATCACCTACGCCTACCAGTGGTTCGTCAACGGGGAGGCCGTGGCCAAGGAGACCAAGGGCAGCTACGTCGTGCGCAGCCGCGACGCCGGGCTTCCGGTCTCGGTGCGAGTCACCGCCAGCGCACCCAACTGGAAGTCGGGCACGGCCTCCAGCGCGGCGGTGACGGTCGCGAAGCTGACCTCGACGACCACGGCGACCGCGGCGAAGACGAAGATCACCCAGCGCGAGCGCGGCGTGCTCACGGTGAAGGTCGCCCTGATCGACTTCGGTGTCTCTCTCGGCCAGGTCCAGGTCAAGGACGGCGCGAAGATCATCGCCAGCCCGGGACTCCAGACGGGGAAGAACGGGGTGCTGACGATCCGGCTCAAGAAGCTGAAGCTCGGAAAGCACAAGCTGACCATCACCTACCTCGGCAGCGCCTCGACGGCTCCGTCGTCGGACAAGGTGACGATCAAGGTCGTCAAGGGGCCGAAGAAGTAACGCACGGGCGGCGCCCGGCTGCAGGTCAGCCGGGCGTCTCCGCCTGCTCCTTGACGAGCACGACGAGCAGGGCCTTGGACACCGCCCACAGCGCCGGCCAGCGCCGCAGCGCGGCCATGCCCCAGCGGTAGTGCACCGGCGTACCTGCCTTGGTCGCCGACGGGTCCTGGGGCAGCACGAAGTGAGCCGTCAGCTCGCCCTGCCGACGGACGTCGCGGAGCAGGGATCGGTAGGTGGGTGCGTAGGACGCGTCCTCGTAGCTGGTCCCCCGCCCTGTCCAACGCAGGTAGCGGTCGGCCCACGGCAGCGGCAGCCAGGACAGGAAGGGCAGCCGGTAGTGCGCCTCGATCGGCCAGGTCTTGTTGGGCACCAGCACGAACGCCACGCCCCCGGGTCGCAGGGCCGCCGCGATGCGCTGGAGCGCCACGTCGTGGTCGGGAAGGTGCTCGTAGACGTTGTCGAGGACCACCAGGTCGAACGCGCCGACGTCGTGCAGCGCCTCGACGCCACCATGGCGGTGCTCCAGGACGCCGTGCTCCTCCACGCCGGCGGAGGCCACCGCGGACGCGTGGAGGTGGGCCGCCGGTTCGAGAGCGACCACCCGGCGGCAACGGCGGCTGAGCTCCAGGGCGGTCCGGCCGTAGCCGGAGCCGACGTCGAGGACGTCGAGCTCTGACGCCGGCTTCGACAGCCACGGCGCGCAGGTCGCCAGCACCTGCCGCGCCATCGCGTCCGCGACCCGATGGCGCGACGCCTCGAAGTCGGTGAACGCGTCGTAGGACGGTCGGTCGGTCACAACACTCCCGGGCGGTCCACGGCCAGGTCATCCATGATGATCGCGGTGCGATCGGTCCGCAGTATCGCAGCATGCAGGGCCAACGGGAGGACGGGCCCGACCAGTGCTGAGATCACGACCCGGCGGTCCGGGCCGAGCGGGAGGACGAGGATCGCGAGGCTGACCAGGACCGCGAGCGCCCAGCCCGCAGCCGCCACGAGGTGTCGGTCCATGGCCACGAAGGCGATGCCGGACAGCGAGAGCATGGCGATCAGGGTCGCGCTGACGACCAGCGCAGCCGCCTCGCCCGGTGCGATGTCGAAGTCGTCACCCGCCGACACTCGGAGCGCAGCACCACCGACGGCCGCCGCCCCGACGGCCGCGGCAACGCCGACCACCGCGATGACGCGCCAGAGAGCGAACACGGTCGACCGCGCGGTGCGGTCGGACGTCAGCACGTGCACGAGGGCGTAAGGCCGGAAGCCGTTGACCAGCAGGATCACCGGTGACCGGAAGAGCACGAGCGCAGCCACGACACCCGCACTGGCCACCCCGGCGTCCCCGTGCGACGTCGCAGCGACAAGCGCCGGGTAGCCCGCGATGAGCAGCGCGGCGAGCCCGGCAGCCGCCACCGCCGAGGCGGCGCGGCCCACGAACGCCCCCGCCGAGTCCCAGCCGAATCCGGGCAGCCGCAGGAGCCACGGCAGGAACGGGAGCCACACGAGGCTGCCGGACAGCACCGCGACCAGCTGTGCCGCGGCGTTCCCGTCGGCCCTCGCCACCGCGACGACCGCCACGAGGCGAACCCCTGCGTCGAGCAGCAGCAGCACGCATGCCCACCGCCATCGCCCGCGCGCAGAGAGGAACCCGTGGACCGTCACCAGCCCGGCCAGGCCACCGCCGGCGACCACCATGCATCCGAGGAGCAACGGCCCGGTGGCGAGGTGGCGCGCCCACAGGGGCGCAGTCGCGCAGGCTCCCCCGCCCAGCGCGAGTCCGAGCGCGACCGGAAGCCCGAGCGTGCGCAGGCGGAGCGGCCCGGAGTCGGGCCGGCTCGCGGTGGTGCGGGTGACCTCCTGCTGCAGCCCGGCGAGGCTTCCGGCCAGTGCGTAGTAGGCCGCCCAGAGGACGGCGAACCCCACGTAGTCGGCGCTGCCGGCCACCCGTGCGTAGACGACGAGCGTGGCGTACGCCGCGAGGCCGGTGGCCACGGTGGTCCCCGCCACCAGCCCGACCGGGCCGCGGCGACCGTCGGCGGTCATGTCGACGGCGGTCTGCGCAGCACAGCGGTGTAGGCCAGCGTCGGCTTGGCCGGGGCGAAGCCGACGACGTCACGCCGCGGCCAGCCGATGCCGTCGACCGCCGCGTGGTAGCGCTCGCGGTCGATGTCGTCGACCAGCAGGAGTCCACCCGGCCGCACCTTCGCCGTGGCTCTGGCGGCGCAGCGGGCGCGCTCGCGACCGTCGACGACGACCAGGTCGAGCGAGTCGTCCGGCCGGTCGTCGATCGCAGCGACGTAGTCGGCGTAGTCGGCATCCGGCGAACGGCGCAGGAGCGTCCAGCGGGGCGAGTCGATCGACCGCTCGAGCTCATCGGCCCAGCCGTCGTGGTGCTCGACCGTGATCACGTCGGCGCCGCGGTCGAGGAACCAGAGCGTGGAGCCGCCCCCGCCGTACTCGAACACGCGTGACCCGGGCCCGATCACGGCGGCCAGCTCGTCGATGAGCCGGAACGGCAGCCACGGAAGACGCAGCTTCATCGTGCTGCGGCCTCGGGTGGCGGCGAGCCGAGGCAGCTCGCGACCGGTGCCAGGGTGCCGGGCCAGCACCTTCGCGCTCCGGCCGGCCAGGCGCAGCTGGGTGCGCACCATCTTCGCCGTCACAGGCATCAGCCCACCTCCGCCGTCGTTCCCGAGCCCGCCTCCACGTCCGGGACCGGGGTGGACAGGAACCGAGCGTAGGCCCGGGAGAGCCCCCACCGTGGGAGCACACGGAAGGCGCCCCTGATCGCCAGGTTGAGCGTGGCGCGTCCGCGGCCCACGAGGCCGTAGGACCTCAGGTTGCGCTGGAGCTGACGCTCGAGCGCGAGGTAGCCGCGCGCGGAGCGGCGACGCAACATCCCGTCGCCCGCGCGGAACAGCACGAGTGGCTCGGCGAGGTTCATCATCCGTGCGCCACCGGCGAGCATCCGCGCGAAGAGGTCGTAGTCCTGCATGTAGCGCATCGAGGGGTAGCCGCCGACCTCGAGCGCCAGTGAGCGTCTGTAGACCGCGGTCGGATGGTTGACCGGGTTGTTGAACCGCATCCGGCGAGTGATGGCGTCGTGGCCGGCCGGGTTGGCGCGCAGCCGGGTCGGGTGGCCCGGGTCGGTGTCGAACTCCCACATCGCGGCGCCGCAGAGGTCGGCGCCGGTCCGGTGGAGCGCCCTCAGCTGGGTCTCCAGACGGTGCGGGAGCAGCAGGTCGTCCGCGTCCATCTTGGCGATCCAGGTGCCGGTGGCCGCCGCGAGCCCGGCCTGGTTGGCGACGCCGGCGCCTTGGTTGGTCGCCAGTGCCACGCGCACGACGTGGGCGCGCGATGCGGCGTACCGGTCCAAGAGAGCGTCGTGTGCGGGAGTCAGCGGGCCGTCCTCGACGATGACGACCTCGTCGGCCGGCCGGGTCTGAGCGTCCAGACTCTCGAGCGCGCTGCCCAGGGCGCCGGCGGCCACGCCGGCGTGCACCGGGAGCAGCACCGAGACGGTCTCGCCGGTCACGTGATCGCCACCTCCGCCGAGGTCCCGGCGACCTCCTGCGCCGGGCCGGACCCGGCCTCCGCCCGCGGGCGCAGCAGGAGCGCGACGGCGGCGAACCCGACGAAGGCGATTGCCATCAAGGCACCGGTCCCGGGCGCCGGGAGGTGCAGCCAGCCGGGATCGTCTGCCGACACCGGACGGTCCAGCTCCGCGAGCTGCACGTGGACCACGGACACGACGTGCGCGACCGCGAGCAGCACCACCGCCAGCACCACCGGACGGACGTCACGCATCGCGGCGCGCCAGCGGGCCCGGTCCAGGACCAGACCCGTGAGCAGCATGACGCCGGCGGTGAACGGCAGGTCGTAGCGGCCCTGCCACATGCCACCCCGGCCCTGGAGGGAGACGGCGACGAGCGCGGACGGCACCACGAAGCACAGGGCCGTCGCCAGCAGCACGGCCGCCCGACCCTGACCGGCCCCGCGGCGTACGCCGGCGACCAGCAGGGTCAGCAGGAGCACGAGCACGAGCAGGTGCACCTCGAGCGGCGCGGGCTGGTCGCGGAAGGGGAACGCGCCGATGCTGCCGAGGATCCAGTTCGGCCAGCGGACCACCTGCCCCCAGCTCGCGTCGATGTCGACGTTGTTGGCCCCGGGCAGGACCGCCTCGTTGCCCCGGTTCCACAGCATCACCGAGCCGCTGATCACGACCGCGAGCGCGCACGCCAGCGCGATCTGACCGCGATGTCGCCGCACGACCGCGAGCAGCGGCCGCGGCCCGCGCAGGGCCACGACGCACGTGAGGATCAGCACGACCCACAGCGGCCCCAGCGTGCGCAGGCCGGCGAGCAGGGCGACGGACAGGGTCGCGGCGGCCAGCAGCCAGCGCTCGCGCCGCCGCAGGGCGGAGTCGACCGGCTCTCCCCCGCCGAGCCCGAGCAGCGCGGCCCAGAGACAGACCCCGGCGGCCATCTCGAGGCCGTTCGGAGCCACGATGGAGGTCGAGTAGACGAGCGTCGGCGTGAGCCCGACCAGAAGTCCCACGAAGGCCCACGACCCGCGGCTCCAGGTGCTCAGGCACCACGCGGCGAGCGCGAGCACCAGCGCGCACAGAACTGCGGACATGACGCGCATCGCGTAGAGCGCGTGGGTGCCGGCGAACGGCTCGCCCGCCGTGCCGACGACCCAGTAGTAGACCGGCTCGTAGTTGGCTGCCGACGTCGTGACGCGCACGGTGCCGCTGGTCGCGCCCGGTCCGTCCCCGGCGCAGGTCTCGCTGACGATGTAGGGCAACGACTCGCACTGGCCCTGCGCCGCCTTCGCGAAGTCGGCTGGAACGTCGACCAGCAGCCCGCGACCACCGGCCGGCTGGTCGTGCAGCCGCCACTGGCCGGACGCCACCCCCGCCGCCCGGAAGGCGTGGTCGAACTCGTCGAGGCCGCGGAACGGTGGGAGCGCGAGGATCCACGCAGCCTGGGCCACCAGGGTCGCCAGCAGCACCAGCGCAGCGACGCGCGCACCACTTCCTCCGGCCCTCACACAGCGACGGTAGCGAGGACTGGACCAGTCCACTGGTGAGCCCGCCCGAACTCGTTCGTTCGGCGGCCCGCATGGCCCGAGTGGGCCATGCGGTCGACGTCGTTCGACCCGACTTCATCGGTGCGGGTCCGGCGGCGGCGCGGCGTTCCTAGGGTGAGGAGGGTGACCACCGATGAGGCAGTACCGCGTGCCGTCGTGGTCGTGCCCATGCACAACGAGGCGACCGTGGTCGCCGACGTGGTCACCGAGCTCCTCACCGCATTCGCGGTCGTTGTCTGCGTTGACGACGGGAGCAGTGACGACAGCGCGGCAGTTGCCCGTGCGGCTGGCGCAGTGGTGGTCCCCCACCCCACCAACCTGGGCCAGGGCGCCGCGCTGGAGACCGGGATCCGGTTCGCGCTCTCCCTGCCGGCCACCGAGTACGTCGTCACCTTCGACGCCGACGGCCAGCACGACGTGGCCGACGCCCGGGCGATGGTCGAACGCGCGGTCCACCGCGACCTCCAGGTCGTGCTGGGCTCACGGTTCCTCGATGCCTCCGGGCAGGTGCCCTTCGCCCGTCGCCTCCTGCTGCGCGGTGCGGTCCGGTTCACGCGGCACACGACGGGGCTGGCACTCACCGACGCGCACAACGGGCTTCGAGTGCTTCGCCGCGACGCCGCCGAGGCGGTGCGCCTGCGGCTGCACGGCATGTCGCACGCGAGCGAGATCCTGACCGTGCTGGCACGTTGTGACTTCTCCGTCGAGGAGCACCCCGTCACCATCCGCTACACCGACTACTCCCGAGCCAAGGGTCAACGCGGCTACAACGCGCTCAACATCCTGTTCGACCTCGCGGTCAACCGGGTGAGGGCGGCCGCATGATCATCAAGCTGCTGCTGATCGGCGCGCTCGCCGCGGCGGCGTACACGCTCGTGCACGGCCGCCGGACCGCGCTCAGCCTCCTCGTCCGTCGCGCCATCGCGCTGCTGGCGATCGCGGTCGGCGCGGT
>Ga0075363_100000953_pt1 | contig 10281 bp, 8 predicted proteins | sample EndMetdeltDD1763_FD_71470 | JGI IMG/M metagenome (GOLD analysis project Ga0075363, IMG submission 71470) | Populus endosphere microbial communities from Tennessee, USA - Endosphere MetaG P. deltoides DD176-3 | ecosystem: Host-associated > Plants > Roots > Endosphere | place: USA: Tennessee...
CCACAGCACGATGGCGGCGACGGTCAGGCACACCGTCAGCGTGATCTGCGGCCCGACGCCCAGCGACCAGGCCCGGATCAGCGCGGCGATCGCCATCGCGATCGCGATCAGGAAGCCGGTCGACATCTCCTTCGCGACGACGGCGGGCAGGTCTCGCAGCCGGACCTGACCGGTGCCCATCGCGCGCACCAATGTGGTGGTGATCTGGGTTCCAGTGTTGCCTCCGGTGCCGATCAGCAACGGGATGAAGAACGCGAGGGCGACGACGGCCTCCATCTCGTCTTCGAACGCCCGCAACACTGTGCCCGTGTACGCCTCGGCGATGAACAGCACGAGCAGCCAGACGATCCGCTTGCGCCACAGCAGCCATGGCGAGGCGCGCAGGTAGGGCACCTCCAATGGGGTTGATCCACCCTGCTTCTCGGCGTCCTCGGTGGTCTCTTCTTTGATGATGTCCAGCGCCTGGTCCTCGGTGACGATGCCGAGCAGCCGGTTGTCCCCGTCGACGACGGGTAGCTCCTCCAGGCGCCGGTTCACGCACAATTGCGCGGCGTGCTCGGCCTCGGTGAGCGGTTCGACGCTGACGACGTCGCCGTCGATTAGGTCGGCAATGGCGCGATCGGCCTGCGCCAGCACCAGACTGCGAAACGGGACCGCGCCAAGCAGCTGCTGGTCGGAATCCGTGACGTAGACGCAGTTGCCGGTGTGTGCGTCCTTCTGCTGTTCGGAGATCTCGCGGCGGATGTGCGCCACCGCCTCCTCGGCAGTCACCGTCGGGCCCAATGTCAGGGTGTCCGTCGACATGTGCGCGGCGACCGAATCCGGTGGCCACACTAGCAACTCGCGCAGATGCTTGGCTGTGTCGATCGGCATCGCCGACAGCAGTGAGTCCCGCGCGTCGTGCTGGTAGCGGCGCAGAATTCGCACCGCATCGTTGGAGTCCAGCGCGGTCAGCAGTTCGGCGGCCCGTGGAACCGGTAGCGACTTGACGACTTTGGCGGCCAGTTGGCTATCGACTGACACGAGTAGCTCGGGGGCGACCTCTGCGTCGAGGCCCTCGCCGAGGCGGCGGCGGTCCGCGGACGAGAGCCGGGATAGCTCGTAGGTGCGTTCGGCGGGATCGTCGACAACATCCAGCCACAACGCGAGTGCCTTCGGGGTTTGCATGTCGATGGCCTGACGCAAACTGATCGAAGCCTGACTTGTGCCGCCGCTCATGGCGGGGAAGCTACACCCCCTGTTCGATCACAACTGCGAGTCCGGGAACGCGATCACCGAGAGGAAACGAATCGGCAGCTCGACCAGGTCGACCGGGCCGTGCGCGCCTTCGCCGTCGAACTGCAGCGAGTCGCCCGGATGCAGCCGGTACACCGAGCGGCTGTGGCTGTAGTCCATCACCCCTTCGAGCACGAAGATGAACTCGGTGCCAGGATGCTGAAACAGGGGATAGGTCTGGCTCTTGGCCGACAAGGTGACGTGCAGACATTCGAGGCGCTTGTGCTCGCCGCGCAGCGAGCCGAGCAGCCGGTACTCGTGGCCTTCCTTGGTGCCGTTACGGACGATGCGTGCGCCCGTGCCCGCGGTGACGAACGAGGCCGGACGTTCGACGTCCGCGCCGCGGAACAGGCTGGTGACCGGTACGTCGAAACCGTTGGCCAGCAGCGCCAGCGTGCTCAGGCTGCACGACGTCTGGGCGTTCTCGATCTTGGACATCATCGCCTTGGAAATACCTACGCGAGTGGCCATCTCGGCAACGGTGAGGCCCTGTTGCAGGCGCAGCTGACGGACGTTGCGCCCGATCGCCGCCTCCAGCTCGAGCTCTTCGACCGGCGCCTGCGGGTCGCGGTCGCGAGCTGTTCCCGATCGATTGCGGAGCAGGGGGACGTCAGACATGGTTCTCCGGACGCGTCAACGCATCTGTCCGGCACCGGAATACGGGTACGGGCTGGTGAGCAGATCGCCCTCGGTGAACCGCGACAGCCGGAAGTCGCTCTCGGGGATGCGGGGGTCGGCGCTGCGGCCGTCGACGACGAGATCGGCGATCAACCTGCCGACCGCGGGTGCGATCTTGAAGCCATGGCCGCTGAATCCGGCGGCGACCACGAGTCCGTCGACGCAGGTGCGGCTGATGACCGGATTCCAGTCCGGTGTGACGTCGTAGCAGCCGGCGTAGCTGCCGGTGATCGCCGCGTCGGTGAAGCCGGGAAACCTGGTGCCGACCCGTTCGACGGTGTTCTCGACGAAGGCTTCCGTGGCGCGATTGAGGTAGTCGTCGGGGTCGGCGTGCTCGACGTCGGAGAGATCGCTGTTGCCGAACAGCAGTTCACCGCCGAGTTCGGGGCGGATGTATTGCAGCGAAACCAGATCCGAGAACACCGGTACGTTGCCGATCTCGACTCCAGGCGCGATTGTCACGAGCTGCTCGCGGACCACCCGAATGGGCACATCTATGCCGTACGGCGACAGGAAGTCGTGCGTCCAAACGCCGGTGGCCACGATGACGGTGTCCGCGGCGATCTCGGTGCCGTCGGCCAGCCGCACGCCGGTGACTTTGTCACACTCGATCAACAGACCGGCCACGGTGGTGCCCTGACGAATCCGTACACCCGCGGCCCGCGCGGCGATGGCGAACGCCTGCGCCGTCTGGTAGGCGTCGCCATAGCCACCGCGCACCTCCCACGCGAAGGCCCCGAACGGCGACAGATCGGCGTGGGGCCACAGCCGGGCGACCTCGGCGGCGTCGATCTCGTCAGTCTGGACGCCGACTGCTCGTTGTGCGGCAAGGCTTTTGCGTAGTGGCTCGACATCTCCGTCGCCAACCCCGACGACGTAGCCGGTCTGCCGGAAACCGATGTCGTGGCCGAAAATCTCGTCGGCTTTCTCGAATACCTCCAGGCCGACTGTGGCCATCGCCGCCAGCGAGCTGACCCCGTAGTGGCAGCGCACGATGCCGCTCGATTTGCCGGTCATTCCGGAGCCGACAGTATTGCGCTCGGCCACCACGACATTCGTGACACCACGCTGCGACAGCGCCCAGGCCGCTGCGGCGCCTTCGATCCCGCCGCCGACGATCACCACGTCCGCGGTTGTCATCGGCCGGGAATCCATTCGGTACCGGCCAACGGGACACGTGCCATGGCGGCCGCCTCGATGGTGACGGCCACCAGGTCTTCGGGTTCCAGATGGCACACATGCGACTTGCCGCAGGCCCGGGCGATGGTCTGAGCCTCCATCGTCAGCACCCGCAGGTAATTGGCGAGCCGCCGGCCGCCCTCGACGGGGTCGAACCGCGACGCCAGCTCGGGATCCTGGGTACTGATACCGGCCGGATCGGTGCCGTCCTGAAAGTCGTCGAAGAAACCCGCGGCGCTGCCGAGCTTTTCGTAATCGGCTGCGTAGCGGGGGTGGTTGTCGCCCAGCGCGATCAGTGCCGCCGTACCGATCGCGACGGCGTCGGCCCCCAGTGCCAGTGCCTTGGCCACGTCGGCCCCGGTGCGGATGCCGCCCGACACGATGAGTTGCACTTTCCTGTGTACCCCAAGCTCCTGCAGCGCCTGTACCGCCTGTGGCACCGCCGCCAGCGTCGGTACGCCGACGTGTTCGATGAACACCTCCTGCGTGGCCGCCGTGCCACCTTGCATCCCGTCGACCACGACGACGTCGGCTCCCGCGTGCACCGCGAGCTTCACGTCGTAATAGGTGCGGGTGGCGCCGACCTTCACGTAGATCGGCTTCTCCCAGTCGGTGATCTCCCGCAGCTCGTTGATTTTGATCGTCAGGTCGTCGGGCCCGGTCCAGTCGGGATGCCGGCACGCCGAACGTTGGTCGATGCCCTCCGGCAGCGTGCGCATACCCGCGACACGTGCCGAGATCTTCTGCCCGAGCAGCATGCCGCCTCCGCCCGGTTTGGCGCCCTGGCCGAGGACGACCTCGATCGCGTCGGCCTTGCGCAAGTCGTCGGGGTTCATGCCGTACCGCGACGGAAGGTATTGGTAAACCAGATTTTTGCTCTGTGTGCGTTCCTCGCGGGTCATGCCGCCGTCGCCGGTCGTGGTCGAGGTTCCGACGGCACTGGCGCCGCGACCGAGTGCCTCCTTGGCCGGACCGGACAGCGCGCCGAACGACATCCCCGCGATGGTGACCGGAATGTCGAGGTGCAGTGGGTACTTGGCGTAGCGGTCGCCGAGCACGACGTCGGTGTCGCACCGTTCGCGGTAACCCTCCAGCGGATAGCGCGACATCGACGCTCCGAGGAACAGCAGGTCGTCGAAATGAGGGAGCGGACGCTTGGCGCCCCAGCCGCGGATGTCGTAGATGCCGGTTTCGGCGGCGCGGTGGATGGCGGCGATGGTCGACCTGTCGAATGTCGCGGATTCACGCAGGCCCAGCCGTGCGCGGTCGTCTGCGCTGGAGTCCATCAGTACGCCGCCGCGTTGTCGACGTGGAAGTGATACAGCGACCGGGCCGAACCATAGCGGGTGTAGGCGGCGGTGTCATCGTCGAATCCAGCTGCTGCCAGGAGTGATTCGAGCTCGCTGTGATGTTCGGGCCGCATCTCCTTGGCGACACAGTCGGCGCCCAGCGAGGCGACGTTGCCGCGGACGTAGATGCGTGCCTCATAGATCGAGTCGCCGAGCGCCTCGCCCGCGTCGCCGCGGACGACGAGCCTGCCCGCCTGCGCCATGAAGGCGCTCATGTGTCCGACGTCGCCACCGACCACGATGTCGACCCCCTTCATTGAAATACCGCATCGCGCCGCGGCTTTACCCTCGATCACCAGTAGTCCGCCGTGCGCGGTGGCACCCGCGGACTGGGATGCGCTGCCCTTGACCCATACGGTGCCGCTCATCATGTTCTCGGCGACGCCGGTGCCTGCATTGCCGTCGATCGTGACGTGCGCCTGCTGATTCATGCCGGCGGCGTAGTAGCCGACATGACCGTCGATCTGCACGCGTATCGGTGCATCCAGACCGACCGCGACGTTGTGTGCGCCATCGGGGTGCGCGATGACGAACTCACCCGTCAGGCCCGGCGCGTGCAGTGCGGTGTTCACCTCGCGCAGTGGGGTGGTGGCCAGGTCGAACGCCACTAGCGTTTCCATGCGTAGATCACCTCCGGCTCGGGCTCCCAGATCCTGGCCTTCTCCACTCCGGGAAGCCCTGCGAGCGCGCGGTATTCGCTGCCCATGGCTACCCAGTCATCGGTTTCGGCGATGACGGCGGGCTTACAGGCGATGGCGTCGCGCACCACGGCGAACGAATCCCGGTTTGACACCAGCAGGGTGTAGAAGCCGTCAAACACGGCACAAAGCTCCTTGAGCGCCGCCTCGACGTCGCGGCCTTCGGCCAGCTGTTTGGCGATGAAACGTGCGCCAACCTCGGTGTCGTTCTCGCTGTCGAATGTCACTCCCGCCGCGCGTAATTCACGGCGGATGGTGGCGTGGTTGGCGAAGGATCCGTTGTGCACCATGCACTGTTCTGGCCCCACCGCGTACGGGTGGCAGCCCGCAGGCGTCACCGCCGATTCGGTGGCCATCCTGGTGTGTCCGACGCCCTGCCAGCCCTGGGCCTTCGCCAAGCCCCAGTTCTCGGTGAGCTCTCGCGGATGACCGACACCCTTGAGGACCGCGAGGTCGGCGCCGAAGCCGGCGACGAGCGCGTCGGGATACGCGGACTTGGCCGCCGCCAGGATGTTCTCCGACGAGGCCTGTGCGGTAAGAAGATACGTCGCGTCGAGCCGGGTCACCGATACACCGAGGGTCTCGGCCACCTCGTCGGCACTCGCGTCGACTTCGAGTAACGAGACGCACCCGTGCCCAGGTGGAGACCACGTCGGGTCGCCGTACACGGCGACGCCCGCCGAGTCGCTACCGCGATCGCCCATTTCGCACAACATGCCGGTCACGAGTTCCCCGAGTAGGGGATGCAGGTCGGGGTTGCGCAAGTGCAGGCCCACAATGCCGCACATTCGAAAAGCTCCTTTCGCCTAGAACGCGGTGAGGTAGTGATCGATTTCCCACGGCGTCACGGCGCTGTGGTAGGCGAAGAACTCATCGCGCTTGAGGCTCGCGAAGTAGGACGCCACTCCGTCACCGGCGGCGTCGAGCACACCGGCGATCACCGGGTCGCCTTCGAGCTCGTCGACAGCGTGCAGCAGCGTCGGCGGCAGCGCCGAACGACCCTGGGAGCCAACGTTACCGGGGTCGGTGCTGCGTTTGATGCCGTCGATACCGGCGCCGAGAGCCGCGGCGATCGCGAGGTAAGGGTTCGCCGATCCGTCGCCACCGCGCAGCTCGACTCGCTGATCGTCGGGCACCCGGATGTAGTGGGTGCGGTCGTTGCCGCCATAGCTCGGCGTGTTCGGCGACCACGCCGCCCCAGAGGAGGTGGCGGTCGCACGGGTCCGCTTGTACGAGTTGACCGTTGGCGCGACGACGGCCTGCAACGCGCAGGCGTGCTCGAGGATGCCGCCGATGAACGAGTACGCGGTCTCCGACAGTCCCAGCCCACGCTCGTCGGGAATGCCGGCACCGGCGGGGAACACCGGCGTGCCGCCGGTGGTCAGCGAAAGATGCAGGTGCAGACCACTTCCCGTGCGATCGGCGAACGGTTTGGGCATGAAGGTTGCCACCATTCCCCGCTCGGCGGCGATCATCGACAGCAGGTAGCGCAGCGTGACGACGCGGTCGGCGGTGGTCAGCGCGTCGGCGAACTGGAAGTTCTGCTCGAACTGACCGTTGCCGTCCTCGTGGTCGTTGGCATAGTTGGACCAGCCGAGTCCGTTCATCGCCGTCGAGATTGCGGTGAGGTGGTCATACATCCTGGTGACGCCGCGGGCGTCGTAGCAGGGTTGGGCGGCGGTGTCGTCGGTGTCGGCGGTGGACAGGGTGCCGTCGGCGCCGCGACGCAGCAGGAAGTATTCGACCTCCGCGCCGACCCACGGCTCGAAGCCGGCGTCGGACGCCTGCGCGATCATGGCTTTGAGGATGACCCTCGGCGCATAGGGCCACGGTTCGCCGTTGACGTGCGGGTCGCAGTGCACGATCGCCAGCCCGTCCTTGAGGAACGGGATCGGCGTGAACGAGTCGGGGTCCGGAATGGCCATCAGGTCAGGGTCTTTGGGTTCCTGCCCGATCGCGCCGACGGCGTATCCCGCGAACCCGACACCTTCGGTGGCGAGCAGGTCGACGGCCTCGACGGGTACCAGCTTGGCGCATGGCTTGCCGCGCAGGTCGATGAACAGCGCGAGGATGAACTTGGTCCCGGAGGCCTCAGCCAGAGACGCGAGATTGTTGGACATTGTGCGGAAACCCTGTCTCTTGTCAGGAAACCCGATACCTAAAGGCCAACCGGCGCGGCCGCATGGACCGCGCCGGTCGGCTACTCGTCAGACGGGTTGTAGTTCGTACGACGATTCGCGGTGGAACGTCGCGTCGATGCCCTTTTCCTCTTCGTCGGGCGAGATGCGGATGCCCATCGTCTTCTTGATGGCGAAGGCGATGATGCCGGCGACGACGAACGAGTAGATCATCACCGCACCCGCCGCGACGGCCTGCCGCCACAGCTGGTCGAACCCGCCTCCGTAGAACAGGCCGTTGACTCCGTTGGGCATCGACTCGCTGGCCAGGAAGCCGATCAGCAGGGTGCCGACGACGCCACCGACGAGGTGGACGCCGACCACGTCGAGCGAGTCGTCATAGCCGAAGCGCTCCTTGAGGCCCACCGCGTACACGCAGATGGCGCCTGCGATGGCACCCAGGATGATCGCGCCGACCGGGGTGACCGCACCGCAGGCCGGGGTGATCGCGACGAGACCGGTGATCGCGCCAGAGGCGGCACCGACACCCGTCACGTGGCCGTCCTTGATCTTCTCGACGGCGATCCAGGCCAGGGTCGCGGCGCAGGTCGCCACGAAGGTGGTCACCATGACGATCGAGGCCGAGTTGCCCGCGGCCAGCGCCGAGCCACCGTTGAAGGCGTACCAACCGGCCCACAGCAGACCGGCGCCGAGCAGCGTCAGCGGCACGTTGTGCGGCTTGCGCAGCTGACCCCAGCCCGCGGACTTGCCGAGCACGATGGCGACGGCCAGCGCGGCCGCGCCTGCGTTGATGTGCACCGCGGTGCCGCCCGCGAAGTCGACGGCGGCGAGCTTGTTGGCGATCCAGCCGCCAACGGAGTTTTCGGTCACCACGCCGTCGAACGCGAACACCCAGTGCGCGACGGGGAAGTAGACGAGCACCGCCCACACGGCGGCGAAGACCATCCAGGCGCCGAACTTCATCCGGTCGGCCACGGCCCCGGAGATCAGGGCGACGGTGATCGCCGCGAACAATGCCTGGAACAAAGCGAACAGTGTTATCGGCAGACCGGCGATCGTGGTGTTCGATTCGAGCAGGTCCGTCATACCGGCGAATTCGGTTATGTTGCCGAGGAATCCGCCGTAGGACGTGCCGAAGGTCATCGAGAAACCGAACAGCACCCACAGCACACCGACGATGGCGCATGCGCCGAACGTCATCATCATCATGTTGGTCGAGCTCTTGACGGACACCATGCCGCCGTAGAAAAGAGCGAGCCCGGGAATCATCAGCGTGAGGCCGATGATGCAACACAGCATGAATGCTGTGGTCCCTGTATCCACGTCCATATATGTCTCCTGAAGTGATGCGGCCCGCCTCCGGGCCGTTCACTGCCAGTAACCGATGTTTCTGTTACGTGGATCGGCTCATGATGTTGCCTGCACGTTAATAAGCGGCCGGTCGCTAGAGTTTCGGTAATGAGAGTTGATCGACGGTGGCGGATTGCGATTTTCGTCGTGATCGCCGCCGCGGCCCTGCTGGTGTTGTCTCAGACGGTCTTCGATCAGCCGCCCGAGGAATGCAAGCCGGTCAAGGACATGCTGGACTTCAACAGTTCGCAGGGTCAGCTGATCGCGTCGAAGGCCAGTGACTCGGACCCGGCCGTGCCGACGGCGGCCGAGGACGCCGTGTATCAGCAGTGGGCCGACGGCATGGCTCAGCGTGCACAGCAGGTCACCGAGCCCAACCTCGCGGCCACCGCCATCCAGGTCGCCGACGCGACCTCCAAATTCGTCGCGATGCTCCCGCGGGCGCGGGCCGAGTCCGAGAATCACGCGCCCGGCGCGCCTGCGCCGCCGTCATTTTTCGAGATGACCCTTCTGAACAAGCGCATCGGCGACGGACTCAACCAGCTGGCGGATGCCTGCAGCTAGACCGGCCGGGAAATGGGGGTGCGTCAAACCCTTATCCTTATTGGGATCTTTTCCCGCACCTGAAAGGCATGCCCAGTGGCGCTCGTCGTGCAGAAGTACGGCGGATCCTCGGTATCTGACGCCGAGCGGATCCGCCGCGTCGCCGAGCGCATCGTCGAAACCAAGAAGGCAGGTCACGACGTCGTCGTCGTGGTCTCGGCGATGGGTGACACCACCGACGACCTGCTGGACCTGGCCCGTCAGGTCTCGCCCGCCCCACCGGCGCGCGAGATGGACATGCTGCTGACCTCGGGTGAGCGAATCTCCAACGCCCTGGTCGCGATGGCCATCGACTCGCTCGGCGCGCAGGCGCGATCCTTCACCGGATCGCAGGCCGGCGTCATCACCACCGGCACGCACGGCAACGCCAAGATCATCGACGTCACTCCCGGCCGCCTTCAGGAGGCCCTCGACCAGGGCCTGATCGTGCTGGTCGCCGGGTTCCAGGGCGTCAGCCAGGACAGCAAGGACGTCACCACCCTGGGCCGCGGCGGATCCGACACCACCGCCGTCGCGCTGGCCGCGGCCCTCAACGCCGACGTGTGTGAGATCTACACCGACGTCGACGGCATCTTCACCGCCGACCCCCGCATCGTGCCCAACGCCCGCCACCTCGACACCGTGAGCTTCGAGGAGATGCTCGAACTGGCCGCCTGCGGTGCCAAGGTGTTGATGCTGAGATGCGTGGAATACGCGCGTCGCTACGACGTTCCGATTCACGTGCGCTCGTCGTACACGGACAAACCAGGCACTCTCGTCAAAGGATCGATGGAGGACATCCCGATGGAAGACGCCATCCTGACCGGAGTCGCGCATGACCGCAGCGAGGCCAAGGTCACCGTCGTCGCGCTGCCCGACGTACCCGGCTACGCCGCCAAGGTGTTCCGCGCGGTCGCCGACGCCGACGTGAACATCGACATGGTGCTGCAGAACATCTCCAAGGTCGAGGACGGTAAGACCGACATCACGTTCACCTGCTCGCGGGAGAGCGGGCCCGGCGCGGTGGAGAAG
>Ga0075363_100000954_pt1 | contig 10275 bp, 10 predicted proteins | sample EndMetdeltDD1763_FD_71470 | JGI IMG/M metagenome (GOLD analysis project Ga0075363, IMG submission 71470) | Populus endosphere microbial communities from Tennessee, USA - Endosphere MetaG P. deltoides DD176-3 | ecosystem: Host-associated > Plants > Roots > Endosphere | place: USA: Tennessee...
GGCGACCGCCGGCCTCGGCTTCCTCATCAACTACGCCCAGTTCAACTTCCTGATCCCCAAGATGTACGCCGCGATCCTGACGACCTCGGTCCTCGGCCTTGCTGTCAACTACAGCCTGGTCAGCCTGGAGCGGAGGTTCTCGCGCTGGCGGGTGTAGGCGGGGTTTGCCGTCGAGTGACGTGAAAGTGCTGTCCACCTCGTGATTTGACAGCACCTTCGCGTCACTCGACGCGAGACGGACCGCAGCCGATGCTCAGAGCCGGGGGTCGACCGGCTCCGACTCCAGCGCCAGGATCGCGAACACGAGCTGGTGCACCCGCCAGAGCGGGGCACCCTCGACGAACGCCGTGAGTGCGTCGAGGCCGAGGCCGTGCTCGCGCCGGGCCAGTTCGCGCTTCTTGCCGAGGTGGCGCTGGCGCAGCACGTCCAGGGAGTCGGTGTAGTCCGGGCCGTAGATGATCCGGAGGTACTCCCGCCCGCGCACCTTGAGGCCGGGCTGCACACGCGAGTCGACCGGGTCCGCCGGCTTCACGACCATGCCCTCGCCGCCGGCCGCCGTGAGCTCCTCCCACCACGCGGCGGCCGCAGCGCGCTGCTCGGCGGAGCCGAGGTCGACGAAGCGGTGCCGGGTCGGGGTGATCACCTCTCCCTGCAGCAGTCCGAGCTGCTCGAGGTGCCACCCGTGGGTCTCGCCGGCCGCCGGCACCCGACCCTCGGCGGCCAGCACCTGGAACGGCGCCAGGGTGACGCCGTCGAGACCGTCGGTGGGCCGGCAGTAGGCCGCGTAGGCGTCCCGGAACGCGCGGGCGTGCTCGAGCTTCCGCTCGGCTCGGGCGGAGAGCTGGGCCACGTCGAGGCCGCGCGCGGCGGCCTCGTCGAGCGCGGCCGCCAGCGCCGGCAGCGCGTGCCGGGCGGCGGCACCGACGGCGGCGTACTGGCTGCGGATCAGGCCGAGCGCCTTGGCCGACCAGGGCAGCAGCTCGCAGTCCAGCACCACCCAGTCGCTCTCGAGCCGGTCGAGGAGCGGCTCGGCGGCGGTCCGCAGCCGGCCGACCAGGTCGGCCAGCACGGCGGTGTCGTCGAAGAACGGCCGTCCGGTGCGGGTGTAGACCGTGCCCGTGGTCCCGTCGGCCACCCCGAACCGGCGCTCGGCGGCATCCGCGTCACGGGCGAGCACCGCGATGGCGCGCGAGCCCATGTGCTTCTCCTCGCACACCACCGAGGTGACGCCCATGGCGGCGTAGTCGTCGAAGGCCTGCTCGGGGTGTTCCAGCAGCCCCTCGCGCTGCGAGGACGTGGCCGGTGACATGGTGGCCGGCAGGTGCACCAGCCAGCGCGGGTCCACCGCGAACCGGCTCATCACCTCCAGCGCGGCGGCGGCGTTCTCGGCCGGGACCTTCACCTTCCCGGCGTACGGCGCCTCGAGCCAGCGCTCCCCCGCCACGTCGTCTATCGCGAGCACGGTCGCCTCGCGCTCCGGGGTCTCGGCGACCAGCGGCCGGACCGGCTCGTACCACTGCTGCTCGGCCGGGACGGAGACGACCTGGCGCTCGGGGTAGCGCAACGCGGTGAGCTTGCCGCCGAAGACGACGCCGGTGTCGAGGCAGATCGTGTTGTTGACCCACTCCGCCTCCGGCACCGGGGTGTGGCCGTAGACGACCATCGCCTCGCCGCGGTAGTCCTTGGCCCAGGGATAGCGGACCGGGAGGCCGTACTCGTCGGTCTCGCCGTTGGTGTCGCCGTAGAGCGCGAACGAGCGGACCCGTCCCGAGCTGCGGCCGTGGTAGGCCTCCTTGAGCCCCGCGTGCGCCACCACGAGCCGGCCCGCGTCGAGCCTGAAGTAGGCGATCAGTCCGTCCATGAAGGCGAGCGCGTCGGCGCGGAACTCCTCGCTCTCGGCACCGAGCTGCTGGAGCGACTCCCCCAGCCCGTGGCTGACCTGGACCTTGGCGCCCTTCAGCGCCCGGACCAGCTTGGCCTCGTGGTTGCCGGAGACGCTGAGCGCGGTGCCGGCGGCGACCATGCCCATCACGAGCCGGAGCACGCCCGGGGTGTCCGGGCCGCGGTCGACCAGGTCACCGACGAACAGCGCGGTCCGTCCCTCGGGATGGCGCGCCCCGACGGCCCGCCCCTGGTCGTCGTACGACAGCTCCCAGCCGAGCTCCGTGAGCAGGGTGCGCAGCTCGCTCGCGCAGCCGTGCACGTCGCCGACGATGTCGAACGGCCCGGCGAGGTCGCGGCGGTCGTTCCACGGGCGCTCGGTGGCGATCGTGGCGGCCTCGACCTCGTCGACGCCGGTGAGCAGGTGCACCCGCCGGAACCCCTCCTTGCGGATGCTGCGCAGCGACTTCTTGAGGTCGCGGTGCTGGCGGGCGACCACGTGGCCACCGAACTGCCGGTCCGGCCGGGCGGTGTTGCGCTGCGCGGCAACCTGCTCCGGCACGTCGAGCACGATCGCGTCGACGAGGACGTCGTGCTCCCTGGCCAGCTTGACCAACGATTCCCGGGCCGACTTCTGCACGCTCGTGGCATCGATGACGGTGAGCAGCCCACGGCGCAGCCGGGTCCCGGCGATGTAGTGCAGGACGTCGAAGGCATCCTTCGCGGCGGCCTGGTCGTTGGGGTCGTCGGCCACGAGGCCGCGGCAGTAGTCGCTGGAGATGACCTGCCACGGGTTGAAGTGCTTCGCGGCGAAGGTGCTCTTGCCGCTGCCGGAGACGCCGACCAGCACGACCAGCCCCATCGAGGGGATCTTGATGTCAGTCACGGACGAGCACCCCCAGCTGGGTCGGCCGGCCGTGGGTGGGGTCGAGGTCGCCGATCCCGTCGACCGTCGCCGAGTAGCCGTACGACGCGGCCACCCGCTCGGCCCACGCGGCGAACTCGGCGCGGGTCCACTCGAACCGGTGGTCGGCATGGCGGGCTCCGGACAGCCCCTCGTAGAGCGCGTTGTACTCCACGTTCGGCGTGGTCACGACCACGAGGCCCGGACGCGCGGCGCCGAAGACGACCCGCTCGAGCGCCTCGAGCCGCGGTGGGTCGACGTGCTCGATGACCTCCATCAGCACCGCCGCGTCGTAGCCGGCGAACCGCGGGTCCTCGTAGGTGAGCGCGCCCTGGAACAGGGTGAGCCGCTCGCGCTGCCGGTCGCCCATCCGCTCCAGGCGCAGCCGCCGTCCGGCCTGGGCGAGCGCCCGCACCGAGACGTCGGCGCCGGCGACGCGGGTGAACGACGACTCCTGGAGGAGCACGCGCAGGAACTGTCCCGGGCCGCAACCCAGGTCGATGACGCTGCCGACGCCGGCCTGCTTCAGGATCTCCAGCACGGCTGCGTGCCGCTGGGTGTTGAGGCTGACCCGCACCTCCTCGGGCTGGGCGACCTCCTCCTCGCTGTCGGGGTCGACTGCCTCGTCGGTGTCGTCGCCGAGCTCCGCGAGCCGCTCCAGCGCGATGCGGGTGAGCGCGCTGCGCCGGCCGAGGTAGCGGCGGGCGATCAGGGCCTGCTCGGGGTGGCCGGCCAGCCAGTCGCCGCCGGAGCGGAGCAGCTTGTCGACCTCGTCGCTGGCCTGCCAGTAGTGCTTCGCCTCGTCGAGGACCGGCAGCAGGACGTAGAGCTGGTTGAGCGCGTCGGCCAGCCGGACCGTGCCCCGCAGGGTGAGGTGCACGTAGCGCGAGTCACCCCACTCCGGGAACCGCTCGTCCAGCGGGATCGGTGCCGCCTCGACCTCCCAGCCGAGCGGCCCGAAGACCTGCCTCGCGAGCGCCACGCCCCCGCGGCAGGGCAGCACCGGGATCACGATCTCGAGCGGGATCGCCCCGTCCGCCAGCTCCTGGCGGCTGTCGCACCTGCCGGAGCGGGCGGTGCTGAACACGTCGGCGAGCGCGGCACCGAGCAGGCTCGAGGCGGCGTACGGGCGGTCGTTGACGTACTGCGCGAGCCCGAAGTCCGGGCTGTTCCTGCCGCGGCTGCGAGCCAGCCGGACCGGGTCGATGTCGAGGGTGAGCAGCACGGTGCAGCGCTCGTCGGTCGCCTCGGGGTAGAGGACGGTCGAGGTGCCGAAGGACTGGCGGAACTCCTGGACCCGGTCGGGGTGCTTGTGCAGGAGGTACCCGAGGTCCGTCGCCGGACGGTGGGTGGTGGAGATGGTCAGCAGCACCGGGACATCCTGCCCGGCGCCTGCTCGCGCGTCGTGCGCTTTATGCCTCGCCGCGCCGCTCGTGCCACTGCTTGTGCAGCAGCGCCGACGTCGCGAAGTGGGCCACGCCGGCCCCGCAGACCGGGCACGGCAGCACCTCGCTGATGATCAGGTTGCCGTACCACTCGAGCGCGGCGCGTTCCTCGGGCGTCATCAGACGTCCTTCCTGAGCTGCGCCGCCTCCGCGGTGGCGCGAAGCTCGGCGACCATGCGGTCGGGGTCGTCGGCGGAGTAGACGGCCGAGCCGGCCACGAAGACGTCGGCCCCGGCCTCGGCGCAGCGCTCGATGGTCTCCAGCGAGACGCCGCCGTCGACCTGGAGCCAGGTCTCCCCGCCGTGCTTCTCGATCAGCTGTCGCGCCGTGCGGATCTTGGGCAGGCAGAGCTCGAGGAACTTCTGCCCTCCGAAACCGGGCTCCACGGTCATCACCAGAAGCATGTCGAGCTCGGGCAGCAGCTCCTCGTAGGGCTCGACGGGGGTGGCGGGCTTCAGCGCCATCGCCGCCCGCGCGCCCTTGGCCCGGATCTCCCGGGCCAGCCGGACCGGCGCCTTGGCCGCCTCGACGTGGAAGGTCACCGAGCCGCAGCCCGCCTCGACGTAGTCGAGCGCGTTGCCGTCGGGGTCCTCGATCATCAGGTGTACGTCGAGCGGCACGTCGGTGCTCCTGCTGAGCGCCTCGACCATGGTCGGCCCGAAGGTCAGGTTGGGCACGAAGTGGTTGTCCATCACGTCGACGTGCACCCAGTCCGCGCTCCCGATCCGCCCGACCTCCTCGCCGAGTCGCGCAAAGTCCGCATTGAGGATGCTCGGCGTGATCTGGATACCCACCGGCCCAGCCTATTGACCCAGGGCGCCCGCGGCAGTCACCTGGGCCGGGCAGCGACCCTCGGGTCGCCCGCAGGCAGCGAAGTCGCAGGTGCGGCACCACCAGGCGACGGTCTCACCGTCGCGGCGTCGTTCGACGCGTCTAGCGACCCGGGCGGAGACGAGCACGTCGAGCAGTCCCTCCAGGGTCGCGGCCTGCTCGGGGTCGAGCCCGGCGGTCGCCTGTCGGACCACCTCGTCGCGCGCCGCCCGCGCCGCCCGCGCCGTACGCCGCCCGCGCGCGGTGAGCCGGACCTCGACCCGCCGCCGGTCGTCGCCGGCGCGGCGCTCGGCCAGACCGTCCCGCTCCAGCTGGCTGACGAGGCGGACCGCGCCGGAGTGGGTCAGGCCGAGCACGTCCGCCAGCCGGCCCACGTGTGCGTCACCGAGGAACTCGTCGAGCGCCAGCAGACCGGCGGTCGCACTGCCGGCCAGCCCGGAGCTGCGCTCGAGCGCCGCCTGGGACTCCTCGGCCAGGTTGAGCGACAGCGAGGCCAGGAGGTTCTCCATGCGGGGGTTTGCCGAGGCGGCCATGTGGTTATTGTATGAGCGAGTCATACAACTCTGAGGAGATGACACGCATGGCCGGATTCACCGCCACCGCCGCGACCGACGTCGCCGCCATCCCCGAGCGGGTGTGGGCTGCGCTCACCGACCCGGAGCAGATCGCCGTCTACATGCAGGGGTCGAACGTCACCACGACCTGGGAGGTCGGGAGCCCGATCACCTGGGACGGCGAGTACGACGGCCGCGCCTACCAGGACAAGGGTGAGGTGCTGACCTACGACGAGCCGCACGTGCTCTCGATGACCCACTACAGCCCGATGATGGGCCAGCCGGACGAGCCGGAGAACTACCACACCCTCGTCTACACGCTCACCGCGAACGACGACGGCACCCACCTGGAGCTCACCCAGGACGGCAACGAGAGCGAGGAGCAGGCCGAGCAGTTCAGCCAGAACTGGCAGGGCATGCTCGACGGCCTCAAGTCCCACGTCGAGGGCTGACCCCTCACCTGCCGTTGCTGTCGAGTGACCCATTTGTCAGGTTGAGAGCGGCTCCGGAGCTGCCAGATGGGTCACTCGACGGAGAGTCGGCGAGCCAAGGTCAGTCCGCCTCGGGTTCCGCGGGCGTCTCCCTGCCCTCCGCCTCGTCGCGCTCGGCCCACTCGAGCAGCGGGGTGATGTCGAAGACGTGCTCGTCGATGGCCTCGTGCAGGTCACCGAGGCGGGCGAATCGCTCGGGGACCGTGAAGATCGTGAAGTCGTGGGGGTCGGCGTCGTCGACCTCGGTCCAGTCGATGGGGGTCGAGACCCGGGCGTCGGGCAGGCCACGGACGGAGTAGGCCGCGGCGATGGTGTGGTCGCGGGCGTTCTGGTTGTAGTCCACGAACAGCTTGCGGGGGTCGCGGTCCTTGCGCCACCAGGTCGTCGTCACGTCGCTCGGCGTACGACGCTCCACCTCGCGGGCGAAGGCCAGCGCGCCGCGGCGTACGTCCTTGAAGCCGTGCTCAGGATGGATCCGGACGTAGACGTGCATGCCCTTGCCGCCGGAGGTCTTCGGGAAGCCCACCGCGCCGAGCTCGTCGAGCACCTCGTGCACCACGTGCGCGACCCGCTGGACCGTCGCGTAGTCGCACTCGTCGCCCGGGTCGAGGTCGATGCGCCACTCGTCGGGCTTCTCGGTGTCGGCTCGCCGGCTGTTCCAGGGGTGGAACTCGACGGTCGACATCTGCACCGCCCAGATCACCGAGCCGAGCTCGGTGACGCAGAGCTCGTCCGCGGTCCGCCCCCACCGCGGGAAGTAGAGCTGCACCGTCTCGACCCAGTCGGGCGCGCCGGCCGGGAGCCGCTTCTGGTGCACCTTCTTGTCGGCCAGCCCCTTCGGGAACCGGTGCAGCATGCACGGCCGCTCGCGCAGCGCGTTGACGATCCCGGGTCCGACGGCCAAGTAGTAGTCGACCAGGTCGAGCTTCGTGGCCCCGGACTCAGGGAAGTAGACCCGCTCGGGGTTGCTGACCCGCACGACGCGGTTGTCGACCTCGATCTCCACGGAGGGCGACTTCGACGCGGGCATGACCAGACGCTATCCGGGACCGTCGACGCAGCCACGTAGCGTGACCGCGTGAGCATGTTCGACCAGCCGCCGGTGGTCCGGGTCGACCGTGCGGACGGCGAGGTGCTCCCGCGCGACCAGTGGCCACGGACCGTCCCCGCCGTGGAGCAGCTGCTCCGGGACGGGCTCGACCTCGACAAGGGGGTGACGTTCCTCGTCGGGGAGAACGGCTCCGGAAAGTCGACCATCGTCGAGGCGGTGGCGATGCTGTTCGGGCTGTCCCCGGAGGGTGGATCCCGGCAGGGGATGCACTCGACCCGCGCGACCGAGTCGGGGCTGGCCGAGGTGCTGCGGATGCAGCGCGGCCTCGGGTCGCCGCGCTGGGGCTTCTTCCTGCGCGCCGAGACCATGCACGGCTGGTACAGCTTCCTGGAGGCCCACCCGCAGCCGCCGGGTGCCCGCGTCCCGGACCCGGTGTTCCACGAGATGAGCCACGGCGAGTCGTTCCTGGCCCTGCTCCGGGCACGGTTCAGCCAGCCGGGGTTCTACTGCCTCGACGAGCCGGAGGCCGCGTTGTCGTTCAGCTCCACGCTGGGGCTGATCGGCGCCCTGGACGACGTGGTCCGCGCCGGCGGTCAGGTGCTCTGCGCCACCCACTCCCCCGTGCTCGCCGCGATGCCCGGGGCGACCATCCTCGAGGTCGGCGACTGGGGCCTGCGACGTACGACGTGGGAGGAGCTGGAGCTGGTGCAGCACTGGAGGGCCTATCTCGAGAGCCCCGGCCGCTACCTGCGGCACGTGCTGGACTGAGCGCTCAGGACTCGGGCATCGAGCGGCGGAAGAGCGCCATGAACATCGCGTCGGTGCCGTGCCGGTGCGGCCACAGCTGGATGGTGCCGGGCACCGGCCCCTCCGAGCCGGGCACGTCGGAGAAGATCGGCGCGAGGTCGCCGAGCTCGGCGTCGATGCGGGCGCCCTTGACGGACGTGACGACGTTGGAGGTCTCCGAGATGACCGGCGAGCAGGTCGCATAGAGCACCACCCCGCCGGGCCGGACCAGGTCGAGCGCCGCGCGGACCAGCTGCCGCTGCAGCATGATCAGGGTGAGGAGGTCGTCGGGCTTGCGCCGCCAGCGCGCCTCGGGGCGGCGGCGGAGCGCACCGAGCCCGGTGCAGGGTGCGTCGACCAGGATCCGGTCGAAGACACCTGTGCGGTAGGGCGCCAGGGTCCCGTCGGCCGCGACCACACCGATGGCTCCGGGCACCAGCGTGCCCTCGGCACGGGCGGTGAGCGTGCGCTGGACCAACCCGGCGCGGGCGGGCAGCCGCTCGTTCCCCACCAGGCGGGCCCCGCGCTCGAAAGCCAGGGCTGCGAGCAGACCGGCCTTGCCACCCGGGCCGGCACACAGGTCCAGCCACAGCTCGTCTCGACCCTCCAGCGGCGTTGCGGCCAGCGCCATCGCGACCAGCTGGGACCCCTCGTCCTGCACGGCGGCCCGGCCCTCGGCCACCGCGGGCACCGAGCCCGGGTCACCGCCCTCCAGCACCACGCCGTACGGCGAGAACCGGGTCGGCTCCCCGGGCAGCTCCTCCCTGGTGGAGCGACCGGGGCGAGCGACCAGGGTCACCAGTGGGTTCGCGTTGTCGGCCGCGAGCAGCTCGTGCAGCTCGTCGCGGCCCACCGCCTCGGCCAGCTCGTCGACCACCCACTCGGGGTGGCTGAACGCGATCGCGGCGTAGCGCGTCGGCGACGCGCGCTGGTCGGGCGTGACCTTGGCGACCCACTCATCGAGGTCGTGCTCGCTCACCGAGCGCAGCACCGCGTTGACGAAGTTGCCGGCGCCGGTGTTCACCCGGGCCCGGACCAGGTCGACGGTGGTGCTGATGGCGGCGTGGTCGGGCACCCGCATCGACAGCAGCTGGTGGGTGCCGACCCGCAGCGCGTCGAGCACCTTCGCCTCGACCTTGGACAGCGGCCGGTCGGTGCAGGCGGCCAGGATCGCGTCGTAGGTCCCGCGCCGGCGGATCGTGCCCGAGGCCAGCTCGGTGGTGAACGCCGCGTCGCGGCCCTCGAGCTTGTAGTGGCGGATCACGGCCGGCAGCACCAGGTTGGTGTAGGCCCGGTCGACCCGGACCGCCTTGAGGACGTCGAGCGCCGCGGCGCGGGCCGGGTCGAGGACGATCTTCTGTGCTCCGGGCGCGCCAGCAGTCGAGGTCCTCCGCTGCTGAGCCCGAGACCGGGGCTCAGCCATCGGCGAGGAACATCTTCGCCAAGGACTTCGGCGCCTTGGTCAGCCACGCATCGGTGATGATCTCCGCCAGCTCCTCGCGGCTGATCTCGCCGAGCCGGCTCTGCTGGACCAGGACGGCGTTGAAGCCCTTGAAGTGGTCGATGGTGAAGAACGGCAGCCGTTGGTCGTCGACCAGCGCCCTCTTCTCCGACTCGCTCGGGACGGTGATGACCAGCAGGTCGGTGTAGGGCTCGCCCGTCTCCGGGTCGATCGCCGTCCGCCCCGGCGGCCGATGCATGAGGAACCCCTTGCCGCGCACCTTGTAGGTCGGGTTGTCGCCCCATGAGGTGCCGAGCTCGACCTCGGGCAGGCCCAGGCAGATGTCGTCGACGTCCTCGGGCGTCGCGACCCTGGAGGGTGCCTTGGTCACGGCGGCCACGCTACTCGACCTCGTCGACGAGCTCACGCGCGTCGAATCGGGCGGCGCCGGACAACCGGAGCCCGCGCGCCCAGTCGGCTGCCGCCATCTGGCGGGCGCCGAACGCCTTCACCTGGCCCAGCCGGACCGCGGTGGTAGCGGTCCCGACCAGGACCTCGGCCTTGCCGACCCGCAGCTCACCCGCGGCCAGCTGCTGGTCGGTGTGCGTGACGGGGCCGAGCTTGAGCCGCGCGCCGGCGTACGTCGTCCAGGCGCCGGGCGCCGGCGAGCAGGCCCGGATCCGGCGGTCCACCCCCATCGCCGGCTCCGCCCAGTCGACGTGCGCGTCGTCGACGGTGATCTTCGGGGCGTAGGACGTCCCTTCGGCCTGCTGTGGCCGGGCCTCGAGGCTGCCGTCCTCGATCCCGTCGAGGGTGGCCACCAGCAGCCCGGCGCCGCCCTCGGCGAGCCGGGCGAGCAGGTCACCGGCGGTGTCGGTGTCGCGGATCCGC
>Ga0075363_100000956_pt1 | contig 10259 bp, 7 predicted proteins | sample EndMetdeltDD1763_FD_71470 | JGI IMG/M metagenome (GOLD analysis project Ga0075363, IMG submission 71470) | Populus endosphere microbial communities from Tennessee, USA - Endosphere MetaG P. deltoides DD176-3 | ecosystem: Host-associated > Plants > Roots > Endosphere | place: USA: Tennessee...
GACCATGTTGACTTCCTCGCTCATGACCGGGTGAGCCGGGCAGCGGTGTTCGGCGCGTCGCGCACCGAGCTGCTTGCCCAGGTGGTCAATGCGATGGCCCCGCTGCAACCGGCGCTCGTCGAATCCGACTGGCGCGCAATGGTTGCCACCATTACGCGGCGGACCCGGCGACGCTCGCTGGTGGTGCTGCTGACCGACCTCAACGCGACTGCCCTGGACGAGGGGCTGCTGCCGGTGCTGCCGCAGTTGTCGGCCAAACACCATGTGCTCGTCGCCGCGGTCGCCGATCCCCGCGTCGACCAACTGGCCATCGGGCGATCCGATCCCGCCGCGGTGTACGACGCCGCGGCGGCCGAGCGCGCCCGCAACGACCGGCGGGCGGTCGCGTCGCGGCTGCGCATGAGCGGGGTGGACGTTGTCGATGCGCCGCCCAGCGAGATCGCGCCCGCGCTGGCCGACCGCTATCTGGCGATGAAAGCGACCGGGCGGCTTTAGCCCAGCGTCACAGTTGTCACAGCGGCCTGCGTCGGGGCGGGCACTACTTTTTCCCGCCTCTCAGCGACAACCGCGTTTGTGCAGGTCAAGGCCTCGTCAGGCTTCCGCTCGCCGAGCCGCTCTGGCCTCAACGCCGCAGGTGAGGGGATTGTCGCTGAGAGGCGGGCAAATAGTGCGCCACCTCCGAGTGGAGGCCAGTGTTGCGGATGTGTTCAGCCGGTCGGCACCACGTCGGGCGCGTCCTCGATATCACCGGTCTCCCCCGCTTTCGCGGCGCGGCGCCCGAAGTACACGACATACGACAAGAACGCCGCCTCGGCGAGGATGCCGATGGCGATCCGCACGAACGTCGGCAACGGTGACGGCGTCACCATCGCCTCGATCAACCCGGATACCAGCAACACGCCCACTAGGCCCACGGCCACCGAGACGACGCCGCGGCCCTGCTCGGCAAGGACCTGTCCGCGCGGCCGATCGCCGGGCGATATGACCGACCACCCCAGCCGCATCCCGGCCGCCGCGGCCAGGAACACCGCCGTCAGCTCCAGCAGGCCGTGCGGGATGAGCAGGCCCAGCAGCAGGGGGCCCCGCCCGGCATGAAACATCAGGCCGGCGATCACGCCGACGTTGGCGGCGTTCTCGAACAGCACGAACGGAATCGGCGCTCCCAGCAACACCGACATCGCGATGCACTTGGCCGCCACCCAGGAGTTGTTCACCCACACCTGTAGCGCGAACGACGTGGCGGGATGCTCGCTGTAATACGACTCGACGTCGTGGTTGACCAATTCGTCTATGTCCGTTGGCGTTCCGATGGCGGACTGTACCTCCGGAGTGCCCGCGACCCAGAACGCGATGACCGCCACGACGGCGAAGAACACCACCGCCGTCGCCAGCCACCACCGCCAGGTGCGGTAGGCGACGACCGGGAAAGACACCGTCCAGAACCGGACGAACGTACTGCTCAGCGGGGCATGCGCGCCGGTGACCGCGGAACGAGCGCGCGCCACGAGGCTCGAAAGCCGGCCGACCAGCAGCGAATCCGATGACGCCGACCGCAACATCGACAGATGCGTCGACACCCGCTGATAGAGCTCGACGAGTTCGTCAACCTCGGCGCCGGTCAGCGACCGGCGGCGGCGGATCAGTTGGTCGAGCCGATCCCACGTGCCGCGGTGGGTCAGCAGGAACGCGTCGACGTCCACCTGCGCAGCCTACCGAAGCGAAGGCTGGGGGTACCTCCCGCTTGCGGGGGACAGGTCGCCGGCTAGAACGCTGTACCGTTCCCGGTATGTCGGAGGTGGTAACCGGGGACGCGGTCGTACTCGATGTGCAGATCGCCCAGTTGCCGGTGCGGGCAGTCGGCGCGCTGATCGATATCACGGTGATATTCGTCGGCTACCTCCTCGGGCTGATGATGTGGGCGGCGACCCTCACCGAGTTCGACGACGCGTTGACCACCGCCTTCCTCATCATCTTCACGGTGCTGGTGATGGTCGGCTACCCCCTGGCGTTCGAAACCGCGACGCGCGGCCGCTCGATAGGCAAGATCGTGATGGGCCTGCGGGTGGTGTCCGACGACGGCGGCCCGGAACGGTTCCGGCAGGCCCTGTTTCGCGCGCTCGCGTCGATCGTCGAGATCTGGATGATGTTCGGCAGTCCGGCCGTAATCTGCAGCATGTTATCGCCGAAGGCCAAACGCATCGGCGACGTTTTCGCCGGCACGGTTGTCGTCAGCGAACGCGGGCCGCGGTTGGGGCCGCCACCGGCGATGCCGCCGCAGCTTGCGTGGTGGGCGTCGTCGCTGCAATTGTCCGGGCTGTCTGCCGGCCAGGCCGAGGTCGCGCGCCAATTCCTTAGCCGCGCACCGCAACTCGACCCCGCGCTGCGATACCAGATGGCCTACCGGATCGCCGGCGACGTGGTCGCCCACATCGCCCCGCCGCCCCCTCCCGGTACCCCGCCGCAGGTGGTGCTTGCCGCCGTGCTGGCCGAACGGCACCGTCGAGAATTGGCGAGGCTGCGTCCTACTATGGGCCCGACGATGGCGCCGCATCCCGGCCCCTGGCCCCAGGCGCCGATGCCGCAACAACCATGGGCCGCCCCGCAGCCACAGCAGTACGAGCCGCAGCAGCACGGACCGCAGCCGGGTAGCGGCGGATTCTCGCCGCCTGGCTAGCGGGCGGGCCGCTACTGCACAACCGTGAGGGCGAGGGTGACCACGTCGGCCACCAACAGCGCTAATCCGCCCAGCGGGACGGCGACACCCCAGCGACGCTTTGCGGTGAAAAAAGACAGGGCAATGACGATGGCGGCGACAACCGGGGCGCCGTAGAACATCACGCCGAAGCTGATTCCGCCGGGTCCCAGGTTGGGGCACTGCTGGTCGCTGCAGGCGGCTGTGCTCATCACCGCGCCGAGCGCGAAGATCATCACGAGCGCGGCCGCGGGCACCGTCACCAGCGCCAAGACCCAGTTGACCCACAACCACACGGTCCGGCCACCGGCATCCCGCTGCGCTGGTTCGTTGGCGACCCGGGAATCGTCGAGCGCCACATTGCGAGAGTTCTCGGTCATTCGTCAGGTGTTACCCGGGTGCCCTGGATGCAAACAGGCCACCCGTCCGAAACGACATCGGACGTTGCATCGCGTTAGTTCACGATATATCGTGATATAGCGACGCACGCTCGGTGCGTCCCCAACAGACACATCCCCAACAGACATAGAGGAATCAACACATGAACAACCCATTCACTCCGCCCGAGGGGCCCTTCGCGCCGCGGCCTGGCTTCGGGTTCGGCGCGGGCCCCGCGCAACGGCGCGCCCTACACGGCGCCAAGCGGCACGCCCGCCGCGAATTCTTCGAGCACCTCCGCGACCACGTCGGCGACGAGGACGGTCCGGTGGTTTTCGGCGTGGGTTTTGGCCCCGGCGGTGGTTTTGGCCCCGGCGGCTTTGGCCCCGACTTCGGTCCGGGGCTCGGTTTCGGCTTCGGCGCGGGCGGCCCGCGCGTCAAGTTTCGTCGCGGCGGACGCGGACGCGGTCGACGCGGTGACGTGCGCGCGGCCATCCTGGCGTTGCTCGTCGAGCGGCCGATGCACGGCTACGAAATGATTCAGGAGATCGCCGAACGCAGCAACGGAATATGGCGGCCCAGCCCCGGTTCGGTGTACCCGACACTGCAGCTGCTGGCCGACGAGGGCCTGATCACCGCGAGCGAAACCGACGGCAGCAAGAAGCTTTTCGAGCTGACCGAGGAGGGCCGCGCCGCCGCCGAAAAGGTCGAGACCCTGCCGTGGGATGAGATCGCCGAGGGCGCCGACCCGGGCCACGTCAACCTGCGGGCCGCCCTGGGACAGCTATTCGGCGCGGTTGCGCAATCCGCGCATACCGCCAGCGCCGAGCAGCAGCAGCGCATCGTCGAGATCCTCAACACCGCACGACGCGACATTTACGGCATCCTCGGCGAGGACTGAGCCCCTTCTTGGCCGCGAGCGTCCTCAAAATGCCAGCAGATACGGCATATCGCTGTACAAATGCGGACGCTCGCGGCCCAAAAAGCTATGAAATATCCACCCAGTCCAGGGTCCGCTGCACGGCCTTGCGCCAGCCCGCGTATCCGGCGGCGCGCTGCTCGTCGCTCCAGGTCGGCGTCCACCGCTTGTCCTCTTGCCAGTTGGCCCGCAGGTCCGACGGGTCGGCCCAGAACCCGACCGCCAGGCCCGCCGCATAGGCGGCGCCGAGCGCGGTGGTCTCGGCGACCACCGGCCGTATCACGTCCACGCCGAGCACGTCGGCCTGAATCTGCATGCACAGGTCGTTGCTGGTGATACCGCCGTCGACCTTCAAAACCTCAAGGCGCACACCGGAATCCGCTTCCATCGCGTCCACCACATCGCGACTCTGGTAACAGATCGCCTCCAGCGTGGCGCGGGCCACGTGGGCGTTGGTGTTGAACCGGGACAGGCCGACAATCGCGCCGCGCGCATCCGATCGCCAGTACGGGGCGAACAGCCCGGAAAAGGCCGGCACGAAATACACCCCGCCGTTGTCCTTCACCTGACGGGCCAACGACTCGCTCTGCGCGGCGCCGCTGATGATGCCCAGCTGATCGCGCAGCCACTGCACCGCCGAACCGGTCACCGCGATCGAACCCTCAAGCGCGTACACGGGTTTGGCGTCGCCGAACTGGTAGCAGACGGTGGTCAGCAGCCCGTTCGCCGACCGCACGATCGTTTCGCCGGTGTTCAGCAGCAGGAAATTGCCGGTCCCGTAGGTGTTTTTCGCCTCGCCCGCGCCCAGGCACACCTGACCGACCATCGCCGCGTGCTGGTCGCCGAGCATTCCGGTGATCGGCACCTCGCCACCGATCGGCCCGCTATCCAGCGTGACGCCGTAAGGCTCCAGGGGCGACGAGGCCGCGATCGCCGGCAACATCGCCCGCGGGATGGAAAAGAACGACAACAGCTCGTCGTCCCAGTCCAGCGTCTCGAGGTCCATCAGCATGGTCCGGCTGGCGTTGGTCACATCGGTGACGTGCACGCCGCCCCGCGGGCCGCCGGTCAGGTTCCACAACACCCAGGTATCCGCAGTGCCGAACAGGGCGTCGCCATTCTCGGCGGCCTCGCGGACTCCGTCGACGTTCTCCAAGATCCACTGCAGTTTGCCGCCGGAGAAGTACGTCGCCGGCGGCAGGCCCGCCTTGCGGCGGATCACGTCGCCGCGGCCGTCGCGATCCAGCGCCGACGCGATGCGGTCGGTGCGGGTGTCCTGCCAGACAATCGCGTTGTAGTACGGCCGCCCGGTACGCTTGTTCCACACCAGCGTCGTCTCGCGTTGATTGGTAATACCGAGCGCCGCAATGTCTTTCGGCGCAATGTTGCTGGCGTTCAACACCGACGTCAGCACCGAGGCGGTGCGCTCCCAGATCTCGACCGGATTGTGCTCGACCCAGCCGGCGCGGGGCAGGATCTGCTCGTGCTCGAGCTGGTGGCGCGCCACCTCGGCTCCGTCGTGATCGAAGATCATGCAGCGGGTGCTGGTGGTGCCCTGGTCGATGGCGGCTATAAATTCGGCGGACTCGGCCAACTGCGCTCCTACCTGGTGACATGGGACACGAAACGACACTGCAAGTAATCGTCTCACTTGCGTTGCGGTCACTAAACCGGTTGCATCGGCGTTGTGGGCGAAGAAATAAAGCGCACCACGTATAACCGCGAACATCGGCGCGAATACCGGCACAAGGTGCGGCTGTGCCTGGACGTCTTCGAGACGATGCTCGCCCAACACCGTTTCGACTACGACCGGCCGCTGACCGGCATGGAAATCGAGTGCAACCTCGTCGACGCCGATTACCAGCCCGCGATGTCGAATCGACACGTGCTGGACGCCATCGCCGATCCCGCCTACCAGTCCGAATTGGGCGCCTACAACATCGAATTCAACGTGCCGCCACGGTCGCTGCCCGGACACACCGGCCTGGACCTGGAGGCGGAGGTACGGGCCAGCCTGAACGACGCCGAACAGAAGGCCAGCTCAAGCGGATCCCACATCGTGATGATCGGCATCCTGCCCACACTGATGCCCGAGCATCTCAACGAGGGCTGGATGAGCGAGTCGACGCGCTACGCGGCGCTGAACGATTCGATCTTCACCGCCCGCGGCGAGGACATCCCGATCAACATCGCCGGCCCGGAGCCGCTGAGCTGGCAGGCCGCGTCCATCGCGCCCGAATCCGCTTGCACCAGCATGCAATTGCACCTACAACTGTCCCCGGCTGATTTTGCCGCCAACTGGAATTCGGCCCAGGCGCTGGCCGGCCCGCAGCTCGCACTGGCGGCGAACTCGCCGTACTTCTTCGGCCACCAGCTGTGGTCGGAAACCCGCATCGAGCTGTTCGCGCAGTCCACCGATACCCGGCCCGAGGAGCTCAAGGCCCAGGGCGTGCGACCGCGGGTGTGGTTCGGCGAACAGTGGATCACCTCGATCCTCGACCTGTTCAAAGAGAACATCCGCTACTTCCCGTCGTTGCTGCCCGAGGTTTCCGACGAGGATCCGGTGGCCGAGCTGGCCGCCGGACGCATCCCGCAGCTTTCCGAATTGCGCCTGCACAACGGCACGATCTACCGGTGGAACCGGCCGGTGTACGACGTCGTGGAAGAGGACGGGGTCGGGCGCCCGCATCTGCGCCTGGAGAACCGGGTGCTGCCGGCCGGGCCGACCGTCGTTGACATGCTGGCGAATTCGGCCTTCTACTACGGCATGCTGCGCACCCTGTCCGAGCAAGACGAGCCGCTGTGGACCAGGATGAGCTTCGCCGCGGCGCAAACCAACTTTCTGGCGGCGGCCCGGCACGGCATGGATGCGCGGCTGCGCTGGCCGGGCCCGGGCTCGGATTTGAGAGAAGTGACGGCACCGGAATTGGTGCTGGGCACGTTGCTGCCGATGGCCCACGAGGGGCTGCGGCGGTGGGGCGTCGACGCCGAGGTGCGCGACCGATTCCTCGGCGTCATCGAGGGCCGCGCCAAGACCGGCCGCAACGGCGCGCGCTGGCAGGTGTCCACTGTCCGGGCCCTCGAGGACGGCGGGATGAGCCGGCCGGCGGCCCTGGCCGAGATGCTGCGGCGTTACTGCGAACACATGCATGCCAACCAACCTGTGCATACCTGGGACGCTTGAATCGGCGCGTACGTTGGGCACCATGGCCGACAACATCCTGGACTGGGACAGTGCGTACCGCGAGCAGGGCGGATTCGAGGGGCCGCCGCCGTGGAACATCGGTGAGCCACAGCCGGAATTGGCCGCGCTGATCGCCGACGGCAAGTTCCGCAGCGACGTGCTCGACGCCGGATGCGGGGTCGCCGAGCTGTCGTTGGCGCTGGCCGCCGACGGCTACACCGTGGTCGGCATCGATCTCACGCCGACGGCCGTCGCGGCCGCCACCAAGGCGGCCCAGGAACGCGGATTGACCACCGCCAGCTTCGTGCAGGCCGACATCATGTCGTTCACCGGCTTTGACGGCCGCTTCTCCACGGTGGCCGACAGCACGCTGTTCCACTCGCTCCCAGTCGAAGGCCGCGACGACTATCTACGCTCGGTGCACCGCGCGGCGGCCCCGGGCGCCGGCTACTTCGTGCTGGTGTTCGCCAAGGGCGCCTTTCCCGCCGAGATGGAACCCAAGCCCAACGAGGTCGACGAGGACGAGTTGCGCGCGGCGGTGAGCAAGCACTGGGAGGTCGACGAGATCCGGCCCGCCTACATCCACGCGAACATTCCGCAAAAGTTCCCCGACTCGCCGTTCGAATTTCCGCCGCACGACCGCGACGACAAGGGCCGGATGAAGTTGCCTGCCTACCTGCTGACGGCACACAAGGCGGGCTGAGTCGAACACCGCGGCAGAGGCAGCCGGCCAGCACACGAACGCGTCCCGCCGCGGCCAGGTTGCCGTTTGACATCGAAAGGCAGCGCAAACTTCTTGATCAATCAGGTCTGAGTTCGCGTTGACCGCGATAGGCTCCGGGCCTGGCTAACGCTTGACAAACGACCGAGCGCCAGCCGGGTGGTGCGACTCGGCCGGAGGTGACTGGAAATGTCATTCGTGATTGCCGTCCCGGAGATGCTCGCTTCGGCGGCTTCGGATTTGGCCGGCCTGGAATCGACGATCGCCGCAGCTAATGCCACGGCGGTGACACCAACAACGCAGATTGCGGCCGCAGCGGCCGATGACGTGTCGATGCAGATCGCCGTGCTGTTCGGCGCGCATGCCAAGGACTATCAGGCGCTCAGCGCCCAGGCGTCGGCGTTTCATGCCAAGTTCGCGCAGGCGTTGACCGGCGCGCAGGCCGCCTATGCGACCGCCGAGGCGGCCAATGCCACGCCGCTGCAGACCGTCGTGGACGACATTCTGGCGGTGATCAATGCGCCCACCAATCTGTTGTTGGGCCGACCGCTGATCGGCGATGGCACTACCGGAGCGCCGGGGACCGGCGCGAACGGCGGGGCCGGCGGGATTTTGTGGGGAAACGGCGGCAATGGTGGGTCCGGGGCGCCCGGACAGACCGGCGGCCGCGGAGGTGACGCCGGGTTGTTCGGCAACGGCGGCGCGGGGGGCGCCGGCGGGGTCGGCACAACCGGCACCCTTGGCAAGGCGGGCACCTCCACACTCCCCAACGGCGGCCTGGGCGGAACGGGCGGCGCCGGCGGCACCGGCGGGGCGGGCGGTAACGGCGGGCTGCTATCTGGCAGTGGCGGTTCCGGCGGCCCCGGTGGCATCGGCGGCGGCGGCGGGGCCGGCGGGGCCGGCGTCAACGGTGCACCTGGTGTGGCCGGCAGCATGAGCAACGGCGCCGGCGGTGACGGCGGCAACGGCGGCATTGGCGGTACGGGCGGCACCGGCGGCGCGGGCGGAGTCGGCGGCAAGGGTTCGTTCCTATTCGGCCAGGCCGGTGCCAACGGCAACGGCGGCAACGGCGGCAACGGCGGCAACGCCGGCGCGGCCGGCGCCGGCGGGCCGGGAGCGACCGGCACAGTCGTTAACCCCAACGGCGGCAACGGCGGCCACGGCGGTGACCCCGGCAGTCCGGGGTTAGGCGGCAGCGGCGGTGCCGGGGAAACCGGCGGCGCGGCGGGTGCGAGCGGCGCTGAGGTCACCACCGGCGGTGATGGTGGGGCCGGCGGGGCCGGCTATGACGCCACCACGGGCATGGTCGCGGGCGCCAGCGGCGGTAACGGCGGCAATGGCGGGGCCGGCGGCAAGTACGGCAACGGCGGAGCCGGCGGCGCCGGCGGTAACGGCGCGGGCGGCACCAACGGCAGCACCGGCAACGATGGCAACGGCACCAACGGGACCCCCGGCGGCAGCGGCGGCAACGGCGGCACCGGCGGCAACGGCGGCGCGCTGACCGGCAATGGCGGCAACGGCGGGATCGCCGGCACCGGCGGGGCAGGCGGCAATGGCGGCAACGGCGCCGATGGCACGGCGGGCGTGCTGAACAGCAACAACGGCGATGGCGGGGATGGCGGCACCGGCGGCAACGGCGCTGATGGCGGCGCAGGCGGCATCGGCGGGGCGGGCGGAGCGTCGCCCGGCGGCGGCACCGTGGGCCTGGACCGCGATGGCGGGGCCGGCGGCATCGGCGGCAATGCCGGCACGGCCGGTAGCGGCGGCGCCGGCGCGGCCGGCGACGTCAACAACCCCAACGGCGGCGACGGCGGCAATGGCGGTAACCCCGGCGGCACCGGTGGCGGCGGAAACGGCGGGGCAGGCGGAGGCACCGCAGGCCCCGGTGCCGGTGGGGCCGGCGGTAGCGCGGTGACCACCGGCGGAAACGGCGGCGCCGGAGGCGACGGCTACGACGCCAGCTCGGGTGTGGTCGCCGGTGCCAATGGCGGGAACGGCGGGGCCGGCGGGGCCGGCGGCACGTACGGCACCGGTGGCACCGGTGGGGCCGGCGGCGACGCAGCGAGCGGAGCGGCCGGGGGCAACGGTGCCAGCCCAGGTGACCCGGGCACCAGCGGCACATCCGGCGGCGCCGGCGGTGACGGCGGCAAGGGCGGCGCCGGCGGGCAGTACGCCGATGGCGGCATCGGCGGGGCTGGCGGCAATGGCGGCGTCGGCGGGAATGGCGGCACGGGCGCAGGCGCCACCGCGTCTGGCGCGACTGGCGGGATCGGCGGCAACGGCGGGGGCGGCGGAGCCGGCGGCACCGGCGGGGCCGGCGGCGACGGCGGGCAGTACGGCAGCGGCGGTAAGGGCGGGGCCGGCG
>Ga0075363_100000957_pt1 | contig 10255 bp, 9 predicted proteins | sample EndMetdeltDD1763_FD_71470 | JGI IMG/M metagenome (GOLD analysis project Ga0075363, IMG submission 71470) | Populus endosphere microbial communities from Tennessee, USA - Endosphere MetaG P. deltoides DD176-3 | ecosystem: Host-associated > Plants > Roots > Endosphere | place: USA: Tennessee...
GTGGTCGCCGCCGCGATCGGCTGCGCCGACGAAGAACCCCAACTCACCACGGTGGCAGGCCGCATTTTGAGCCATTGGCGCGACGCGCTCACCCACGCGTTCGTCTCCGACGGTTTCACCGAGAGCGATGCCGCATCCTTGGCGATCACGTGTATCGCATCGTTGGAGGGCGGCGTCGTGCTGTGCCGGTCGACCCGCAGCGTCGGTCCGCTGAAGGACGTCGCGTCCCAGCTCGAATTCCTGATCAAATCAAGGGAATTCGTGCAACGCTACGGTCTTCCCACCGCCGGCCGAGCCGACGATTCAACCACTGCCGGCAGGCATTAAGCCTTTCGCCAGCGCGCGCATACGAACTCGCCGTTGACCCCGGCCTCGACCAGGACCCATTCAGATCGGGTCGGTAACACCGGAGACCCGGCGCCGAGCGAGCACGGCGTGTAGCTCACGATCATCTCGTCGATGAGACCCGCGATCGCGAACTGCGCGGCCACGTCGCCGCCGCCCATTACCCATACATCCTTGCCTGCCGCGTCGGCGACCAATTTCGAATGCAGTTGGCGCACATCGCCGTCGAACGTCTGCACCGGATGCCCCTCGACGATGATCTGGGGTCGGTGAGTCAGCACCCACGATGGCTGTTCATACATCCACGCGCCGGGTTGATTGCGTATCAACCACTCGTAGGTCGCCGATCCCATCACCAGTGCGCCAATGGATTTGATGAACTCGTCATACCCGAACGGGCCATCGGGGTCGATCTCGCGAGAGGTCAGCCAGTCGAGACTGTCGGACTCGTCGACGATATAGCCGTCCAGGCTGGACGCGGTGTAATAAACGGTTGCCATGCCTCACCTTTCCCGTGCTCTGGTCATCCATTCGAGCGGGTCACCGTGTCCGGTGCGAATCCCGTGATGGGCGAGCATCGCCCTTGCCAGGCCGCGGCGGTGCGCGGAGAAGGTCAGCACGTGGGCGATGATGCCGTAGAGCTGAAACGACTCCGGTGGATCGCACAGCGCGTCGATGACCGTGTCGCCCAGTCGACCGGCCGCCGAGTAGTCCGAAATCATTGCACTCCAACGCTTTGCGACATCGGTGTGATGATCGGCCAACTGTGCGGCCGTGCAGTCGGCTGGCTGTGTGGCGGCGCGCTCGGGGAAGTCGCGGCCTTCGATCGTCGCCAGCCACACCTCCTTGGTCCATACGATCGCGCCGAGCACCGCACCGACACTGGGTTCGGGACCGTCCCACTCGAGCACCTCTTGTCCGGGCGAAATATCGTCTGCCCACTGCTCTTTGGAGAGCGCGCCCGCCTGGTCGATGAGGTAGGCGGAGTCGGCCACGTCGTGCGCCACCATCAACGTCGAGATGTCGGGCCGCTCGGACTCGCCGGGCGGATCGTCACTGTCGAGCCAGAGCGAATGCGGGGGATGAAAGTGCAACCCGTTCGGCGCGGGCAGCCGGAACCCGATGTCGGCCGCTCGCGACGGCGGTGTCCCGAAGGTGCGGCTGAACGCGCGCGAGAACACCTCGGCCGACGACCAGCCCTCGTCGGCGGCCACCGCGGACACCGACTCGCCGCGGTGCAGACGCCACGCCGCGCGCTCGAGCATGATGCGCCGCCGCAGCGCGGCCGGCGACTCCCCCGTCAGCCGCCGCACCTCCCGCGAGAAGTGAAATTCCGACGCGAAACTGCTGCGGGCCATCTCGCCGACATCGGTGTTGTCGGCGTCGACGACCGCGTCGAGCAGCTCGCGCAGTCGGTCGCGGTGGGATGGCTCGCTCACGGTGATTGAGTATGTCTGCGGACCCGCTGGAAGGACATGACAATTCCTGCTGCGGTGCCACGCTCTAGTGTCATAGCCGGTGACTGAATTCGATGCGCTGTGCGCCAATGACGCGGAGCTGGCCGAGATACGCGCTGCCATCCGGGAGTTTCTCGCTGCCGATCGCGAGAAGTTCGGCTGGGAGCCCGCGATCGACTCCTGGCTGGCCAGGTGGGACGGCGATTTCTCCGCGCGGCTGGCCGACGCGGGGTTCGTCGGCCTGACCATCCCCACCGAGTACGGCGGACGCGGGCTGAGTCATCTGCACCGCTACGTCGTGACCGAGGAACTTCTGGCGCACGGTGCGCCGGTCGCCGCGCACTGGTTCGCCGATCGTCAGTTCGCGCCGTCGTTGTTGTCGTACGGCAGCGACGAACAGCGCAGCGAATTCCTGCCGGTCATCGCGGCGGGCCGCCTGCACGCGGCGATCGGGATGAGTGAGCACGACGCGGGATCCGACCTGGCAGCGGTCAAGACGCGGGCCAACCAGGTCGACGGCGGCTGGCAGCTCAGCGGCACCAAGGTATGGACCAGCGGCGCGCATCTCGCCCAGCGGATCGTCGTGCTGGCCCGCACCAGCCCCCTCGATCCCGAACATCGGCACGCCGGGTTCAGTCAGTTCTTCGTCGCGCTGGACTCACCGAACATCACGATCGACCCCATCGTGCAGATGGGAGGCGAACACCATTTCAACGAGGTGACGTTCGACGAGGTGTTCGTCCCCGATTCCGATGTGCTCGGCAATGTCGGCGACGGGTGGCGGCAGGTCACCTCCGAGCTGGGCTTCGAGCGCAGCGGACCCGAACGCATCCTGTCGACGGTCACCTTGATTTGCAGCGCCATCCGAGCAATCCGCGCTCTGCCCGACGATGCCGACGACGGGACCGCCGCGGCGGTGGGTGACCTGGTCGCGAGGATGATTTCACTTCGTCAGCTGTCGATCTCGGTGGCCCGCGCGCTGGCCGGCGGCGAGGACGCCGCCACCCGGGCCGCCCTCGTGAAGGATCTCGGCACGCGTTTCGAACAGGACTCCGTCGAATTGGTCGCCGACCTCCTCGACCGGCTCGACCGTCGCACACCAGAGGCCGCGCGGCTACATGAACTGTTGGACACCGCACGACTGCATTCACCGCTGTTCACCCTGCGGGGCGGCACCAACGAGGTGCTGCGGGGCGTCGTGGCTCGAGGATTGGGCGTGCGATGAACGAACTGGAACAGCTCGTCGCCGACATCGGTGAGCGCTCCTTGGAAGGCCGGCACGGCAGGCCCGCTTTCCCCGATGCCTTCGACGAGCAGCTGTGGAGCACGCTGGAGGAGACCGGGCTGAGCCGGTTGACCTCCACCGAGGACGCCGGCCCTACGGAGGCGGCGACACTGTTGACCGGCCTGGCCCGCAGTGCGGCAGCAGTGCCCATCGCCGAAACCGACCTGCTGGCACTGTTTCTCGCCGCCAAGGCCGACCTGACGGTGCCCGACAGTGGACCGCTGGCCGTCGTGCTGGCCGATGCCGATCTGCACGACGGGACCATCACGGGAACCGCGCACGATGTGCTGTGGGCGAACTCAGCGCCCGTCGTCGTCGCCGCGCGGACGGCCGGCGGCGTCTACGTCGGTCTGGTCAACGCTGAGCCGACGGCGACCAGCCACAACCTCGCAGGCGAACCTCGCGGCTCGTTCGAGTTCGAGTTCGACGCGGGCACCAAACTCGACGTCAAGGTCGCCGACGAGTTCACCCGCCGCGGTGCGTGGGCACGTTGCGTTCAGGTGATCGGCGCCCTGGATGCCGCCCGCGACCTCACGGTGGCGCACACCAGCGAGCGCGTCCAGTTCGGTCGCCCACTCTCCAAGTTCCAAGCCGTCCAACACTCCCTGGCCGACATGGCCGGTGAGATCGAACGTGCCCGCGCCGCCACCGATCTAGCCATCGTCGCCGCTACCGACTTCGGGTTCGACAGCGCAGCAACCGATTACGCAGTAACGGTGGCGAAGGTCGCCGCCGGTCGCGCCGTCGAGTCGGTGACCAGGATCGCGCACCAGTTACATGGCGCGATCGGTGTCACGATCGAGCACCGGCTGTGGCTGTTCACAATGCGGGCGCGCAGCTGGATCGACGACTTCGGCACCACCACGTACTACGCGCGGCGGCTCGGCCGAATCGCACTCGCCGCCGACGATCCGTGGCAGATCGTCGTCAGCTGTCCAGAACCGCATTGACACGCGCCTCGACATCCGTCCGGTCGCCGAGGTCGGTCAGATCGATCCCGAACCGATCGCTCAGCGCGTTCAGCACGTCGGCGGCCGTCGCGAACCGGATGCGCTCGGTGTCACCGGCGCTGTGGATCGCCAGATTGCGACCGCGCAGGTTCCAGCGCGCGTCGTCGGTGAGGATCGCGGCCGACAGCCCGACGACGAACGTCGAGTGCGGATACGTTGACACATACCAACTTCCAACTTCGCGGTCGATTCGCGGCCGCGACTGTGTGGTGAACATGTACAGCGTCTGCCACTCGCCGCGGATCTGCGCCTCCAGCACGTAGCCGTCGTCGCCGGCGAGAATGCGGTAGGGCTCGTGCCGGGTTTGTTGCACGGTGCCGACCTCCAGCCGAATCGGCGACGACAGCGTCTGTCCCCCGAATCCGACGTCGACGAGCCACGGTCCTTCGTCGCCGGGCACCGTCACCGACAGCGCCTCGTGCGTCTGCGCCGGCAGTTCGCCCGAGGTGTTCATCCACACCACGCGACCGCCGAGACGCTGCACCCCGAAACCCAACTCCGCCAACGCATACCCCATGACGCCGTTCTGCTCGTAGCAGTAGCCGCCGCGACGTCGACGCACGAGTTTGTCGAAGAGCGCGTCCGCGCCGAGATCCGCGACGGGAATGCCCATCACCGGGTCGAGGTTCTCGAACGGGATCGTGCCGTTGTGCGCCTTGACGAGCGCGTGCAGCGTCTCGAGTGTGGGCGTCGCAGGCCCGGTGTAGCCGATGCGGCGGAAGTAGTCGGCCAGGTCTGTCATGGACACCATCGTGCGACCTCAATGACTGTTGAGGTCAACGGGCGGCGTCTGTCAGGTTCCTGTCCACTTCGGCGCGCGCTTCTCGGCGAAAGCGATCGCACCCTCTTTGGCGTCGTTGGACATGAAGACCGGCGCCAGGATGTTGATCTGGTTCTTCCACATCTCGTCGGGGCCCCAGCTGCCGGATTCGACGATGATCCGCTTGGTCGCCGCCACGGCCAGAGGCCCGTTCGCGGTGATCTTTTCCGCCAGTTCGATCGCGGCGTCGAGCGCCTGCCCCGGCTCGGCGAGCACGTTCACCAGGCCGAGTTCTTTGGCACGGGTGGCGGGCAGGTTCTCACCCGTGAGTGCCAGTTCCATGGCGACGGCGGGCGGGATGCGCTTCGGCAGCCGGAGCAATCCGCCACCGCCTGCGACCAGACCTCGCTTGACCTCGGGGATGCCGAACGCCGACTCGTTCGAGGCCACGATCAGATCGGTGGCCAGCGCCAGCTCGCATCCGCCGGCCAGGCAGTAACCCTCGACCGCCGCGATCAACGGCTTGGCTGGCGGCTTCTCGGTGAAGCCCATCCCGCGGCCTTCGACCACGACGTTCTCGCCGCGGGCGAAGGCTTTGAGGTCCATCCCCGCGCTGAACGATCCGCCCGCACCGGTCAGCACACCGACCGACAGTCCGGCGTCACCGTCGAGGCGGTCCATCGCGTCGGCCAGACCGCGGCTGACGTCGGCGTTCACCGCATTCTTGGCCTGCGGCCGGTTGATGGTGATGATCAAAACCCGGTCGCGCTGCTCGACCAGGACGGCTTCTTCGCTGTTGTCACTCACGCGCCTGATCGTAACGGCCAGCGGTGTCGTGTCAGGCAGGCGGCGAACAATGGGCGTGAACAATCAGCCCTTCTTGCCGTTGCCGTTGCCCCTGCCTTTCGGCTTCTTTGGCGCCGGCGGCTGATCGACTACCGGAACGGAGGTCGGCGAGGGTGGCGGCGAACTCACCGGGGGCGGGGGTGGTGGAACCGCGGAACTTGTGCTGACCGGCTGCGGAGATTGCGTGGACGACGACGGATCAAGTGCCAGCGCGAGCGTTCCAACGATCAGCGCGACGAACGCCGCGGCTGCAAGCAACAGTTTCCGCCCCCGGCTCATGGGCCTCCGGTGAGCCGATGACACGAAATAGTTGGCTGATGGAGCGTAGTTGGCTGATGGTGCTTGATAGATGGCCGACGGGGCCAGCGGTTGGGCAAGCACCTTGGTTGACGGGCGGCGATTTGCCGCCGTCGACCCTGCGGCCGAATACTGCACATCCGGGGCGCCTGAGAGTGCGGACCGCATTTCGAGGGCACTGCCGAATTTGGTTCCGACGCCGTCGGCGCCCATCGAGCGATTGACCACCGCCGCCAGGTCGGCGTCAATATCGGGCCGCACCGCTTCGATCGGCGGGGGCGGATCGTCCAAGATGGCACGGATAAGCGCCGCGGGGTTCTCCTGGGGATACGGGCGTCGCCCGCTGAGCGCCTCGTATGACATGACGCCCACCGCGTAAAGGTCGTCGGCTACCGACGCAGGAGCACCCGCGACTCGCTCGCGGCTCATATACGCCATCGTTCCGACGATCTGCCCGGTTGCGGTGAGCGCGGCACCGGCAGTCTTCGCGATGCCGAAGTCGGCGACCTTCATTGCGCCGCCGTCGTGGGTGAGCAGCACGTTGCCGGGCTTGATATCGCGGTGCACCACTCCCGCCGCATGGGCGGTCGCGAGCGCGCCCAACACGTCCTCCAGCATCGCCCGCACCCGATGCTGCGCCATCGGCCCCGTCGCGATCTCGTCGTCTAGGGTGCGGCCCGGTAGCCGCTCCATCACGATGAAAGGTATGCCGTCGTGATCACCACAATCGTGGACAGCCACGATATTGGGGTGGTTGAGCGAGGCCGCGGCCTGCGCCTCCGTTTCGAAGCGGTGAAGCGCGTCGGCGTCCGCCCTGAACGCGGGATAGAGCAGCTTGATGGCTACCGCCCTGCTCAGTCGGGCATCCCACCCGTCATAGACCTCGGCCATTCCGCCGCGGCCGAGCAGGCCCCGTACCTCGTATCGGCCCGCTAGTACTTCGCGGCCCTTCATGGCCGATATGGTAGCCCGACAGGCGCTGCGTCAAACCTGACGCTCGCTCGCCGAATGCACCTGCGCCGACAGGGTAAACTAGAACACGTTCCAATTTCAGCGAGGGGAAGCACCTGTGACCGACACCGAACCGTCGGAGCTCACCAAGTGGGATCCGAGCCTGACCGAACGCGTCATGGGCGTCATGCGGCCCTTCCTCAAGCGGTACTTCCGGTCGGAGACCCGGGGTCTGGAGAACATTCCGGCCGGCGGTGCGCTGCTGGTCTGCAACCACTCCGGCGGAATGCTGCCAATGGACGTCCCGATCCTCGCCGCCGACTTCTACGACCACCACGGCTACGATCGCCCGCTCTACACGCTGAGCCACGACATGCTGTCGGTAGGCCCGACGGGCGACTTCTTCAAGAAGATCGGCTACATCAGCGCCAATCACGCCAACGCCGATGAAGCGCTGCGCTCGGGCGGCCTGGTGGTCGTGTTCCCGGGCGGCGACTACGACGTATACCGGCCCACGTTCAGCGAGAACGTGATCGACTTCGGCGGCCGCACGGGCTATGTGAAGGCCGCGTTGAACGCCGGGGTGCCGATCGTGCCCGCGGTGGGGATCGGTGGCCAGGAGACCCAGATCTTCCTCACGCGGGGCACCTGGCTGGCCCAGCGCCTCGGGCCGATCGCTCGCCTGGCTCGCACGAAGATCGTGCCGATATCCTTCGGATTCCCGTTCGGGCTCTCCCTGGTGGTTCCGCCCAACATCCCGTTGCCGTCGAAGATCGTGATGAAGGTGCTGCCACCGATCGACCTCGTCGCCCAGTTCGGTGAGGATCCCGACGTCGACGAGATCGACGCACACGTACGGCACGTGATGCAGCGGGCGCTGGACGAACTGGCCGGCGAACGCCGGCTTCCGATACTGGGCTGAGCTGGTTTTGAAAACCGGCCCGGTGGCTATCAAGGTCTTTCATGAGTAAGCGTCGTTTCACGTTGCTGCGCGCGGTCGCAGAGCTCGTCAACGCCGCCAACGGCGTACAGCCCGTCGCCCGCGAGGGCTACCCCACCATTGGGGTGTTCGCGTTCGGCTGGCCGACGTCGGAGATGTCGCCGGTGTACATGGGCGTCTCGATGCTCGACGCGTTGCGCCGCGGCGTGCGGGGCGACTTCCGCGGCACCAAAGGCCGGATCTCGTTGGTGCTGACGGCGATTTCGTGGGCGCTGCTCTATCTCATCCACCGCCGCAACGTCGCATCGGAACCGCACTTCGAAGAACCGCTGCGCAAGGCGCTCGGCGACGACTACGAGCAGATCGCCGCCCGGTCGCAACCGGCGCGGCGCCGTCGCACCCAGATCGGCGTCTGGCCAACCGAACTGGTCCGTCGGCGCTACGTCGAGAAGGCGAGCACCGTGCAGTACGGTCCGCACGGCCGGGCGAACCGGGCCGACATCTGGCGCCGTACCGACCTACCCCGCGACGGTAAGGCGCCCGTGCTGCTGCAGGTTCCCGGTGGTGCGTGGGCGATCGGTATGCGACGGCCGCAGTCCTATGCCATGTTGAGCCATATGGCTGAACGCGGCTGGGTGTGTATGTCGATCGACTACCGCGTGAGTCCGAAGAACACCTGGCCGGACCATATCGTCGACGTCAAGCGTGCTCTGGCGTGGATCAAGGAGAACATCGCCGACTACGGCGGTGACCCGGATTTCGTTGCGATAACCGGAGGTTCGGCCGGTGGCCACCTGTCGTCATTGGCCGCGTTGACGCCGAACGATCCGCAATGGCAGCCCGGGTTCGAGGACGTAGACACCTCGGTCGTCGCTGCAGTGCCGATCTACGGACGCTACGACTGGTTCACCGCGCACGGTTCTGGCCGCAAGGAGTTCATCGCGTTCCTACAGAAGTTCGTGGTGAAGAAGCCGTTCGCCCAGAACAAGCAGACATACGTCGACGCGTCCTCCATCAAGCGGTTACGCGCCGATGCCCCACCGTTTTTCATCCTGCACGGCCAGGACGACTCCATCATCCCGGTGGGCGAAGGGCGGGAGTTCGCCGAGGCGTTGCGTGAGGTGTCGACGTCCACCGTCGCCTACGCGGAGATCCCGCACGCACAGCACGCGTTCGACTTCTACTACGGGTCGCCGCGTGCGCACTACACGGCGCGCGCGGTCGAAGAGTTTCTCTCCTGGGTGCACGCCAAGCGGAAAGTCAAGGCCGAGCCGGCTAAATCTGTTGAGCCGACTACGGCGCCATAGCAGTTTCAACCACGGTCAACTGCTCGGAAAGTCCACCGGCACGGCGGATTTCGACGAACGCATCGACCATCGCATCAGTCAGCTCATGCGGATCCAGCAGGGTGGCACCATCGGAAAGCACCGACACGTTCAGCTGGTCGACGTAACTCCACACCGTGATGTTGAGACCGCTGCCGGTGGTCAGCGGGCCGACCGAATAGATCTCGGTGACCAGTGCACCGCCAACCCGGCCGGGCTCCCGCGGCCCCGGAACATTTGAGATCGGAATGTTGAGCACCTTGTTCTGGCCGTCCTTTTCCGCCAGCCAGTGGAACAGCCGCTCCGCTGGTGCCGGTGGAAAGTAGGACGACCACCTGCTCACCAGTTCCGGACCCATCAGGTGGTGGGTCTCCTTGGCGTTCACCGCCGCATCGTGTACGGCCTTGACCCGCTCCAACGGATCTTCGAGTTCGATCGGCACCACCATCATGACGCCGCTGAACCGGTTGCCGGAAATCCGGTCCCGGGAGAAGTCGAAACTCACTGGCACAGAAGCCAATAGCGGGTGGTCCGCGTGACCGTCGTACTTGAGTGACAGCTTGCGCAAGGCGCCCGCCGAGATCGCGAGCACCATGTCGTTGATCGTGACGTTCAGATGCTTCGCGGTTTCCTTCACGTCCGCGAGCGACAGTGTCGCGGTTGCGAACTTGCGCTGCGCATCGACGCGATGGTTCATGAACGACGGCGGCGGGGTGAACGGACGGGTCAGCTCGGGCGACAGCTTGCGCGAGCTCTGGCGCACGCGCCGTAGCCCCTTCGCCGTGTACGCAACGACTCCCGGGAAACGGCCGATGTGCCGCATGTGGTCGGCGAAAGCGGTGCGAAGAAGTTCACTCTTGGTCGGCGGGGGATCCGTTGCGTACGAATCACGGTCGGCCTGCGAGCCCTGCTGCAGATCCATCCCGCGGGCCAGCAGATTCGCCGAAGCGACACCGTCGGCCAGGGCGTGGTGAATCTTGCCGAGCACCGCGATGCGGCCGTTCGCCAATCCCTCGATGAAGTACATCTCCCACAGCGG
>Ga0075363_100000958_pt1 | contig 10243 bp, 6 predicted proteins | sample EndMetdeltDD1763_FD_71470 | JGI IMG/M metagenome (GOLD analysis project Ga0075363, IMG submission 71470) | Populus endosphere microbial communities from Tennessee, USA - Endosphere MetaG P. deltoides DD176-3 | ecosystem: Host-associated > Plants > Roots > Endosphere | place: USA: Tennessee...
ACATCACCCTGTTCACCAGCGCGCAGGTGGCGCTCGCCCAGGACGACCCGGCGCGGGCGCGCGAGCAGCTCGAGGAGGGCATCCGGCTCAGCGTCCGCACCGGTGACCTGGCGAACCTCGCCTACTTCCTCGACACCCTGGGCGTGGTCGAGGCGCTGGAGCAGGAACCGCGTCGGGTCGCCGTGCTGCACGGTGCCGCCGGGCGGCTGCGCGAGACCGTCGGCTCCAACGTCTACGGCTACTACAAGCCCGACGAGGCGATGCTGGCCGAGTCGGTCGCGGCAGCGCGCAGCGCCCTGGGCCAGGAGTTCGACGCAGCCGTGACGGAGGGTCGGGGGCTCCCCGTCGAGGACCTGGTCGCGGTGGCGCTCCGGGAGGCCTGACCGGCCGGCAAGGCCGCCGCAAGCCGACCGCAAGGAGACGGCAAGGCCGCTCTCCGACGCTGGTCCCATGACCACGCAGACGACCTGGCTGCCCACGGGCTGGCAGCACCCGACGTACGTCCCCGTCGACGCCGACCACCACCTGCGGCCGATCCGGGCCACGGACGTCGACCTCGACCTGCCCGCGGTCCTGGGGTCGCGCGAGCGGCTCTGGTCGATCTACGGCGTCGCGTGGGGCTGGCCGCCGGCGCACCTCAGCCACGACCTGGACCGCGAGGACCTCGCCCGCCACGAGGCGGAGATCGAGGCGCACGAGTCCTTCAACTACGCGCTCTTCGACCTCGACGAGACCGAGCTGCTCGGCTGCGTCTACATCGACCCGCCCGAGAAGGTCGGTGCCGACGCCGAGATCTCGTGGTGGGTCGTCGACCGGCTCGTCGGGTCGGCCGTCGAGGGCGCCCTGGACGCCCTCGTCCCGCGCTGGGTCGGCGACCACTGGCCGCTGCGCGCCCCGCGGTACGTCGGCCGCGACCTCACCTGGGACGCCTGGCTGGCGCTCCCCGACCTCCCGGTGCCGACCTCGTGAACGTCGAGATCAACCCCGTCCTGACCGCCTACCCCCGGTCATCCCTGTCACGAGGAGTGCCCATGCCCGCCCACGTCCGTCGCCGACGCCGCCTCGCCGCGCTGGCGACCACCGCCGTCGCCGCGGCGACCCTCCAGACCGCCTTCGCCCCACCGGCCGAGGCCGGCCAGGTCGGCGTCACCATCTCGGTCCAGGGCGCCGGCAAGGTCACCGTCGTCGAGGGCTCCCTGGAGGACGGTGGCAGCACGGTCTGCGACTGGACGTCCAACCAGGACTCGCGGGTGACCCACACCTGCGCGCGGGTCCGCAACGAGGAGCCGTTCGAGGCGTGGGTGTGGCTGCGTGCCGAACCGGCGACCGAGCCGGCCGGCCACTGGTCCTTCGTGAGCTGGTCGGGCTGCCAGGACCTCCGCGACCGCAACGGCCGCACCGAGTGCGCCGTGCGCTCCGACGCCTTCGGCACCATCGAGCGCGCGCCGAAGGCGGTCTTCCGCGACACCAAGGGGCCGACGGTCGGCACTCTGAGCGGGCAGCAGCTGCTCGACGCCGACCGCCGCTACCGGTTCACCTTCGCCGCCGACGAGCAGGCGACGTACGAGTGCCGGCTGGAGGGCAGCGCCGCGCCGTTCGCGCCGTGCACGTCGCCGACCGACCGCACCGTCCGCTGGGGACGCGACCAGCTTCAGGTCCGGGCGACCGACTCCTCGGGCAACCTCGGTGCGGTCCGCACCCTGGACGTCGACGGGGTGGACACGCTGCTGTACCCGGGCCCCGGGTCGCCGACCCGGCTGCGCGACGCGACCTTCGCCTACCAGGGCGTCGAGGGCGGCCAGTTCCTCTGCTCGCTGGACGGTGCCCAGTTCTCCCTGTGCGGAGAGGGCGAGACCGACGACATCACCTACGTCGGGTTGGCCGAGGGCAGCCACACGTTCCGGGTGTTCGCCCGCAAGGGCAGCATCGTCGACCCCAGTCCGTCGACGTACGCCTGGCGCGTGGACACCATCGCACCGACGACGACGATGACCCGCTCGACCGAGGGGCGGCGGGCCAGGTTCGACTTCCAGAGCAGCCCGGACACCGTCCGGCACGAATGCCGGCTGACGAGCCCGGCGAGCACGCCGTCGGCGTGGGCGGCCTGCACGTCACCGGTCGTCCACCAGGCCCTGGCGGACGGCGTGCACACCTTCGAGGTGCGGGCCGTGGACGCCGCGGGCAACGTCGAGAGTGCTCCCGCCGGCCACACCTGGACCGTCGACGGCACCGCGCCGGAGACCTCCACGACGGGCCCGACCGGCTTCGTGCTGGCCGAGACCGCGACGGTCGGGCTCGCGGCCTCCGAGACCGGCTCGACGTTCACGTGCACCCTGGACGGCGCTGCCACCCCGTGCGGGCCCGGCGGGCTCGAGCTCGGGGGCCTCACCAGGACGACCCACGTCGTCACCGCGGCCGCCCGCGACGCGGCGGGCAACACCGACCTGACGCCCGCGACCCGAACCTGGACGGTGCCGCTCGCCGCGGCCGACCTCGCCAAAGACAAGGGCTGGCGGCTCAAGCGCAGCTCGTCGGCGTACGGCGGCGCCTTCCTCCAGGCCAAGAAGAAGGGTGCCTCGCTCACCCGCGAGGTCTCCGGTGCGCGAGAGGTCGCGCTCGTGGTCGGCAAGGGCCGCAAGCACGGCAAGGTCAAGGTCTACGCGGGGTCCCGGCTGCTCGCCACCGTGCGGCTCGCCGCCTCCGGCAGCAGCACCCGGCAGCTGGTGACCCTGGCGACCTTCTCCGAGCCGTTCACGGGATCTCTCCGGATCGTCGTGGCCACCAAGGACCGCCCGGTCCGTATCGAGGGGCTGGGGGTGGCGACCCGATGACCGCCCCCGCCCACCACACCCAGGAAAGGCATGTCATGAAGAAGCTCGTGCTCGCCCCGCTCGCGCTGGTCGCGGTCCTGCTGGGCCTGCTTGCACCACTCGCCCCCGCCACCGCGGCCGCCAGTGGATGGAACGACGGGAAGTCCGACTCCGACCACATCTGGAACTGCGTGACCGAGCAGTACGGCGTCGGCCTGACCGCCAACACCGGCTGGTGGTCGCCGACCGGCGAGGTGCCCAAGGTGGGTGAGCCGTTCATGCTGCGCGGCTACATCGGCTACATCGGCACCCCGTGTGCCGACAAGCTGCTGGTGGTGCCCGAGGTCGTCGCGCCGCCCGGGCTCGAGTACGTCGACCAGCCCTTGAAGTGGGACATCTTCCCGGCCAGCGAGGCCCCCACCTTCACCACCGGGGGTGTCGAGACCTGGGCCGGGCTCAACGGCGGCGTCGCCATCACGCTCGAGGGCGACCAGCCGTTCGTCCTCAAGCGCGGCGAGGTGCTGGAGTTCCAGTTCCCCGTCTACGCCACGCGGGAGATGAAGGGCGCGGCCACGCAGCAGCCCGAGTGCAACAAGCGCGTCGCCGGCGACGGGCCGTGTCCGCTCGCGGAGTCCGGTGACCACTTCCAGCTCCCGTTCCGGGTCGGGGGTCATGGCGCGATGAAGCAGTACCTCACGCCGTACGTGGGCCTGTTCGCCACCAAGGCGGGCACGACGCCGGCGCCGAACCCGACGACCAAGGCGCCCTCGACCACGGCCGCGAAGTGGACCCTCCGGACGGGCAGGAAGGGCAAGGTCGTCGTGACGGTGTCGTCCTCGCAGGTCCCGACCGGTGAGCTCGTCGTGACCGACAAGGGCAAGGTCGTCGCCCGGGCCAAGCTGTCGCCGGCCAACCGCGGGCGGCTGACGATCACGCTGCCGAAGATGCGGAAGGGCACGCACAAGTTCGTCGTGCAGTACCTCGGCTCGGGGCAGGTCAAGCCGTCGGCGTCGGCACCGAAGAAGGTGACGCTGCGCTGACCGGGTGACTCGCTCACCCGCGGGGAGAGCCCACCGACGCCGTCCGGAACCCCCCGCCGGACGGCGTCGGCACATAGTGTGGTTAGGCTAGCCTTACTTTACTAGAAGGAGCCTCACCATGCGCCGCATGCTGCTGACCCTCGTCACGGCGGCCACCCTGCCGCTCACCCTCGTCGCCTGCGGCGACGACGCCGACAACACCCAGGACACCTCCGCCGGGGACGAGACCACCGCGGCCTCGGCCGACGCCTTCCCGGTCACCATCGAGCACGCCTTCGGCGAGACCACCATCGAGTCCAAGCCCGAGCGGATCGCGACGGTGGCCTGGGCCAACCACGAGGTGCCGCTGGCCCTGGGCGTCGTCCCGGTCGGCATGAGCGAGGCGACCTGGGGCGACGACGACGGCGACGGCGTGCTGCCGTGGGTGGAGGAGAAGCTCGAGGAGCTGGGCGCCGAGACGCCCACGCTGTTCGACGAGACCGACGGCATCGCCTTCGAGGCGGTCGCCGCGACCCAGCCGGACCTGATCCTGGCGACGTACTCCGGCCTGACCGAGACCGAGTACAAGACGCTCAGCAAGATCGCGCCCGTCGTGGCCTACCCCGACATCGCCTGGGCCACCACTGTCCAGGACATGATCACCATCAGCAGCACCGCGATGGGCCTGGCCGAGGAGGGCGAGGAGCTCGTCGCGGACCTGGACTCGCAGGTGCAGGCGGCGTACGCCGACCACCCCGAGCTCGACGGCAAGAGCATCATGTTCAGCTACATCGACCCCACCGACCTCAGCCAGGTGGGCTTCTACACCACCCACGACACCCGGCCCGGCTTCCTGGCCGACATCGGCATGACGATGCCCGCGGTGGTCACCGAGGCGTCCGCGGAGACCGAGGAGTTCTACGTCACCCGCAGTGCCGAGGACCTGGACGCCTTCGACGACGTCGACGTGTTCGTGACCTACGGCGACCCGGAGGGCGAGCTGGTCGACCAGATCACCTCCGACCCCGTGCTGTCACAGATCCCGGCTGTCGGCCGTGGCTCGATCGCGGTGCTCGAGGACTCGACCCCGCTGGCGGCGTCGGCCAACCCGTCGCCGCTGTCCATCCCCTGGGGGATCGAGGAGTACTTCGACCTGCTGGGGGCGGCGGCCGAGCCGGCCGCCTGACCCGGACCGCCCTGACCTGAGGGGGCGAGGGCTACTTCCCCTTGCCCGGCTTGCCCTTCCCGGGCTTGCCGGGCTTCCCGGGGTGGTGGCCCTTGCCCTTGCCCTTGCCCGGCTTGGGCTTGTGGCCCTTGGACTTGGGGTGCTTGGCCTTGCCGGGCTTCGGCGGCTTCACGACAGGGCCGGGGTCGGCCACCGCCGCCGGCACGTACGCCCGCTCCTCGGGCTCGACCTCCTGGTCGACGACCGCGTCGGCCTGCGCCTCGGGCGATCCCGACGGCGCGGCCGCAGGCTTCTCGGTCGCGGCACCGTCGCCCGCGAGCGCCGCTGCGACGAAGAGGACAGCGGCAAGCGCTGCCGCGGCGACCGGCACGGGCGACAGCCGGAACCGGCGCCGGACGGTCGGGACGGCCACGGCCGTGGGAGGGACGACACGCGTGGCCTGCTCGGCGCCACTGAGCCAGGCGAGGCGGCCCGCCACGTCGGCAGCGGTGGGCCGGTCCGCCGGCGTCCGCGCGGTCATCTCGGCGAGCAGGGCGGCCCAGCCGTCGGGCAGGCCGTCGGGGATCTCGGGGTCTGCCGAGAGCCGGGCCAGCGCGGACTCGATGGTCGGACCGTCGAAGGCGTGGTGGCCGGTGAGGCAGCGCAGCAGCATCAGCCCGAGCCCGTAGACGTCGACGGCGGGGGTGATCTCCTCGAACGCGACCTGCTCGGGGGCCAGGTAGTGCACCGAGCCCAGGACCGTCCCGGTCCTGGTGTGCAGCGACTGCTCGCCCAGCAGCTTGGCGATCCCGAAGTCCGCGAGCTTGACCCGGCCGTCCTCGCGCAGCAGCACGTTGGCGGGCTTGACGTCGCGGTGCACGACGCCCTGGGCGTGCGCGTAGGCGAGCGCGGCGGCCACCTGGGTGCCGACCTCGGCCACCCGCCGCGGGTCCACCGGCTCGTCGAGCGAGGCGGACAGCGCCGGCCCGTCGACGAGCTCCATGACGAGGTAGGGGCGTCCCGCCGGTGTCGTACCCCCGTCCAGGAGCGTGACCAGGCCCGGGTGGGACAGCCTGGCCAAGGTGCGGGTCTCGGCCAGGAACCGCTCGAGGTCGCCCTCGGCGTCCGGCGTCTCGCGCAGCAGCTTGACCGCGACCTGGCGGTCGAGCAGCAGGTCGGTCGCCCGGACGACGTGGGCCATCCCGCCGGTACCGAGCAGCTCCTCGACGCGGTAGCGGTCCGCGACGACGGCCTCGGGATCGGGCCCGTGGGCCTCGTCGCCGAGGAGGGTGGACATGTCCGTGGCCACGGTGGGCTCGAGCACCGGCTCGCTCACGTCCCTCGACACTCCGTTCTGGTACCCCGAGGGGCCTTCCTTCCCTCGGAACCCGGCGCCGAACCCACCCCAGCGGGTGAAGTCAGGACAGGCAGCGACCGGGCAGGTCGAACCAGCGCAGGTGCTCGAAGCTGGCCGAGACGCCCTCGGGTGGCTCGTCCGAGGCGGGCTCGGTGGCGAGCATGATCTCCTCGCCCTGCTTGAGGTAGTCGGCGAGCGCCGACTCGGGCGCGGTCTCGGAGTGCTGGGGGTAGACCATCGCGCCGTCGGTGTCGTAGGAGACGTCGGTCAGCCGCAGCGGCGGCTCGACCAGGCCGTCCCGGTGGTGCCACAGCCCGCCGGCGACGTCGAAGCGGTAGTCGCCCAGCATCCGCCAGCCGTGCCGGGCGACGAGCCGGACCGCGTCGACGATGTAGGAGCAGGTCGCGTCGCTGACGAAGTAGTTGAAGTTGACCCGCACCCAGCCCGGCTTGATGCCCTCGCAGCCGCCGGTGATCTCGGCCTCGAACTCGTGCGAGCGGTCCAGGTCTATCCCGAGGAGTCGGTGCCCGTAGGGCCCGGCGCAGGAGCAGCCGCCCCGGGACTGGATGCCGAACAGGTCGTTGAGCAGGGTCACCACGAAGTTGTGGTGCAGGTAGCGACCCGTCGGGGTACGCACCACGAACGAGACGATCGAGAGCCGCCGGGCCTCCAGGTTGCCGAGGATCTCGATCGTCGGCTCCGCCTGCCACGCGGCCACCGCACGCCGCAGGTGGTGCTCCTCGTGCTCGCGGATCACGTCGATGCCGACGGCGTCCTTGAGCTGGAAGACCAGTCCGGTCCGGATCGAGTCCACGATCGCCGGTGTCCCGCCCTCCTCCCGCTGCACCGGGTCGTCGAGGTAGCGGTGCTCCACGTCGTTGACGTAGGCGACCGTCCCGCCGCCCGGCACGTCGGGCACCCGGTTGGCCAGCAGCGCGCGGCGCACGACCAGCACGCCACAGGTCGAGGGCCCGCCGATGAGCTTGTGCGGGCTCAGGAACATCGCGTCGATCCCGTCCATCGAGAGGTCGACGTACGGCGCCGCGGCGGCGAAGTCCCAGAAGGCGAGCGCGCCGTGCTCGTGCAGCAGCGCCGACAGCCCGCGGACGTCGCTGAGGATGCCGGTGACGTTGGAGGCGGCCGAGAACGACCCGATCTTGAGGGGCCGGGCGGCGTACGCCTCCAGCTGAGCCTCCAGGAACGCCTGGTCGATGTGCCCGTCCGGGTCCTCGGGGCACACCACGACGTCGGCGATGGACTCGCGCCACGGCAGCTCGTTGGAGTGGTGCTCGAACGGACCGATGAACACGACCGGCCGGTCGTCCGGCGGGATCTGCTCGGAGAGGTGGTGCCAGTCGTCGAGGACCGAGGGGATCCGGAGGCCGAGGACGCCGATCAGCTTCGCGATGGCGCCGGTGCTGCCCGAGCCGGCGAAGATCACCGCACACTCGTCGTCCGCGCCGACCGCCTCGTGCACGAGCCGCCGGGCGTCCTCGCGCAGCCGGGTCGTCTGGAGGCCGGTGCCGCTGGACTCGGTGTGGGTGTTGGCGTAGCGGGGGAGCACCTCGCGACGGATGAAGTCCTCGATGAACCCCACCGCGCGGCCCGACGCGGTGTAGTCCGCGTAGGTGACCCGGCGCGGGCCGAACGGGCCGGTCATCACGTGGTCGTCGCCGATCACCGACTCCCGGATCCGGCGCAGCAGCGGGGTCTCGACCGGACCCTCGCTCGCTCCCATGGGTCCGAGGTTAGACCCGCGCGCGGGCGCCGGCGTGGTCGTCGTGGGCCGGGTACCCCTCGGGGTACGCATGAGCGTGATCTGTACCCGTGAGGCTGGTGGGACTACCGTACGAGGGTCACGCACGGGGGGCCGGTCGGACGGATTACGGCTAATACGGCCACACGACATCCACAGAACACTTACTTTTTGTCCAGCACGCAGCGATGCGGGGACAAGAGCAAGCCACAGACCACGACGACCGCACCGCCCAGGGCGGTGAGGTCGGCGACTCATCCAATGGGTGGAACGATGCCAGACAGCCTCGACATGGGCGGTCCCCGCCTCCTCTCCGGGCTCTCCCCGAGAGAGTGGTCGCTGCGCCGCAAGGTCGCCCTGGCGGTGCTCATCCCCATCGCGCTGGCCGCGGTGTTCGGCGGCCTCCGGGTGCGCAACGACCTCGCCGAGGCGGACAACTACTCGTCCTCGGCGAGCCGGGTGACCGTGCTCGGGCCCGCCACCGACTACCTCGCCGCCGTCGAGAACGCCGCGGTGGTCTCGCTGCGCGACGGCGACAACGCCCAGGCAGCGCTCGAGGAGGCGGTCGCCGCCGTCGACGCCGCCGCCTCCGAGGTCGAGAGCTCCCTCGACGACGCCCGCCTCACCGACACCCAGCGCCAGCGTGCGGAGTCCATGCTGTCGCTGACCGCGGACGCGCGGTCCCCCGAGATCTACGCGGTGGCCGACCAGTCCGTGGCCGTGCTCCGCCAGATCCAGATCAGCGTCAACCAGCTCATCGCGGCGATCGTGGAGGACCAGATCGAGCCGGACGCCCGGCTCCAGGTGCTCGACCAGGTGCTCGGCGGGCGGATCTCGCTGGCCATCCAGCAGTTCGCGGTGACCGACGACAAGAACGGGATCGTCAAGCCCTACGACCTCGCCGCCGAGATCGGCATCGAGTCGGCAGCCATCGAGCGGGTCGCCGCCGTCGTCGGCAGCGGTGACCCGGACGTCACCGCCCTGCGCACCCAGAACGCCCTGCACCTGACCAGCGTCCGCCTCGGGGCCGTCGACCTCGGCGACGAGACGGCGTACGCGCCGTACGACTCGCTGACCAGCACGATGCTGGACGACATCGACAGCACGCTGGCGGCCGCGGCCGACGACGCGCAGAGCAACGCGCTCGTCAACTCCGTCATCACCCTCGCCGCCCTGCTCGCCGCGATCTTCCTGGCGCTGCTGGTCTCGAGGCTCCTGCTCGACCCGATCCGCCGGGTGCGCGACGGCGCGCTGGAGGTGGCGCACGAGAGGCTGCCCGAGGCGGTCCGGGTCATCCGCTCCGGCGGCGACCCCGGTGAGATCGTCCCCATCGACGTCACCACGCACGAGGAGATGGGCCAGCTGGCGCGCGCCGTGGACGGCCTGCACCAGGAGGCGGTCAACCTGGCCGCGGGGGAGGCCAAGCTCCGCCAGCAGGTCGGCGAGATGTTCGTGACCCTGTCGCGGCGCAGCACCTCCCTGATCAACCAGCAGCTCGGCCTGATCGAGACGCTGGAGAAGGACGAGGAGGACCCCAAGCGCCTCGAGAGCCTGTTCCGCCTCGACCACCTCGCCTCCCGCATGCGCCGCACGGCCGACTCGCTCAACGTGCTCGCCGACGCCCCGGCCGGGTCCACCGACCCGCACGGCCTCAGCGTCGGCGACGTCCTGCAGGCCGCGCTCGCCGGTGTGCAGGAGTACCAGCGCGTGCAGATCGACGTCGACGCACCGGAGCGGGTCGCGGGCGTCGCTTCCTCGGACACCGTCCACCTGGTCACCGAGCTCATCGACAACGCGCTGGCCTACTCCCCGCCCAGCTCCAAGGTCATCGTCGCGACCGAGCGCTCGTCCGACGGGGTCGTCGTCACCGTCAGCGACGCCGGCCTGGGCATGAAGGACGACGCCCTCACGGCTCTCAACCACGACCTGCGGTCCGGTGGCGAGATCACGGCCGAGACCGCCCGCCGGATGGGTCTGCTCGTGGTGAGCCGGATCGCCAAGCGGCACGGCATCGCCGTCGAGCTCGAGCGCAACAGCCGCGGGGGCGTCACCGCGTCCGTGCTGCTGCCGGCGCCCATCCTCCGGCTGCCCGGCGAGGCGCCGCAGTCGGCTCAGCCCGCCCGGTCCGCCCAGCCC
>Ga0075363_100000960_pt1 | contig 10237 bp, 10 predicted proteins | sample EndMetdeltDD1763_FD_71470 | JGI IMG/M metagenome (GOLD analysis project Ga0075363, IMG submission 71470) | Populus endosphere microbial communities from Tennessee, USA - Endosphere MetaG P. deltoides DD176-3 | ecosystem: Host-associated > Plants > Roots > Endosphere | place: USA: Tennessee...
GCCGGATGATGCCGTTTGGCCAGCGTCGTCGCCCGGATTTGTCATGCTGTTCAACCTAGCGCAAATACAGGGCACGTTTGCGGAGCCGAAGACGTTGTCTGGAGGAGATCGCCTGCGGATTCCGCGGCGACACCAGGCGCGCGATAGAGGAGAATGATTCACCGATGACCAGCCCGTTCCAGCCTGGACAGCCGGCCGGCACAACGCCAGGCACACCGACCAACCGACGCGGGCCCGCGGCCCTGCCCACACCGCCGAAAGGCTGGCCCATCGGGTCGTATCCGACGTATGCCGAGGCGCAGCGTGCCGTCGACTACTTATCGGACCAGGAGTTTCCGGTTGAGCAGGTGACGATCGTCGGCGTCGACCTGATGCAGGTGGAACGCGTCACCGGCAGGCTGAGTTGGCCCAAGGTACTCGGCGGCGGTGTGCTCACCGGCGCGTGGCTGGGTCTGTTCATCGGCCTGATCCTGGGATTCTTCAGCCCGAGCCCGTGGGGCGCGCTCATCACCGGCCTCATCGCCGGCGTGTTCTTCGGCCTCATCACCTCGGCGATTCCATACGCGATGGCCCGTGGCACAAGAGATTTCAGCTCGACGATGCAACTCGTCGCCGGACGCTACGACGTGCTGTGCGACCCCCAGGGCGCCGAGCGTGGCCGGGATCTGCTGGCACGCTTGAAGATCTAGGGCGTCCGTCGCGCCGGGGACACCCGGACGTTAGCTGGCACTTTGCCCAGGCGTGCAATTGCGTAACGGTCGACGACGCGCGCGGCCGAAGTGTTGCAAATCACGCGTAAGTGGCAATACGGTTTCCGCCCAGGAGGGTTCCTCGGACGGGAGGCAGCGGTGCGCGTCGCCAGCTTGCGCGTGGCTCCATTGCGGTTTGGTGCTGCGGCGTTGGCCGCGCTGACGACGGCGTCGATGGTTTCGGCGTGCGGATCAGGCGGCGGCGGAATCGTCATCAACTACTACACACCGGCAAGCGAGATGGCCACGTTCACCGCAGTGGCCAAGCGGTGCAACGAGGAACTCGGCGGCCGGTTCACCATCAACCAGGTGAGCTTGCCCAAGGCGGCCGACGACCAGCGTCTGCAATTGGCGCGACGGCTCACCGGTAACGACAAGACGCTCGACGTGATGGCACTCGACGTGGTGTGGACCGCCGAGTTCGCCGAGGCGGGTTGGGCGTTGCCGCTGTCGGACGATCCGGCGGGTAAGGCCGAAGAGGACGCGACCACCGACACGCTGTCCGGCCCGTTGGAGACCGCCAAGTGGCAGGACAAGCTGTACGCCGCGCCGATCACGACGAACACCCAATTGCTCTGGTATCGGGCGGATTTGATGGACGAGCCGCCCGCGACATGGGATGCGATGGTGGCCGAGGCGACGCGCCTGCACGCTGAGGGCAAGCCGAGCTGGATCGCCTTGCAGGCCAAGCAGTACGAGGGTCTGGTGGTGTGGTTCAACACGCTGCTGGAAAGCGCTGGCGGTCAAGTGCTTTCCGATGACGGCAAGACCGTCACGTTGACCGACACCGATGAACACCGCGCCGCGACGGTCAAGGCGCTGGAGATCATGAAGGCGGTTGCCACCGCACCCGGCGCCGACCCGTCGATCACGCAGACCGACGAGGGCACCGCGCGTCTGGCACTGGAACAGGGCAAAGCCGCGCTCGAGGTGAACTGGCCGTTCGTGCTGCCGTCGATGCTGGAGAACGCGGTGAAGGGTGGGGTTTCGTTCCTGCCGCTGAACAACGATCCGGCGTTGCAGGGCAGCATCAACGACGTCGGCACGTTTTCCCCGAGCGACGAACAGTTCGAGGCGGCCTACGAAGCGAGCAAGAAGGTGTTCGGATTCGCCAACTATCCCGGCGTGACCGACGAACCCGCCAGGGTGACGCTGGGCGGCCTGAACCTCGCCGTGGCCAAGACGACGCAACATCGGGCGGAGGCGTTCGAGGCGATTAGGTGCATGCGCAATGCGCAGAACCAGCGCTACACCTCGGTCGAGGGAGGGCTGCCCGCGGTGCGCGCATCGCTGTACGACGATCCGACGTTCCAGAAGAAGTACCCACAGTACGAGATCATCCGCGAACAGCTGACCAACGCGGCCGTCCGGCCCGCGACGCCGGTCTATCAAGCGGTGTCCACCCGCATCTCGGCGACGCTGGCCCCCGTGACGGAAATCGACCCGGAGAAGACAGCCGACGAGTTGACCGTGCAGGTGCAGAAGGCGATCGACGGTAAGGGACTGATTCCGTGACCGCTACCGCTGAGCCGGTCGGTACCGACGACGCCAAATCCGAACGGCGCCTGGCTTTCACACTGATCGCGCCGGCCGTCATCCTGATGCTGGCGGTCACCGCCTACCCGATCGGGTACGCGGTGTGGCTGTCCCTGCAGCGCTACAACCTCGCCCAGCCCGACGACGTCGAGTTCGTCGGCCTGGAGAACTACATCACGGTGTTGACCGACAGGTATTGGTGGACGGCGTTCGCCGTGACGCTGGCGATCACCGTCGTTTCGGTGGCCATCGAGTTCGTACTCGGCATGGCGCTGGCTCTGGTGATGCATCGCACGATCTTCGGTAAAGGCGTTGTGCGCACAGCGATCCTGATTCCGTACGGGATCGTCACCGTCGCGGCGTCCTATAGCTGGTACTACGCGTGGACGCCCGGAACCGGATATCTGGCCAACCTGCTGCCGGAAGGCAGCGCACCGCTCACCGAGCAGTTGCCGTCGCTGGCCATCGTGGTGCTCGCCGAAGTGTGGAAGACGACGCCGTTCATGGCGCTGCTGTTGCTCGCCGGGCTGGCGCTGGTGCCCCAGGATCTGCTGAACGCCGCCCAGGTCGACGGCGCAGGGGCGTGGAAGCGGCTCGTCAAGGTGATCCTGCCGCTGATCAAGCCCGCGATCCTCGTCGCGCTGCTGTTCCGCACGCTGGACGCATTCCGCATCTTCGACAACATCTACGTGCTCACCGGCGGAGCCAATGACACCGGTTCGGTGTCAATCCTGGGCTATGACAACCTGTTCAAGGCGTTCAACCTCGGCCTGGGGTCAGCGATCAGCGTGCTGATCTTCCTGTCGGTGGCGGTCATCGCCTTCATCTACATCAAGCTCTTCGGTGCGGCGGCGCCCGGGTCTGACGAGGAGAGGCGCTGATGGCCGAGCGGGGCGCGGGCCGGGTGACCGGCTGGACGATCGTCAACATCATCGTCGTCGCCTATGCCTTGTTGCCGGTGCTGTGGATACTGAGCTTGTCGCTGAAGCCGACGTCGAGTGTCAAGGACGGCAAGCTGATTCCGACGGAGATCACCTTTGACAACTACAAGGGGATCTTCTCCGGCAACGCCTTCAGTTCGGCGCTGGTCAACTCGATCGGCATCGGTCTGATCACCACTTTCATCGCGGTCGTGATCGGCGGGATGGCGGCGTACGCAGTGGCGCGGTTGGCATTCCCGGGTAAGCGCCTGCTGGTCGGTGTCGCTCTGCTGATCGCGATGTTTCCGCAGATCTCGTTGGTGACACCGCTGTTCAACATCGAGCGCAGGCTCGGATTGTTCGACACCTGGCCGGGCCTGATCATTCCGTACATCACCTTCGCGCTGCCACTGGCGATCTACACGCTTTCGGCGTTCTTCAAGGAGATCCCCTGGGATCTGGAGAAGGCGGCCAAGATGGACGGCGCCACGCCGTCGCAGGCGTTCCGCAAGGTGATTGCTCCGCTGGCCGCCCCCGGCATCGTCACCGCCGCGATCCTGGTGTTCATCTTCGCGTGGAACGACCTGTTGCTGGCGCTGTCGTTGACGGCGACCCAGCGCGCGATCACCGCGCCCGTCGCGATCGCGAACTTCACGGGCAGTTCGCAATTCGAGGAACCGACCGGGTCGATCGCCGCGGGCGCGATGGTCATCACCATCCCGATCATCATCTTTGTTCTCATCTTCCAGCGACGAATCGTCGCCGGCCTCACGTCCGGCGCGGTGAAGGGGTAGTTCCATGGCCGAAATCGTGTTGGACCGGGTGACCAAGAGTTACCCGAACGGCGCTACGGCCGTGAAGGAACTCTCGATGACCATCGCCGACGGCGAGTTCATCATCCTCGTCGGGCCGTCCGGTTGCGGAAAGTCGACCACGCTCAACATGATCGCCGGACTCGAGGACATCTCCTCCGGTGAGTTGAGGATCGGCGGCGAACGGGTCAACGAGAAGGCGCCCAAGGACCGTGACATCGCGATGGTGTTCCAGTCCTATGCGCTCTACCCGCACATGACCGTGCGTCAGAACATCGCGTTCCCGTTGACCCTGGCGAAGATGAACAAGGCCGAGATCGCGCAGAAGGTCGAGGAGGCCGCGAAAGTCCTTGATCTGAGTCAACTTCTGGACCGCAAACCCGCGCAGCTGTCCGGCGGGCAACGCCAGCGGGTGGCCATGGGGCGCGCGATCGTGCGCAACCCCAAGGCGTTCCTGATGGACGAGCCGCTGTCGAACCTCGACGCCAAACTACGCGTGCAGATGCGTTCGGAGATCGCACGGCTGCAGGACAAGCTCGGCACCACCACCGTCTACGTCACCCACGACCAGACCGAGGCGATGACGCTCGGCGACCGCGTCGTGGTCCTGCTCGCGGGCGAGGCCCAGCAGATCGGCACGCCCGAGGAGTTGTACAACCGTCCGGCGAACCTGTTCGTCGCAGGCTTCATCGGCTCGCCCGCGATGAACTTCTTCCCGGCCACCATGACCGACGTCGGCGTGCGTCTGCCGTTCGGCGAGGTCACGTTGACCCAGGAAGTCCATGACCTGATCGCCAGGCATCAGACGCCCAACAACGTGATCGTCGGCATCCGGCCCGAACACCTCGAGGACTCCGCGGTGATGGACGGCTACGCGCGGATCCGGGCCTTGACGTTCGAGGTGATGGTCGACTTCGTCGAATCGCTGGGCGCCGACAAATATCTGCACTTCAAGAGTGAGGGTGCAGGGGCGCAGGCCGCCCAGCTCGCGGAGCTGGCCAGTGAGTCGGGCGTCGGTGAAAACGAGTTCGTGGCACGGGTTTCCACCGAATCCCAGGCGAAGCAGGGCGACACGGTCCAGCTGGCGTTCGATACGTCCAAGCTGACGATCTTCGACGCCGACACCGGTAAGAACCTCACGCTTCCCGACGCGGCGCCCGCGTCGGTCGAGTGATCGACGTTCCGGCCGCTGTTCGCGCACACGTGCGCGAGCACTTCGTCCGGACCGGTATCACCGCTGAGCCGGTCGAAGCCAGCGTGACGTTCCTGGGCACCGAACGGATCGACGTGCTGCGCTTCGGCCCCGACAGTGCAGGTGTCAGTCACTATGTGTCGGTGGGCTGTTCGCGCCATCCGATGTTCGATCCCACCGAGATGGTGACCGACGCGCTGCACGGTCCCCGTGCCGAGGCCGTCGTCGCACTGTCTGGGCCGACGCCCAAGGGGCTCGCGCGCTCGCTGGCGATCCTGGCCGCGTCTCCCGCCGTCGAAGGCCTGATCCTGGAACCGGACGCGCTGATCGACCTGGAGACGCCGCTGTGGGAGGGTGCCTCTTTCTCCGCTTTTCTGTTGGGCCGCAGCGATATCGACGACGTCGCATTGACCGACCCGCTGCCGCCGGTGACGCTACTCAGCGCGACGCCGATCACCGCGACCGAAGCGGCGTGGGTGCGGCTCAAGGGTGCCGAAGCCATGCGCGAGGCGTGGACGCAGGACGGCGTCGACGTTTTGAATCCCGCTAGGCGAGCGGCGCAACCGAGCTAGAGCCAGTGGTTGCGCCGGAACGCCCGGAACAACAGTGCACAGATGACGACCATTACGAAAAGCACCGCGGGATAGCCGTAGGTCCAATGCAATTCGGGCATGTTGTCGAAGTTCATGCCGTAGATCCCCGCCATCGCGGTCGGCACTGCGGCGATCGCGACGTAGGCCGAGATCTTGCGCATGTCGATGTTCTGCTGCATCGCCACCTTGCCGGCCGCGGCCTGCACCAATGAGCTGAGCATCTCGTCGTAGCTGGTGATGCGGTCCGACGCCTGGGTGTTGTGGTCGAGAATGTCGCGCATGTACCGCCGGACCTCGATCGAGATCAGGTCGTTGTGGTCGGTGCCGATCCGCTGCAACGCCACCGTCAACGGCGCGACGGCCCGGCGCAATTCGACGATCTCCCGCTTGAGCAGGTAAATGCATTCGATGTTGGTCTTGCGGGTGGGGGAGAAGATGTCCTCTTCCATGGCGTCGATGTCGGTCTCGATCAGATCGGCGACGTCGAGATAGTTGTCCACGACGTGATCGGCGATCGCGTGCATCACCGCGTAAGGGCCGAGGCTCAGACTGTCGGGCGACGAATCGAACTTCTTGCGGACCCCGGCCAGCCCGCTGTGTTCACCGTGTCGCACCGTGACCACGAAATCGGGTCCGACGAAGATCATGATCTCGCCGGTCTCGACGATCTCCCTGGCCAGCGCCACAGATTCGTGCTCGACGTAGTTCACGGTCTTGAGCACCAGGAACAACGTGTTGTCGTAGCGCTCGAGCTTGGGTCGTTGATGTGCGTGCACGGCGTCCTCGACCGCCAGCGGGTGCAGACCGAAGACATCTGCGACGGCCTGCATCTGGTGTTCGTCGGGTCCGTGCAGACCAATCCAGGCGAAAGCGTCCTTGCCGTCGGCCTCGAGTTCGTGGACCCTGTTCAGCGCCGCGGCATGGGTGTACTTGCCGGGCAGCCGGGTGCCTTCGCAGTAGACGGCGCAGTCCACCATGGCCCGCGCGACCGGAACATGGATGGAGGCCGCATCCGGTTCAGCGCTTCTGTTCCGTACGACGGGTCGCAGTGACGGGGGCAGCTGACGAAACGACGGCATCGGATCACTCTCCCCTGGTCACGACCAGCAGCACCGGTCTGGTGGGCCTTGGATTCGGCGTAGTGAATGCTACGCGGCACTCCACTTTCCGACCCTGCTAGTTTCGTCCCGAAAGGCAACGCGCCCGCGGTGCGGGCAACCCAATCCGTCCAAGGAGCACCTGACGTGAGCACATCTCCCCTCAAGGTCGCGGTCACCGGTGCCGCCGGCCAGATCGGCTACAGCCTGCTTTTTCGTCTGGCCAGCGGTTCGCTGCTCGGCCCGGATCGGCCGATCGAGCTGAGACTGCTGGAGATCGAGCCGGCGCTGAAGGCGCTCGAGGGCGTCGTGATGGAGCTCGACGACTGCGCTTTCCCGCTGTTGGCCGGCGTCGAGATCGGTGCTGACGCCAACAAGATCTTCAACGGTGTGAATCTGGCGCTGCTCGTCGGTGCCCGTCCCCGCGGCCCCGGCATGGAGCGTGGTGATCTGCTCGAGGCCAACGGCGCGATCTTCACCGCACAGGGCAAGGCGCTCAATGAGGTAGCCGCCGACGACATCCGCGTCGGTGTGACCGGTAACCCGGCCAACACCAACGCGCTGATCGCGATGACCAACGCGCCCGACATCCCGAACGAGCGGTTCTCCGCGCTGACCCGCCTCGACCACAACCGGGCGATCTCGCAGCTCTCGCAGAAGACGGGTGCCAAGGTCACCGACATCAAGAAGGTCACCATCTGGGGCAACCACTCGGCCACCCAGTACCCCGACATCTTCCACGCCGAAGTGGGTGGCAAGAACGCCGCCGAGGTGGTCAACGACCAGAACTGGATCGAGAACGACTTCATCCCGACCGTCGCCAAGCGTGGTGCGGCGATCATCGACGCCCGCGGCTCCTCGTCGGCAGCCTCGGCTGCCTCGGCGACCACCGATGCCGCCCGCGACTGGCTGCTGGGCAGCCCCGAGGGCGACTGGGTGTCGATGGCGGTCCTGTCCGACGGCAGCTACGGCGTGCCCGAGGGCATCATCTCGTCGTTCCCGGTGACCACCAAGGACGGCAACTGGTCGATCGTGCAGGGTCTGGAGATCGACGACTTCTCCCGGGCGCGCATCGACAAGTCGACCGCTGAGCTGGTCGACGAGAAAAAAGCCGTCACTGACCTGGGACTTATCTGAGACAAGGTCGATTAGGTTACCTACCAGTTCGTCAGTAACCTGAGCGCCGTGTCCCAAGCGGTGAGAAACCTGTCTGACAAAAGAGACCCGATCGTCCTGCACGACGACGAGATCTTCGCTGCGCATGTGGGCGGAAAGCTGTCGGTGGCGCTGAACACGCCGCTCGACACCCAGCGTGCACTGTCGGTCGCCTATACGCCCGGCGTTGCTCAGGTCAGCCGTGCGATCGCGGCGGACCACACCCTGGCGGCGCGCTACACGTGGGCCAACCGCATGGTCGCGGTGGTCAGTGACGGCAGTGCGGTGCTCGGCCTTGGCGATATCGGGCCCGCAGCGTCGCTTCCGGTCATGGAGGGCAAGAGCGCGCTGTTCAAGACGTTCGCCGACCTCGACTCGATCCCGATCGTGCTCGACACCAAGGATCCCGATGAGATCGTCGAGACGCTGGTGCGTCTGCGGCCATCCTTCGGCGCGGTCAACCTCGAGGACATTTCGGCTCCGCGTTGCTTCGAGATCGAACGCCGTGTCATCGAGGCGCTGGACTGCCCGGTCATGCACGACGACCAGCACGGCACCGCGATCGTCGTGCTGTCGGCGCTCATCGGTGCGGCGAAGGTGCTCGACCGAGACATCACCGGACTGCGGGTGGTCGTCTCCGGTGCCGGAGCCGCCGGGGTGGCCTGCGCAAAGATCCTGCTGGCCAGGGGAATTCGGGATATCACGCTGCTGGATTCGCAGGGCATCCTGCACAAGGACCGCGGCAACCTGAACTCCTACAAGGCCGAGATCGCCGAGCAGACCAACCCGAACGGCCTCTCGGGCGGTATGGCCGAGGCGCTCAAGGGTGCCGATGTCTTCCTCGGGCTCTCCGCCGGTGTCGTGCCGCCGGAGATCGTCGCGACGATGGCGCCGGACGCGATTGTGTTCGCGCTGTCCAATCCCGATCCGGAGATCCATCCCGATGACGCGAAGCACTACGCCGCGGTCGTGGCCACCGGGCGCAGCGACTTCCCGAACCAGATCAACAACGTGCTGGCGTTCCCCGGGGTGTTCCGCGGTGCGCTCGACGCCGGGGCCCGGCGCATCACCGAGGAGATGAAGGTGGCGGCGGCCGAGGCGATTTTCTCGGTGGTCGGCGACGATCTTGCGGTCGACTACATCGTGCCCAGCGTGTTGGACCCGAGGGTGGCCCCCGCCGTGGCTCAGGCGGTCGCCGCGGCGTCGCAGGTCTAGGACCTCGGTGCGCCGGCTCGCCTGCGCGTTGGCCGCGCTCGTCGCGGTGGGCGCAGCCGGCTGCGGCGTCAACGACGACACGACGCCGTCGCTGACGGTCGGGTCGACCGAGGATCCCGAGTCGGCGCTGATTGCGCACATCTACGCCGAGGCTCTGCGTTTCTACGGCAGCCCGGCCCACGTCAAGACGTCGCCGGATCCGCTGTCGGAGCTGGACTCCGGGGACGCGCGCGTCGTTCCAGGTTTCACCGGCCGGGTGCTGCACCGGTTCTTCCCCGACTCGACCGCGCGGTCGGCGACCCAGGTGTACCGCGAGATGGTGTCCGCGCTGCCCGAGGGCATCGCCGCGGGCGACTACACGACGTCGGCCGAGGACAAACCCGCGCTGGCCGTCACCGAGGCGACAGCAGACGCGTGGGGCGGGCGGGATCTGACGGCGGCGACCCGACACTGCGACAAGCTCAAGGTCGGCGGAGTCGAGGATGAACTGCGCCCCGCCGTGATCGGCACCTGCAAGCTGCCGAAGCCGCGCGAATATCCTGACCGCGCAACGCTGTTCGCGGCGGTCCGGGCGGGCCAGGTCAACGCCGCGTGGACGTCGACGGCGGCCCCGAACATCCCGACCGAGCTGCTCATGCTGTCGGACCGCACGTCATTGATCCGTGCCGAGAATCTGGTGCCGCTCTACCGGCGCAACGAGCTCAACGAATCGCAGGTGCTGGCACTCAACGAAGTCGCAGGCGTGCTGGACACCGCCGCGCTGGCCGATATGCGCGCCCAGGTCGAGGACGGCACCGAACCGGGTCTGGTCGCGGGTGCGTTCCTCGCCGAACATCCACTCGGCGACTGACTCAGTGCGCGTTGGGCACCAGCCGCGAAACGACCGTCGAAAACAGCTGCTGGTAGCCGGATCCCGTGATCCGCACGATGACGTCGAGGATCTTCGCGTCGGGGCCGACGAGCACCCG
>Ga0075363_100000961_pt1 | contig 10234 bp, 10 predicted proteins | sample EndMetdeltDD1763_FD_71470 | JGI IMG/M metagenome (GOLD analysis project Ga0075363, IMG submission 71470) | Populus endosphere microbial communities from Tennessee, USA - Endosphere MetaG P. deltoides DD176-3 | ecosystem: Host-associated > Plants > Roots > Endosphere | place: USA: Tennessee...
TTCACCTCGGGGACACCGAAGTAGGCGTCCTCGCTGGCGACCACGATGTCCGCGTTGCCGACCAGGCCGACCCCGCCTCCGACGCAGAAGCCGTGGACCGCGGCGATGACCGGGACCGCGCAGTCGTAGACCGCCCGGAACGCGGCGTAGCACCCCTTGTTGGCGCCGATCAGGGCGTCGAACCCGGTCGTGCGCTGCATCTCCTTGATGTCGACGCCGGCGTTGAAGCCGCGCCCCTCGGCCCGCAGCACGACCACCTTGGTCTCGAGGTCCCGGGAGGCCTCGTCGAGGGTCGCCGCGACGTCGAACCAGCCCTGGACGGTCAACGCGTTGACCGGGGGAGCGTCCATGGTGATGACGCGGATGCCATCGGGGCGCAACTCAGTGGTGACTGGCACCGGGGCCTCCTCATCTGTCTCGACCCGCCCGTCGCACGACGCAAGGGCCGTGCGGGGCTCGCTCGACCTTCTCGGGTTCGCAGACCGCGCTGACGCGCGGTCTGCGACGCTCGAACCCAACCAAGCAAGTGCTTGGTAGGGTAGCAGCATGGCGATCGCCCTGGACCTGTCCGACCGTGTCGTGCTGGTCACCGGCGGCACGCGGGGGATCGGCCTCGGCATCAGCGAGGCGTTCGCCGCCGCGGGCGCGCGGGTGCTCACGTGCTCCCGCTCGGAGGTCGACGCCGTTGACCACTACGTCTGCGACGTCCGTGATCCCGAGGCGGTGCAGGCCCTGGTCGCGCAGATCGGCTCCGACGCCGGCCGGCTCGACGTGCTGGTGAACAACGCCGGCGGCGCGCCGTACGCCCGCGCCGCGGACGCCTCGGCCCGCTTCCACGACCGGATCGTCGGGCTCAACCTGCTCGCGCCGCTGCTCTGCGCCCAGGCGGCCAACGCGGTGATGCAGCAGCAGGAGACCGGCGGCGCGATCGTCAACATCTCGTCGGTCTCGGCGCTGCGGCCCTCGCCCGGCACCGCGGCGTACGGCGCGGCGAAGGCGGGGCTCGACTCGCTCACCACGTCGCTGGCCGTCGAGTGGGGTCCGAAGGTCCGCATCAACTCGATCGACGTCGGCCTGTGTCGCACCGACGACACCGCCGACCACTACGGCGGCGATGCCCAGGTCGCGGCGATCGAGCGCACCATCCCGCTGGGCCGGATGGCCCGGCCCGAGGAGGTCGGGAACGTGGCGGTGTTCCTCGCGAGCGACCTCGCGTCGTACGTCTCCGGCGCCCGGGTCGAGTGCCACGGCGGGGGAGAGCCCCCCGTCTTCCTCGCTGCCCTGGAAGGAACGTCATGAGCTTGTTGGAGGGTCGGGTCGCGATCGTCACCGGTGCGGGACGCGGCATCGGTCGGGCGCACGCGCTCGAGCTGGCCGCGCACGGCGCGGCCGTCGTGGTCAACGACTACGGCGTCTCGCTGTCAGGCCAGCGGGACGGGCAGAGCGGCACCGGCGAGTCGCCTGCCGACGAGGTGGTCGCTGCCATCACCTCGGCCGGGGGCCGGGCGGTCGCGAACGGAGCCGACGTGGCGGACTTCGAGCAGGCGGCCGCGATGGTGCGGCAGGCCATCGACACCTTCGGCGGCCTCGACATCCTCGTGAACAACGCCGGATTCGTCCGCGACCGAATGCTCGTCAACACCTCCGAGGAGGAGTGGGACGCGGTGATCCGGGTGCACCTCAAGGGCCACTTCGCGCCGCTACGGCATGCCGGTGCCTACTGGCGGGCCGAGGCCAAGGAGGGCCGCCAGCGCGCCGCGCGCGTCATCAACACCTCGTCCGGGGCGGGGCTCCAGGGCTCGGTCGGCCAGGCGACGTACTCCGCAGCGAAGGCAGGCATCGCCGGCCTCACCCTGGTCGCCGCCCAGGAGATGGGGCGCTACGGCGTCACGGTCAACGCGATCGCGCCGGTCGCGAAGACCCGGATGACCGAGGGCGCCTTCGACACCTCAGCCATGGCCCTGCCGGAGGACAACTCGCCGATCGTCGCCTGGCTCGCCTCTGTGGAGGCCGGTGACGTGACCGGCCGGGTGATCGAGGTCGACGGCAGCACCATCACGGTCGAGACCGGCTGGGCGCACGGCCCGGCCCGGGACAACGGCGGCCGGTGGGCGGCCACCGAGGTCGGGCCGGCCCTGCGCGAGCTGCTGGCCGAGGCGCCTGTCCCCGAGCCGGTTTATGGGGGCTGAGGTCCGGCCGACGCCGGCCCGTCGGTCAGATCCGCTCGATGATGGTGCCGGTCGCCATGGCTCCGCCGGCGCACATCGAGATCAGCGCAGTGGACTGGTCGCGCCGCTCGAGCTCGTGCAGGGCGGTGGTGATCAGCCGGGTGCCGGTGGAGCCGACCGGGTGACCGAGCGCGATCGCGCCGCCGTTGACGTTCACGCGATCCATGTCGACGCCGTGCTGGCCGGCCCAGGACAGCACCACCGACGCGAAGGCCTCATTGACCTCGAACAGGTCGACGTCGGAGATCGCCATCCCGGAGCGGTCGAGCAGCTTCTGGGTCGCCTCGATGGGCCCGTCGAGGTGGTAGTAGGGATCCGAGCCGACCAGGCAGTGGGTCGTGATGCGGGCGCGCGGTGTCAGGCCGAGGGCGCGGGCCTTGTCCTCGTCCATGATCAGCACCGCCGAGGCGCCGTCGGAGATCTGGGACGACGTGCCTGCGGTGTGCAGACCGTCGGGCAGCACCGACGTCAGGCCCTGCAACCCCTCGAGGGTGGTGTCGCGGAGCCCCTGGTCGGCGTCGACGACCCCGTCGGGCGTGGCGTACGCCGCGATCTCGCGCTTGAACCGGCCCTCGTCGACCGCGATGCGGGCCTTCTGCTGTGAGGCGAGGCCGAACGCGTCGAGGTCGGCCCGGGTGAGCCCGCGGCGGCCGGCGATGCGGTCGGCGGCCTCGAACTGGTTGGGCATGTCGATCGCCCAGTCGTCCGGACGGGGGTCGCCCATGCCCGGTGGCACGTTGGCGCCCAGCGGGATGCGCGACATCGACTCGACCCCACAGGCGACACCGACGTCGATGGTGCCGGCCGCAACCATGTCGTGCACCAGGTGTGCGGACTGCTGGCCGGAGCCGCACTGGGCGTCGACGGCGGTGGCGCCGGTGCGCTGGGGGAGCCCGGCGTACAGCCACGCCCGACGGACCATGTCGTTGGACTGCTCGCCCGCCTGGGTGACGCAGCCGCCGACCACCTGGTCGACGAGGTCGGGGTCGACCCCACCCCGGCGCAGCACCTCGGCCTGCACGAAGCCCAGCAGCGCGGCGGGGTGCACGCCCGCGAGCCAGCCGTTCCGCTTGCCCAGAGGGGTGCGGACGGCGTCGACGATCACGGGGTTGGCCATGGCCCAAAACTAGAACACGTTCTGATTTGAGACAAGACGATCCCTTCCGAAACCTACCGAGAGTATGTAACCTCGGCCACTAGAACACGTTCCAGAAATGACCCGCCCATTCTTGAGCGAGGGAGCAGAGTTGACGACAGCCGCCGAGGCCCCCGGGTCCGCCACCGGATTCGACCCGACCGACCCCGACGTGATGCGTGAGCGGGTGCCGCACGAGGAGCTGCTGGCCCTGCGCCGGACCGCCCCGGTCTCGTTCGTGACCCAGACCGAGACGGCCAAGGCCGGTTTCCCCGACCACCGGGGCTACTGGGCCGTCAGCAAGCACGCCGACGTCGCGGCGATCTCCAAGGACCAGGCCAACTTCTCGACGAACCTGGACGGCGTCATCATCCGCTTCGGCCCGGAGATGGACCGCGAGGGCGTCGAGAACACGAAGTTCCTGCTGATCAACCACGACGCCCCCGACCACACGAAGCTCCGCCAGATCGTGTCGCGGGCGTTCACGCCGCGGGCCATCTCGGCGCTGCACGAAGACCTGGAGCGACGGTCGCGCGAGATCGTCGCCGAGGCGGTCGCGAAGGGCGAGGGCAACTTCGTCGAGGACGTCGCGGCGGAGCTGCCGCTCCAGGCGATCGCCGGTCTCCTCGGGGTGCCGCAGGAGGACCGCGGCAAGCTCTTCGAGTGGTCCAACCAGATGATGTCCTACGACGACCCCGAGGTGGAGGGTGACGAGGCCGTCGCCTTCATGGAGATCCTCGGCTACTCGATGGCGCTGGCCGACGAGCGGCGCAAGAACCCCCAGGACGACATCATCACCAAGCTCGTCAGTGCTGAGCTCTCCGGGCCGGACATCGACGCCAGTGGTGAGCAGGGTCGCGGCCTGACCGACGACGAGTTCGGCTTCTTCATGGTGCTGCTCGCGGTCGCGGGCAACGAGACCACCCGCAACGCGATCTCCCACGGCATGCACGCCTTCTTCCAGAACCCCGACCAGTGGGAGCTCTACAAGAAGGATCGGCCGGCGACCGCGGGTGACGAGATCATCCGCTGGGCCACCCCGGTCACGGTCTTCCAGCGCACCGCGATCAACGACGTCGAGGTCGGCGGCGTACCGGTGCAGAAGGGGGAGCGGGTCGGCCTCTTCTACGCCAGCGCCAACTTCGACGAGGACGTGTTCACGGACCCGTTCCGCTTCGACATCACCCGCGATCCCAACCCGCACCAGGCGTTCGGCGGACACGGCGCGCACTACTGCATCGGCGCCAACCTGGCCCGCCTCGAGGTGAACCTCATCTTCAACGCGCTCGCCGACCTGGCTCCTGGGATCCGTCAGCTCGGGGAGCCGCGGCGGTTGCGCCACGGCTGGATCAACGGCGTCAAGGACCTCCAGGTCGCCTACCGCTAACCCCTCAGCACCATCGCCAAGGAGCACCGAGTGACCACCGACATCCTCCCCGAAGGCTTCGACTTCACCGACCCGGACGTCAACTGGGAAGCCATTCCCCACGAGCACTTCGCGGCGCTCCGGATGAGTGCGCCGGTGCACTGGGTCGAGCAGGTGCCGGGGGCGCGCGACGGCATCGCGCCGGAGGCCGGCACCGGCTACTGGGCGGTGACCAAGCACGCGGACGTGTCCGCGGTGTCCAAGGACAGCAGGAACTGGTCGTCGGCCGAGAACGGCGCGATCATCCGCTACAACCCTGGCATCACGCGCGATGACGTCGAGCTCCAGCGCGTCATCCTGCTCAACCAGGACCCGCCGGAGCACACTGGCACCCGCCACATCATCTCCCGTGGCTTCACGCCCCGTGCGATCGGTGCGCTCGAGGAGGTCATGACCGAGCGAGCCCACCGGATCGTCAGCGAGGCTGCGGCGAGGGGCAAGGGCGAGTTCGTCGAGGAGCTCGCGTCCGAGCTCCCCCTGCAGGCCATCGCAGACCTGATCGGCGTCCCGCAGGAGGACCGGAAGAAGCTGTTCCAGTGGTCCAACTCGATGCTCGCCAGCGAGGACCCGGACTTCCAGGGCGACCCGCAGGCGGCAGCGATGGAGCTGCTGGTCTACGCGATGGAGATGGCGGCGGAGCGGAAGGCGAACCCGCAGGACGACATCGTCACCAAGCTGATCAACGCCGACAAGGACGGCCGCGGGCTCAACGAGGACGAGTTCGGCTACTTCGTGATGATGCTGGCCGTTGCGGGCAACGAGACGACCCGCAACGCGATCACCCACGGCATGCACGCGTTCCTCACGAACCCCGACCAGTGGAAGCTGTGGGTCGAGGAGCGGCCCGAGACCATGGTCGACGAGGTCATCCGGTGGGCGAGCCCGATCACCGTGTTCCAGCGCACCGCCATCAACGACACGATGGTCGGCGACGTCCTGGTGAAGAAGGGCCAGCGTGTCGGCCTCTTCTACAGCAGCGCCAACTACGACGAGGACGTCTTCGAGGACCCGCACACGTTCAACATCCTCCGCGACCCGAACCCGCACCTGGCCTTCGGCGGACACGGCGCGCACTACTGCATCGGCGCCAACCTGGCCCGTCAGGAGATCCGGCTGATCTTCAACGCGCTCGCCGACCACGTGCCGGGCATCCACCTCGTGGAGGAGCCGCGCCGCCTGCGACACGGGTGGGTCAACGGCATCAAGGAGATGCAGGTCGCCTACTGATTACCCCCGCGAGCTTCGCGGGGCGCGCTCGTCTCGGTCGCTTCGCTCCCTCGCTCGCGGACCGCCGGGCCGCTTCCGCTCCAGGATCAGCCCTCGAGGCCCGACCGGGCCGTCAGCACCAGCGGGCCGTCGTCGGTGATGGCGACCGTGTGCTCCATGTGCGCGCCGCGGGACCCGTCCGCGCTGCGCAGCGTCCAGCCGTCCGCGTCGACGTAGATCTCGTCGGTCGTGTGCAGGAACCACGGCTCGATCGCGATCACCAGACCGGGCTTCAGCTTGAGGCCGCGACCGGGGCGGCCGTCGTTGGGCACGTGCGGGTCGCCGTGCATGGTCCGGCCCACCCCGTGACCGCCGAACTGCAGGTTGACCCCGAGCCCCGCGGCGCGGGCGGTGTCGCCGATGGCGGCGGAGATGTCGTAGAGCCGGTTGCCGACCCGCGCCTGCTCGATGCCGGCCGCGAGCGCACGGGTGGCGACGTCGATCAGCTCGAGGTCGCCCTCGCGCGGCGTACCGACGACGACGCTGATCGCCGAGTCGGAGACCCAGCCGTCGACGCTGGCCGCGAAGTCCAGCGAGAGCAGGTCGCCGTCCCGCAGCACGTAGTCATGGGGGAGCCCGTGCAGCACGGCGTCGTTGACGCTCGTGCAGAGCACCTTGCCGAACGGCGAGGCCCCGAACGACGGGTGGTAGTCGATGTAGCAGGACTCGGCGCCGCGCTCCTTGATCATCTCGTGGGCGAGCCGGTCGAGGTCGAGCAGGTTGACGCCGACGTCGGCGGCGTCGCGCAGTGCGACGAGGACCTCGGCGACGAACCGGCCGGCCGGCTTCATCGCCTCGATCTGCGCGGGAGTGCGGAGCTCGATCATGACGGCGACCCTATCCACGTTCCCCTAGGGTCATGGCGTGGACCTCGTGCTCGGAACGATGTACTTCGGCACGCGGACCGACGAAGCCACGTCGTGGGCGATGCTGGACCGGTACGTCGCCGCGGGTGGTCGGGTGCTGGACACCGCGAACTGCTACTCGTTCTGGATCTCGCCGACAGGCCACGGCGGTCAGAGCGAGTCGGTGATCGGCCGGTGGCTGGCGGCGAACGCCGGACTCCGCGACGAGCTGGTGGTCGCCACCAAGGTCGGTCAGGAGCCGGTCGACGGTGGGGGAGTCGAGGGGCTCTCGTCCGAGGTGGTGGCGCGGGAGGCAGCACGCTCGGCGGAGCGCCTGGGTGTCGACGTGATCGACCTCTACTGGGCGCACGGTGAGGACCGCTCGATCCCGGTCGCGGAGACCGTGGCCGCGTTCGGGGCGCTGGTCGACACGGGCGCCGTACGGCGGCTCGGCGTCTCCAACCACCCCGTCTGGCGGGTCGAGCAGGCTCGTCGTCTCGCGGAGGCCCAGGGCGTCGAGCCGTACTCCGCCCTCCAGCTGACGACGTCGTACGTCGAGCCGCGGCCGGGCGCGCTCGTCGAGGGCAAGGACCACCGCTTCGGCTTCGTCACCGACGAGACCGTGGACTACCTCGCCGAGCACCCGGACCTTGAGCTCTGGGTCTACAGCCCGCTGGTGCAGGGCAGCTACGACCGTGCGGACCGGCCGTTCCCCGCGGCGTACGACCACCCGGGCTCGACCGCGCGGCTCGCCGCGCTGGCGTCGATCGCGTCGTCGCGGGGCGTCGCGCCCTCGCAGGTGGTGCTGGCGTGGCTGCTGGCGCGCGGGTGGAAACCGGTGGTCGGCGTCAGCACGCTGGAGCAGCTGGACTCGGCGTTGGCGGCTGCCGAGCTGGAGCTGTCATCGGAGGACCTCGCCGAGCTGGACGCGCCCAGGTAAGGACCACGTCCTCTGCCGCAGGCAGAACCGCTGAGAGCGGATTCGCTGGCACGCCGCACCACCGCCGCGCAGGCTCGAGACATGACCCAGACGATGCAATCACCGAACGGCGCCGGCCTGTCCGCGGCCGACCGTCTGCTGCACCAGCGCATCCTGGTCCTCGGCCAGGAGGTGGACGACGCGATAGCCAACAAGCTCTGCGCCGAGCTGCTCCTGCTCTCCGCCGAGGACCCGCGGCGCGACATCGCGCTCTACATCAACTCGCCCGGCGGTTCGGTCTCGGCCGGGCTGGCCATCTACGACACCATGCGGCTGATCCCCAACGACGTCGCGACCCTGGCGATGGGCCTGGCGGCCAGCATGGGGCAGTTCCTGCTCTCGGGCGGTACGCCGGGCAAGCGGTTCGCCCTCCCGCACAGCCGGATCCTCATGCACCAGGGCTCGGCCGGCATCGGCGGCACCGCTATCGACATCGAGATCCAGGCCGAGAACCTCGAGCACACCAAGAACGTGATGATGCAGCTGATCGCCGAGCACACCGGCCAGCCGGTCGAGCGGATCGAGCAGGACGCCCGGCGGGACCGCTGGTTCACCGCCGAGGAGGCCCGGGAGTACGGCTTCGTCGACGCGGTGCTCACCGATGTCGATGCGGTGACCCCCCGGCGCACCGAGCCGGTCCGGATGGGGCTGGCCCGATGACCACCTACACGATTCCGAGCGTGGTCGAGAAGACGGTGCGGGGCGAGCGCGCGGTCGACATCTACAGCAGGCTGCTCACCGACCGGATCGTCTACATCGGCACCGAGATCGACGACGGTGTCGCGAACGTGGTCATCGCGCAGCTGCTGCACCTCGAGTCGGAGAGCCCGGAGTCGCCGATCAACCTCTACCTCAACTCCCCGGGCGGGTCGGTCACGGCGATGCTGGCCGTCTACGACACCCTGCAGTTCATCAGCTCGCCCGTCGGCACGACCGCGATCGGCCAGGCCGGCTCGTCGGCCGCCGTGCTGCTGGCGGCGGGGGAGCCAGGGCGCCGGATGGTGCTGCCGCACTCCCGGGTGGTGCTGCACCAGCCCTCTGGAGGGGGCCAGGGCACCCTGCCCGACCTCGCGCTGCAGGCGAAGGAGATCGTGCGGCTGCGCGCCCAGATGGAGGAGATCCTGGCCCGTCACACCGGCCGCGACGTCGACGTGATCCGCGAGGACACCGACCGGGACCTCGTGTTGTCAGCGCAGGAGGCTGTCGACTACGGGCTTGCGGACGGGATTCTCGACGCGCGGAAGTTGCCCTTGAAGTCAACCTAACTTTAAGTTTAATGCTGGAGGCATGACTGCACAGACTGCTCCCGTCGCCGTGATCACCGGCGCCTCCCAAGGGCTCGGCCGCGCGCTCGCCCACGAGCTGGCGGGCCGCGGCTGGTCCCTCGTCCTCGATGCGCAGCACGAGGTCGCGCTGGCGGACGCCGTACGCGACCTCCCGGGCGGCCCGCACCCCGCCATCGCCGGCGATGTCGCGGATCCTGCGCACCGCCGCGACCTGGTCGACGTCGCCGCCGAGCTGGGTGGTGCCACCGCGCTGGTCAACAACGCCAGCACGCTGGGTGCCAGCCCGCAGCCGACCCTCGCCGAGCTCGACACGACGACGTACCTGCGGATCCTCCAGGTCAACCTGGTCGCTCCGATGGCGCTGACCGCGGCGCTGCTGCCCCAGCTGAGGGTGCGCAACGGCGTGGTGGTGAACCTGTCCTCCGACGCGGCGGTGGAGGCCTACGAGACCTGGGGTGGCTACGGCTCCTCGAAGGCCGGCCTCGACCACGCGACCCGGGTCCTGGCGGCGGAGGAGCCCACGGTGCGGGTCTACGCCGTGGACCCGGGCGACATGCGCACCCGGATGCACCAGGACGCGTTCCCGGGCGAGGACATCTCCGACCGGCCGGAGCCGACCGTTGCCGTGCCGGCGCTGCTGCGGCTGCTCGAAGGGCAGCTGCCGAGCGGCCGCTACCGCGCCTCCGAGCTGCTGAAGGAGCTGGCGTCGGCATGAGCAGCGCCGCCGCGGAAGCGAGGTTCGTGCTGCCGCCCGGCAGCGAGGCCACGGCGCCGCCGGAGGCCCGTGGGCTGGCGCGCGACGAGGTCCGGATGGCCGTGGTCACCCACGAGCGGACCCACCACCGGCAGGCCAGGGAGCTGCCGCTCTGGCTGGAGCCCGGTGACCTGCTCGTGGTGAACACGAGTGCGACGCTGCCCTCGGCGCTGGAGGTGACGCGGCACGGCTGCACCTGGGGGCTGCATGTCTCCGCCGAGCTGGACGACGGATCCTGGGTGGTCGAGCTCCGGCTCCCGGGCAGCGCGGGGCCGGGTGTCCCGGAGCCGGGCGAGGTGCTTCGGCTGCCCGGCG
>Ga0075363_100000962_pt1 | contig 10233 bp, 12 predicted proteins | sample EndMetdeltDD1763_FD_71470 | JGI IMG/M metagenome (GOLD analysis project Ga0075363, IMG submission 71470) | Populus endosphere microbial communities from Tennessee, USA - Endosphere MetaG P. deltoides DD176-3 | ecosystem: Host-associated > Plants > Roots > Endosphere | place: USA: Tennessee...
CGCCGACGTCGTTGAGCGGGATGCGGTGTCGCGCCGTCAGCGCCTGGATCGCGGTGATGCCCGGTATGACGTCGTAGTCGATGTCGACGCGGGTCGCGACGATGTCCAGGATCCGCAGCGTGCTGTCATACAGCGACGGGTCGCCCCATGCCAGGAACGCGCCGACGCCCCCGGGCGTCAGCTGCGATTCGATCGCGTCGGCCCACACCGCGGCCCGCGACGCGTGCCAGTCGGCAACGGCCTGCCGATAATCGCCGTCCCTGGCCCTTGGCGGGTCTGGCAGCTCCACGAACCGGTATCCAGGCTCGCGGATGAAGCGCTCGCAGATCAGCCGTCGCAGCGCGACCAGGTCGTTCTTCTGCGAGCCCTTGTCCATCGCGAAGAACACCTCGGTGTCGTTGAGCGCATCGACCGCCTGCGCCGTCACATAGTCCGGATCGCCAGCACCGATACCGATCACGTGGATCCGCCGAGTCACGCCCGCGAGTATGCCAGTGACCTGCAACTACCCAAAGTATGCAGTACCCCGGGTATTGACTAAATGCACTGCCAGATTTACCTTTGGGCACAACGTCGACGAAAGGGAACGTCAACGATGACTGCACCCACTCGCGAGGAGTTCTCCGAGCGCCTGCTGAAGGGCTCGGTCAAGAAGTCGTACGCCCCGATCGTCGACATCGATTGGGACGCCCCGCTGGATCCCGACAAGTTCTTCCTGCCGCCGAAGACGGTGTCGCTGTACGGCACACCGTTGTGGGACAACATGACCCGCACGCAGCAGATCGAGTTGTCGCGGCAGGAACTCGTCAACACGCTGTCGGCAGGCATCTGGTTCGAGAACATCCTCAACCAGGCGTTGTTGCGCAAGATGATGCATCAGGATCCGACCGCGAATGCCACGCACTACGAGCTGACGGAACTCGGCGACGAGACGCGGCACATGGTGATGTTCGGCAAGGCCATCGAGCGGGTCGGCGCAAAGCCGGTGCGGCCCAAGTACTACCAGCGGGTGATCATCAACGCGCTGCCGTTTGCGTTCCAGGGTCCGATGCTGTGGGTGGCCGCGCTGATCGGCGAGGAGATCTTCGACTCACTGCAGCGCCAGATGATGGACGACCCCGAGCTGCAGCCAATGGTGCAGCGTCTCATGCGTATTCACGTCACCGAGGAAGCCCGGCACATCCAGTTCGCCCGCGACGGATTGCGCAAGCGCGTCCCGCATATGCGGCGGCTTCCGAAGTTCTTCGTGGCCAACATCAACGGGGTGGGCGGGCTGTTCTTCCGCTACCTGTTCACCAACAAAGTCCCGTACCGCCGTGTCGGGCTCGACGCCCGCGCGGCCCGCCGGATGGCACGCACCAGCCCGCATCGTCACGAAACCCAGATCGCCGGGTTCGCCCCGCTCGCTGCGTTTCTCGAGGAAGTCGGGCTGATGGGCCTGATCGCGCGACGGATGTGGAAGCGCAGTCACTTTCTGTGAGCGAGATCGACGACGTCATCTTCGTCAACGCCGACAGAATCGCTCGCCTGAGTCCAGTTTTCGACGAGAGCACGAACACCTGGACGCTGCAATCCGGGCAGCCGCGCGCCCGCGTGCTGATCGCGACCGACGGCGCCATGCCCGACGGCACCGATCGCGATGCGCTCGGCCTCCAGCCGTATCTCGGGGTGGCTGTGCACGGCTTGCCGAACTATTTTCTGATCACCGGACCCGACGTTGCGGCGCAAAAGAGCTATATCGCAAAGTGTTTGCAGGTGATGGCCGCGACCGAGTCGAGCCGCATCGAGGTCCGCTACAGCACCCAGCGCTACTTCAGCGAGAAGCAATCAGGACGGATTCAATGGCGGCGCGTTGCCAAACACATCCGGCGCGCATTCGACCTCAGCTCGCACGTCACCGTTGAAGACGACATGTACGATGGCCGCGCCACCCTGCATATCGGTGACGACGGTCGCGATGCCCGCGTCCGGCTGACCGGGCACTTCGATCCCATCGACGGTCAATATCATTGGCAGGGGACGATTTTCGAAGAGTTGGACGACGCCGACAAACTTCCGAAGTCTGCCATCGTCACCATCGGCAATCGATCCTCCGCCGCCCGCATCACCGAACGCACGCCGCAGGGCGGCTACTCGGTCGTCGGCGTCGGGACACCGCCTTTCGCGCTCGAAGAAATCGCCGTTCGGTAGCCGCGCACACCGACGACCAGTAACGCCACCGCGAAGACGCCACCGACGATCCCCGAGATCAGCAACGGCACGCGGCCATCGGCGCCCCATAGGAAGCCGGCCCACAGCCCGGCACCCAATATCGCGAAACCACTGGCACCCTGGAAGACACCCTGCGCGCTGGCCTGCAGATCCGAGCCGACGAGCGACGAGATCCACGCCTTGCCAACGCCATCCGTGCAGCCCGTGAACAATCCGTACACCCCGATCAACAGCCAGGCCGTCACCGTATCGGTGGTCAGCCCCAGCCCGGTATAGCCGATCGCGAAGAACATCAGGCCGATACCGAACACCATAGGCCGCGGAATACGGTCGGCCAGCAGCCCCGCGGGATAGCTCGCCACCGCGTACACCGCGTTGTAGGTGACGTAGGCCAGGATCACCTCGACCACTGAGAAGCCGATCTCGTTGAGCCGCAACAGAAGCAAGGCGTCTGGGAAGTTCACCAGACCAAACGCCACCAGTGCCGTCGTCACCCGCCAATAGCGGCCCGGCAGGTCACGGACCCTGGCGAACACCGCGCGCCGCTGCGCCGGCGGCAGCACCCGCCGCGTCTCACGGACAAGGAACACCAGCGCGACGCTCAACACCGCGGGGACGACAGCCACCCACAGCAGCGGCGGGATCTGGTGGTCGAGCAGCTCGTAGCCGGCGAGTCCGAGCAGGGGTCCCACCACGGCGCCCAACGTGTCCATCGTGCGGTGGAAGCCGAACACCCGTCCCCGCGCGGAGTCGTCGATGTCGACGACCAACAGCGCATCGCGTGGCGCCCCGCGAATTCCCTTGCCCAGTCGGTCGACAACACGGCCCGCCATCACACCCGGCCATCCGCCGGCCGCGGCCACCATCACCTTGCCCAGCGCCGCCATGCCGTAGCCGGTCGCGATCAGCGGACGCCGGGCGAAGCGGTCACCTAACGGCCCGGCCGCCAGCTTCGTCAGCGACGCGGCCCCCTCCGCCGCGCCTTCCACGGCGCCGACGACCGCTGCGGGCGCGCCCAGCACTGAGGTCAGGTAGATGGGCAGCAGCGGATACAGCAGTTCGCTCGCCGCATCCTGAAGAAAGGAGACAGCGGAGAGCACCCGCACATTGCGGGTCAGCCAGGTGCGCACCTACGCCATCATGGCGTCAGTTCGGGCGGTCGTGGGTGACGGCCCGGTAACCGTGGGCGCTGGCGCGATCCACCGCAGCGCGCACCAGACCGAACACCAAGCCCTGAAGCGCCGCGGCGGTGATCGCCTCGCGACCCGATCGGTCCAGATCCTTCGGGTCGGGGGGCTCCTGATCAGTCGGGCTGATCCGCTGCCAGACCTCGGTGAAGATGCGGCCGGCGATCAGGCCGCCCGCGACACTGCTCGCAACCGACAGGGGCAGGTATAGGGCCTTGGTCACCGCGCTCATGACGAATGACGTTCCCTGGGGAGCGATCCGTAAACGTCGGACTAGAACACGTTCTAGTATGACCGCGTGCGCTTCACCTTCGCAGAGGCAATGACCGATCCCACCTACTACATCCCGCTGGCCAAGGCCGCCGAGGCCGCGGGTTATCACGCGATGACGATCCCGGACAGCGTTGCCTACCCGTTCGAGTCGGACTCGAAGTACCCGTACACCCCCGACGGCAGCCGCGAGTTCCTCGACGGCAAGTCGTTCATCGAGGCGTTCGTGATGGCAGGCGCACTGTGCGCGGCCACAACGACGTTGAAATTCAACTTCTTTGTTCTCAAGCTGCCGATCCGCCCGCCTGCACTGGTGGCCAAACAGGCGGGGTCGGTGGCGGCACTGTTCGACAACCGGCTCGGGCTTGGCGTCGGAACCAGCCCGTGGCCCGAGGACTACGAACTGATGGGTGTCCCGTTCGCGAAACGGGGCAAGCGGATGGACGAGTGCATAGAGATCATCAAGGGGCTCACCTCCGGTGAGTACTTCGAGTTTCACGGCGAGTTCTACGACATCCCGAAAACGAAAATGACGCCCGCGCCAACGAAGCCGATCCCGATCCTCGTCGGCGGTCACGCAGAGGCGGCCCTGAGGCGCGCCGCCCGCTGCGACGGGTGGATGCACGGCGGCGGCCCGCCCGAGGAACTCGACCGATTGATCAAGCGGCTCAACCACATCCGCGAAGAAGAAGGGCGTACCGGCCCCTTCGAAATCCACGTCATCTCGGTTGACGCGTTCACCCTCGACGGCATCAAGCGACTCGAGGACAAGGGCGTCACCGACGTCATCGTGGGCTTCCGAATCCCGTACATCATGGGCCAGGACACCGAGGGGTTGGACGCCAAGATCCGCCACCTCGAGTCCTTCGCCGAGAAGGTCATCGCCAAGCTGTAACGGGCGGGGTTATCCAGCGCGGGTTCGGGTAACCAGTCCACAATGGCAAGCACGAGTGCCTACCTCAACGGTGAGCCTGCTAGCGCGCTGGACGTCGCGACCGACACGGTGAATGCGACCGCGGCCCTCCTGACTGTCCGCGGCGTCCTCGACAGCCGCACCTACCGGTACCTGCGCGACAAGATCATCAAAGTGGCCCTGGACGAACCCAAGGTTGTCATCGTCGACGTCACGCATCTCGACGTGCCCGCCGAATCCGCCTTGGCCGTGTTCACCAGCGCGCGATGGCACGTCGCCACGTGGCCGAGCGTGCCAATCATGTTGGTGTGCAGGCATCCCGCTGGTCGTTCGGCCATCACCCGCAGTGGCATCGCCCGCTATGTGCCGGTGTATCCGAGCACCTCAGCCGCGATCGCGGCCGCGTCGTGGGCCGAAGCGCCCCGGCTGCGTCGACGCGCTCGTGCAGCGTTGCCCGGCCAGCTGGGCAGCCTTAGCCGGGCACGCGACCTCGTGTCGGAATGGCTGACGGCTTGGTCGCAGCCCGAGCTGATCCCGGTGACCAAGGTGGTGATCACCGCACTGGTCGAAAACGTTCTGCAGCATACGGACAGCGATCCCGACGTTCGGCTGGAGTGCGACGGGTCGGCGGTGACCGTGGCGGTCCAGGACACCAATCCGATTCCCGCGGGGCTGCGAGAGGAGCAGAAGCGCTATCCCAGCCCATCGGGTCTGCACATCGTTGCGGCGTTGTGCCGCGCATGGGGCAACGCACCGACCTCGTCCGGTAAGACGGTCTGGGCGGTCATTGGTCCAGAGAACCGGCTGTAGCCGCGTATGTCCGGATCAGCGGCAGGTGATCGACGAATGGACGAGTGCTTTAACGACATGCCCGGCCTGACGACGATCGGCGAGTTGGCCTTTCGCGCCAGTCCCGTCGCGCACATCGTAGTGACCGGCGAGGACACCGTCGCGATGATCAACCAGCAGGCTGAGGCTACGTTCGGGCGGTCGGCCCGCAACATCGGGCTGCTGCGCGATCTCGAGGTGTCGGAGCGACCCCTCGAACTACGGACCTACCTCGAGCATGCCAAGGTCGAGAGGCGGTCTGCCCGCATTCAGGACGTAGCGTGGCAGCGGCCCGGCGCCGACACCATGTGGTTCGAGATCCACATCGACCCCCTCGTCGGCGGCGACGACGGACTGCTCGGGGTCTCCATCGTGTTCTTCGACGTGACCGCGACAAAAGCGTTGCAGGACAAGTTCGTTCAGGCGAACCGTCAGCTCGAAGCGGCCTACGCGGAACTGCAGTCCACCAACGAAGAACTCGAAACCACCAACGAGGAACTGCAGTCGACGGTGGAGGAACTCGAGACCACCAACGACACGCTGCGCGAGCGCAGCATCGAGCTCAATGAGCGGAAGACCCTTCCCTGACTCGCCGGCCAACTCCCACGAGACCGGGGAAACATGTTGGGCTCGAAGCGATCAGCCGCGCAACGTCGCGTGCGGGCTCTGGCCGTACGTCTGGCGGTAGAGCACCGCGAATCGCCCGGTATGCGCGAATCCCCAACGCGCCGCGATGTCGGTGACTGTGCTGTGCATCCGATCACTGGCAAGGAGCTCTTGGTGGGCGTAGTGCAGCCGCAGCCGCCGCAGGTATTGCAGCGGCGTGAGTTCCAGATGCCTGCGAAACGCGTACTGCACGGCGCGCGGTGTGGCGTGGACGGCCTCGGCGATGTCGGCCAGTCCTATGTCGTTGGTTGCGTTTGCATCCATGAACTCCATGGCGCGGCGCAGAAGCACCGGCTTGGCGTCGGTGCGGTCGTACGGCCTCGGGCCGGTGGTCGCCGTGTTGGGAAAGGTCGACAAGGTGACCGCCGCCAACATCCGGCTGGCGTGCCCCAGCACCAAAGGCGTCGCGACTGCGTCGTCGGCGAGCATGGTGTGTTTGACGAAGCTGACGGTGTCTTTCCACACCCGGGCCGCCGCGGCGTCGATGGGCTGGAAGCTGGAGAACCGCACCGGCAGCGGCGCCTGGCTGCTGGGCAGGCCGGTGGCGACGCCGGCGACCAGGGATTGATCGAGAAGCACCGACGTCAGGCACACATCCTGGGCGTGCGAGTGATGAGGCAGGTGCGGCTGGGACACCAGAGCGATGTCACCGGCCTGGGCTTCGCCGGTCAATCCATCGCACTCTCCCCGCACCTCGCCGCTCGTGGGCCACAGAACGACCACCTTGTTCAGGGGATCCGGTGACGCCTCCACGTAACCGGCCGAATAGATCTCGTCGATCGCGAACGCACCGACGTCGGTCCGCGCGTGCGTTAACAGCAAGCCCTCGCCACGAGAGGCGTGTCTGCGCGACAGCCGCAGTTTCACGCCGTACAGGTCTTCGAGGAACTCGTCGGCATCGGCGGGATCCGAGATCTCGACCTGGGTACGTTCTGGCAGGTGGACGTGAGGGGTGTCGGCTATGGGGCTCATCGTGCAAGGTGGCGCGCTACGGGGCGTGGGCTTAGCCCCCGGACGTGTTGATTTTACGCCCAGGCATTCGCCGAAACAGCGGGCGGAAACCCGTCGGCTAGCCTGACCGGATGTCCGTACTCGACAAGTTCCGACTCGACGACAAGGTCGTCATCGTCACCGGTGCGTCGTCCGGCCTTGGAGTGTCGTTCGCGCAGGCGTGCGCGGAGGCGGGTGCCGATGTGGTGCTGGCCGCCAGGCGCGTCGACAAGCTGTACGCCACAGCACGTCTCGTCGAGGCGGCAGGCCGCCGGGCGCTGACCGTCGCCACGGACGTCGCCGATCCGGCGCAGTGCCAGGCGATGGTGGACGCCGCGATGAATGAGTTCGGCCGGGTGGATGTACTGGTCAACAACGCCGGTGTGGGCACCGCCGTGCCCGCGACCCGCGAGACGCCCGACGAGTTCCGCGCCGTCGTCGACATCAACCTCAACGGCTCGTACTGGGCAGCGCAGGCGTGCGCGAAGGTGATGCAGCCGGGCAGTTCCATCGTGAACATCTCCAGCATCCTCGGCATCACGACCGCGGGGCTGCCTCAGGCCGCCTACAGCGCGAGCAAGGCCGCAATCGCGGGCCTGACCCGAGACCTGGCGCAGCAGTGGGGTTCTCGCAAGGGCATCCGCGTCAACGCAATAGCACCGGGATTCTTCGAATCCGAGATGACCGACGCGTACGCGCCCGGCTATATCGAGAGCCTCAAGCCGCGAGTGTTGTTGGGCCGCATGGGCGATCCGGTCGAACTGGCGGCCACGCTGGTGTGGCTGGCGTCCGACGCCGGCGGTTTCGTCACCGGACAGACCATCGTCGTCGACGGCGGCGTGACGATCACCTAACGGTCGGCGAATGTGAAGCCTGACTTTGTACTGAGGCCGATCGGACGAGTCGAGTCGCCGGTGGCCGATCCGGCCACTGCCGCGCGCCAGGGCGACGAGGGTGCTCCGGACTGCTGGTTGGCATTTGAGCCCGCGGTCCGTGACGCACTGAACGGCCTGAGGCCCGGCGATGACATCGTCGTCGTCACCTGGCTGCACCTGGCCGACCGAACCGTGCTGCAGGTGCACCCGCGCGGCGACATGAGCCGGCCGATGCGCGGCGTGTTCGCGACCCGTTCGCAGCATCGACCCAATCCGCTCGGCATTCACCAGGTCACCGTGCTGGCGGTCGACGCCCTCCGGGTACGCGTGCAGGGACTGGAAGCGGTCGACGGGACACCGATCGTCGACGTCAAGTCCGCGCTCGAACCGCGCGGCCAGCGCTGACCCTTACCTGGCGGATAGAAAAACCTTCCCTGCCGCGGCGGGAAATCTGGCTTTCCGGCGATTACGCGGTTACGGCCTCACAGCGACGATGAATGCCATGATCACGACGGAAAAGACCGTGCGCATGCGCACGATCGACGCCAAGACGGTGCGGGCACGTTTTGCCGAGCTGCCCACGAAGGCGCTGCCGAAGGCCATCAGCGGCATGGACGGCAAGACGGTGCGGATGCGCACGCTGGACCTGCCGGTGGTGGCCAAGGTGGCCAACACCGTGCGGCAGCGGTATGTCGACCTGTCCAAGCTCGAGGCCAAGCCGCCCACCAAGTGGGAGATCGCGCGGGTCGCGTTGGTCCTGCTGCTGGCGTCGATGCCGATCCTGGCGATCCCGGCGGACGTGTCCGGCCTGGTCCCGCAGAGCACCTCGTCGGTGGCCGTCATCGTGCTGTTGGCTGTGTTGGGGACGCTGGTCGTGTTCGCGCCGCACCGACTCGACATGATCGTCGGCCGTGGCCTGATCGCCGGCATGGTGGCGACCATCGTCTACGACGGTGCGCGGCTGTTCGCCGTGCACGTGCTGGGCCTGATGGGCGATTTCATCCCCGTGATGGGGTCGTTTGTCACCGGCGAACCGGACACCACGGGCAGTGCGGCGGTCGGCTACGTGTGGCGCTACATCGGCGACGGTGGCGGACTCGGTGTCGCGTTCTTCGTCGTCGCGTACGCGCTGGGCATCGAACGGTGGCGCAACGTCTACGCGGTGCTTGCTGCGGTCGCCTTCGCGGTCTTCCCCACCTGGGCCGGGCTGATGGCAACCGTCGCCCTGCTCCCGCGTGGCGAGGAAATGATGTTCCCGCTGAACCCCGCCACGATCACGATCACTCTGGTCGGGCACCTGATCTTCGGTTTCGTCCTCGGGCTCGCCTTCCTTAAAGCCCCGCGAGGACGGGAGCGTAGCGAGTGGCCGTGGCCGGCAATCCTGGAAACAGGGCCGGTCAAGCGTGCCATCGCGGCCGCCCGGAAGGTCATCGGTCCGCTCCAGGCCGCATGACCTGGCCGCACCCGCGCCGCGGGTCGTCGTGGAATTGTCCGACGACCCGCGGCGCTTGGGCCAGAATTGCCACCATGTCGTGTCACTTGGAAGTGTCGAAGCCGTCGGGCCGGGAACTGATCCCGTTGACCGGTCAGCGGGTGACCATCGGTAAGGCCTCGAGCAATGAGGTACCCCTCGAGCACGACGAAACCGTCTCACGGCTGCATGCCGTCTTGGAGAACCTCGGGTTTGCGTGGTCCATCCGGGATATGGGCAGTCGCAACGGCACGTATCTCAACGGCGACCGCATCACCGCCGAACGCGTCCTGCGGTCCGGAGACGAGGTTCGCGTCGGCAAGTCACGGCTGATCTTCTGGGAGGTACGCGACTCCGGAACAGGAAAGCTCGACGAGGAAACCGTGACGGCCCAACCCATCGAGCAGCCGCCGCAGCTGACCAGGCGCGAACTCGACGTGCTCGTGGTGTTGTGCCGCCCCCTGGTCTCCGACGACCCCTTCCCCGAGCCCGCATCCGTGAAGCGGATGGCGGGCGAGCTGTTCGTCACCGAGGCCGCGGTCAAACAGCACCTGCAAAACCTGTACGACAAGTTCGCCATCCCGTCCGAGGGAGACCGCCGAGTCCGGCTGGCCAACGAGGCGCTGCGGCGTGGCGCTGTCACCATCGCCCAGCTGCGCGACAGCTCTAAATGAAGTCGAGGGCCTCGACGGTCGCGACCGGGCCTTCGTGTGTCGGTCGGTCGGCGCCCCCGATGACGTAGACCGTCTGGCCGACCGCAGCCACTGTCTCGCCGTGCACCGGGGTATTGATCGGCGCCACCGACCGCCACTTCCCGCTGGC
>Ga0075363_100000965_pt1 | contig 10222 bp, 7 predicted proteins | sample EndMetdeltDD1763_FD_71470 | JGI IMG/M metagenome (GOLD analysis project Ga0075363, IMG submission 71470) | Populus endosphere microbial communities from Tennessee, USA - Endosphere MetaG P. deltoides DD176-3 | ecosystem: Host-associated > Plants > Roots > Endosphere | place: USA: Tennessee...
CATGGTCAACGGCATGGTGGGCCTGGGCGCACAGGGCCTCACCGAAGAGGCGATTGCCAATGGCTTTGCCGATATCGGCGCCCAGCCGAGCGGCCATGCCGACAGCGACCGCGCCGGCGCCGCCGTGCGCACGCTGTCCTCCGCCGCCGAGCGTGAGGCGGCGGTGGCGCTGCTGGCCACCATTTTGCAGACCCCGACCTTTCCCGAGGAGGTTCTGAGCCGCGAAAAGGGCCGCAGCATCGCCGCCTTGAAAGAGGCCGAGACCAAGCCCGAGGCGATCGCCAGCAAGGCCTTCTCGCGCGCCATGTACGGCAAGCATCCCTATGGCGCCAGCCCGACGGTGGAGAGCGTGGGCGCGATCACCCGCGCCGATATCGAGGCCTTTTACCGCGCCAACTACGGCGCCGGGCGCGCGGTGGTCACCATGATCGGCGACATTTCGCGTGCCGAGGCCGAGGCCATTGCCGAGCGCGTCACCGCCAATCTGCCCACCGGCAGCCCGCCGCCGGCTTTGCCGGCCGTCGGCAGCCCGGACAGCAAGATACAGCGCATCGCCCACCCGGCCAGCCAGGCGCACATCCTGGTGGGTGCGCCCACCCTCAAACGCGGCGACCCGGATTATTTTCCGCTGATGGTCGGCAACTACGTGCTGGGCGGCGGTGGTTTCGTCTCGCGCCTGATGGCCGAGGTGCGCGAAAAGCGCGGCCTGGCCTACAGCGTCTACAGTTACTTCATGCCGCTCAAGGACGAAGGTCCGTTCCAGATCGGCCTGCAGACCAAGAAGGAACAATCCGCCGAAGCCTTGAACATCGTGCGCAGCGTGCTTGCCGACTACGTCGCCAAAGGCCCGACCCCGGCCGAACTGAAGGCGGCCAAGGACAACCTGGTCGGCGGCTTCGCGCTGCGCATCGACAACAACCGCAAGCTGCTGGAGAACCTGGCGGTGATCGGCTTCTACAACATGCCGCTCGACTATCTCGATACCTGGACCGCCAATGTGGAGCGTGTCACCGCCGCCCAGATCAAGGCGGACTTCGCCAAGCGCGTCAAGCCCGATGCCCTGGCCTCGGTGGTGGTGGGGCCGGCGCAGTGAGGCTGCATTGAGGCCGCGATAGTGCCTGCACCCAACCAGGTCCGCATCGGCGGCGGCACGTGGCGCAGCCGCGTGATCGCGTTTCCCGACGTGCCCGGCTTGCGGCCCACTGCCGACCGCATCCGCGGCACCCTGTTCAACTGGCTGGGCCAGGACCTCACCGGCAGCACCTGCCTGGACCTGTTCGCGGGCAGCGGCGTGCTCGGCTTCGAGGCCCTGTCGCGCAATGCCAAACACGTGGTGATGATAGAGCGCGACGCGCGCGCCCGCGCCGCCTTGAACAAATCCGCGCATGCACTGGATGCAGGAGACCGGCTCGATATTTTGGGCGGCGATGCGTTACAATTTTTGCTGCAACGCAACGAGCGTACCGAGAATTCCAACAATCAGCGCTTCGACGTGATTTTTTGCGATCCGCCCTTCCAGCAGGGCTGGTTTCCCAAGCTGTGGGAGCCGCTTGCCGGCGTGCTGGCCGAAGGCGGCCTGCTGTACGCGGAAAGCGAGAGCGCACTGGCGCCGCCGCCGCCCTGGCATGTAGCCAAGAGCGGCAAGGCCGGCGCGGTGCATTATCACCTGCTGACTCACTTGCTCAGATTGGAAGAATAGAACCATGGTCAAGGCAATCTACCCCGGCACTTTCGATCCCTTAACCAAGGGCCACGAAGACCTGTTTCGCCGCGCCTCGCTGCTGTATGAAGAAGTCATCATCGGCGTGGCCGACAGCCGCACCAAGCGGCCCCTGTTCACCCTGGACGAGCGCCTGCAGATCGCCCGCGAAGCGCTGGCGCCGTACTCGAACGTGCGCGTCGAAGCCTTTCGCGGCCTGCTGGTGCATTTCGTCAAGGAACACGGCGCCAAGGTGATCCTGCGCGGCCTGCGCGCGGTCTCCGACTTCGAATACGAGTTTCAGCTCGCCGGCATGAACCGCCAGCTGATGCCCGAAGTCGAAACCGTGTTCATGACCCCGTCGGAGAACTACCAGTTCGTTTCCGCCACCCTGGTGCGCGAAATCGCCACCCTGGGCGGCGACGTCAGCAAGTTCGTCTCGCCGTCGGTGAAGCGCTGGCTGGACGAAAAGCTTGCCAAGGTGCCGCGGGAGTGAAATCGCTTTTTTTGATGCGCTCGCGGACGGGCATTGGAGCTACGAGATGGCTTTGATGATTACAGACACGTGCGGCGGGGTTTCGCGAAGCACTGCTTCGCGCCGCCGCGCGCCTGCCGGCGCTTGGGGTATTCATCGGCGAGCACGGGAGGACTGACATGTCCCTCATGATCACCGATGAATGTATCAACTGCGATGTCTGCGAGCCCGAGTGCCCGAACCAGGCCATCTACATGGGCGCGGAGATCTACGAGATCGATCCGCACAAGTGCACCGAGTGCGTCGGCCACTATGACGAGCCGCAATGCCAGCAGGTGTGCCCGGTCGATTGCATTCCGCTCAACCCGGCGTTCGCCGAAACCCACGCGGGCCTGTTCGAGAAGTATTTGCGCCTGACCGGCAAGACCGCATAAGAACGGACGCGATTGCGTCCGTTTTTTTTCAGCAGGCCGGCCCGTGCGCCGCCGGCTACAGGCTCAGGTCGAAGCCGGTGGCGCCGTCCACCGCGGTCATCATTTCCTGCGCCAGCATGGTGTCGATTTCCTCGCGCAAGTGGTCCAGTGCGATGACCTGCGCGGTCATCGATTTTTCGGTATCGCGCAGTTCGCCCACCCGGTCCTCCAGGGTATCGGTGGCCTCGTGGATGCGCTTGATCGAATCCAGGCGGCGGCGCAACTGCTGCTGGCGCTCCTTGATCTGCATCTCCAGCGGGTTCATCACCGACTTGAGCCAGGCCTCGGCGTCGCGGTTGGCGACCTCGAAGGCGGTCTGGATGCGCGATGCGACCACGCCGAAAAAACGCGTCGCGATGCCGCGCTTGTACTCGGTGATCATGCTCATGGCGCCGAAGCGCTTGTTGAAGCTGTCCTCGACGCGGTCGATTTCCTTGAGGTAGCGCAGCATCGAGAACTGCGCCGGCGCGGCCAGACGCAGGCCGAACTCGCCGCCGAATTTCTTGTACATCGCCTGCATCATCACGGCGATCTCGGCAACCACCGTGTTGGCGCGCTCGAACAGTTCGCGGTTGTGCTTGAAAAACCCGCGCATCGCATCCATCACGCCGGCGGAGAACACCGCGCCGTCGATGGCGGCATGCGAGAGTTTCACTTGGTCGCGATAGGCGTCCATGCCCAGGTGCGAGAACAGCGTGTTGGTATTGCGCGCCAGTACGCTGCGGGTGGCGGCGAACTGCAGCAGGCTTTTCTCGAAGGTTTCCTTTTCCAGGCGCACGCGCGTGAGCATGTGCTGCATCACGTCCTCGTTCTTGCCGTGCAGGTCGTCGAGTTCGCGCAGCTGGTCCTTGACGTTGTTGACCCGCGAGGCGAGCAGCGCCTGGTTCGCCTGAATCACGTCGCGCATTTCGCTGGAAACAAAATCGCGCACGATGTCCTGCTTGGCCGGGATCAACTCCTGCGACAGGGCGGTCTCGAGCGCCGGCAGGCGGCTCTTGGCGAGCAGCTTGGCGTCGTTGTGCACCTTGGCGACCAGGCCCTTTTGCGCCGAGATCGGGAACACATTCTTCGAGTCCAGACCCAGGGTGGTGGCGACGATGCCCACCTGCTTGTCGATTTCAGCGTCGATCTCCACCTGGGTCTTCAGTTCATCCCAAAGGCCGTCGATCTTGTTGAGCACCACCATGCGCGCCCGGCTGTTGGCCTCGGTGGCGCCGATATGCTCGCGCCATACGGCGATGTCCGACTTGGTCACGCCGGTGTCGGCGGCCAGCACGAACAGCACGGCGTGCGCGCTGGGGATCAGGTTGAGCGTCAGCTCCGGTTCCGAGCCGATGGCGTTCAGACCCGGGGTGTCGAGGATCACCAGGCCCTGGGCCAGCAGCGGATGCGGGAAGTTGATCACCGCATGGCGCCAGGCGGGAATTTCCACCATGCCGTCGGTGCCGATGCTGTTTTGCTGGTCCGGGTCCTTGTCATCGAACAGGTTGAACTGCTGCGCCACCTGGATCGAGACGCGCTTGACCTGGCTGACATGCTTGAAGGCCGCCAGCATGGCGTCGCCCGAACTGGTGTCGAGCGGGTAGCTGACCCATTCCTCGGGATACTGCTTGTATTCGGAAACGCTGGAGCTCTTGGCGCGGGTCTCGATCGGCAGCAGGCGCAGCGCCGGGGTCTCGCCCTCGGTGTACATCAGCTCGGTCGGGCACATGGTGGTGCGGCCGGCGGAAGAGGGCAGGATGCGGCGGCCGTAATCGGCAAAGAAGATCGAGTTGATCAGTTCGGACTTGCCGCGCGAGAACTCGGCGACAAAGGCAATCGACAGCTTGTCTTCCGAGAGACGTTCGAGCACGCGCGCCAGGCGCGAGGCCGCGGCCGGATCGGCCAGCCCGGCTTCGGTGATCCAGTCGCGAAAGCGCGTCACCGTCTGGCCGACGGCAAAGCGCCACGAGCTATACAACTGGAATCGTTCGACCAGGTTGACGCTATTCACCGCGCACCGTGCTCCCCGTAACTAGATGACATCAACCAACGAAGTCAAAGACGCAACCACACCGCGACTGCGGTCTCGCAGCGAGACCCGCGTGCGCGGCTGGCCAAAATAATTTGTTTGCCCGCGCCCATCAACGACCTGCGCGGCCCCTTACCCAATCTGTACCCCGTGCCCCTGCACGCATTATCGCATGCCGGCGTATGCACGGCGGACCACACGGCTAAGCTTCACTTAGCAGGGGTGCCGAGCCTTAACAGGCTGGTGCAAGATTTTGATTATATTAATAAAAGCATCGCGGGGCCAGCGCTGCCGAGCCGGTTTCGGCGGGTTTTCGTTGTATTTAGGTAACTGGGCGGTCCAAGCCGGGCTTGATCAGATTGGTTTCGCCGTGTCATTGAAGGTGTGCATGTCTCGCGGTTCCGCTGGTCGGCGCCATGCGTCCGGCAGTCCGATTGAGCTCTGAATTACGCTAGCGCCGGCCCCTTTTTTTCGCGCGCGGCCTATGCTTATCTCGTAGTTCCTTTGGTCTATTGCCGCTGCCGCGGGATGGACCGTATGCTTGTTTGACGGGTGTAGAGGGCGCCTGCAGCCACGCCTTTCGGTGCATTGCACCGGCGGGGGTTGTTCTTCCGGCGCCCGCTTGATGATGCAATAAAAGCGCCGCGCGACAATGCGCGCAGGGGCTTTCAGGGAGGCTGGGTCATGCAGGGCAATACGATTGCGCGGCCGGTGGTCCGGCGCCGGAGCGACCGCTATGACGTGGTAGTGGTCGGCTCGGGTTATGGCGGCGCGATTGCCGCCTCGCGAATGGCGCGCGCGCGCCGTGCCGACGGTACCCAGCCCACCGTGGCCCTGCTCGAACGCGGCCGTGAATGGCCGACCGGCAGCTTTCCGGACACCGCCCTCGAAGTGGTGCCGGAAATGCAGGTGACCTTCAAGGACCACCGCGAGGGGTCCGAGACCGGGCTCTATGACCTGCATGTCAACGATGATCTGCATGTGTTCGTCGCCTGCGGCCTGGGCGGCGGGTCGCTGATCAACGCTGGCGCGGCCGTCATCCCCGACCCGCGGGTGTTTGCCGATCCGGGCTGGCCGGACGAAATCCGCGAAGAGGCCGCGCGCATCGCCGACTTGATGAATTCGGCCGCGCCGGTCGCGGCGGTGCAGAACCGTCCGCTCGACGACGACTACCTGGCCGACGGCTTCGCCCGCGCCGCGCAGATGCTGCGCCCGGCCCCTTATCCATCCGATTGGCCGACGCCGGCCAAGCTCAAGGCGCTCGAGGCGATGGCCGCTTCCACCGGCTCTACGGTGACCCGCGTGCCGATCAACGTGCATTTCGGCGCCAGTGGCCCCAACCATGTCGGTGTCGAGCAGACCTCCTGTCCGGGCTGCGGCGACTGCATGACCGGCTGCAATCACGGCGCCAAGAACACGCTGATGGCCAACTACCTGCCGGACGCAAGGAATCACGGCGCCGAAATCTACACCCAGGCGATCGTCACCCACGTCTCGCGCGATCCGTCCGGCACCCATTGGCTGGTGCACTACCGGATGGCCGGCAGCGGCGAATCTTCCTTCGATGCGCCGCCCAACTTCGTGCGCGCCGATATCGTGGTGCTGGCGGCCGGCGCGCTCGGTTCGACCGAGATCCTGCTGCGCTCGCGCCGCGAAGGCCTGCCGGTCTCTTCGCAGATCGGCCAGCACTTCACCGGCAACGGCGACGTGGTGGGCTTTGCCTACGGCATGGCCGACCGGGTCAACGGCGTGGGCACCGGCAAAGGCCTGCCGCCCAAGGAAGACCCCGTGGGCCCGTGCATCACCGGCTGCATCGACCTGCGCGACCATGCCAAGCCTCTCGATGAAGGCATGATCATCGAGGAAGGTTCGCTGGCCGGCGCGATGGCGCCGCTGCTGCCGGCCGCGTTCGGTTTTTCCGAAACCCTGTGGGGCGAGAGCGGCCAGCAGCGCATCTCCGGCTGGCTGCGCGAGTCCTGGTACAAGTTCACCGGCATGGCCGGCGGCGCCTACCGGGGCAAGATGGCGCACACCCAGACCCTCCTGGTGATGAGCCACGACGGCGCCGCGGGCCAGGTGGTGCTCAAGGGCGACCATACGCGGGTGGTCTGGCCGGGAGCCGGCAGCCTGCCGGAAAACCTCAAGGTGCACGACCAGCTCAAACAGATGACCCTGGCGCGCTCCGGCACCTATGTGCGCAACCCGATCTGGAGCCAGGCCCTGGGCCACCAGCTCATTACCGTGCATCCGCTGGGGGGCTGCCCGATGGGCGCCGTCGGCGCCACTGGGGTGGTCAACCACAAGAACCTGGTATTCCAGGGCGAAGGACCCGAGGTGCACGAGGGCCTGTACGTGATGGATGGCTCGGTGGTGCGGCGTTCGGTCGGTGTCAATCCGCTGATGACCATTTCGGCGATTGCCGAGCGCAGTTGCGCGTGGATGGCGCGTGACCGCGGCTGGACCATCGACTACGGCTTCGGCCTGGCGCCGGCCAAGCCGGTGGCGCTCAAGCCCGCGATCGGCCTGCGCTACACCGAAACCATGCGCGGCGTGCTGGCGCCCGGCGCCGGGCTCGATTTCGAGGCCGCCGCGGCCGCCGGCGAGGCCGGCGGGCTGGAGTGCCACGTCACCTTTACCATCGAGGCCGGCGACCTGGACGCGCTGGTGGAGGACGCGACCCATTTCGCGGGTATCTCGGGCATCCTCTCGGCCAAGGCGCTGTCGAACCAGCCGCTGGCGGTCTCGGACGGCCGCTTCCATGTCTTTGTGCTCGACCCCGACGATCCGGCCTCGCGGCTGGCGCGCTACCGGATGCGGGTGACCGACGTGAACGGCCGCGCCTACTGGCTGGAGGCCTACAAGCGCATGCGCGACGATCCCGGGCCGGATTTGTGGACCGACATCACCACCCTGTTCGTCACTGTCTACGACGGCGCCAACGAACGCGCGCCGGTGTTCGGGCGCGGCATCCTGACCGTCCACCCCGACGACCTGCTCACCCAGATCATGAGCATGCGCATCGAGGCGGACGATATGTCCTGGCCGGAGCGCATCCGCGGGCTGAAAAGCCTGGCGCGGCTGGCCCGCTTCATGGGCGGGGAAATGTGGACCACCTATGGGCGCGGCGGGCGCCAGGCAAGCTGAGCCCGACCACGGCGCGGCTTGCACCGCAAGCGCAACTTGTCACTTCCGGGCGCAGTTTGCCACTTCGCAACGCCTCCGGCACCCCGCCGGTCAGCGGGCAACCGCCGGCTCCCCGTTGATTCGACTCAAAAATCCTGCTTCGGGGTGACAACGGCATATTTGCTGCTTTATCTCCATCTATTCGAAGTCGGTGTTGTTTTTTGGTCTAAAAAGTGACAATTTCCGTCAAATGTGTCAGGCCCACCCTGGTCTTCGCCTCATATGCCAGCCCTTCATGCAAGTCTTCCCCTGACGCAATCCGCAATGCCCTCAGTTGATCAAATCAAGACCCGCCTCGAAGCCCTGCTTTCGAAAATCGGCGCCGACAGCCTGGTGCGCGAGCGCAAGCAGGTGGCCCGCGCCGGCTCGCAGACCGAATTGCGCCTGCTGGGCACCGGCTTGCGCGACCTGCTGGGCAAGCGGTTCGGCGAGCGCTGGAGCAATGAGCTGGACGCGGTGTTCGGCAAGACCACCTTGCAGGTTGATCCTCCCACCGTGCCGGCGCCCATCGACGCCAACTCGCGGCCTTCACTGGGCGGTGATTCCCAGCCCCTGCCGGGTGAACTGCCGGTTCAGGAACACCAGCCGCATATCCGCTTCGGCACCGCCGAGACCTACTCCGCGATCCGCCAGCAGGCCCCCGGCGAGCGCATCGAATCCCTGCGCGGCTATCTGACGCACGCCGCGCACGAGCTGCTCGGCGACAAGAGCACGCCGATGGAACAAAAAATCGCCGCCGCCCGCAACCTGGTTGAACTGCGCGGCGTGGCCCGCGCGATGGCCGAAATTGCCCGGCTCTCGCACAGCGAAATCACCGTCGAGCGTTTCACCCACAAGGTCGGCGCGCTGTTCGCCGCCGTCGAAGCCGACGTACCGCCGACTCACTGAGCACGCGCCGAGCGCGCGCTGGGCACGTGCCGAACGCGCACCTAGCACGTCCATCGCGTGTCGGTTGTATAAGCATCCGCGCGTAGGCCGGCGCGCGCCATCCGTCTAAAATCTCCCCGAACGCCGCCTGCTCCACGGGCGCGCACCACAACATTCGAGGAGACTTCATGCGCATGCGCATTTTCGGGCTGGCCGCTGCTGGTTTGACGGCCACTGCCCTGTCGCTTGCCGCGCCGCTGGCGGGCGCGCAAACCTACCCCGCCAAGCCGATCCGCCTGATCGTCCCCTTCGGCCCCGGCAGTACCGTGGACATCATGGCCCGCGCGCTCGCCGGCCCGTTGTTCGAGCAGTTGGGCCAGAGCATCGTGGTCGAGAACAAGCCGGGCGCCGGCGGCACCGTCGGTGTGGATGTGATCGCCAAGGCGCCCAAGGACGGCTACACCGTGGGCATCGGCACCACCGGGCCGCTGACCATCAACCCGGCCCTGCAAAACCGCATGCCCTTCGATACCATTGCCGACCTGGCGCCGGTCTCGCTGGTCGCCACCGGCCCGAATGCCGTGCTGGTGCACCCTTCGGTGCCGGCGCAGAATGTCAGGGAACTGATCGCCTATGCGCGCAGCAAGCCGGGCGCGCTCAACTTTGCTTCTTCCGGCGTGGGCAGCACCAACCACCTGGCCGGCGAATTGTTCAACTCGGTGGCCGGCGTGCAGATGGTGCACGTGCCCTACAAGGGCAATTCCGAGGCGCTGGCCGACTTGCTGGCGGGCCGCGTGCAGGTGCTGTTCTCCGGCCTGCCGCCGGTGATGGCGCAGGTGCAGTCCGGCAAGGCACGGGTGCTGGCGATCGCCGGCCCGGCGCGCGCCGGCGCGCTGCCCAATGTGCCGACCGTAGCTGAGGCAGGATTGCCCGGCGCCGAGGTGCTGGTGTGGTACGGATTGCTGGCGCCCGCGGGCACACCGAAAGACATCATCAGCCGCCTGAACACAGAGATGGTGCGCGCGCTGGCGCGCCCGGAAATCCGCGCGCGCCTCATCGAGGCCGGGTCCGACCCCGCCTCCAGCACGCCGGAAGAGTTCGGCCGCATGATCGCCAGCGACCTGGCGAAGTGGAAAAAAGTCATCACCGCGGCCAACATCAAGGTCGAATAGGCATCAGGACATCAAGATGATCAAAACCGTCTCCCTGCTCACCCGCAAGCCGGAAATCTCGCACGAGGAATTCGTGCGCCACTGGGTCGAGGTCCACGCCCCGCTGGCGCACGGCATACCCGGCCTGCGCCGCTACGTGCTCTCGCTGATTACCGAAGAGGCCGGCGCGCGCCACGACATTCCGATGCAGGCGATGGAGGTCGACGGCATCGCCGAACTTTGGTACGACGATATCGATACCTGGCGCCGCGCGGCATCCACCCCCGAGGCCAAGCGCCTGCATGCGGACGGGGCGCTGTTCATCGGCCGCATCAAGACTTTCGTCACTGAAGAAAACGTGAT
>Ga0075363_100000966_pt1 | contig 10211 bp, 7 predicted proteins | sample EndMetdeltDD1763_FD_71470 | JGI IMG/M metagenome (GOLD analysis project Ga0075363, IMG submission 71470) | Populus endosphere microbial communities from Tennessee, USA - Endosphere MetaG P. deltoides DD176-3 | ecosystem: Host-associated > Plants > Roots > Endosphere | place: USA: Tennessee...
CGAAGCCGACGAATCCGAAGACGACGACGAGTACGAGTACGTCGCCGATTCGTCCGGCCTGGAGGCGCCATCGGACGAGGAGCTGCAGCTGGCCGACTCGCTGAGCGCCGCGCGCAAGCGTCGGTACGAGACGAAGACGGGCGCGGCGGTCAGCGCCCGCAAGTACAAGTTCCGCAAGCGGATGCTGACGGCGATGGCGGTGTTGGTGATCGCCTCGCTCGCAGGGGCGTACACGCTGACGCCGATTATGTGGTGGGTGAGCGCCGCGGTCAGCGCGATGACGCTGATGTACCTGGGCTATCTGCGCCGCCAGACGCGCATCGAGGAGCGGCTGCGTCGTCGTCGGGCACAGCGCATCGCCCGGTCACGGCTCGGCGTGGAGAACACCGACGACAGGGAGTTCGACGTGGTGCCGTCGCGGCTGCGGCGGCCCGGTGCGCAGGTGCTGGAGATCGACGACGAGGATCCCATCTTCGAGCATCTGGACTACGCGCCGTTCGCGCGCCACTTCGATCTTCCGCACGCAGCGGGTCAGTAGACGCGCGGTTTCGACCGGCCACGCCGCGGCTGGTAGCCTGTGCTACCGGTACCAGGGGCTATGGCGCAGTTGGTAGCGCGTCTCGTTCGCATCGAGAAGGTCAGGGGTTCGAATCCCCTTAGCTCCACAAGTTTTGAGCCTGATTGTTATCGCTCGAGTTTCTATCCGACCGGTCGGCGGGTGCTGGCTGTACTGGCAGCTGACTGTCATCACGCTGAACGGCGTAGTCCTCGCGCGACTGTGCGTGCCGCACCAGGGATGCCAACCGGCGATATTGACGAGGTCGCGCATTAACCCGTCGGGGGTCGCAATCGCTGCAACACTGGAGCGGCGGTTCGACAGAAAGCGATCAACATTCCCATTTGCCAGCGACGCGAACGTGCAGGGGACCGGTGACGGGCACCGCAGGTTTGCCTGACGACGTCGTATCGGTTCCCCGATTACCTGCGCACGTTCCCGACGAGGCGCCTCTCTCCAGCCCGTCGACCGACCATGGACTGTACGTGTCGGGGGCTCAGCCGAGTGGTCCGCGGATGTCCGACTCCCTGTTCATCGCGGGCATGTTGCTGCTGATGGTCGCAATGGCAGTGGTGTCACTGAAGACGGTCCCGGCGGGCATGTCGACTCCGGCGTGGTGGCCGAACGCCGGCATCGCGATCGGGCTCGGAATCCGCTTCCGGCGGCGGTATACCTGGATTCTCGCGCTGGCAGTCGCGGTGGTGACGTTGCCGGTTCTACTGCTGCTGTCCGGACGGCCGGTGGCTCTCGATGTCTTGCTGACCGTCGCGTCCGCCCTCGAGATGGCGGTCGGCGCGCTCCTCCTACGCGGTCGCGGTGATCGTTCGCCACGGTTCTCCGCTCCCGGTGACATGGCGAAGTTCCTCCTCGTCGCGTTCGCCTCGTCGATGTCCTTTGCCCTAGTCGCGACCGGCGCGTACGCGCTGATCGACGATTCCGGAGCGACGTGGACAACGTTGGTGACGTTTGCGCTCAAGCACGTAGCGGCGATGGCGCTGCTCACCCCGCTGTTCATGACCCGAATACCGCGGAAACAGTTGGCCGGTATAGCGGAATCAGCGGCGCGCCTGTCCGCGACGCTGCTGGTCGCTGCGGCGGTGTTCCTCGTCAATCAGAGGTTGCCGCTGGCATTCCTGACGTTTCTTCCGTTGGCAGTCGCGGCGCTTCGGCTGTCGCCCCGGCTTCTCACCTTCGCAATGTTGGGCGTTACCGCCATTGCGTCCCTTGGAAGCGAATACAGCATGGGTCCGTTCGCGTTCGATCAGCACGGCGCAGCGACGGGCACGGTCATGCTGAATGTCTTTCAGGTGTCGATGGCGACGGTCATTCTCACGCTGTCCCTTGTGGTGGGAGCCGAGCGCGACATGTCGTCGCGGCTGCACGAAAGTGAGGAGTTGTTCCGCAAGAGCTTCAACTCGTCGGTCGCGGGCAAGCTGATGGTCATCCGTAGCGCAGGCGAGTGGGTTGTCGAGCGCGCCAACCCTTCGGCGAAGGACCTGCTGCCCGGACTACGTGAAGGAATCGACCGACTGGATACGTTGCTCGGTCCCGAACCCACGGGTCAGCTTTCGGCCGTCGCCGACACTCTCGTCGACGGTAACGCGCGGTTCACCCTGAAGCTGACCGACGACCGCAGCATCAGCGTGAGTGTCGCAGTGATCGGCGACAGGCCCGAGGGAACCTTGTTCGTGCTGCACTTTCACGACGTCACCGAATCCGAGCGGCTCAGGCAACTCGAGCAGGACGAACTGAACCGGGCCGCGGAGATCCAACGTGCACTTGTGCCGGACACCCTGCCCGCGACACCGGGATGGAGTGTGGGAATGTACGCCGCCACCGCACGGCAGGTCGGTGGAGACTTCTACGACGTGCGCGTCGAGCGGTCGGCCATTGTGCTCAGCCTCGGCGACGTCATGGGCAAGGGCATGTACGCGGGCATGCTCGCCGCCGCGACCCGCACCGCGCTACGGGCCTACCGTCCTGAGACGAATCCCTCAGACGTGATCAAAGGCGCTGCTCACATCCTCGACGGCGATCTGCGCCGCATCAGCGCCTTCGTCACACTTGCTCACGTACAGGTCGACATGGACTCTGGCCACATCCGATTCGCGGACGCGGGTCACGGGTTGCACTTCGTTCATCGGGCCGGCTCAGGTCGAGTCGAACGGCTGGCATCCGACGACCTGCCCTTGGGATTGGGCGATCGGTGGCAGGAAATCTGCGAGAGTCTAGGCCCGGGCGACATGGTCGTTCTCCTGAGCGACGGCGTATTGGATCGCTGGGGCGGCTCTATCGGCGGGCTCGAAGACGCAATCGCGCAGTGTGCCTTCCGGCATCCCGTGAGTGCACAGGCTGTCGTGGAGTCCCTGTGCAGTGACGCTGATGGCCTCCTCGACGAGGATGACGTCACCGCAGTCGCGTTGCGTCGCACGGGCTGAGCAGCCAGCGCACTGGCGAGTTCAACCGTGCACGGCCAACCGCTTAGCGAGGTACGGCGCTGTCCGGCTGTGTCTGGCACGCGCCACCGTCTCCGGTGGGCCCGCCGCGACCACCCGGCCGCCGTCCGTGCCGGCGCCCGGTCCCAGGTCGATGACCCAGTCGGCGCCCGCGACCATACGCATGTCGTGTTCGGCCACGACTACGGTGTTGCCCGCGTCGACGAGGCGATGCAACTGATCGTCGAGCAGGTCCACGTCAGCGGGGTGCAGCCCGGTGGTCGGCTCGTCAAGGACGTAGAGGGTGTGTCCCCTGCGGGGCCGCTGCAGCTCCGAGGCGAGCTTGATCCGCTGCGCTTCACCGCCCGACAACTCGGTCGCGGGCTGTCCCAGGCGCAGATATCCGAGCCCCACCTCCTGCAACGTGATCAAACTGCGCGAAGCGCCGGTGACGTCAGCGAAGAATGCCGAGGCGTCGTCCACCGTCATTGCGAGCACGTCAGCGATCGTCTTGTCGCGATACCGCACCTCAAGTGTCTCGTCGGAGTATCGCGCACCGTGGCACGACGGGCATTTGGCGTACGTGCCGGGCAGGAACAACAATTCGACCGCGACGAATCCCTCCCCCTGGCAGGTGGGGCACCGACCTTCGGCCACATTGAACGAGAATCTTCCCGCGGACCAACCCCGACGTCGTGCCTTGGCGGTCGCGGCGAATTCCCGGCGCACCGCGTCGAACAATCCGGTGTACGTCGCCAGAGTCGAGCGCGGAGTGCGGCCGATCGGTCGCTGGTCGACGGACACCAGGCGGTCGATTCCCTCGATCCCTTCGGCCGTCACACCCGCACTGGCATCATGATCGAGATCGATGACCTCGCCGTCCGCTTCGACGTCGTCCGGTTCTGGTGGCTCGACTGCACGTGACGTGCCCAGGTGGCTGTTGACGACGTCGCCGAGGACCTTGACGACGAGCGTCGATTTTCCAGAACCGGATACTCCGGTAACCGCCGTGTACACGCCCAGTGGCAGATCTACCTCGAGGTCTCTCAAGTTGTGGAAGTAGATCCCGCGAAGTCTCACTCGCCCGGTCTCTTTGCGAGCGTTGCGAAATGCGCCCTGCTCGTTCTCGAACAGGTACTTGCGAGTCACCGAATCCTCGACGTCCGCAAGACCCGCCACCGGACCGCTGTAGAGCAGCTCTCCGCCGAGCTCGCCGGCCCCCGGTCCGACGTCGACAATCCAGTCGGCGCGACGGACCACGTCCATGTCGTGCTCGACGACGAACAACGAATTGCCCGCCCGCCGTAGGCGATCGAGTACATCGAGTAGGGGTTCGGCGTCGGCGGGGTGCAGTCCGGCTGATGGTTCGTCGAGTACGTAGAGAACACCGAACAAGCCGGCCCGCAATTGTGTCGCCAGGCGTAGTCGCTGAAGTTCACCGGGGGAGACCGTGGGCGTCCGACGACTCAGCGTGAGGTAGCCGAGGCCGAGATCGATGAGGATCTGCACGCGCGCGACGAGGTCGGCGGCGATCATTGTCGCGACTTCGGTGAGTTCGCCGGATTGCGTTGACTCGTAGGCGGCCCCGGCGTCGGACCGCGCCGCCGTCGGACGCAGGGCGTCCGCAAGATCGGCCAACGGCATCGCGGCGTACTCGGCGATCGAGCGCCCGGCGAAGGTCACCTTGAGCGCCTCGGGTCGCAGCCCGGAGCCGTCGCACAGCGGGCAGTCGACGGTGTCGACGAACTGGAGTACGCGGCGTCGCATCATCGCACTGTGCGAATTGGCCAACGTGTGGCGGACGTGGCGTTCGGCGCTGGAGAACGTCCCGTTGTAGTAGTAATCGGCCTGCACCGGGTGCTGGCCCGGATCAATCTCGACCGTTGGTTGGTCATCTGTGAAGAGGATCCAATCACGTTGTCGCTTGGGCAGTTTCCGCCATGGCTTGTCGATGTCGTAGCCGAGGGTTATCAGGATGTCGCGTAGGTTCTGGCCTTGCCAGGCGCCCGGCCACGCCGCGACGGCACCTTCGCGGATGGTCAGCGCTGGGTTCGGTACCAGTGTCTCTTCGGTGACGCGGTGGATCCGTCCGAGACCGTGACATTCTGGGCATGCTCCCGCCGCGGTGTTCGGCGAGAACGCGTCGGAGTCCAGTCGATCCGTCGCCCCTCGTGGGTAGGTTCCGGCGCGGGAGAACAGCATCCTCAGCAGGTTCGACAAGGTGGTGATCGTCCCGACCGTCGAGCGCGACGTCGCCGAACCCCGGCGTTGTTGCAACGCGACAGCAGGCGGTAGCCCAGTGATGTCATCCACCTTGGGTGCGCCGGTAGGCAGGAGCAGGCGACGGGCGTACGGAGCCACGGATTCGAAATAGCGGCGTTGCGCCTCGGCGTAGATCGTCCCGAAGGCCAGCGACGACTTGCCGGATCCGGAGATGCCGGTGAAGGCGACGAACGCGTCGCGCGGCGCCACCAGGTCGACGCCGCGCAGATTGTGGACCTGCGTCCCGTACACGCGCACGAACGGGTCGATGTCGTCTGTGCCCCGGCCCTCTGTCATCGCTGACGGACGGGTACCCGTAGGAAAGTCATCACCTCGAGGCGCCTACCCGAAAAACCACTGCTGAAACGATTGGCGCCGGGAGGGCGAGTTCGATGATCAGGTCTCGGCGAGTGCTCGCAGGCCTTGCAGCGTCCGCGCGATCAGTTCACGGCGTTCGTCGATGGTCACCGCGTCACCGCTACTTCCGTGCGCGCAGCTGGTCAGGACCTGTTCCCGCACAGCGTTTTTCGGCCACGGCGGTCGCTTCACCCTGACGGCGACCGCTTCGATCGCAGCGTCGAGTGGCACGTCGGGAGCTTGATCTATGACCTCCGCCGGCTCCCGAAAGTGACACGCCTGGGCGGTGCAGATCGGCGAGGACGCCATGGGGAGAAGAACACCACGACCGGACCGTCGGCGAGAAGCGCGGACAGTGCCTGAGGGCGCCCGGCGTGGTCCAACAGCGTGAAGTCAGGCGCTTGGTCGCCCGCGATCATCGGCAAACTAACGCGGGGTGATGCGCCATCCGGGCCTGGGTCGGAATGCAAAGTTGGGATCGGTAAGCGACGTCACCGGCTTTAATGGGCGTACGGACATGTCGGGAACCGTTCCGTACTAACAAGGGAGTTCTCACATGCACAAAACCTTCATCGCCGTGTTCGCGGCCACCACGTTCGCGTCCGTGGGTCTCAATGTCGCTGCGTTGGCGTTGTCCGGCACGGCCGACGCCGCGCCGTTCTGTTCACCGGCGAATGCCAACACACCGCCGTGTGCCCCACCCGAGGGGCCTCCGGGCACCTGCGATGCGAATCTCGTTTGCGGTCAGATCTGGTGTCCGGGGTCGGGGATGGAACCACTACCCCAGTGGGACACCAATGTCTGTCACACCTTCTACTTCGATCCCAACACGCCGCCGACGGAACCGGTGATGATTTCGGGCCAGCCTCCCGGCCCGCCTCCGCCTCCACCGCCGCCGTGCATTCCGTTCATCAATTGCTTGCCGGGGCTGTAGACCGTCTAGCCACTCAGTAGGTTCGTTCTCTGGGGGACGATCTACGGAGGCGGGCGTGACGGGATCCTTCTGGTGGGATCTGGTGATCGGCGTTGCCGCTGCACTCGTGCTGACGTGGATTGTCTTGGTGGTTGCGCTGGCGATTGTGCGGCCGCGCGGCGGACTGCTCCGCGAAGCGATGCGCATCCTGCCCGACGTGCTTCGCCTCGTCCGGCGCCTCGCTGCGGACAAGACACTTCCCACGGGTGTGCGGGTCCGACTCGGACTGCTGATGGCCTACCTGGCACTGCCGTTCGACCTGATTCCCGACTTCATTCCCGTGCTCGGCTACGCGGACGACGCCATCATCGTCACCGTGGTGCTGCGCAGCGTCGTGCGGCGGGCCGGAATCGCCGCGGTCCGAGCGCATTGGCCCGGGAGTGATGACGGGTTTGAAGCGCTCTGCCGCCTCACCGGCCTGAACGGGTCAAGTCCTCGGCCTTGAGCCAGCTATCCCGCCGGCGCGAGCATGGACTTCCAGCCGTCGTCCGCGGGCGGCGCCGAGTTCTCGGCGCGGTAGTGGACTCCGTCGGGGCCGACCACCGTCCCACCTCCGGCAATGTCGATCGGCAGGGATGCCGTCGGGGTGTAGGTACACGGGTTGGGCTGTTGTCCGTTGCACTGCACGGTGCCGGTCAGCGGCGGCGACAGGGGATCACTGGTGGGCGGCACGGGGCCCGGAAGCCGTTCGGCGGGTAGCGGATTCATCCCGTTGTTGACCGACGGGGCGGGTATCACCCGGCCCGGCTGCACCGATTGATCACACCGGGCAGCGGGCGCGGGACAGCTGACGACTTGATTGGGGTCGCCGTACCAGGGGTTGGTCCCTAGCGGTATGTACGGCTTGTCGCTGCGGCATTCCTGCGGGGTGGCGGCTCGCTTGCCGGGTACATCGACGCACGGGTAGTTACGCGCGCCGCGAACGACGTTGGCGGGGGTGTCCATCGGGATCTTGCAGTAGGTGTTCTCGGGCAGCGGCGCTGTGCTGGTGTCGGCGGGAGCACGCCATTCGGAGGCGGGTAGAAAGCCCGTCATACACGGCGGCGGCTGGTTGATGGACAGGCTGAAGTCCAGTGCTCCGGCGCCGGGGAACGGTGCGGCCACCGTCTGGGCGATGGCCGAACCCTGTTGCAGCGCAACCAGTCCCTGCTCGGTGCCTTTGTTGTAGCGCTTGAGCATGTCGAGCACGATTTCGACATTGGCAAGTGTTTGCGGTAGCGGGTCACGGACCTGGTTCAGCTGGGAGTTGACCTGATCGGCGGTCGGTGCCGCCTGATTGAGGATGCTGCGCAACGCGGCGTCGTGCTCGGCGCTCTGCGCTGCCAGTGTTTTGAGGTCCGACGCCCACAAAGCGATGTTGTCCCCGGAATCGACCTGGCTGTCGATGATCGGCGCTGACCGGTCGATGATCGCGTTGAGGTCGTCGATGTTGGCGTTGAAATCACCTGCGACCGACTGGGTGGCGTTGACCAGTCGCTGCAGCGCGGGGCCGAGGCCGCCGACGGCCGTCGATGTCTCGGTCAGCAGGGAGTCGATCTTCTCCTTCGGTAGCGCCGACAGCATCGCTTGGGTCGCGTCGAGGGCAGGGCCGATCTCGGCGGGAACTGTTGTGTCCGTGATGGTCTGACCATCACTGAGGAATTGTGCGCTGCCGGTGGCCGACACGAGGTCGAGGTACTGCTCACCGACCGCCGACACGGAATGCACGTTTGCACTGGCGTCGGCAGGGATCCTGTAGCTGTCCTCGATCTCCATCGTCGCCAGCACACCGGTTCTGGTGGTCTGGACCGCGGTGACCCTGCCGATCGTCGTGCCGCGGTAGGTGACATTGGCAGTGGGGTAGAGCCCGCCCGACGCGGGCAGCTCGGCGTGCAGCGTGTACTGCCCGAAGCCCATCAGCGTCGGGATCCGCAGGTAATACCAGCCCAGCACGATCAGTGAGACGACCGTCAGGATGGTGAACACCACCAACTGGATACGGATGAAGCGGGTCAGCATCGGTCATTCCCCCCGCTCGGGGGGTAGATCGGCGGGGTTCGGGGTGAACCTGACGTCGGGGAGCATGGTGTTCGGATCGCGGCCCCACGACTGCTCCAGCGCGCGCAGCGCCCCGGAGAACGCCGTACCGGTCAGCAGCGAGTTGTCGAGCGAGCTGAAGGTCAGGTCGAGAACGGCGGAGATGTTCGCATAGTCACCACGGACCAGCTTGGGCACCTCGTCGATGGTGAAGGGCAGCGACACCATCAATCGGAGCGCACCGGCCAGATACGGTGCGGCACGGCTGAGTTGCTTGAGCGGGCGTTGCAGCATCACCAGGTTGTGGTCGATGTTCTGCCGTGACTGTGACAACGCCTCATCGACGAGGCGGCTGAATTCGCCGAGCGCCTGCACCGCGTCCGCGCCGAGGTCGCGGGTCTCGTTGAAATGCGCAACGAGCGGCGGTATCTCGGTGAGCACCGCATCCAGGGTCTCGTTACGATCGGCGACGACCGACAGCAGCTCTCGGGTGGAATCGATCGCGCGACGGATGTCGCCGCGCTGCGCGTTGACTTCTGCGGTGAACGTGTCCAGCTTGTCGAGGAACTCCCTGATCTGGTCGGCCCGCCCGTCGAGCATCGCGTCCACTTCGTTGCTGATCACTTCGAGGCTGGGAATGCCTCCGCCGCGAAGCACGGTCGCCACACTGGCCAGAGTCCGCTCGGTGCTCGGGAACGCCGTCGAGTTCTGCAGTCCGATGGTGTCGCCGTCGCGCAGTCTCTGCGGTGCCGGGTCAGGCGGAGCCGCGAGCTCCACGTGCTGGCTGCCGAGCAGGCTGGTCTGACCGATCGTGGCGGTGGCGTTGACCGGAAGCGTGACGTTGTCATCGAGGTCGATGGTCAACGTGGCGATCAAGTTCTTCAGTCCGATCTCTCGCACTCTGCCGACGAAGACGTCCGCAACCCGCACCCGGCTGTTCACGTTGAGCGCCAACGTGTCTGGTACCTGGACGTAGATTCGGTAGGTGTCCTTGCCCGTGCCGGGGCCGCCCGGCATCGGAACGTTGGCGATGCCGCGCCACGATCCACATGCGGTGAGCACGACCGCAGCCATCAGCACCGCGACGCCGGCGCGGACAATACGCCACGCCTTCGCGGCGACAGCCGAGCGGATAGCGGTCATCGGCCAGGTCCTGACACCGGTGCCGCCTCGGCGGGCAGTGGCAAAGGCCCGGCCGGAACCGACACGGTGGGTGTGGGCAGCGGTTGCGGATACCACGGCGGCGGCAGGGGATTGTTCTGGTCGTAGGCGTTCGGCGGCGCGCCACCGCGCGGTCCCGCGGGCGGCGGAGGTCCGGGGTCGGGTCCGCCCAGCAGTGCGGCCAGCGAATCGGGTGTCAGCATGTTCGCCGTGAACGGTTGGACCTGCAGACCCTGCATACCGGGCGCGGCGATCCAGCCGGGTTCGTGGTTTCCGTGGGAGAACAACGTGTCACGTGACCAGATGCCCGGAACGGTGGTGTCCTTGTAACCCGGTGGGGGGCGCAGCCTTTCCTCGGAGTAGGCGACGTGTTTGGGCAACAGGTCCGGCGTGGCCAGTGGGACGGTTCCGAACGGCGGAAAGTTGAACTTGATGGCGTCGAGGATCGGCG
>Ga0075363_100000967_pt1 | contig 10208 bp, 5 predicted proteins | sample EndMetdeltDD1763_FD_71470 | JGI IMG/M metagenome (GOLD analysis project Ga0075363, IMG submission 71470) | Populus endosphere microbial communities from Tennessee, USA - Endosphere MetaG P. deltoides DD176-3 | ecosystem: Host-associated > Plants > Roots > Endosphere | place: USA: Tennessee...
GCCCACGTGTTGCTCGAGTGCTCGCCTGTCGTGATGTTCGCCGTCGCCGGCGGTCATGTCGCCAGCCGTCGGTTCAAGGCGATCTTCATCTGCATCGGCCTGCTCACAACCGATGCCGTGCTCGTCCACTTCACCGACGGTCTGATCGAAGCGCACTTCACGTTCTTCGTCATGCTGCCGCTGATCGCGCTCTACCAAGACATCATCGCGTTCGCCGCGGCAATCGTGTTCGTCAGCATCGAGCACGTCGTCATGACCCTCGTCGACCCGAACGGCGTGTTCAACCATCCCGCCGCGCAGGCCAAGCCGATGCTCTGGGCCGGGGTTCACGCCGGCTTCGTCGTCGTGCTGGTCGTGTTCATGATGGCGATGTGGCGGTTCACCGAGGAGACCCAGCTCGATCTGGCGTCGCTGCAGGACTACCGCGACGAGATGGAACAGCTTCGCAGCCGCGAGCGGACCCAGGCCGCCGAGCTGCAGAACCGAGCCGCTGAGATGGCGGCCCAGGCCGCCGTGCTGCAGACCAGTCTCGACACGATGAGCGAACTGCAGACCCGCGAGCGCGAGCAGGCCAACGAGCTGCAGAGCTCGCTCGATCAGGCCGCCGCGCTGCAGGCGCGAGAGCGCGCCCAGGCTGCCGAGCTGCAGGGCACGATCGACCGAATGACCGCGATGCAGTCCGAAACCGACGAACTGCGGGCCCGCGAACGCGTCCACGCGGTCGAGTTGCAGGACAAGGTCGACCTCATGCTCGTCGCGCTCGGGCGAGCTGCGGCGGGAGATCTGACCGCGACCGTCGACGTCTCTGGCGACGATGCGATCGGGAGAATGGGCGTCGCGCTGTCGACGCTGCTCGCCGACTTGCGTGGCTGCATCGCCCAGATCGCGGTCAACTCGGTCGCGCTGTCGGCCGCTGCCGAGCGCCTGCAGGGAACCTCGACGCAGATGAGCACGAACTCGGCCGAGACCTCGCATCAGGTCAACGTCGTCCACGAGGCATCTGACGAGGTGTCGCGAAACATCGAGACGGTGTCAGCCGCGGCGGAGGAGCTGTCGGCTTCGATCCGCGAGATCGCCAAGAACGCGGCCGATGCGGCCACCGTTGCAACGACCGCGGTCGAGGCAGCACGCTCGACCAACCAGATCGTCACCACGCTCGGCGAGAACTCGATGGAGATCGACCAGATCGTCAAAGTGATCACCGGCATCGCCCAGCAGACGAACCTGCTCGCGCTGAACGCGACGATCGAGGCCGCTCGGGCCGGCGAGTACGGCAAGGGATTCGCTGTCGTCGCCAACGAGGTCAAGGAACTGGCCAAGGCGACCAGCCAGGCGACCGAGGTCATCGCCCGACGGATCGAGGTCAACCAGCACGACACGCAGATCGCGGTCGGCTCGATCGGCGGCATCCTCGGGATCATCGACCAGATCGCCGAGTTCCAGGAGACCATCGCCAGCGCGGTCGAAGAGCAGGCGCTCACCACGAAAGAGATCGCTCGAAACGCGAACGATGCCGCTCAGGGATCGGCGGAGATCAACGCCAACATGCGCGACGTCGCGCACACCGCCGAGGACACCTCGGCTGTGGCCACGAGCAGTCAGCGGGCAGCGGCCGACCTCGCCCAGATGTCGTCTGAACTTCAGGTCCTCGTCGACCGGTTCACCTACTGACATGAGCGGCCTCGATGCAACCCTCACCGCCGGCAACGACCGCGGCCTCACGCCCCGGCGAATCGTCCGGCTCGGCGCGTTGATCGCCGTGATGTCGATCCTTGCGGTTGTCGTCGCCGTGTTCACGAGCGCCTCACAGCAGCAGTCGACGGAGGACGTTTTCGGCGCGGCGGACGCGGCCCTGTCGCTCGAGCAGGCGGTGAACGACGCTTCGATGGCCAGCATGCAGCTGTTCGCGCGTGCCGCCGCCTTGCAGCCGGCAACGCGCGACACGGTCTCCGCCGATCAGCACCGCGACGAGGGCCTACAACTGCTGAAGACCTACAAGGACTACCTCGCCGAGGTCAGCGACTACGTCTCGTCGAGCGGCATCGGTGTTGCCGAAATGGCGGCCGTCCAAGGCCTTGCCGATCCGTGGATCGGAGACATCACCCAACTGTTCGAGCGCACGACACCGATCACGATCGACCCGGCCACGTGGAACACTTCACCGCGACTGGTGGCGCTGCGTGCCGCGGAAAGCACGCTCAGCGAGCTCCTCGACGACCGGGCGATCGCGCAGGCCGCCGACGCCGAGGATCTCGCCGACCGCGGCCAGCTCTTGACCGTGCTCGCCGCGCTTCTTGCGCTCACCGTCGTCGTCTTCGCCGGACGCCGTGTGCTCGCCGCGCTGCGGACGATGGAGCGGCTGAAGATCGAGACCGCCGAGCACGAACGGCTCGGGCGCGAGCGCGACCGGCTGGCCACGATCGAGACGTTCGAACGCGAACGCGAAGCGCGTGAACGCGACCAGGAGGCCGAACTGGCCGACCGCGCTCGCCAGCATGAAGCCGAGCGGGTCACCCGCGAGCGCGACGCAGAGACGGCAGCGGCGCTGCAAGCGCGCGAGCAGGAAGTGGAACGCGAGAATGCCGCCCGCGAACTCGTCGAGCGGCAACGCCAGCTCGACCAGGAGCGCCAGGCGTCGGAACGGCAGGCCCGCGAACTGGCGGAGGCCAACGAGTTGCGCGCCAAGGTCGACAGCCTGCTCGCGTCGGTCGCCCGCGCCGCCGCCGGCGACCTGACGAGCGAGGTCGATGTATCGGGCGACGACGCGATCGGGCGCGTCGGCGACGGGCTGGCCAAGCTGCTCAGCGATCTGCGCGGCAGCATCATGACGATCGCCGAGACGAGCGGAGCGCTCGCGGCTGCGGCCGACGAGCTGCAGGTCGTCTCGACGCGGATGGGCGAGAACTCGGCCGAGACGTCGACTCAGGTCAACGACATGACCGCCGCAACCGCCGCCGTCGCCGGCAACGTGCGGACTGTGTCGACGGGCGCCGAGGAGCTGAGCGATTCGATCCGCGAGATCGCCCGCAATGCTCAGGACGCGTCAAACATCGCCGCCAAGGGGGTCGCTGCCGCGCGCCTCACCAACGAACGCGTTGGCCGTCTCGGCGACAGCTCGGCCGAGATCGGCGAGATCGTCCGCGTGATCACCGGGATCGCCGAGCAGACCAATCTGCTCGCGCTGAACGCGACCATCGAAGCAGCCCGGGCCGGCGCGGCCGGCAAAGGTTTCGCGGTCGTCGCCAACGAGGTCAAAGAGCTCGCCAAGGAGACGAACAAGGCCACGGAGAACATCTCCGCCAAGATCGCCGCGATCCAGAACGACACCTGGCTGTCGATCGAGTCGATCGGCGCGATCCTGACGATCATCGACCAGATCTCGTCGTTCCAGACCTCGATCGCATCGGCCGTCGAGCAGCAAGCGGTGACCACCTCGGAGATCGCTCGCAGCGTCACCGACGCCGGGCTTGGCTCGTCGCAGATCACCGCCGACATGGAGCGGGTCGCCCACGCCGTCGAGAGCACCGCGGCCGGTGCGACCGACAGCCAACGGGCATCCGATCACGTCGCCCGCATGGCCGGCGACCTCCAGGCGCTCGTCGGACGCTTCACCTACGCGTAGACGCCGTGGTCACGACGGTGGCCTGGCTGCGTGCGTGCCCCATGGACTTCGGACTGTCTTGTCGGAAACGCTCCTCGATCACTGGACGGAATGCACATGAAGAAGCCAACCAAGACGACCGATGCCGCTGAGCGCGGAGGATTGACTCCCGGGCGCATTCGCCGCTTCGGCGCGCTGATTGTTGGCGTTGCCGTGATCGCTGTCGCGGCGTCGATGATGACCAGCCGCGCTCAGGACTCAGCGACCGAAGACGTTCGGGTCGTCGGCCTCGTCACTCTCTCACTCGAGCAGGCGATGGGCGATGCGTCGACGGTCTCGATGAAGATGCTGGGGCACAGTGCAGCACTCGCCGCCGGAGCGGTGAAGCTCTCCGACCAGTTCAACGCCGACGCTCTGCAGGCGTTGGAGGACTATGCCGGCCACCTCGCCGAAGTGTCGACGTACGTCGACGCCACCGGAGTCGGCACGGACGAGCTGGCCGAGGTTCAGCGGCTCGCCGACGCGTGGCGGGCCCAGGTCCTGCCAATCCTCGAGAAGAAGGGCATGATCAAGATCGATTCGTCGTCGTGGGCTGAGACCATCAAGCCCTACGACGACCGCCGCACCGCCGAAGAGGCGCTCAGCGACGTTCTCGAAGAGCAGGGTGGCATCACGTCGCGCCACGTCCACGCGACATCTCAGCGAGGTCAGGTCATGGCTGTGATCGGCGCGCTGATCTCACTGATCGCCGTGCTCGTCGCCGGCCGCCGGGTCATCGCTGCGCTGCGCACGATGGAGAGGCTGAAGATTGAGACTGCCGAGAACGAGCGCCTCAATCGCGAGCGCGACCGCGCCGCGACCCTCGAGGCCGTCGAGCGTGACCGGCAGACGCTGGAGCGCGAGCGCGAGGCCGAGCGAGTCGCCCGTGAGCGCGAGCTGCAGGCCGAGAGGACCGCGTCGGAGCGCGAGAAAGCGGCTGCATTGGCGATGCAGGCCCGCGATCAGGAAGCCGAGCGCGAGGCTGCCGCCCGCCAGCTCGTCGAGCGCCAACGCCAACTCGAGCTGGAGCGCGAAGCGTCGGAGCGCCAGGGCCTCGAACTCGCCAAGGCCAATGAGTTGCACGCCAAGGTCGACAGCCTGCTGGCCTCGGTCGCCCGCGCCACCGCGGGCGATCTCACCAGTCCGGTCGAGGTCTTCGGCGACGACGCGATCGGCCGCGTCGGCGCGGGCCTGGCCACGTTGCTCAACGACCTCCGCTCGAGCATCGCCACGATCGCTACCACGAGCAGCGCGCTTGCATCGGCTGCCGACGAGCTGAAGGTCGTCTCCGAAAAGATGGGCCAGAACTCGGCCCAGACCTCGAGCCAGGTCAACGTGATGACGGCTGCGTCCGCGGCGGTCACCGGCAACGTCCGCAACGTCTCGGCCGGTGCTGAGGAGCTGAGCGATTCGATCCGCGAGATCGCCCGCAACGCCCACGACGCATCGAACATCGCGGCCCGAGGCGTCGAAGCCGCGCGGCTCACGAACGAACGCGTCGGCCGCCTCGGCGACAGCTCGGCCGAGATCGGCGAGATCGTCCGCGTGATCACCGGGATCGCCGAGCAGACCAACCTCCTCGCGCTGAACGCGACCATCGAGGCCGCCAGAGCCGGTGAAGCGGGCAAGGGTTTCGCCGTGGTCGCCAACGAGGTCAAAGAGCTCGCCAAGGAGACCAGCAAGGCCACCGACGACATCTCCGCCAAGATCGCCGCGATCCAGAACGACACATGGCTCTCGGTCGAGTCGATCGGCACGATCCTCACGATCATCGACCAGATCGCGTCGTTCCAGACCTCGATCGCATCGGCGGTCGAGCAGCAAGCGGTCACGACGTCGGAGATCGCCCGCAGCGTCACCGACGCCGGACAAGGCTCGTCGCAGATCACGACCGACATGGAGTTGGTCGCCGAGGCTGCGGCCAGCACCGCGACCGGGGCCAGCGACAGCCAGCGCGCCTCGGACCACGTCGCCCGGATGGCCGGCGACCTCCAGGCGCTCGTGGGTCGCTTCACCTACGCATAGGCGAGCGCGGCGCGCGATCATGCCGCGATGGACATCCTCACCGATCTGGTTGCCGAAGAAGATCGCCTCGAGAGCATCCTCGCCGCGCTCGACGACGAGCAGTGGCTGTCACCCTCGCTGTGTGAGGGATGGACCGTTGCCGATGTCGTCCTGCACCTGGCCCAGACCGAGGAGTCGGTCGTCGCCAGCGCCGCTGTCGGCGACTCGAGGTCGTGGCGAGAAGGTCCCGAGACCGTCGACGAGATGATGGAGACGTTGGTCCAAGAGCAGCGAGCCGCGCCGGCCGAGGTGTTCACTCGCTGGCGGATGGCTCGCCGAGCGGCTCTCGAGGCGTTGCGCGCCGCCGACCCCAACACCCGCCTGCGTTGGGCTGCAGCCCCGCTGAAGCCGATCACGTTGGCCACCACGCGACTCGCCGAGCACTGGGCCCACGCGCTCGACATCGTCGAGCCACTCGCGATCGAGTTCCCCGACACCGACCGACTGCGGCACATCGCCTGGCTCGGCCACAACACGCTGCCGTACGCGTTCTCGCTCGTCGGACGCGAGCCGGCACCGATCTACTGCGAGCTCACCGGGCCGAACGGCGACACGTGGACCTTCGGTCCCGCCGACGCCGAGTCCCGCATCGTCGGTTCGGCCGGCGAGTTCTGCCGCGTCGGTGCCCACCGACTGACGCCAGAGGATTCGCATCTGGTCGCCACCGGCCCAGACGGTGCAACCGCGCTGAAGGTGCTCCGCAACTACGCGTTCTGAGTACGTTCTGAGTGACGTTCTGAGTGACGTTCTGAGGGGCGACCGGGGCGTCAGACGCGGTCGCGACCGGGGACGCCGTTGTCGGACACGTGCTCGGTCCATTGCTGGCCGTCCCAGTACCGATGTTCGTGGCGACGGGTCGTGTCGGGGTACCAGCCGGCCGCGGCACCGGACGGCGCTGTCTGGGGCGGCTGCAACGGCGCGGGCGTGGAAGGAGCCGGTGCGGGCGGGGCGAGCACGGGTGCGGCGAAGGTCGACGCGACCGTTGGCGATGGTGAGGGCGGCGCAGGTGCTGCGACCGGTGCTGCGACCGGTGCTGCGACCGGTGCGGCGACTGGTGCTGCCACGAGTGGGGCGGCCGGCGGTGGCGGCAGCTGCGACAACGGCATGGGCGGTGCCATCACCACCAACGCGTCGGGATCCCAGAGGTCGCCGTGCTGGGCGTGCTCGACGGCGGCGAAGTTGTGCTTGCATCGCCGGCAGCTACGCAGCACCGCTTCGTCGCGCCGCTCGCCGCAGTTCGGGCAATACGTCACGATCGAGCTGTCGGCCTCCAGACCCTGGCATCGGCCGCAGACGAACGGGATGTCGAAGTTCTTGAACTTCAACAGCGAGCCCACGAGGAGGAACGGGCTGATGCCGCTGGTGCTGACGGTCGCACCGACCGCACCCGTGATGATCTGCTTGCGGCGGTTCTTCTCGCGCAACTTCTCGTAATCCGGGTTGACGACCTTCTCCAACTTGCACGTGGTGCACACATGCAGCGTGCGCAACGGAAGTCGCTCGCGGATCGACGCCTGCGTCGCCAAGAACTCAGCGACGGGGATCTCTGCGTCGGACACCTCGCACAGCACCCTGCCCTGCGGCTGATCGGCGACCACTCGCTCGAGCCGGGCCGAGAACGCCTCGACATCGCGTGCGAGGTTGGGGGGCATCGCTCCCGGCTTGGTCGAGACGAGCAGGCCGACGGTGAACAGGCCCTCGACGGCCATCCGGTCGAACGACGCGGCACCCTTCGAGCTGCGCAGAACGACTTCTTTCAACGCCTTCGATGTCGCGTGTGCGTCGCCGGGTGTCAGCAACTGATCGACCTTGTCGGCGACAACACCGCCACCCTTCGCGGCACCTGCGTTGGCCTGCGACAGGAGCGGGATGTCGCGCGTTGCGGCGCTGACGACCGGTTGTTGAAAGCCGGCACGATCGGCGGCGAGGGGCGCGAGCGCGTCGTCGAGCTCGCGGCTCACGTCGTCGAGCAGACTTTTGTATGGGCCGTTCATGCCCCACACCTTGCCGACGCCAGATCGCCAGGCGTCGCCGATGTGGACGTCGACCGTGCACCCGTGTGGCTCTGGGGTGAAGCTGGCCCGGAACACGATCGGCAACTTCTTGGTCTGCACGCTGCCGACGATCTGCGAGCCTCGCTTGGCGATCACCATCGAGACCTGCTCCTGGGTCACCGTGAACTCCTGGGCGCGAAGGAACCGCACGATCGCGGCGCGGGCCTCGGCAGCGCTGACCGCGAGCGTCCGCGAGCTGTCGAGGACGATTGTGTCCATGATCTACTCGGTGGTGGTGTCGTAGCTGGTGTCGACCGCGGCCGTGTCGTAGCTGGTGGTGTCGACCGCGGCCGTGTCGTAACTCGACGTGTCGTAACTCGTCGTGTCGTAGCTGGTGGTGTCGACCGCCGCCGTGTCGTAGCTCGTCGTCTCGTACGCGCTTGGGTCGGCGAGCGTGTCGGCGGCGGTGCCGTATCCGTCAGCGGCGGACTCGTACTCGCTCGCGGCGGTGCCGTAGTAGTCGTCGGCCGAGGCGTCGCGGTTGGCAGCCAAGTCGGCGTTGTACTCGGCGCGAGCGATCGCGGCATCGCCGGCCGCGTCGTATCCGCCGGCATAGGCCTCGGCCGCGTACTCGAGCTCCTCCACCGCGTCCTGGGCGGCCTCGTCGGCCCCGGCTTGATGCCAGTCCGCCCACGACGTCGCGTTGTCGCCCTGCCACGCGTCGATGTCTGCCGCCTCGACGACCGGTGCCAGGTCGGCCTGCAACGGGCCGACATCGAGCTCGGTCGTGGCCTCAGGAGCGGCAGCCGCGCTCTCCTCAGCGGAATACGACTCCCAAGTGCTGTCGCTCATCGTCCCTCCCAATGTCCCGGGACGACAATAGTTCAGCTGTTCAGGGGAAGATGCCGCAGGTGTTCCTGGCGATGGTCGAGCGCAAGAGCAGGATGTCGTCCTCGGCGGGCGTGAACGTGTCCTTGAGGAACAGCGGACCGAGATCCGGGTCGTCGATCATGGTGCGCACGATGCACTGCTGGTCGCTCCTGGTGAGCGGAACATAGACGGTGCCATCGCTCGGCTCGGGCACCGGCGACGTTGTCGGGTCCTGCTCCTCCCCGGCGCCGAGCAAGTTACCTTCCAGCAGCACCTGTTCCGATGTCGAGAACGCCGGTTTCGGCGGCAACGCAGCTCCGTCGCCGCGGTCACAGCTCTCGAAGGAGACTTCGGTGCCGGCGGTGGTCGGTGCGGCCGGCGATGCTGCCGATGTCGCCCAGTGCGACACTGCGGTCGCGAACGCTGCGGCCACAACCTCGTCGTCGAACGCGGCCACCGCTGTGAAGCACAGTGGCCCGCCTTCGCCGCCCCGCTCGTACGTCACGATGCTGCCGCCCGCCCAACCGTCGAAAGGCGTGCGCGCCTCGAGCCACGGCAGCCACGCATCGAGCATCACCAGCGCGTCGAACATCGGCCACGGACGGGCCGGATCGAGCACGGACGCGCCGTCGGGCGCTGATGCGGCGACGTCTTTGTCGGTGATCCCACTGCCGTACAGCGCCGGCGTGATCAGCTCCTCCTGCGTCGGGAAGTGTTCGAACACTGCGTTGATCGCCGTATCGCCACCCAGACGCTCGACATGGGCGAGGAAGTTGGGGCCGAGGTCGTACGGGGCGAAGGTCTGTTGCACCAAGGCCCACGGGAACTGATCGAGCTGTGCTGAGGTCTCGTCGTCCATCGAGTTGTCCACGTCGGCCTGGTCGCGCTCGCTGCCTGCGAGCGTGTCGGCGAACTCCCACTCGATCCGCATCGCGTCGGCCTCGACCACAGCCCGTTTGACCAGATCGTCGTCGCCGCCCAGCTCGATGTCGAAGTGCTGCGCCTGCAGGGCATGGGTCAACTCGTGGACGAGGACGACCTGGACCGCCGGAGTGAGCTCGTCCCCACGGACGAAGATCCGTTGGCTGTCGAAGTCGTAGAAGCCGAGCGACGACGTCTGCGCCACTCTCGTGTCCGTGTCACCCTGGTCGATGCCCGATGTCAGCCCTTCCGCGTTGAGCAGGTTCGCGTACTGCTCGGCCGCGGCCTGATACGACTCGCTCGGTGACACGTCGCCGGGCTCGAACAGATCGAGGTAGTCGTCCTCGGCCATGAACTCGATCTCAACCGGATGGACGAACCCGAGACCGCGGTGCGACTCGACGAAGGTCACATGACTCTGCACCCGGCTGTCCCACTCGGACTGTGCCTGTGGTGCCGGGTTCGACGGGTCGTCGCCCCGGTCGCGGATCGTCCACCGCACTCCGATACCGACGGCCAGCAGGATGATGGACAACAAGAATCGACCCAGCGCAGTTCCTCGACGTCGGCCCCGACGCTTGATCGGCGTCACACGCGGGAGTGCGGTTGCGTACTGCGACGGCAGCGGTGTCCGCGTCGCGTCTGGCGACGGCGATGACTGCGGCGCGGGTGGGCGAACTGGCCGCGTGGGCGTCGGCAGCCACGGCCCGGCCTGTACC
>Ga0075363_100000968_pt1 | contig 10207 bp, 13 predicted proteins | sample EndMetdeltDD1763_FD_71470 | JGI IMG/M metagenome (GOLD analysis project Ga0075363, IMG submission 71470) | Populus endosphere microbial communities from Tennessee, USA - Endosphere MetaG P. deltoides DD176-3 | ecosystem: Host-associated > Plants > Roots > Endosphere | place: USA: Tennessee...
GGTGAAGGGCAGGGTGAAGGACAAATTCGCGCGCTGATCACCATGGCGGGCAACCCGGTACTCTCCGCGCCGGACGGCGCGCGCCTGGCCAAGGCGCTGGACGGCCTGGAGTTCATGGTGAGCCTGGACATTTATCTCAACGAGACCACCCGCCACGCGGACGTGATCCTGCCCGGCGTTTCGCCGCTGGAGGAGATGCACTACGACCTGGCATTCCCGCAGCTCTCGCACCGCAACCACGCGCGCTACAGCCCGCCGGTGTTGCCGCAGCCCGGCCAGCCGGAGGAATGGCAAAGCCTGCTGCGCATCGCAGCCATCGTCGAAGGCAAGGGGGCGAACGTGGATGCCCACCAGCTTGACGACGCGCTGGTGGCCGAGGACGTCAAGCGCTTCGCCGGGCCCATGGCCGATGCGGTAATCAAGGAATTGTCGAAGTGGACCGGCCCGGAACGCATGCTCGACCTGGCCTTGCGCACCGGCCCCTATGGCGACGGCTTCGGCAAGAACCCAGGCGGGCTGACGCTGCAAAAGGTCAAGGACGCCCCGGCCGGTATCGACCTGGGCGCGCTACAACCACGCATCCCCGAAGTGCTGCGTACGCCTTCGGGCAAGGTGGAACTGGCCCCGGCCATGCTGCTGGCGGACCTGGCGCGCGCCGGTGCCGACCTGGCACGGCCCGCGCCGGACCTCTCCATCATCGGCCGGCGCCAGGTGCGCTCGGGCAACAGCTGGATGCACAACCTGCCGGTGCTCGCCAAGGGGCCGTTCCGCTGCACCGCGCTGGTCCATCCGCAGGACGCTGCCCGCCTCGGGTTGACGCACGGCGGGCAGGCGCGCATCGCCAACCAGCACGGCACCATCGACGCGCAAGTGGAGATCAGCGAGGACATGATGCCGGGCGTGGTGAGCCTGCCGCACGGCTGGGGCCATGACGTGCCGGGCACGCGCATGAGTGTGGCCGCCGAGCGGCCGGGGGTAAACCTGAATGCGCTGTTCGATACGCGGGCACGCGACCCGCTGTCGGGCAATGCGGTACTGAGTGGCATCGCGGTCACCATGCACGCGGCCTAGCGGCCATGTGCAGGCGGCCTAGCGGCCCGGCGCAGGCGGCCGACTAGCGGCCGTTTGGCATGCCGCGTTTTGGCGGCGAAAAAACGGCGCTTCCCGTGGAAGCGCCGAGGGGTCTTTACAGACCGGCCGGCAATGGGCCGAGCACGCGCACATCACTGCCGTCGATGAAGCGGATCACCCAGAAGCCGATCATCGCGCCCGGCGTGCCGGGGCGCGCGTAGCTGACCTTGGAAGGCGCGACAAAGACAATGCTGGCGCCGGCCGCCGGCGGTCCGGCCAGGTAGTGGCGGGTCATCGGCATCAGCCCGCCGCCGAGTTTGTCGACCACCACGGTGATCGCGTCGGTGAGGAACACGCCCTTTTCGGCCTCGCCTTGCAGGTACAGCACGGTCTTGCCGACCTGGTCGGGCTGGGTCGCTTCGGCGTACAGCACCGCGTCGGTGTTGATGCGCACTTCTTCCGGCGGATGCGGATCGTTGGACTTGTTAAAAGAGATCATGCTCATGGCGGGCTTTCAGGTGATTGAGACTAAGGCCGGCCGATATTTGCTACGCCACGCTTAGCGGCCGAAGGCCAAACGTGTCCCGGTGGCCCGGGCCGTCTTGCCGAACTGCAGCTGGCGCCGCGTAATCGCATCGACCAGACGCCAGACGGCGCCACGGGTGCGGTCCAGGCCGAACATCGGCGCGGCGGTTTGCTGCAGCATGACTTCGAGTACGTGTTCGAGGCGCAGGTCCAGCGCATCGCGCCAGCCGGTGGTTTCCATCTTCCAGGAGTGCAGGCGGCGCCGGGCCAGCGGGCAGCTCAGTTCGTGCTTCACGTCATGGCGCGGGTCCCGCGCGATGCGCAGCATCGCGGCTTCCACCGCTGCGTCCGGACCTTCGATGTAGCCGACAAAGCGGTCGCCGTGGCAGTAGAGAGAGCCAGTGATGCCGTTGCGCCCGTTATAGGCCTGCGCGGCGCGCGCCAGTTCCTGCAATTCTTGTTCGCTGAAGGCGCTGCGCGCCTCGCTTGTATAGACGATCCCCAACACAATTCCACCTCCACGCAAAATCGGTCCACTTCACGTTGGGGGAAAATCCGTGGGAACAGCGGCGCTGTCCTTCAGCTACACCCCGTCTCGGTACATGCCCAGATCGTAGGCCCGGGGGTGCGGCCTGTATGTAGGAAGAATTCGCAATCCCCCGTAGGACAACGCCGGTTTTCGGGATGATGGTGGGACGAGACCGACAGCGAAACCAGCGCTGCGCCGGGAGGCGCAAGAGCCGCGCATGCCTAAGGTGGGGCCATCAATAACCGGATCGCATTATTTCGGGGAACCCAGGCGCGGGCCTGTACTCAGAACCTGCAATAGCCTCCCATCTGGCACCCACCGAGACGATCCCTGCAAAGGAGGACCCTATGGACCGCAACCGCAACCAATCCGGCCTCAAGCGCCTGAACAGCCAGTCACGCGCCCACCATCGCAACATGTCGGACGACGACCTGGACACACTGGCGCAGGCCTTCGGCAGCCACCTGATCCGCAACAGCCCGCCGCGCGAAGGCAGCATCATCCCTTCGCGGGTCAACTGGAAATTGAACAACCGTTAGGCGTAACTTAGCCGGCCCAATATCAGCGAGCCCTGATTGAGTGCGCTGATTTCCCTGTATCTGCCTGCCACAGCCGCTCGCGCGGCTGTGTTTATTTGAACCATTGCACGGCCAGCAGCACAACGCTGAACCCTGAAACACCGATCGCCACATAGGCGAGATTGCGCAGCCTTTGCATCTCCCCGGCGGCGGCCTGGGCGGCCTGGTTCAGGCTGAGCAGGATTTCGTTGTGCTGTTCCACCGCCGCCTTGCCGGCCTCGAACTGGGTCACCAGTTCGTCGAGCAGCGCCTTGTTCAATTGCACCTGCTCAGCCAGCGAGTTGACGTGTTCCTGCGTCTTGCGCTTGAGTTCTTCGGTCTTGCGATCGTCGAAAAACGTCTGCTTGAGCAGCTTGAGCGATTCGGTCGCCGCCTGGGTGATCGCAATGAAGGTTAAGGGATCCATGGTGCCTTTGCGCCGGTTGAGCCAGGCCCGATTATTACCCGGGGCGTAATTGTTGACGCCGGCGCGGCGCGCCATCATTTGCCTCAGGCACTGCGTCACTCCATGTCGGAGCGCACGCGCTGGGCCGCAAGGCAAGGAGCCGCGTATGAGCAACCCGAACAACCCCACCGAACTGATCGACCGTTACATCGCCATGTGGAACGAAACCGACGCCGCGCAGCGCCGCGCGCTGATCGCCCGCACCTGGACCGAAGACGCACGCTACCTGGACCCGCTGCTCGAAGGCGCCGGCCATGCCGGCATCGACGCGATGGTCGCCGCCGTGCACGAGCGCTACCCCGGCCACCGCTTTACGCGCACCAGCGAAGTGGACGTGCATCACGACCGCGTGCGCTTTGACTGGACCCTGGGTCCGCAGGACGGGCCGGCGCTGGTGCAAGGTACCGATTTCGGCACCGTGAGCAGCAACCAGTTGCTCAGCGCCGTGACCGGCTTTTTCAATCCCGCCGCCGCAGCCGGCGCGGCGCATTGAAAGGGACGGCCATGCACACCTTCACGCCTACCCTGTTCCTGCGCCGCGCCTTGTTGCTCGATGCGGTCGCCACTGCCGCCACCGGCCTGCTGCTGGCGCTGGGCGCCGGGTTACTCGAAAAGCTGCTGGCAATTCCGGCGCCCCTGTCGCTCTACGCCGGCCTGGGCCTGCTGCCCTTCGCCGCACTGGTGGCCTGGCTGGGCACGCGACCCACGCTAAGCCGCGCGGCGGTGTGGGCGGTGATCGCCTGCAACCTCGTCTGGGTGCTGGACAGTTTCGCGCTGCTGCTGAGCAGCGCCATTACGCCCAATGTCTGGGGCGAGGTGTTCATCGCCGTGCAGGCGCTGGCAGTGGCGGTGTTCGCGGAGCTGGAGTACTTCGGCCTGCGGCGCTCGGTGCGCGGCCTCGCGCCTGCCGTTTAAGCAGGCGCCGGTGATGGGCTTGCCGCCGGTCTGGTTTCCGCGCCAGCGGGTACCGGACCGGCGCCCGCCCGCTCCTCGTTCAACTGCTTCTCGACCATCCGGCGCAGGCGCGCCAGGCCGCTGTCGCTGGCGATGCGCATCGGCTTGATATCGGGCTCTTCGTCCTCGAGACGCTGGATCGCTTCGAGGATTTCGCGGTCCTCGTTGAACACCACCTTGTAGAGTTCCTCGAACTCGCGCGTCACTGCCGCGTCCTGCGGCGCGAAATTGCGCAACTGGAACCAGTGGTAATGCGTGCTGCGTTCGGTCTCGGGCGTCAGGAAGGCGTAGGAGATCACCCGATAGGGCGCCGCGTCCTTGGCGGCCTCGGTGCGCGGCGTACGGGGCGCAAAGGCGCCGAAGTCCACCCACGAGGTGCAAGGCGCGCGCAGGTGGTAGAGCTGCCAGCGGTCCATGTTGGCGGTGGCGCCGGTATAACGCGCGATCACCGGCACCGGCGGCGAATTTTCGATCCAGCGGCCCACCGTGAGGGTCTGGCCATCGACCTCGACGCTGATCGGCACGTCTTCGGCGGCGGCGTTGCCGATGGTGGTGGCGTGCACAAAGGAGGTGTGCGCCGGGTCCACCAGGTTGTCGGTAATGTTCTGGTAATTGGAGCGGAAGTGGCTGTAGCCGCGCGAGACGCCCCACTCGGGCTTGCCGTACTGCGGGATCGCCACGATCGCGTCCACGTCCGCCTTCTCCGCCTCGCCCATCCACACGAACACCAGGCCGTAGCACTCGGTGGTGGGGTAGGCGCGCACCCGCGCCGCTTCCGGCACACGCGCCTGCGCGGGGATGCGCAAGCACTTGCCGGAACAGTCGAAGGTAATGCCGTGATAGCCGCATTCCACCGCGTCGCCCTGCAGCCGCCCCAGCGAGAGCGGCGCGAAGCGGTGCGGGCAGCGGTCCGCCAGCGCCACCGGCACACCGGCCTCGGTGCGGTACAACACCAGGCGCGTGCCGAGGATCTGCCGAGCGGTGAGGCTGCGCGCGATCTCTTCGCTGCGCGCGGCGGCGTACCAGGCGTTGTGCACGAAGGGCGGCTCGACGCCCGGTGCCGGCAGCACGGTGAGCGGGATCGCGGCATTCATCGCAGTGACAGGGTTAAAACTTCCGGTCCGCCGGCGGCGGCAGGAAGGAGGTGTTGAACAGCGCGTCGGTGCTGACCGGGTTGGTCAGCTCGAACGCCGTGCTGATCTGCGCCACGTTGGCACGCAGGCGCGCGATGTCCACGCTGCCCAGGCCCGCTGCCTTGGCGCCCGGGGTGGCGACGAACAGGTCGAGGAAATATTTCAGGCGCTTGGTTTCCAGGGCCACGTCGATCAGCGCGTCGCGTTCCTTGACATAGGCAATCGCCGCCACCGGGTTGGCAATGGTGTCCTTGATGCCGCGGTTCAGCGCCTTGATGAATTTGCCGACCGCCGCGGGGTTCTCGCTGATGAACTTGGGCGAGGCGACCACCATGTTGCCGTACAGGTTCACCCCGTAGTCTGAATACTTGAAGACGACCATCTCGCTGTCCTTGACGCCGCGCGCGTTCAGCGACAGCACGGCGCTGTAGTAGAAGCCGGTAATGGCGTCCAGTTCACCCTTGGCCAGCAGGGTTTCGCGCAGCGCCGGGTCGACGTTTTTCCAGTTGATGCTCTTGGCGTCGATGCCCTGCGCCTTGGCGAACAGCGGGAAGGCCTTGCGGCCGGCGTCGAAAATCGGCGCGCCCAGGGTCTTGCCGTTCAGGTCCTTGGGCTCCTTGATGCCGGACTTTTTCATCGCCACCGCCACCGCCGGGGTCTGCTCCATCAGCACGTAGATGGCCTGCAGCTTGGGGCTGTTGGGATTCTTCGACAGGTACTCGACCACCGCCGACAAATCGGCAAAACCGATGTCGTGGGTGCCGGTGGCCAGGCGCTGCACGGCGGCCGAGGAGCCGGGCGCGGTGTCGATGGTCACGTCCAGGCCTTCGGCCTTGAAGTAGCCCTTGGCGGCCGCGAGCAGCACGATGGCGCTGGGGCCTTCATAGCGCCAGTCGAGCGAGAATTTGACGGCGGTTTGCGCGCTGGCGGTCGAGATCGCCAGCGCGGTGCACAGGATCGCGGCGGCCGGGCGCAGCAGGCGGGATAGCGGTCGGGTGAGAGTGAACATGTGGCGGCTTCTCCGAAGTGGATGAGGTGGAACCATCCCTGCCCGCAATTTGCATTCCATTGCGCCGCCAGTAAAGCCGCTAAATACGATATATTCATCGGTAAATCCGATGACAGGCTTTGCGACACCTATCATGAGCGCCAAGCACCTCGACCTGAATCTGCGCCACCTGCGTGCCTTTGCCGCCGTCGCCGAAACCGGGCGCTTTACGCGCGCGGCCGAACAGCTCGGCCTGGCACAGTCGTCGGTGAGCGAGTCCGTCGGAGTGCTTGAACGCACTCTCGAGGTGCGCTTATTCGACCGTCATACCCGCATGCTGCGCCTCACCCAGGCCGGCGAGGAATTGCTGCCCCGCGTATTGCGCCTGGTGGCCGACTGCGACGACGTATTGAACAACTCGCGCGAGATCGCCGACCTGGAACGCGGCCACGTCACCCTGGCCGCGCCCACGCTGCAGGCGGCGCTGTGGCTGCCCGGCCTGATGCAGGACTTCGCGCGCGACTTCCCGCACGTGCGCGTCACGCTGCACGACGTGGCCGAGCAGGAGATCGCCCGCCTGGTGCGTTTCGGCGAAGCCGACATCGGCATGGTTACGGTCACACCAAGCCTGCCCGGCGACCTGCGCAGCCGCGCCTTCTATACCGACACCTATCTGCTCGCGCTGTATCCGGAGCATCCGCTGATGAACAAGCGCGAGATCACCTGGAGCGATGTCGCCAAGCTGCCCTTGATCGGCCCGCTGCAGGGCAACCCGGTGCGCAGCGCGCTGGACCGCGCGCTGGGCGAACGCGGCATCCTGCTCAATTACGCGCACGAGGTCGCGCTGCCCTGGACCATGCTCGGCCTGGTGCAGGCGCGCCAGGGTGTGGCGGTGCTAACCGACGCGGTGCGCGATGCGATGCGCTGGATGAAGCTGCCGGCGCGTCCCATCCACCGCCCCTGGATCCGCCGCGACATGGCGCTGATCACCCGCAAGGACCGCGCGCTCACGCCGGGGGCGCAGCGCTTTTTCGACCGCATCGCCAGCGCAAAGCGGTAGACTGCGGAGGTCATGCCCAGCCTGCCAGCTTCTTCTGCCAGCGGCGCCCCACTGTTGAGTGCGCGCGGCATCGCCCGCGCCGACCCGCTCAGCGGCACCGTGCTGCTGCACCCGGCCACGCTGGACCTGCACGCCGGCGACCACCTGGTGATTACCGGCCCTTCGGGCGCCGGCAAGAGCGTGCTGATGCGCGGCCTGGCGCTGCTCGACCCCTTGAGCGCCGGCAGCATCCTGCTGCGTGGCAAGGCGGTGGCGGCGTGCGACGTTCCGGCCTTTCGCGCCCAGGTCGCCTACATCCGCCAGCGCCCGGCGATGCTGGGCGGCACCGTCGAGGACAATCTGCGCGTACCCTACACCCTCAAGTGCTATGCGGACCGCAGCTACGATCATGAACGTGCGCAAGGTCTGCTGGCCGCCGCCGGCAAGCCGGCCGGCTTTGCCGCCAAGCATGCGCGCGACCTTTCCGGCGGCGAAGCGCAGATCGTCGCGCTGATCCGCGCTTTACAGCTCGATCCGGCGGTACTGCTGCTCGACGAACCCACCGCCGCGCTCGACCCCGAGTCCACCGCGGCCATCGAGGCGCTGGTATTGGCCTGGGCACGCACAGGCCCGGATGGACGCACCGCCTCAAGCGCGGCAGGAAGCCCAGCACCCGAGGTGGCCACCATCTGGATCACCCATAACCCCGGACAGGACACCCGGGTGGGCAACCGCCACCTGCACATGCAGGCGGGCACCCTCGGCCCGCTGCCGGCAGCCCTGGCGCAAACGGCGTCCGCAACATTGATGGCAACGGCGTGAGCAACACCGAGCACCTCAACAACCTCTCCTGGGTGGAACTGGCGATCGCCGCGCTGCTGATCCTGGTCAACGGCGCGATCTCGGTGGCGCTGCGCCTGGGGCTGGAGAAAAAGCTCGCCATCGCCGCGCTGCGCACCGTGGTGCAACTGCTGGCGATCGGCTACGTCTTGCAATGGGTGTTCGCGCTGAACCGCTGGTACGTGGTGATGGCGATCCTCGTGGTGATGACCCTGCTGGCGGGCAATGCCACCACCGAGCGCGGCAGCGCGCGCTACGCCGGCATGGGCATCGACGGGCTGCTCTCGGTATGGGTGTCGTCCTGGCTGGTCACCGCGGTGGGACTGTTCACGGTGCTGCGCATCCACCCCTGGTACGAGCCGCGCTACGCGATCCCGATCCTGGGCATGGTGCTGGGCAATACCCTTTCGGGCGTCTCGGTGGGCATGGAGCGCATCACCAATGAATTGCAGGACAAGCGTGACCAGATCGAGATGCTGCTGGCCCTGGGCGCGACGCGCTGGGAAGCGTTTCGCGGCGCGGCGGTCACCGCGGTGCGCGCGGGCATGATGCCGGCGATCAACGCCATGTCGGTGGTGGGCATCGTCAGCCTGCCCGGCATGATGACCGGCCAGGTGCTGGCCGGGCAGGACCCGCAGCAGGCGATCCGCTACCAGATCGTCATCATGTTCCTGATCACCGCCGCCTCGGGCCTGGGTACGGTGGCCATCGTGCTGCTGGCGTTCCGGCGCCTGTTCAGCGCCGAACACAGATTTCTCTACTGGCGCCTGAGCGAGCGGCCCGGCGGCTAGCTGTCGGGGCGGCCTACAGCGACTGCTGCAGCGGAGCCGGCGCGGGCGTGCTTACCGGAACGGCGGCGCTGCCCACCATGCCGAAGGTGAGCACGCGCACCAGCGCGGCGCGCGCCAGGCGCGCGTCAAGTTCACCGGCCTGGCGGTTCTGCTCGGCCAATGCCAGTTCGCTCTCGGCGCGGCGCAGTTCGACGGCATTGATCATGCCGCTGGTGTGGCGGTGGCGCGCCACCAGCGCGGCGGTGCGCGCCGTATCCGCCGCTTCGCGCAGGGTCGCGGCGCGCTTGCGGGTCTGGGTATAGGTGAGCACCACGGTCTCGGCATTTTTCAGCGAGCCGAGCAGCGGGCGCTCTTCAGTGTTCGCCGGTGCCTGGGCAACCGGTTGCTGCGTGGGCGGCAACTGCGCCGCCTGTTGCGCGGGCGGCTGCACGGTGCCGCAGGCACCGAGCAGTCCGGCCAAGGCCAGCCCGGCAAGCGCGCCTGCAAATGGTCCTGCAATGCGGCGGCGCGATGTCGGAATAGAACGATGATTCGATTGCGTAGGGTTCATGCTGGCCTTTCAACTTTGTAACAAACTTGTAACAGACTCGGCAACTATTCTACTTCGTTGCCGGGGCTGCGGGTGCGCCGGGACCACCCATGCCGCGCGGACCCCGCGGGCCGTCCTGGCCGCGCGCATTGCGGCGCGCTTCCCAGTCGGCCTTGGCCTTGGCGGCCTGGGCTTTCTGCTCGGGGGTGAGCAGGGCGAAGATCTCGCTGTCGCCCTTGGCCTTGAGCACGGCGATATCGGCCATCGCACGGGCGCCGGTGTCGGCGATCGCACGCGCCCTGGCTTCGTCGAACTGCGCCGCAGTGGTCAACGCACGCAGATCGGTGCGCGACTGGCGGACGATCTTGAACTTGTCGCGCATCACCGGCGCCTGGGCGTGGCGGATCGCGAACACTTTGTCGCGCTGCGCTTCGGTCAGGTTGATGCCGCGCAGGAAGCTCGGGCCGTGGCGGCCGCCTTTCATGCTGTGACCCATGCCGTGGTGCATGCCGTGCCCGCCGCCGTGGTGGCGCTGGTGCATGCCGGGGCGGCCACCGTCGGGGCCGCCGGGCATGCCTTGGGCCTGGGCCGCGAAGGGGAGGGCGGCGGCAATGCCGGCCGCCAGGATCAGTTGCTTGAAGGTACGTGATTGCAGTTTCATTTGAGGTCTCCTGGGTAGTGGTTCCATGCAGGCGCCGCTGGTTATGGACGCCGTTGCAGTGATGCCATGTTCCGCCCGGCCCCGGTAAAGCGCAGTTAGCACGGTGTAAAGATTTGTAAATGGA
>Ga0075363_100000970_pt1 | contig 10202 bp, 10 predicted proteins | sample EndMetdeltDD1763_FD_71470 | JGI IMG/M metagenome (GOLD analysis project Ga0075363, IMG submission 71470) | Populus endosphere microbial communities from Tennessee, USA - Endosphere MetaG P. deltoides DD176-3 | ecosystem: Host-associated > Plants > Roots > Endosphere | place: USA: Tennessee...
CCGTTGTAGAGCATCGGCGCGTTGTCCTTCTCGCCTTCGCCGATCACCACCACGCCCCGCATGGACACCGAGTTGACGAGCTCGCGCATGGCGTCGACGGCGGCGCCGTCGCCGCCCTCTTTGTCGCCGCGGCCCACCCAGCGACCTGCCGCCATCGCTCCTGCCTCAGTGACTCGAACGAGCTCGAGGGCAAGGTTGCGGTCGGGGGCTTCGCCACGCGCTGGACTCATGGTTGCGATTCTCCCATTGGCGGGTCGGTCTGTGGGAGCTGGGATACTGGCCCTTGTGACCTCCGAGCCGCAACCCGCGCCCAGGCCCGCGAAGCCGCGGTTGCTGCAGGACGGCCGGGACATGTTCTGGTCTCTGGTGCCGCTGGTCGTGGCGTGCGTCATCCTCGCGGGCATCGTCGGGATGTGCTCGTTTGCACCCGGTGGTCCAGCGTCTGGACCTGTGCCCGACTACGACGCGCCCGCGGCATTGCAGGCCGACGCCGACGCGTTGCGGATCCCGGTCCGGGTACCCGCGCTTCCCGACGGCTGGCGGGCCAACTCCGGTAGCCGCGCCGGGATCGAGGCCGGCCGAGTGGAGCCGTCCGGGCAGCGGGGTCGTGCGGTGTCGTCGACCGTCGGGTATCTCACGCCGACCGGGCTGTACATGGCGCTGATACAGAGCAATGCCGACGAGGAGAAGCTGGTGGGCTCCATCGATCCCGACATGGCGCCGACCGGAACGCAGGATGTCGACGGCGTGCGGTGGGTGGTCTACGACGGCGGGGACGGTGCCGAACCGGTGTGGACCACCCGGCTGACCGGGCCGACCGGACCGGCGCAGGTCGCGATCAGGGGCGCCGGCGGTACCGGTGAGTACCGTACGCTGTCGGCGGCGGTGCAGAAGCAGCCGCCACTGGCCGCGAAGTAGGAGACGCGATGACGGCACCGAAGCCCAATGTCGACGGCGGGACTGCGCCGGAGGCCGATCTGACCGGCTGGACGGCGGCACCTTTCAGCGCCGCGGGCTACACGCACGACGTGTACCGCAAGGGCGAGGGTCCCGGCGTGGTGCTGATACCGGAGATGCCGGGCATCCATCCCGGCGTGCTTGCGCTCGGTAATCATCTGGTGGACAACGGGTTCACCGTCGCGTGTCCTTCGCTGTACGGCACACCGGGTGCACCAGGCGTCCGGCCTGGTGCGGTGCCGGTGATGCTGCGTGGTTGTGTGGCAAAGGAATTCGCGGCGTTCGCCACCAATGCTGACCGACCCGTCGCCCACTACCTGCGGGCGCTGGCCCGCGACCTCAACGAGAAGACACCGGGGAAGGGCGTCGGGGTGATCGGCGAGTGCTGGAGTGGGGGTTTCGCGCTGGCGGCCGCTGTGGACGACAGTGTGCTGGCCCCTGTGCTCAGCCAGCCGTCTCTTCCGTTAGGCGTGACGGCCAAGCAGAAACGCGATCCGGGCTTGTCCGAAGCCGAGTTGAAGATCGTCGAACAGCGAGTCGCCGACGAGGGACTGTGTGCGCTGGGGCTGCGGTTCAGCGAAGACCCCTTGTCGCCCGGCGCGCGCTTCAAGACGCTGAAGCAGCGGCTCGGCGATGCATTCGAGGTCATCGAGATCGACTCGAAGAAGGGCAACGAGCACGGATTCGGCAAGATGGCGCACTCGGTGCTGACACTCGAGCTCCGCGAGGTGGAGGGGCATCCCGCCTACGAGGCGCGCAACCGGGTCGTCGAATTCCTCAGGGAGCGGCTGACTTAGAGGCGGAGTCCTGCCCGGACGCCTCTGCCCCCGGCTCGGGCGCATCCGGCGCGGTCTTCCTGGCCCTGCGCGTCAAGCGTCGCAGCGCACTCTTCTTTTTCTTGGATTTTTCGGTGTCGTCATCGTCATGCTGTTCCAGCGGTACGCCCTTGTAGACGGCGAGGTAGACGCTGATCGTCGTCACGAAGACGATCATCAGCACCGGCCCGATGACGATACCGAACGCGCCGAACATTCCGATTCCGGCGAATACGGACAGCAGCATGAGCGCCGAGTCGAGGCGGGCCTCCCGCGGAACCAGGATCGGACGCAGGAAGTTGTCGATGTTCGTCACCACGATGATGTGGAACAGCACGACGAAGAGGCCGCCGAACAGATTGCCGAACAACATCATTCCGACGCCGAAGGGAATCGAGACGATGCCGCTGCCGAGCGGTATCACCGACAGCGCACTCAAGATGACGGCGAAGATGAAGAAGCCGTCATGGAAGCCTCCGACGTAGATCGAGATCGCTCCCGCGACGCCCTGGCAGACGGCGATAATGAACTGACCTTTGACCGTGCCACTCACCATCGCGCCCATCTTCGCGAGGTACAGGTCGGTGACTTCCTCACCGAGCGGATTGAGCTGGCGGATCAACCGTTGCACCGCAACCTTGTTCGTCAGCAGTGAGATGAAGACGTAGATGAACAGGATCGCCGCGGTGAGGCCGCCTACGACACCGCCCGCGGCACCCTGCAACAGGTGCAGGAGGTACTCTCCGCCCTTCTGGGCTACGGTCGTCATCGCCTTCCGAAGCATTTCCGGTGTCACGGTGATGTCGGCGAATGGCACCCGCGCCAGCAATTCGTTGACGAACTTCAACGTCTTGTCGCCGAGGTTGGACAGGTCGGTCTTCTCGACCCATGCCGCGACGCTGCGGACCATCTCGGTGATCTGAACGACAGCCAGCAGCCCGATCAGTCCGACCGGCACGATGACGCTTGCGAACACCGCAAGCAGGGTGAGCGTTGCCGATAACCCGGTGCCCATTCGCTTGGTGAGCCGGTTGTACAGCGGGCTGAACAGGTAGACGACCACCGCGGCGACCACGATGAGAATGAAGTATCTGCGCAGAAAGTAGGCGCCGAACAGGATGGCGAGAACCGTCGCGACCGCCAGCGCACGCTTCTGTGTCAGCGTGAACTCGGTCTTCATGACGGCCACCGGCTTACCGTAACCAGTCCGGCGGCGGGAATCCCGGTTTGCTCAGCGAATGTCGGAGCGCGACCCGGCCTGGTGCGCGCGCTGGCTTGCGATGAAGCGAATCGACGCGCGCTGCATCAATCCCGGGGCCAGCCGGGCGAACAACCACTGACCGTGCGCGCTTCGCGGTTTCACCAGTACCGCTTTGTTGCTTTCGATCGCCTTCAACGTGTCCTGCGCAAGGCGGTCAGCGGGGTAGGCAGCCTTGCCCGCGTGGCCCTGCAGGAAGTAGTTGCGGCCGTCGAATCCGCCGATGCCGCCCTTCTCCAAGAGGGGGGTCTCGATCGCGGACGGGCAGACGACCAGCACGCCGACGCCGTGGGCGGCGGCCTCCGAGCGCAGCGCCAGCGACATTCCCACGATGGCGTGTTTGGTCATCACGTAGCTGGTGATCTGACCTGCCGCGGTCAGCCCGGCCATCGATGCCGTGTTGACGATGTGGCCATGGCCCTGCTTGATCATCTGCGGGTAGGCGGCGGCGACACCGTGCACGACCCCGCGCACGTTCACGTCGATGATCGCGTTCCACTGGTCGAGGGTCAGCAGTTCGGTGTCGCCGCCCCATACGATGCCCGCGTTGTTGAACATCAGGTCGATGCGGCCGGTGCGGGCGACGACATCGTCGACGGCCGCCTGCACCGCGGCTGCGTCGGTGACATCGAGCGGAGCCGACCGGGCCCGATCGCCGAGGGCGGACGCCGTGCGCTCGGCGGCTTCGACGTCGATGTCGGTGCACACCACGTCGGCGCCCGACGCAACCAGCGCGCCACATAGCGCCGCTCCGATGCCGGACCCGGCGCCCGTGACGATTGCCTGCTTGCCGGTGAAACTCACTGGGCCTCCGCCAGTTTCATGACGTGCCCGAGAACATCGGGATAGCGCTTGAGGTGTGCGCCGCCGTTGAGGTCGAGCACCTCGCCGGTCAGCCACGATGACTTCGGCGAACAGAGGAAGACCACCGCATCGGCGATCTCCTCGGGCTTACCCGCGCGGCCGAGCGCGGTGTTCTCGAGGTAGTCCTCGACGAGGCCCGGCACCAGATAGGACCCTTCGGTGAGCGGGGTGTCGACGAAACCGGGGGAGATGGCGTTGACGCGGATGCCCCGCGGGCCCATCTCCAGCGCAGCGACCTGGGTGAGCATCGACAGGCCCGCCTTCGCCGAGCAGTACGCGCTCATGCCCACGGCCGCCTGCCGACCGTTGAGCGAGCTGATCGACACCAGCGAGGCGCCTTCGCGGAGCTTCTGCCCTGCGTACTTGGCGACGATGAAACCACCGGTGAGGCAGACGTCGACGACGGAGCGGAACTCGTCGACAGCCAGGTCGGTGATCAGCCCCAGGCTGCCGAAGCCCGCGCAGTTGACCACGATGTCGAGCGGACCGATCTGGTCGAAGAGCCGTTGCACCGATGCCTCGTCGGTGACGTCGACCTGCGCGGCGGTGTGCGGATCGCCGAGTTCGTCCGCTCGGGTGGTGACGCCGTCGAGGTTGCGGTCGGCGAGCGTCACCCGGCAGCCGTCGGCGGCGAGGGCGCGGGCGCTCGCCCAGCCGATCCCGGACGCCGCGCCGATGACGACGGCGATCCGGTCTTTACTGTTGCTCATCCGGTTGGCCTTTCGATGGCGGTGGAACGCGTTCTAACTTCACACTGGCAGGCCGAAAGCGCAATAGCCGCGTGGTGGCAGACTCGTGTCGTGACCGAGCTGACGTTGTCCGATTCGATTTCCGTGGCGGTGCCGCCCGACGAGCTGTACGCGCTGGTGTCCGACGTGACCAGGACGGGCGAGTGGAGCCCGATCTGCAAGGCCTGCTGGTGGGACGAAGGCAGTGGCCCGCAGGTGGGGGCGTGGTTCACCGGCCGCAACGAAACCCCCCAACGGACGTGGGAGACGCGGAGCCAGGTGGTGGCCGCCGAACCCGGCCGGAAGTTCGCGTGGCAGGTCAACAACGGCTGGGTGCATTGGGAGTACGCCTTCGAGCCGGAGGGCGGCGGCACCCGGCTGACCGAGAGGTGGGAGTTCCTGCCTGCAGGCATCGCGGGTTTCCACGAGCGTTATGGCGCAGATGCCGAAACCCAGATCCAGCAGCGGCATGATGCCGCCAAGAGCGGCATCCCCGCCACGCTTGCCGCGATCAAGAAGGCCGCCGAAGGGTCGTAGCGGCTAAGCGCCGACGGGCGCCGTCACCCGGAAGACCTCGACGTCCTCGGCGAGTCCCTTGAGCCGCTGAGCACCCATGCTGTCGAAACGCAGACCCGATCCGGCCGACAAGTCGCGGACGGTTCGGCTGGCGAGCACTTCATCGACGCCGGCCATGCCGCCGATGCGCGCACCGACGTGAACCGCAAGGCCGCTCCACTCGTCGCCGCGCCGTTCGCACTCACCGGTGTGCACACCGACACGGATTCGAATACCCCTGGCGGCCAACGCCGGAACCATGTCGAGACCGCACCGTGCCGCCTTGGTGGGGCCGTCGAAGAGCGCGAAGATGCCGTCCCCGGTGTGCTTGACGCGCCGGCCGCCGTACTTTTCCAGCATCCAGTCGACGAGCTTGTCGTGCGCGTCGAGCTGATGGCGCCAGTTCGCGTCGCCCTGGGCGACGAGCTGTTCGGTCGAACTGACGATATCGGTGAACAATACGGTCGACAGAAAGCGCTCTCCCGGATCTTCGATGGGCTTGCCGCACGCGAAGTTCACGACCGCGGCGGCGAGTTCGTCATCCAGGAGTGCGTGCGGGCCGGGTGATATCTCGAGGAACTGCGCGTTGGGCATCGCCGCGGCCAAGGCCCGCTGCCCGTCGATGGGAGCGATCCCGTCGCCCGCTCTAGCCATGACAAGGGTCGGTGTGTGTACAGAACCGACCACGCCACCGACATCGCTCTCGACGAGTGCCTGAAGGAGCATCAGGGTCATGGTGGGGCTGGCGCTCGCTCGCTGCGCCCGCCCGTAAATTTCCTTGAAGCCGGGTACCTGCGCGATCGGGCCGAAGAACATGTCCGCGAGCGCTCCTTCGCCCCAGTCGGATTCGATCGCCTCGCTCATCGCGCGGGTCTGCTCTGCATTCCACCCCCATGGGTGATTCGGCATCTCGGGGCTGAAGCGGGTCATCGTGCCGTACAGTGCCAACGACTGAACCCGCTCCGGATACGTTGCGGCGAACAGGATGCTCATCGGGCCGCCTTCGGAAACTCCGTAGAAGGCAGCGGTTTCGACACCGACGGCGTCCAGCACCGCATGCAGGTCATCCATCCGCTCGTCAAGCGGCGGCACATGTGTCACCGGATCGGACAGCCCGGTGCCGCGCTTGTCCCACAGCACGAGCCGCGTTCCCCGCGCGAGTGCCTCGACGAACGAAACGAAGGGAAGCGCCGGATCGGTCCACAGATCGACGTTGCTGAACCAGCCGGGATTCCACACCAGCGTGGTCTCGCCCTCGCCGAGCACGCGATAGGCCAACCGGACCGAGCCGTTGCGGGCGTAGTGCGTGCCTCCGTCTTTCACCCTTACATCCTCACAGGTGCCGACTGTGATACGCAGCGAAACCCGATATGGCTCATGCCCGTATCGACCATCTGCGGCCTGCGGGCGGCGGGCCGGTAGCGCAGGCAGTAGCTGTCGGCGCACAGAAACGATCCGCCCTTGATGACCTTGCGCGGAATTCGAAACTGGGGTTGCCGCGCATCGTAACTGTCTGCCGCACAGCATGGCTGGGTCGAGCGGGTCTCGCCGCCGTACCAATCGGTTGTCCACTCCCAGACATTGCCCGCCATGTCGAACAGCCCGTAGCCGTTGGCCGCGAAACTTCCGACGGCTGCGGTGGTGCCGTAGCCGGTGTCTGGCAGATACGGAAACTCGCCGTGCCAGTAGTTGGCCAGCCGCTGACCGGGCCGCTCCGGCTCATCGCCCCAGGTGTAGGCCGCGCCGTCCAGGCCGCCGCGGGCCGCGACCTCCCACTGCGCCTCGGTCGGCAATCGCAGACCGGCCCAGTTCGCATACGCCTCGGCGTCTTCGAATGCAACGTGCACCACGGGGTGGTTCTCTCTGCCCTTGAACGAGGAGCGCGGACCACGCGGGTGGTTCCAGCATGCGCCGGGCGTCCACATCCACCACTGGTTGATGTGCCGCAGATCCACCGGCCCCGCCGTGCGGCGAAAGACCATCGAACCGGGCTGCAGGTTGGCTGCGGGCGCATCGGGATAGTCAGCGGGGTTCAGGGGTCGCTCGGCAACGGTGACATATCCTGTGGCGCCGACGAATTGGGCGAACAAGGCAGTGGTCACCTGATGGGGCATGATCCAGAACTCGTCGACGGTGACGAAGTTCGCGGGCCCCTCTTCGGGGTAGTGCCGATCGGACCCGACGACAGCGGTCTGCGCAGGAATGCGCACCAAGTCAGTCACTGAAGACGGTCGTCCAGTCGTTCTTGATGCTGATGACGGTCCAGCCGAACTGCTCAGCGTGGTCCAAAGCGCGTTCTGCTCCCGCGGTGTAGTCGAATTCGCGCTCGGGGTCATCGTGAAGGACCAGCAGCCGCAATGACGCCGCGCCCGGCTTGCCCGAATACATCAGCATCTCGTCGTCGCCGTTGGAGTTGCCTGCGGCCAGTATCGGGCGCCGGCCGATACGGTTCCAGATTCGCACCGGCTTCTCGGGGCCGTCGTCGAAGACGTCCAACGCGGGTTGGATCAGCAAGTCGCCGTGGCCGTCCGCGCCGTCGAACTTCAGCCCCTGCGAACTGCCGACCACGCGTTCTGGCGGGATGCCGTAGATCGTGCTGGTGATCGGGCGCATGAAGTCGCGGCCGCCGCCGGAGACGATGTAGCAGGTGACGCCGTTCGCCTCGAGGTAGCGCAGCAGTTCGACCATGGGTGCATACGTGCAGTTCTGATAGGGGCGGCCCAACGTCGGGTGCTTGGCCTCCGAGTAGAACTTCCTCACCAGAGCGGCGTGATCTTCGACATTCATCGCCTCGTGCAGGGACATCACAGCGGCGGCAAGCACTTTCAGGTCGGAGTCGTCACCCTGGTAGTGCTTGGTGATGGCGCCGCCGAACCAGTTCCGGTCGCCCCTGCTCGCCGCCAGATACGGCTGCTCCCCGGCCAATGAGGGATCGGCCGCCGCCTTCTCGCTGAGCCTGCGCACGATGAAGTCGAGCTGGATGTACATCGGCTTCTCGCACCACAGCGTGCCGTCGTTGTCGAAGACCGCGACGCGTGCCTCCGGCGCGACGAAGTCTGGGCCGTCAGCGGTAACGCGGCGCACGAAGTCGACGATCGCCGACTTCGTGGGCCCCTCTGTCCAGCACTCGAGTTCCGCCACACTCACCCGCCGCGTGTCGAGAGAAACTTCTCGAGTTCCTCGACGGCGTTCTTGATCGTGAACGACGACGGCTCTTGCCGCGGCGGGAACTCTTTGAAGGTCTGCAGGAACTGGGTCGCGATCGCGGAGCCGTAGAGGACAAGATAGATGCGATCGATCACCCAGTCCCAGTAGGTGTTCGACGTGATGTCGGCGCGTTCGTAGGGATCCGTTCGCAGGTTGAACAACTTAGGTGCCCGCAGTTGGGTGAAGGGTTCGTACCAGATCTGCAACGTGCCCCGGCAACGCTGCTCCATGAACACGACCTTCCAGTTCTCCGCCCTGATCCCGAGTACGTCGCAGTCGTCGGAGAAGTAGATCATCCCGCGGCGCGGGCTCTTGTCGACCTCGCCGGTGAGATAGGGGATCAGGTTGTAGCCGTCGATGTGGACCTTGTATGTCGCATCACCGGCTTTGTGGCCCTTTTTCAACTTCTCGACGATGTCGGGTTCGCCCGCAGCAGCTAGGAACGTCGGCAGCCAGTCATGGTGTTGCACAATCTCATTCGAGACACTGCGCGGCTTGATCTTTCCTGGCCACCGGATCATCTCGGGAATGCGGAATGCGCCTTCCCAGTTGCTGGCCTTCTCACTGCGGAACGGTGTGGTCGCACCATCGGGCCAGCTGTTCGCATGCGGACCGTTGTCGGTGGAGTAGATGACGATGGTGTCTTCGGCGATGCCGAGTTCGTCGACGAGGTCGAGCAACTGTCCCACATTGCGGTCGTGGTCGATCATCGTGTCGTGGTACGGCGACTGCCAGCGGCCCGCCTGGCCGAGGCTCTCCGGTTTGGTGTGCGTGCGGAAGTGCATGTGGGTCATGTTCATCCACACGAAGAACGGGGTGTCGGCCTCGTGTTGTCGCTTGATGAAGTCGATACAGGCGCCGGTGGTTTCGTCGTCTATGGTCTCCATGCGCTTCTTGGTCAGCGGTCCGGTGTCCTCGATCCGCTGCTTGCCCACCGGGCCGTAACGGTCATCGACGTCACCCGAGTCTTCGTCGGTGGCCCAGGAATGAATCACGCCACGCGGTAGTAGCTTGGCGCGCAAGACCGGCGCCTCTTCGGCGGTGGGGTAGTCCGCGTTCTCCGGTTCCTCCTCGGCGTTGAGGTGATACAGGTTCCCGAAGAACTCGTCGAATCCGTGCGCGGTCGGCAGGAACTTGTTGAGGTCACCGAGGTGGTTCTTGCCGAACTGGCCGGTGGCATAGCCCATCGGCTTGAGCAGTTCGGCGATCGTGGGGTCTTCCTTCTGCAACCCGAGGTCGACGCCCGGCATGCCGACCTTGCTCATGCCGGTGCGGTAGACGCTCTGGCCGGTGATGAACGACGAGCGGCCCGCGGTACAGCTCTGCTCGCCGTAGGAATCAGTGAAAAGCATCCCCTCGTCAGCGATTCGGTCGATGTTCGGGGTGGAGTAGCCCATCAGGCCCCGGCTATAGCAGCTGAGATTGGAAATTCCGATGTCGTCACCCCAGATGACGAGGATGTTCGGCTGTGAATCAGGCATGCGCAATCCCTTTCTTGAATTGTTGTGGCCGCCGGGTCGTCTTGACCCTCAGTCGGCCGCCAGGAAATCTTCGAGCTTTTTGACGTCCGGCCAGCTGTTGCGGTGCGGTCCGTTGTCCGTCGAGTAGACGACGATGGTGTCGTCGGCGATGCCGAGTTCGTCGAGCGCGTCGAGCACGGTGCCCACGTTCTTGTCGTGGTCGACCATCGTGTCGTGGTACTCGGACTGCCACAGTCCGGCCTGCCCGCGACTCTCGGGCTTGGTGTGGGTGAACGCGTGCATGTGGGTGAAGTTGCACCAGACGAAGAACGGGTTGCCCGCGTCGTTCTGCCGCTTG
>Ga0075363_100000971_pt1 | contig 10201 bp, 8 predicted proteins | sample EndMetdeltDD1763_FD_71470 | JGI IMG/M metagenome (GOLD analysis project Ga0075363, IMG submission 71470) | Populus endosphere microbial communities from Tennessee, USA - Endosphere MetaG P. deltoides DD176-3 | ecosystem: Host-associated > Plants > Roots > Endosphere | place: USA: Tennessee...
TTCCAGTACCAGGTGCCACCCACGTCGGCCGCCTTGTCGATGAGCCGGATGTTCTGCACACCCGACTCGCGTAGCCGGGCGCCGGTCAGCAGCCCCCCGAACCCCGCGCCGATGATCGCGACGTCGACGTCGTCATGCAACGGTGGTCGGGCGAAACCTGGTTCAGCCCACGGGTCTTCGGCGAATCCGGCGAATGGCCCTGCGACTTCGACATACTGCGCGATCCCGTCGGGCCGTAGCCGCCTGTCGCGCTCTTCTGCGTACTTCTCACGCAGAGCGTCTACGTCGAACGCCACATCACGGTTGTGCACGGATGCGCCTGGTCAGTGTGCGAACGGCTGTAGTTCGTCGAAGTGGCCGCCGGGCTTGAGTTCGTCGAGCGTGTTGAGCGCCTTGACGATGTCGTCGCGCAACGCCCGTGCCAGGTTCATCGAGAAACCCTCTCGCACAACGATCCGCAGCACGGCGATGTCGGTGGCGTTCTCCGGCATGGTGTAGGCGGGCACCTGCCAGCCGTAGGACCGCAGCGCATGCGATACGTCGAACTCCGTGTAGCCGGGATTTCCCTTCAGCCGGAAGCTCACCACCGGGATCGCCGACCCGTCGGAGATCAGCTCGAAATGCTCGCTTTCCCTGAGCTGGTCGCCGAGCCACCGCGCGGTCTGCGAGAGACACCCCATCACCTGCGCGTAGCCCTCCCGACCCAGTCGCAAAAAGTTGTAGTACTGGCCGACCACCTGGTTGCCGGGTCGTGAGAAGTTGAGGGTGAACGTCGGCATGTCGCCGCCGAGGTAGTTGACCCGAAAGACCAGGTCTTCCGGCAGGTATTCGGGGCTGCGCCAGACCACGAAGCCGACGCCGGGATAAGTGAGCCCGTACTTGTGGCCGCTGACGTTGATCGACACCACCCGCGGCAGCCGGAAATCCCAGACCAGGTCGGGGTGCTGGAACGGGACGACGAAGCCGCCGCTGGCCGCATCGACGTGCATTGGCACATCGAGTCCACCGTCGGCGGCCAGCTTGTCAAGGGCCTCGCAGATCTCGCTTATCGGCTCGAGTTCACCGGTGAACGTGGTGCCCAGAATCGCGACCACGCCGATGGTGTCCTCGTCGATGTTCTCCAGCACCTGCTCGGGTGTGATGACGTAGCGGCCCTTCTCCATCGGCAGATAGCGCGGCTCGACGTCGAAGTACCGGCAGAACTTCTCCCACACCACCTGCACGTTGGAGCCCATCACCATGTTCGGCCTGCGCTGGCGCCAATCCTTGCCGACACGTTCACGCCACCGCCAACTCATCGCGAGACCGGCGAGCATCACTGCCTCGCTGGAGCCGATCGTGGAAACGCCTGTCGCGCTTGACGCGTCGTCGTCGCGCAGACCTTCGGCGTGGAACAGGTCGGCGACCATCGCCACACACCGCGCCTCGATGGCGGCGGTGGCGGGGTATTCGTCCTTGTCGATCATGTTCTTGTCGAACGTCTCGGCCATCAGCTTCTCGGCCTGCGGATCCATCCACGTCGTCACGAAGGTCGCCAGGTTGAGCCTCGAGCTGCCGTCGAGCATCAGCTCGTCGTGGATGAAGCGGTACGCGGCATCGGGGTTCATGCTTTCGTCCGGCATCCGCAACGCCGGAATAGCCGCCATCGACATCCGACCGGTGTAGGCAGGAGCGATCACTGGGCCTTGGGTGTGCCTGGGAGGCATGGAGAGTCCTTTCGTGGCGATCAGAGACGGGCGATGGCGGTGCGGACGTGGGCCAGAATGCGCGACGCGGAGGTGGGGGCGGGTCGAGGTCCGGGGTCTGCGGCCGACAGGTTGGCGGCGTGGGCATGCACGAATGCCCCGGCGGCGGCCGCTTCACCGGGGGGCAGGCCCGCGGCGAGCAGGGCGCCGATGATTCCCGACAGCACGTCGCCGGATCCCGCGGTGGCCGCCCACGATTGCCCGGCGGGGTTGACGTAGACCGGACCGCCGGGTTCGGCGATGACGGTGACGTTGCCCTTGAGCAGCACGGTCGCGCCGAACCGGTCGGCGAGCCTGCGGGTGGCGGCGACACGGTCGTCGCCCGGCGGCGCTTGATCCGATGTCGCCGGCAGCCCGGCTCCGGAAGCCAGCCGCGCGAACTCGCCTGCATGTGGCGTCAGCACCGTTGGCGCCCTGCGGTCGGCGAGCAGGTCGGGGTGCGCGGCGAGGATCGTCAGCGCGTCGGCGTCGACGATCACCGGCAGATTGGTGTCGAGCGCGAACCACAGCGCCGAGGCGCCGACGTCGTCGGTGCCGAGGCCGGGTCCGACGGCCCACGCCTGCACCCGGCCCGCAGCGGAAGGGCTCGGTGATGCGATGACTTCTGGCCAATGCGAAAGCACCTGCTGCGCTGCACTTCCCGCGTAGCGCACCATGCCGGATGTGGCGGCTACCGCCGCGCCGGTGCACAACACAGCCGCTCCCGGGTAGGTCGCCGAGCCGGCGAGAACGCCGGTGACGCCCTGGGTGTACTTGTCGTCCTTCGGCCCCGGCATGGGCCAGCGGGCGGCGACGTCGGCCGAGTCGAAACTCATGAGGTCCGGCTGCGGTAGGTCAAGGCCGATGTCGACCAGTTCGACCCGGCCGCAGTCACCCAGCGCGTGCACCGGTTTGAGGCCACCGAACGTCACGGTCAGAGCGGCGTGTACGGCGGGGCCGCTGACCGCGCCGGTCTGCACGTCGACGCCGCTGGGGATGTCGACGGCCACCACCGGTATGCCCGCCTCGTCGACGGCGGCGAAAATCTCTGCGGCGGCCGGCCGCAATGGGCCGGCACCGGAGATGCCGACGACACCGTCGACCACCAGATCTGCTGTCGCAGGAAAGCTCTGCACGACCCGGCCGCCCGCTTTGCAAAATGCAGCCAGCGCCTTGGGATGAGTGCGTTCGGGGTTCAGCAGGACGGCGGCCGTCGAAGCGCCGCGGCGACGCAGAAACGTCGCGGCCCACAGCGCGTCACCGCCGTTGTCACCCGAGCCGACGACCGCGCAGACCGACCGGCCCGCGATGCCGCCGGTCCGCACCAGCAGTTCGCGGGCGATGGCAGTGGCCAGCCCGTTGGCGGCCCGCCGCATCAGCACACCGTCGGGCAGCGACGCCAGCAGCGGCGCCTCGGCTTCGCGGATCGCATCAGCGGAGTAGTAGTACCGCATCGGCTCCCGTTCCGCTCGATTTGCCGCGCTGCGACGTTAATCACTCCCCAAGTTATATCCCCGCTGGTTCGCACCGGCGAGAACGGGAATCCCACCTCCACCTGTTGATTAGTTGGGAGTATTTGTCCGTTGGCTGCCTTGACGCTGCTGCTGGCGCTGCTGGCGGCGACGGTCGTACTGGCGCCGCTCGCCGAACGTATCGGTGTCCCCTACCCCGTCCTGCTGCTGATCTTCGGCCTCCTGCTCGCTTTCGTGCCCGGCCTGCCGCAGCCGTCGGTCAACCCAGAGCTCCTCCTGCCTCTCGTCTTGCCGCCATTGCTATTCGCCGCGGCGCGTCGGACGTCGTGGCGCCAATTCCTGGATAATCGCAGACCGATCGGTCTTTTAGCAGTTGCGTTGGTCGCGGTGACGGCCTTCGCCGTCGGGGTGACGCTGCAGGCGCTCGTCCCCGGTCTTCCGCTGATCGCCGCCCTCGCTCTGGGTGCGGCCGTCGCCCCGCCCGACCCCGTGGCCGCCACCGCGGTCGCCCAGAAACTGGGTCTGCCGCAGCGGCTGCGCACGGTCCTGGAGGGCGAAGGGCTTTCCAACGACGCGACGGCTTTGGTGCTGTACGAAGTCGCTGTCGCGGCGGCGGTGACGGGCGCGTTCTCGCCGTGGCACGCCGGCGCGACGCTGGGGGTCGCGGTAGTGGCTGGCGTCGGGGTAGGTCTGGTCATCGCCGTCATCAGTCGATTGCTCTTGAAGAAACTGCCCGCCCATCCCGCGGGCAGCGCCCTGGTTCTGCTGATGCCATTCGCCGCCTACGCCGCCGCGGACGCCGTCCACGGCAGTGGTGTGTTGGCCGTGGTGACCGTTGCGCTTGCCCTGAGCCGGTACGGCGATGCCGAGTCCTCGAAGACCCGACTGGCATCGAATACCACCTGGGAGGTCATCGAACTGCTGGTGACCGGCGCTTCTTTCGCATTCGTCGGGCTCGAGCTGCGCGCGGTGGCCGCAGAAGTGGACGACCAATTGGGCACGGTGATCGCCCAGGCGCTGATCGTGACGGCGGTGGTGATCGTCGTCCGCTTCCTGTGGATCTTCTTGGTCGCCACCATCGACGAGAAGGCTCGTCGCCGTCGGAACCCCGATCTCGCCGAACCCGTTGGCTGGCGGGAGATGACAGTCGCGTCGTGGGCCGGGATGCGCGGCGTGGTGACCCTGGTGGCCGTGCTGTCCCTGCCGCAGGAATTCCCCGAGCGCGACCGACTGATCTTCGTCGCGTTCGTCGTCATCGCCGTCACGATGCTCCTGCAGGGTCTGACGCTGCCGTGGCTGGTGCGGCGCCTCGACGTGAGTGCATCCGACGACGAACGCAACGACGCGGAACAAGCACTGATCCGACGCGCCAGAACGGCTGGCTTCGAACGCCTCGACGACATCCGCGAACGGGGCGACGTCGACGCCGACGTCATCGAGCAGGCAACGGAAAACGCCGATCGGATGTGGCACTCGATTGGTTTCGCGCCACCCGACGGTCCGAAGGACAGCGCGAACGGCGCGGGAGATGCAGCCACGCTCAACGCAGTGAAGGACGAGTTGTTGGCGGCCGCACGAGAGGCAGTCGTCGAAGGTCGCACCGAGTCCGGAACCGATCCCATCATTGCCGACCGGGTATTGCGCAGGCTGGACGCCCGCGGAAGCCAGCCCGAATAGGGCTGCCGCGGCTACTCGACGGTGACGGACTTCGCCAGGTTGCGCGGCTTGTCCACGTCGTAACCGCGGGCCTGCGCGACACCCGCGGCGAACACCTGAAGCGGAATCGTGGACAGCAGTGGCTGCAGAAGCGTTGATACCGCAGGGATTTCGATCAGGTGGTCGGCATACGGTCGGACCGTGTCGTCGCCCTCCTCGGCGATCACGATGGTGATCGCGCCGCGGGCCTGGACCTCGCGGATGTTGCTCAACAGTTTGGAGTGCAGCACCGTCGCGTTCTTCGGCGACGGCATGACGACAATGACCGGCAGGCCGTCCTCGATCAGCGCGATCGGACCGTGCTTGAGTTCGCCCGCCGCGAAGCCCTCGGCGTGCATGTAGGCCAGTTCCTTGAGCTTCAACGCGCCCTCGAGTGCGACGGGATAGCCGACGTGACGCCCGAGGAACAGCACGGTCTGCGACCTGGCGAACCGGTGGGCCAGCTCCGTGACCGGTTCCACGTTCGCCAGCACCCGCTTCACCAGCTCGGGCATGTACTCCAGTTCGCGGAACTCGCGCTCCACCTCGTCGGGGTACTTGGTTCCGCGGGCCTGCGCGAGCGCCAGACCCACGAGGTAGTTGGCGGCGATCTGAGCGAGGAACGTCTTGGTCGACGCGACCCCGATCTCCGGGCCCGCGCGGGTGTAGAGCACCGCGTCGCACTCGCGCGGTATCTGGCTGCCGTTGGTGTTGCAGATCGCCAGCACCTTGGCCTTCTGCTCCTTGGCGTGTCGCACGGCCTCCAGCGTGTCGGCGGTCTCGCCGGACTGAGAGATCGCGATCACGAGCGTGCTGCGGTCCAGCACCGGGTCTCGGTAACGGAACTCGCTGGCCAGCTCGGCCTCGACGGGCAGCCGGGTCCAGTGCTCGATGGCGTACTTGGCCAGAAGTCCGGAGTGGTAAGCGGTGCCGCAGGCGACGATGAAGACCTTGTCGATCTCGCGCAGTTCCTGGTCGGACAACCGCTGCTCGTCGAGCACGATGCGGCCGTCGACGAAATGCCCGAGCAGAGTGTCGGCGACAGCCGCGGGCTGCTCGGCGATCTCCTTGAGCATGAAGTACTCAAAGCCGCCCTTCTCGGCGGCCGAGAGATCCCAGTCGATATGGAACTCACGCGCGTTCGCGGCGTCGTCATCGCCGTGGAAGTCGGTGATCCGGTAGCCGTCCGCGGTGATCACGACGGCCTGATCCTGGCCCAGTTCGACAGCGTCGCGGGTGTGTTCGATGAACGCGGCGACGTCGGAGCCGAGGAACATCTCCCCGTCGCCGATGCCGACAACCAGCGGAGTCGATCGACGTGCGGCGACGATCGTGCCGGGATCGTCGGCGTTGGCGAACACCAGCGTGAAGTGGCCCTCCAGCCGTGGCAGCACGGCCATCACAGAGCCGACGAAATCCCCCGCGGTCGGGCCGTGGTGGTACTGCCAGGAGACCAGGTGAACGGCGACCTCGGTGTCGGTGTCGCTGGCGAACTCGACGCCGGTGGCTTCGAGTTCGACGCGCAGGTCTGCGTAGTTCTCGATGATGCCGTTGTGGACGACCGCGATCTTCCCCGACTTGTCGCGGTGCGGGTGAGCGTTGCGGTCGGTCGGCCTGCCATGGGTGGCCCACCGGGTGTGGCCGAGGCCGGTGCTGCCGGCAAGGCTTGCGGCGTCGGCCTCGGCCAGCGCTGCTTCCAGGTTGGCCAGACGTCCGGCCCGTCGGCGCACGGTGAGCCCACCGACGCCGTCGAGCAGGGCCACGCCAGAGGAGTCGTAACCGCGGTACTCCATCCGGCGCAGCGCGTCGACGACGACCCCGCGAGCGTCCCGCGTCCCGACGTAGCCGACGATTCCACACATAGGTACCAAGCGTAGACGACTATCCAGCTAACTGCATAGTCCTCGACGTTTTATCGGTGTACTGGGCTTTGTACCTATTCAGGCACTAAGCGCAAACCTGGACCAAGCCAAGGGGCCCGCTCAGGCAGGGCGCAGGAGGTGGGCCGTAGTTGTTCCAGCCCCCGTAGTTGTAGCCGCCGCCCCACGCCGGAGGTGGCGGTGGCGGCGGCCCGGGTCGCCAGGGGCCAGGGCCCCAGCCGGGGCCCCATTCCGCAAAGCTGGCCTGCACAGCGGGTGAAGGGGCCGCATTCGCCGTGCCCGCACCGATACCCGCGGCCGCGACGCCGGTTGCGCCCGCAATGCCGAGACCCACCGCGAAGTTCATCAGTTTCTTGCCCATAAATACCCCAAAGTCGTTATCGGACATCATGACTCGTTCCCGACCTGATATCGACGCTACGCCGACCTAGATGTGTAGAGGCTGTGCAGGAGTTAGGTATGTCGACCGCACGCCGATCTCGGCAAGGAGGGCGACAACGAGCCCGAAGGCGAAGTACAGGGCAGGCAGCCACGGTGCCACACCGAACAGCGCGTCGGAGTTCTCGGCGTAGCGGGCAAGGCCCGCCGCGGCGACCGCCGCCTCTACGGCAGGACCGATGACGGCGGCCAGCGCGCCGCACAACGCACCCCACCGATCGCCGAGCGCGCACCACGTGATCGCGGCAAGCGCGTAGATGAGCACATTCGCCGGCACCGCGGGCGCGGTGTGTACCAACGCCGTCGTGACGTAGACGCCGAGGACCGCGGCGACGCCTGCGAGCCCCTGCCGCGCGGTCACGGCCGAGCGCAGCGCAGGCAGACGCAGCCGCAACTCGGCGATCGCAACGGTGGCCACGGCGACAAGCATCGGGAACCAGACCGGGCTGCTCCATACGAACGGAACCGCAGAGGACAGGTATTCGGTGGTGCCGGTGACGACGTGGCTGTGGTCCCCGACGAGCGACGCGACCGCGCCCAGCGCGAGGAGGACGAGCGCGACAGGCCAGCGCAACTTCACACTTTGGACCCTAGCGCCGGAACCACGGCGCCTGGGATACGGTCGTCAGGTGGCCAGCACCAAGAAGCTTTTCGCCGCACTGAAACGGCGCGGGCCGCATCGTGTGCTGCGCGGCGACTTGGCATTCGCCGGTCTGCCCGGCGTGGTGTACACCCCCGAATCCGGGTTCAACCTTCCCGGTGTCGCGTTCGCGCACGAATGGTTGACGGGAACCGAACGCTACGAGGGCACCCTCGAGCACCTGGCTTCGTGGGGAATCGTCGCGGCCGCGCCGGACACCGAGAAGGGCATTGCCCCGTCGGTGCTCAACCTCGCGTTCGACCTGGGCACCACGCTGGACATCATCTCCGGAGTCCGGCTCGGCGACGGGAAGATCAGTGTGCATCCCACCAAGCTCGGCATCGTCGGCCACGGCTTCGGCGCGTCGACCGCGGTGTTCGCCGCTGCGGGCATGCCGACGAAGCCCAAAGCCGTCGTCGCGGCGTTCCCCACGGTGACCACGCCGCGCGCCGAGGAAGCCGCCGCGACGTTAACGGTGCCTGGCCTGATCCTCACCGACCCGGGCGACCCGATGTCTCTTCGATCGAACGCGGTCGAGTTGGCCCGGGTGTGGAAGACAGCGACGCTGCGCGCGGTGCCGAAAGCCAAGGCGGGCGGGCTGATCGAGGGCCGTCGGCTTGCACGGGTCGTCGGCCTGCCCGGCGCCGACCGCGGCACACAGAAGATGGTGCGGGCGCTGATGACGGGCTTCCTGCTGAACATGCTGGCCGGCGACAAGACCTACCGCGACTTCGCCGATCCCGAGATCGACCTACCCAAGGCGGCGACGATGGATCCCTTCGCCGACGACCCGGTCGACCTGGAGAACAAAGTCGTTGCGCTACTGAAGCCTTGAGGAGCCCGCCATGCGGACAGGAATCTTTCTCAACTACGCCGGCGGTTTCCTGGAAGCCGTCGACGAGGTCGTCGAGCTGGAGAAAATCGGCGTCGACATCGCGCTGGTAGCCGAGGCGTACTCGTTCGACGCGATCAGCCAGCTGGGATTCCTCGCGGCCAGGACGTCCCGGATCGAGCTCGGCTCCGGCGTCGTGCCGATCTACACGCGAACCCCGACGCTGCTCGCGATGACGGCCGCCGGGCTGGATTACGTGTCCGACGGCAGGTTCCGGCTGGGCATCGGGACCTCGGGGCCGCAGGTGATGGAGGGCTTCCATGGCGTTCCGTTCGATGCGCCGCTCGGCCGCACCCGCGAAGTCGTCGAGATCTGCAGACAGGTGTGGCGCCGGGAGAACGTGGAGTTCGACGGCAAGCACTACCAGCTGCCGCTGCCCCACGATCGCGGCACCGGCCTCGGTAAGCCGCTGCATCTGATCAATCACCCTGTCCGCGAACGTATTCCGATCACGATCGCATCCCTTGGTCCAAAGAATGTGGAGCTCACCGCGGAGATCGCCGAGGGCTGGCAACCGGTGTTCTTCTATCCGGAGAAGGCCGACTCGGCCTGGGGTGACTCGCTGCGGTCAGGTATGGCCAGGCGCGATCCGGAACTCGGGCCGCTCGACGTCATGGTCAGCGCCACCCTGGCGATCGGCGACGACGTAGAAGAACGGCTGGCGTGGGCGAAACCGCAACTGGCGCTGTACATCGGCGGCATGGGCGCTCGCGGCAAGAATTTCTATCACAACTTGGCGACCCGCTACGGGTTCGGCGAAGTGGCCGACCACATCCAGGATCTCTACCTGGCAGGCAAGAAGGCCGAGGCGATCGACGCGGTGCCCGACGACTTGGTGCGGCACGTATCGCTCATCGGGCCTACCGGTTTCGTCAAGGAACGCGTCGCCGCCTACGCCGAAGCCGGAGTGACGACCCTGCTGGTGCATCCGCTGACGGGCGACCGGCGCGAATCGGTGCGCTTCGTCGAAGAGCTGCAGGGGCTGCTGCCGTAGCTCACTCCATCTCGGTGGGCAGCCCGCGCGGTGGCACCTGCGCAACGATCAGGCTCGGCCCTGGATTGGCCTTGGCGGCAGCGAGTTCGGAGTCCAGCGCCGCCGCCGTGTCGACGATTCTCGCGAACTGTACGCCGACGCTGTTGGCGAACTTGACGAAGTCCCACTGGCCGATGCTCGCGTAGGGACGGGCGGGGGTGTTGCTGTTCGTGGTGAAGTAGCTGCGGTCGAGCAGGAACTGTTCGAAGCCGTAGATGCCGTTGACGATCAATACGACAATGGGGTTGCGTCCGTAGCGCGCCATCGTCGACAGCGCTTGGGCGGTCATCTGAAATCCACCGTCGCCGCAGATGACGAGCGGACGCCTGGCCGAACCGAAGGACGCGCCGACCGCAGCGGCGACCGAATGGCCGATCGACGCCCACACCGCATCGGACAGAAAGGCGTCCTTGCCTTTCACGGGCAG